>Ga0307513_10004932_pt1 | contig 17725 bp, 9 predicted proteins | sample 15_EM_MG_FD_202174 | JGI IMG/M metagenome (GOLD analysis project Ga0307513, IMG submission 202174) | Populus trichocarpa ectomycorrhiza microbial communities from riparian zone in the Pacific Northwest, United States - 15_EM | ecosystem: Host-associated > Plants > Roots > Unclassified | place... | reverse complement strand
TTTGCACGGTCGGAAAGCTTCTCGCTTCGTTCACGGTCGGCGTCACGGTGCCGGACTCTCGGTCGAAGTAGGCCTCGGCTTGCTGGGCTTGTACCTCTGATGGGGAAAGCCTCGGTTAGTAACATCATGGTCCCGCTCAGTTTCGTCGTCGTTCCAAAAGCCCTCGCTATGGCCCGTTTGTCGGCTGCGGCTAGCTTGCTCGCGATCCTTCCTCCCTCCTCCTCCCGGTTCTGTCCGCTTGCACCGTACTGCTACCATCCTCTCCCCGGCTGGCACCCTACTGCCCATCACCGGCTGGCACCCTACTGCTACTCACCGGCTGGCATCCTACTGCTACTCACCGGCTGGCACCCTACTGCTACTCGTCGTTGGCTGGCATCCCCTCTGCCCGGTGGCTCCGCTCGCCATCTACCCTTCCGATCGGTTGGCCCCTCCTCGGTTACGCCTGGTCGTGGTATAGCACTGCCTCCGTGGCTTTGTCCAACGCCTTGGATCGATGTAATGACCTGCCTGACCGTACATCATGGTTTCGGTGGGCCCTCTACTGGAGTTTTCCTATGTCGCCGATCAACGATCCTCTCCCCGCGGGCAGCGTTTCTGGCCGTTAGAGTCTTTTCTTTTGTTTTGGTGAGCCTGCGGAAGGGTTTGGGTCTCTCTACTTGTACGTTTCTATGTATTGTTTCCTTACGTGTCTGGGGTTTCTATCTTAGGCGCTAGGCGAGGGGGACTTTTCCTATGGATTCGGGGTGCTTGATTTTTCCCATGAAGAGGTGAAGCGGGTCGTGGTTATTGTTTATAGGTTTTGTTTTTGCCATAGCTAGCGCTGCATGCAGTTTTTTGTACCTTAAAACAATGAATACATGATTATAAAAAAAATAAAAAATAAAAAAATAAAAAATAAAAAAACCGACCAAGAGATAGGATCTTCACGCAACCATCTAAGTACTTTTCTATACTCAAGATATTGCAATACGATTACGCTTTACTCTCTTTACACACATTCCTCCTCTATGAGAGCCTACACTCTAAGAACCTGGAGACTATTGTGATAGTCTCGACAGGTCGCCCGAACATTGGACTATTGTGATAGTTCTATCAAGCACGACAATCCACCCATCTTACTATCTGAAGAGATAGTACCTCTCACGAACAACCCAAGACAAGCAAGCCAGTTCCGTACTATCTGAAGAGATAGTATATTCCTACGCCTTGGTGCAGAAAAGCGAGACTCGCTTACGCAGGAGATGACAGTCGTTGCCTGTTGCATACGTGCTCAACACTAGAATTGTTACACCATCACAAAATCCCACCCCCGCCTCACGCAGTGCATTTTCCACTCCACCAATCCCCTCTTCCCACCTCACACCTCCTACTTTTACCATCCTCGGCACACTTTTTCCCACCTCTTTTTCAGGGTCAAACGACCCTCCCACCTTCCTCTCCTTCCCTCCATCCACCACCTGAGCGACCAAATTATCCAAACTCCTCTTAGAGGTTTCCCTTGGAAACCTCTCTTCCTCCGGTGAGGGCGTCCTCCAGGGATTCCTTCAGGCTTCCATCTCTTCCTCTTCACTCTTCCACAACCTATTTTCTCCCATCCTAATCCTCATCTTCCTCAACTCCTCCTCCACCTCCCTCAATCTTCCCCTTAAAAACTTATTCTCCCTTGCAAGAGCATCTTTCATAGATGAACTCAATCGTAAACTCGAAGCTGTGGAGCTTGAAGCCATCATGGTTGGCCTGGTATCGATTTTAACTGGCTGGAAACCCAAAGAGGGGTTTGTGTAACAAGGTGTAATTTCAATCACTGGGATTGTAACGGCGACGGAGCATGTGCGAGAACTTTATCCCTGCCCCTTGTACAGGTATGGTACTTTTTGAAGTTACTTTTTCCAAGCCCCATTATTTTACGTGTATTATGTAAACAAAATGAATTACCCCTGAGGGCCGATTTCCAATGCCCAGCACCATACCCCTCACAGTATCCGCAACCAGTGTTGCAAAGAAGGCCTTTGATAATCGAACCCGGGGGGTTAGAAGGGGAGGGGTTTGAATCGGGGCTTCTGAAAATAGGGATTGAAGGGGGGGGTTCTTTAATATCTTAGTAAGCAAAAATAGCAGGAACACTGATGCGAATTTCTGACTTCAGCCCCGATATGTGAGTATTTATTGCTCAAAAGCCGGGAAAGTGGAGTACCAGTGCTAGTTTATTTGCCTTTTCTACTACATTTTGCTCCCTTTTCTTATCATTTCATTTCATTTGTTTCTTTGCCTTCAACTAACTGCCTTCAAATATCATTGTTTACCGATTTGTTAGAAGGGGTTCTATCTTATAACCCCCCGGTTTGCAAAAGCGCGTTCCTCGCCTTCAATCATTTTTTGATCGAACCCCCCCCTTCATTGCAACATTGTCCGCAACAGCCCCCAGAGACCAACCGCCATTCAAATCGCAACATCAGCAGCAACAATCGCGCTACCTCCTTCCCCTCCTGCCGTGAGGAGTTCGGGACCCCACAATTGTGGCTGCTCTTGATTCTCCGACCATGGCACCCTCCTCGTCCTGCCGCGCCAGGCCCCGCTATGGGAACCCTCCAAGGTAACACTCCCACCTATCCCCTAGACCCGTAATACCACGCTCTGGCACAGCATCCCGCACCCAACCCTCATCACTCGCATGTATGAGTCTTTGGCGGTTCCCGCAGCTCGTGGGGGCCACCGGGGATGATTGGTGGATGGGATGGGGGGTGCAGAGAGGAAGCAGAAGTGGAAAGGGAAGATAAATTGGGGGGAAGAGGTGAACGAAGAGCCTGTGAGGAAGGATGTCGGGAGAAGTGATCGGAATTTGCTGATTTGGGATGTGTATGGTAGTGGGCAAAGATAGGTGAGATTTCACGGATGCTTGAACTGGTTCTCATGCGCCTTGCGCGGTCCACTGATAGGGGACGATATATTAGTTATTGCGGGAGAGCGGGGAAGCCTGTGTAAGCTAGAAAAATAGTAGAGGTTGTTGGGTGTAGTAGTGGTATTCAAAGTTAATGAAGCGGGGGAAACCTGGCTTACTTCGCGGCTTCATGTAAGCCTGGCACGTCCGGAACAAGTTGATGTACCATGATGATGCCTTACTTTTGCTAAACTATTTTACAGGTAGGTACGGAGGTCGGGAGGTCCGTAACGAGTAAAAGTTAGTAGCTACAAATGGTGGCAATGTTTCGGTTGCTCACTTTCCCACAGCTCCAAGGGCGATGAAAATATTTTTCGTATTATGTACTACCTTTTACTCTAAACTATCCTCCACATAACTTGAGGCGATCAACTTTAACACTATCAGTTTAGGGATACTCTTGGTCCGTCTCCTCTAGTCAACTAATGCATATTCTACCCGCTCTTACTCCCTACCTTTTCTGACTTTGGATACCACTAGTGTGGTACGGGCAACCACCCTAGTTGTGTTGTAGAGAGCGTAGGACAGCAAACTAATGGCTGCGCACACATGTTTATTAGGCCTATTTAGTTAGAAGCTGCGCACACCCGAGAACGAACGAGTTCTCTTTCACCTCCACCACGTCCACCCATCCAACAGAGGTCAAACACATGCGCGGGGGATATCGGCATTGAACTATCGCTGGAGGAGTAGGAGATACTCCCTACCTGTAAATAAATGTTTTTCCTCACCAGACCACAATCCCCCACCCAGTCATTGACCGAGAAACCACAGAGCCAACGATGTAATAAGGCTCCAAAGTAGTAGTATTCCTGTCAAAGCCCTTACCACCACCTATATCACTAACAAACTCTATTCGCAGAAATACCCGAGCATAATTAGGGGGAGAGGATGGTACAATATCCAAATGAGTCCCAGGGTGCCCTAGGGAGTAGAAGGAGGGGAAGGAGTGAAAGGAGGTGAGTGTGGATAGTGGGTAGCGTGTGATGGGTAGTGGGCGATGGGTTTTGGACTTAGTTTTGTTATATGCTTTAGTAAAGGCTTAAGATGTTTGTGCAAACGCTTTAAGTTAGGGTAGCGTAAAAAAGACGAAAACTGAAAAAGCCTGTTAGACCTTAGCGCTGTGGCTGGAACAAACACCGCTCCCTCAGAGACTAAAAGGATCCAGAGCTAATCTAAAAAAGCCCGACAAACTTACCTTTCATATGATACTCGGTATATACTTCTAGTTGAACAGTATTACACAACAGTACAAATGCATGACTTAAGATAACCCCTCTCATGGATTGTTATTTCAAGTCGGATGTCAAGTACGGTAGTTTACAGAAAGTTACCATCACAACCACAAAGGCGACAATCACAACCCCTCACTCGTATCCCCTCCATCGATGCTTGTTCGTATATGATTTCTAGGTCCTCTCAAACATGGTTTCTTTCTCTTCTCGAATGCTTCTTTCAGCTTTCTATGTTTTCCATATTCGTTACTGGTTGGAGCTTAATCCATGTTCTTTCATTGTTCCTATTGTTCCTTTCAGGTTACTTTTTTGATAGTCTTTGTTCTTCTTTGTGGAGGGGTGGCGGCGGCAATGGCTGAACTCAACCACTGTACTATATAGTAGCTGAGCTATGTCTTTCTTATTATCCAAGGATAAGCGTTGTCATGATAAGAGATCTTGACTACTTACTATTATCACTTCTTCGTCAGGTTCCGATCGCATCTTTCACCGAGTTCCGATCATATATTGCAACAATGCTGAAACGACTGTTGTTGATTGAGAGAGAAACAAAGGGGCATCCCCGGCTATCTATACGGGAGAGCACCAGCCACAAATTCCCTGGCGCACGCCGCCTCACTCGCCGCCTCGCCCGCCACTCTGCCGACTGACGTACTCCCTCATAGCCGACTGTGCTGGATATGGAAAGACGCTCTAACAATCGACCTCATCACCTCATTTCCCCAAAAATAAATGCGGCAACTCCCTACCTTCAGAAGGGTCAAAATCTACAGTCAAAGGAACCCTAACCCAACACTCCTCTGTAGATAAGACATAGCTATTATATATCAGATAACTATGATATAAAGATCCCAACCCAAGAACCTCCACCCTTTCGCGCAAAAATTCGCACACGGGCAGAGTAACTAACTCTAACTCCGCCTACATGATCAATCTGCATCCCCTATCAACCTGCACAAATCTTAAACACTTTCCCACCAGAGGAGGCTCCTTCTCAAACTTGATAAGAGCACCTTTAATTCTTTCTCAAAGATCTCCCCAGACGCCCCACTCAGGCCGCGCAGATTGCACAGAGCAACACATGCAAACCTCCCGGCACCCCAACGCCCTAGAATTTGAGCATAGGAACTTATTACCCACCACCTCCTTCTCCACAGGGAACTCCGAGTCCGCAACAGAGTTTTGCGATACATGGAAAAGCTCATACAGGAGCTACTGACTGATGGATAGCAAATTCTTTGGGAAGATAGGGGAGATAGACTTCCTGCTCTCGTCGGGCTGAGTACCGGGTGCTCTGAGGTCGTCCCTCTCGGGCAGTTTGAGTATTAACACTTATACCGGGAATCTCTCTGTGCCTCATATGGATCGCGGTCTCCAGGGTATTCTGATAGGCTTCTAGTTCCTAGCGCAGAGATATGAGTGTTTAAGTGCTGTTGGCTGGTTAGGTATAAGACTATAAGTTGGGTGGTGAGGGGGTGGGTGGGAGTAATATACCGGTATTGCCAATTCACTTGTGAAAGGGAGAATGATGGGTAGGGGGAATCTAGCAGAAGCAATAGCACAGCGTTAATCTTCTGTTCTCAAATTATCATGGGTATTTAGAAATCCCCATAGTTACCGAAAAACATATATCAAGGATTTTTGTTTTCAAGTTTTGAAGGACTTTGTTTTGTGCAATTCCCTTTTTCACTGTACAAGTCTTGAAGAATCCCTGAGAACCTGGTACTCTAAGCATGTCCCTTTCGACCTCCTAATGTTCTTACATTTATTAGGGAGGATCTGGATTTTTTTGGATTTCTTTTCCAGTGTAAAAACATCACGAGTGAGGATCTATGATGTCTCTATTGAGAAACGCCATGGCATAGTTCAATATCGCCCGGTCTCCAAGGACATTACCAGCCAGCCGCTACGCTCGGCGCATTGATCTGAGGGGGAATGGTATGGGGAGTATCTGTACGTGCTCACCATCTAGGTTATGAGCACTAGGGTCTCGTCACGGCCACTGCAAGAGCTTACCATACCTCCGTTCTCTATATTTCAATAGCAAGCTTGCGAGACCTGGGAACTCTCTTACTAAGGCGTTCTACAGGAGAGATGGGGGTGCGGTCTATGCAGGGCTCTTTCGAATTCGGGTTCATATGCGATACTTTCTCGATAAGAGGGTTTTTGACAATCCTGTCTGAGTGCTGCAGGTGGGAGCCCGACTGCCTGGCCACACACAATCGGCTAGGTCATTTTACCATGTTCAATCTGCAACTTATCAAACTAGGAACAACTGGACTGATTTCGATCTATTCAGCCTACGGGTATGAATAAAGTAATTTTGGGTTATAGTATCCCACTTGTATTACCGAAAATTAGAAAACTTTCTGCTAATCCAACACAAATTTCTAAGGAGCAAGGGTATGTGCTAGTTTTTTTATATAGACCTATCATAGTACAATTAACCCCTAAGCGGCTGCCCCCCGCTAAACGCCAACGGAGACAACAAGATGGAGCCGGGAATTGCATCATCCCCGAGTCGAAATGTCTAGAGTCCGTTCTTGTGTTCATGGTTGTTTAGGGGCGCCCATGTAGGCCCTCAGGTTCCGGGGAGAGAAATCTTTTCGCAGTTCATCTATCTGCCCATCTATCTACCTATCTACTCCCACCAAGGGAAAGCAGAGACGAAATGGATGCATGAAGAAAAATTAGAAAAATAAGAGATTGTGTGACTAGAGACCCATGCGACCGGGAATTGTAATCAAGATAAATAACGCAAGTTAAATGAAATGAAATAGTCTCCCGGGCTCTGTACCCTAAACAAATGCAACAAAAACTCATGAGCCTTCATTCGTAAGCGTCAACAAATATCCTCGGGTTTTAGAAGAGCTATTTACACACATGCATAATGAGATTTCCGCCAATGATAGGTGATGAGAACTTCTAGGTCATGCTGTAGGGCTAATGCAAAGGACATAGAAGGGAGAAGGTGGGGAAGGTGGGGGCTGCAACAGGGTATACTAGGTTCTCTGGGGGTAAGGGCTAGTGCTGGAAAAAGAGGAATCTCATGCGATTTGGTCGTAACGCATTGACTGCCCCAGGGCTCTACCTCAGCCTAGGTCTTTTATAGGAGATAGGCCACTGCGCATCTGTGCTTCCCACAGACATCCGGGCTTGTAGTAACTCTACCACGCCTCCATGCCCCCTCCCAGTAGCATAAGAGAGCGGTGTACCGCCGTGCTTGTCTGAAGTGTTGGGGTCGACATCTTCCCGTCCTAGCAGTAGCTTGACCACCCCTTCATGTCCCCCGACAGCAGCCCACCCGAGCGGTGTTTGATCATATTTATTAGGGCGATTGGGGTCGACATCTTCCCGTCCCAGCAGTAGCTTGACCACCCCTTCATGTCCCCCGACAGCAGCCCACCCGAGCGGTGTTTGACCATCCTTATCGGGGCGATTGGGGTCGACATCTTCCCGTCCCAGCAAGAGCTTGACCACCCCTTCATGGCCGTGTTCAGCAGCACACCCGAGTGGTGTTCGATCATACTGACCCAGGCGATTGGGGTCGACATCTTCCCGCCCGAGCAGTAGTTTGACCACCCCTTCATGTCCCCCGACAGCAGCCCACCCGAGCGGTGTTTGATCATACTTATCAGGGCGATTGGGATCGACATCTTCCCGTCCCAGCAGTAGCTTGACCACCCCTTCATGTCCCTTGACAGCGGCCCACCCGAGCGGTGTTTGATCATATTTATCAGGGCGATTGGGGTCGACATCTTCCCGTCCCAGCAGTAGCTTGACCACCCCTTCATGGCCGTGTTTAGCAGCACACCCGAGTGGTGTTCGATCATACTCATCCAGGCGATTGGGGTCGACATCTTCCCGCCCCAGCAATAGCTTGACCACCCCTTCATGACCCTTGACAGCAGCATGCCCGAGGGGTGTGTAATCATACTTATCAGCGCAATTGGGGTCGATATCTTCCTGTCCCAGCAACAGCTTGACCACCCCTTCGTGTCCACCCCCCACCGCCCACGCAAGTGGCGTAACACCTATGCAATCTTGTTGGTTGATCCGGCCACCTCCCGCATTTATAATTTCTGTCACAAGTTCAACAATCCCGAAGAACGATGCGCAGTGTAGTCCGGAGAAAAGCGTAGAAGCACTGATGTCTTCGATAAATTTGGGATTCATAAACTGCTTTAGAAGTGATACAGCGGACACGTGGTCTTCGTACTTGTCTAAGAGCTCCAGTGCAAGGATCCTGGCATGGTCTGAGAGTTCCCTCTTCGCATGTACTCCCCAGTATCTTGAAGAATATTTAAGGAATGACATGCTTTGATCGTCTGGGAAAGAGTGAGATGTGAGATTCTTGACTTGTTGTGAGTTCAAATAGGTCAAGCACGTTTCGGCGAGTATTGAGTGAGGTTTACTGAAGAGACCTGGATGATTGCAAAGATACTCTTGGACGGTATAGTGGATTAGCCGCACAGTTGAAGCTTCCTTATCGACCGTGATCAAGCCTTGACAGCATTGTAGCAAAGTACCTATCAAAGGAATATTTTCAGGATCGAAAGCCGTCGCCCTTATCTCCACTGCCAGAGCGTGGCACAGCTCATCCACCTGTAACGGCCGCTCCGAATGGCAGACCCATGTGAGAGTAGCCATAGCAAGTTCCGCCTTTTCCTCATCCTGAGCCTGTATCCGCCCCAGCGTCACACCATATGCACCTGCTAATCCTGCGCCATCTTTCATTGACTCGAGTGCTTTCTTCCGCCGAGCAATGGTGGTCCCTCGCAGGATTGCCTTGATATGGAGAGAAGCGAGTAGGAATCTAGATTCAAATACGTCAGCCATTAACTTAGGGTAGCTTTTCCCTTGCGCTCCTTTCTACATACGTTTCTGAGTTCATTTCGGGGATGGTCCTCATAATCTCAGCCTCCAATGTGCTGCTCATTATCTCCGGGGTAGTGTCCTTCCGAAGTTTATCGTGCAGATACATAATGACACCATCTTCCGTGGGCTGTACCGATACAAAAGTTGCCGCCCCATCCAACCTCCTCTCTACCTCACTCCGCACCTGCGGTCTCCCAGTCATAAATAGACGAGTATTCGGTGACCCCTGAAGAATCTGTCGGAGTGATTCAAGAATTATCATCCGATGCTCCGGCACACATTCGTCAAGTGCATCAACACATATAAACGTGCGCCTCGTAGTTGTGATGGCCTGGAACATCTTCATAATTCCTGAGACCTGCAGACCTCTGCCCCCAGTACCCGTTTTCTGCTTTTGAAAATCCTGGACTATCGCTTCGGGGATCTTCTTCAGTCCGCTAACAAACTGTCTCAGCAGGGAGCCGAGCATATTTACTGGCGACTGCTGACTCCGGGCAGCAAAGTCGAAGTAAAAACACATCACGGCAGCATCTCCCTCCCCGGCCTCATCGCTCAGCTTGTCTATAACTAGTGAACTATTATCGCAATCTATCAGCATTACCTTTCTCTAATTTCCGGCGATAACACATTCTCTTACATGATGTAGCTCTTTCCCACTCCTGGATTGCCGTCACAGAATAAGGTCGCATGATTGGATTCGTCCTCCCTGGGGGCACTATGCCATCGCCTAAATTCTTCGGTTTCCAGTAGCCAGGCTCCTATACCGTCTACCCTCTCGGTTCCAATGTCTCGATGCCGCACCCATGGCTCTAGCGGAGACAGCCACGCCAGGATCTTAGACTCATCATCGGGGGTATTGTAGTTGAAGGTATTTGCGACGTTGAAAGAGTTATTGTTATTGCTGAAAGCTTGAGACATTTTTCGATTTCTGCGGCTTTGGGTGATGAGAGCAAGGTGTTGGTTAGCTTGGGGTTTGAGATTGAGGAGGGCGGGGTTCATGGTAAAGCCTTACGCCAAACTGGAAACTCTCCAATCACTGGACCCGGAATCCGTTACACAAACGTTCAAGCACTGATGTAAATTTAGAAATAGTGAGCGGATTCGCATGCAATTCCCGTATGTTCAACAATCATGGTCGTACTCCATATCTTGTTTCATACATTCCAAAGAAGCACAAGTTTGAGGAGCTGACATCAGTAGTACCGTTCAAAGATCTTTTCAGTATCTCCTCTAAAGCCATCGTTCGGGGGTTATGTGATACCCAGGATTCCACAACTCAAAGTTGCTGCTCAAGCGGGCGCCAAGAAATGTTGCCTAGCGTGGTGGGAAGCTTTATGCATAGCCACACTCTAGGTGGACATCAGTTATGCGAGGCCACAGAGTTATGAGAAAATACAAGCACTCGCAGCCTGCACCCCTAGGCGTCAAAGCTTAGGGATAGAAGCGTCACGGGAACGCATATTAGCCGGGGTGGTTGTAGGGATGGACTAGCTCTTGATTGACATAAGTTAACACGGTATGATAATAGTCAGTATGGTGCCGGGAACTTGAAATCAACCGAAAACCAACACAAGAATAATTCTCGAAAAATTTCATCCACCACATCATCTTTGGGAAGATATGGCTCGATAGAAGTGGTCAGAAGACATTCCTCCTCTCTGACTCTATAGTACTTGTATATCTCCCGGTTTTCAATCAGAGCAGTATTAGTGGAGATAGTAAAATTCCGAATTACCCATGTCTGGTCAATTTCGAAGTTATCCCTTGGTCGGATGAGACGGTCAAAGTTGTAGCCTGGTCCGTGCACTTTCCCCACTCTTAGTGACGAGAAATTATTTGCGAGAAGTTCTCATCATGAAGTGGCTGTGTTGCCCATTCTCCTCCAATCAAGTTTCTCCAAAAGCAGTGCACGGACCAGGCTACAACTTTGACAGTCTTATCCGACCAAGGGATAATACTTTTGCTAAGCCCCACTATTTTACGTGTATTATGTAAACAAAATCAATTACCCCTGAGGGCCGATTTCGAATGCCCGGCACCATACCTTTCACAGTATCCGCAACAACCCCCCAAGAGCAACCGCCATTCAAATTGCAGCATCAACAGCAACAATCGCGCTACCTCCTTCTCGTCCTGCCGCGAGGAGTTCGGGACCCCGCAATTGCGGCTGCTCTTGCTCCTCCGACCCACGGCACCCTCCTCGTCGCCCCGCTCGAGGCCCCACTATGAGAACCCGCCACGGTGACACTCCCACTCGTCTCCAGGACCCGTAATTCCATGCTCTGGTACAGAGCCCTGCATCCAGCCCTCATCACTCGCACGTATGGGTCCCCGGCGGTTTCCGCAGTTCATGGGGGCCACCGGGGATGATTGACGGATAGAATGGAGGGCACAGAAAAGAAGCAGAAGTGGAAAGGGAAGATAAATTTGGGAAGAGGTGAAGGAAGAGTCTGAGGAAGGATGTCGGGAGAGGTGATCGGAATTTGTTGATTTGGAATGCTGTATGGTGGCGGTCAAAGATAGGTGAGATTTCACGGATGCTTGAACTGGTTCTCATGCGTCTTGCGCGGTCCACTGATAGAGGGCGGTATATTAGTCATTGCGGGGGAGTGGGGAAGCCTGCGTGAGCTGGGAAATAGTAGAGGTTGCTGAGTGTAGTGGGGTACGGGCAACCACCCTAGTTGTGTTGTGGAGAGTGTAGGCGGCGTTGAGGGTAAACTAATAGTTGCGCATGTTTGTTGGTCCTATAGTTAGCAGCTGCGCACACCTAAGAATCAACAAGTTCTCTCACCTCCACCATATCCACTCATCCAACAAAAGTCAAACATATGCACGTAGGATATCGGCATTGAATTATCGCTAAAGGAATAGATATGCCCCCTATCTGTAAATGAGTGTCTTTCCTCACCCGACCATAAGCCACGACCAAGTCATTGACCTAGCAACCACCGACCCAACGACGTAATAAGACTCCGAATTAGTAGTATTCACTCGGTAGAGGGGAATTCCCGCCAAAGTTCATACTACCACCTATATCACTAGCAAACTCCATCGACAGAAACAACTGAGCACAATTAGGAGGAGGATAGTACAATATCCAAATGAGTCGTAAGGTGTCCCCGGGAGGGGAAGGAGGGGAGTTTGAATAGTGGGTAGCGTGTAATGGGTGGGGGTTTTTGGATTTTGTTTCGTTATGTTTTAGTAAAGGGTTTAAGATGTTTGTGCAAACGCTTTAAGTTAGGGTAGCGTAAATAAGACGAAACCCGAAAAAAGCCTGTTAGACCTTAGCGCTGTTGGTGGAACAAACACCGCTCCCTCAGTGACCAAAAGGATCTAGAGCTAATCTGAGAAAGCCCGACAAACTTACCGTTCATACCCGGTATGTACTCGAGTACTTCTAGTTGAATAGTACCACATAGCACAAATGCATGACATAAGATAACCTCTCTCAGGGATTGTTATTTCAAGTCGGATGTCCTGTATGTACAGTAGTTTACAGAAAGTTACCGTTGCAACCAGAAAGGCGACAATCACAGCCCCTCACTCCAACCCCCTCCTTCCATCGATGTTGAAACGATTATTGTTGATTGAGAGAGAAACAAAGGGGGGGATCCCCGGCTATCTATACAGGAAGGCACCAGCCACAATTTCCTAGGTTCACGCCGCCCCACTCGCCGCCTCACCCGCCATTTACCGACCGACGTACTCCCTCATAGCCGACTGTGCTGGATATGGAAGGACACTCCAGCAATCGATCTCATCACCTCATCGCCCCAAAAAGAAATGCGGCAACTCCCTACCTCCAAATGCTCGAAACCTACAGTCAAAGGAACCCCAGCACAACACCCCTCTGTAGATAAGACATAGCTATTATATATACCATAGTTATCTGGTAAAGGGCCCAACCCAAGAACCCCCACCCCTTTTGGTAAAAATTCGCACACGAGCAGAGTAACTAACGCGAAAATTCCACCTACATGATCAATCTGCATCTCCTATCAACCTGCACCAATCTTGAACACTTTCTCACCAGAGAAAGCTCGCTTTCAAACTTGATAAGAGCACCGTTAATTTTTTCTCAAAGATCTCCCCAAATGTCCCACTCAGGCCACCCAGATTGCACAGAGCAACACCTGCAGACCTCCCGGCACATTCACACCCTGGAAATACCAGTAGAGCAGTCGAGAGACCCCCATGATAAGTTGTAGGTATGGCCGGAACGGAGACGAAATTCACCATATGGGCTATTCCTCCCCCTCCCTCCCCTTCCCCCCCTTCGCGCCACAATAACTATCATACCAAAAGAAAATCACCAATAAAATCGTACAATGAACTCTGAGTAACCAGCTATCGATACCAGCACCACCATCCACCATCGCGCGACTCCCACAAATCCCCCCACCAACCCACACCTTGGAAACCTAGTTACCTCTTGTACCTCTCCCGAGAGGGCAAACCCCAACCAAGGCCGCCTATGTCTCTCTGCCCTACCATCAAGAAAATAAAAATAAAATCCCTCACTTGCTCGACCTGCGGTGCTATCTAGATTTCCCGCCAGACCCCGACGCCCCATGAAATGCTATTCATGCTCTTTGTATCATAACAAATATAATCGCTTGATGGGGCTCTCCTCTTGCGAGACGATAGGGTAAATAGATAAGATAGACTAGGGAGGGGGGTTAATTAGATGTTTTTTGTTTTTTTGGTGTACATTATCCATTAACCTATCAGTATCAGGACGTCCAGAGCCCCATTGATGGGTGCGGTTGCTTGTACGAGGGGTAGTTTAACGTATTCCACAGCATAGTCATATGCGGGTTTGAACAATACAAAATTGGTTGAACTTCGGCCATACCTGCAATCGTAGCTGGTATTTGAGCGAATGGCTCGCTAGCCATGGAATACTTACTGGTCTGTACTTCATGGCTTTTTGCTTCCTTTCTGGTAAAGCAATTGTTGCATGCTGTGCTGTACAAGGTATAGAAATTCCAAGAGTGAGAGTCCTGCTGCTAAAGCTGCATTGGGACCAGAGGATAGTCTAGCTTTCTAGACGATTTGGTCGATACTGTATCCATGTTACTGGGCACAGGTACCGGTATAATGCAATAGTACTTGCATCACTGCTTCTGTATCTGGGTGCTCCTTGGGGGGGTGTCAACAGATCGTGATAGGAGCAAACCGGTAGTGGAGACTAGCTTAGTTTTGGTCTAACTATTTGGCATTATCATGGAGTTAGCTATACAAAGAGAAAGAATTGAAAATGGTGTGTGTACAGTATAATACTCTATCTCCTGACCTAGAATAGGCCACCCACTTTAAAATTGCAACAACACACTAAAAGTAGCCTTGGAGCCTATATATCATACTCCTTCTGGCAGAGTGTTTAGCCCAGCACGCTGCTCGGACGCATATTGAGAGTAGAAACGAAGACTACTTAGAACTCTTTTTTTTACAATCCTTCGTTCCTTCCTTCCTAAATACTCCAGGAAAAGACAAAATGCTGGGATTGAGTATAGGAACTTATTACCCGCCACATCCTTCTCCACAGGGAACTCCAAGTATGCAAAGAAGTTTTGTGATACATGGAAAAGCTCATACAGGAGTGGCTGCCAGTAACTGATGGATAATAAACTCATGGGGGAGATAGATTTCCCACTCTCGTCGAGTGGAGTACCGGGTGCTCTGAGCTGGTGCCTTTCCGGCAGTTTGAGTATTAATACTTATACCGGGAATCTTTCTGTGCATCATCTGGATCGCGGTCCACAAGGTACCCTTATAGGCTGCTAGTTCTTAGCGCAGAGCTATGAGTGATTTTGAGTGTTGTTTGCCAGTTAGGTTTAAGTTGGGTGGTGAGAGGTTTGGGGTGGGTGGGGGTAATGTACCGGTATTGCCGATTCACTTGTGAAGGGAGAATAATAGGTAGGGGGAATCTGGTAGATGAAATGGCACAGCGTTGATCTTTCGCCCCCAAATTATCAAGGGTATTTAGAACCCCCCAGAGTTACCAAAAACCCTATAGGCAGGAATCTTGTTTTCACGTTTTGAAAGACTATGCTCTGTGTAATTCCCTTTTTCACTATACAAGTCTTGAAGAATCGCTAAAAACCTAGTACTCTAAGCATGCACCTTTCAACTTCCTAATTTTCTTACATTTATTAGGGGGGATCTGTATTTCTTTCGTCTTTTTTTCCAGTGTGAAACATCACGAGTGAGGATCTATGATGTAACTATTGAGAAACACAATCATGACTGTTCGATATCCCCCAGCCCGCAAGGACATTGCCACCCAGCCGCTATTCTCAGCCCATTGATCTGAGGAGGAAGGTTTGGGAAATATCTGTACGTGCTCATGATCCGGGTTATGCGGACTAGGGTTTCGTCCTAGCGACTGCAAGAGCTTCCAATAGCAGGCTTCCAAAGCCTGGGAATGCCCCAGTCAGCAAGGCGCACCGGAAGAAGGATGGGGGTGTAGCCTATGAGCGTTCTTTCGAACTCGGGTTTATGTACAATACTTCTTCCATAAGAGAGTTTTAATGGTCCTATTTGAATACCGTAGGAACGAGCTTAGATTGCTCGGTCACACACGATAAGCTATGACTTTTACCATGCTCAATCTGCAACTCATCAGACTAGGAAAAACCGGACTGATCTCGATCTACTCACCCTACTAGCACGAACCAAGTACTTGTATTAGTGAAAATTAGAAAACTATTTCTGCTAATCCAACACAAATCTCTGATGACAAAAGATATGTGCTCGGATCTGGACCCACTCCAGATCCTAAGGGACTGCCCCCCGCTAAACGCCAATGGAGACGACGATATAGCGCTCGGAATGACATCATCCCCGAATCAAAATGTCTGGAGTCGGTTCTTATGCTCAGTGGTCCAGGGACGTCTACATAACCCCTCAGGTACCGGAGAGAGAAATCTATGCGCAGTTCATCTATCGGTCCATCTATCTACCTATCTATCGCTACCAAGGGAAAGTAGAGACGAAATGAGTACATGAAGGAAAATAAGAAAAAGAGGAGATAGTGTAACTAGAAATCTATGCGGCCGGGGATTGTAATCAAGTTAAATAACACAAGTTAAATGAAATGAAATAGTCCTTCGGGTTCTGTACGATAAAAAAAAGCAAGAAAAACTCGTGAGTCTTCATTCGTAAACATCAACAAATATCCTCAGGTTTTAGAGAAGTCCGTCCACACACATGTAAGATTTCCACCAAGGACAGGCGAGGAGAACTTCAGGGCCATATAGCAGGGCTAATACAAAAGGCATAGAAGGGAAAAGGTGGAGATGGCGGTCTGCAACAGCGTATGCTAGGCTCTCTGAGGGTAAGGGCTCGCGCTAGAAAAAAAGGAATCTCATGCGATTTGGTCGTAATCGATTGACTGCCCCAGGGCTCTACCTCAGCCTAGGTCTTTTACAGCAGATAGGCCGCTGTGCATCTGCACTTCCCTCTGACATCCGGGCTTGTAGTAACTCTACCACGCCGCCATGTCCTCCCCCAGCAGCATAAGAGACCGGTGTACCGCCGTGCTTATCTGACGTGTTGGGGTCGACATCTTCCCGTCCGAGCAATAGCTTTACAACCCCTTCATGCCCTCTGAGGGCAGCCCATCCGAGTGGTGTTCGATCATTCACATCTGGGCGGTTGGGGCCGATATCTTCCCGTCCTAGAAATTGCTTGACCACCCCTTCATGTCCCTGGAAAGCAGCCCATCCGAGTGGTGTTTGATCATACTCGTCAGGGCGATTGGGGTCGACATCTTCCCGCCCCAGCAATAGCTTGACCACCCCTTCATGGCCGTGTTCAGCAGCACACCCGAGTGGTGTTCGATCATACTCACCCAGGCGATTGGGGTCGACATCTTCCCGTCCCAGCAACAGCTTGACCACTCCCTCATCTCCCCCGACAGCAGCACACCTGAGGGGTGTTTGATTATACTTATCAGGGTAATTAGGGTTGACATCTTCCCGCCCCAGCAACAGCTTGACCACCTTTTCATGGCCTCTGAGAGCGGCCCACCCGAGTGGTGTTCGATCATTCACATCTGGGCGATTGGCGCCGATATCTTCCCGTCCCAGCAATTGCTTGACCACCACCTCATGGCCATTTGCAGCAGCACACACGAGTGGAGTTTGATCATTGTCACCTGGGCGATTGGGGTCGACATCTTCCCGCCCCAGCAGTAGCTTGACCACCCCTTCATGTCCCTCAACAGCAGCCCATCCTAGCGGTGTTTGGCCACCTCCACCAGAGCTATTGGGGTCGACATCTTCCCGCCCCAGTAATAGCTTGACCACCCCTTCACGGCCGTGTTCAGAAGCACACCCGAGTGGTGTTCGATTATGCTCACCCAGGCGATTAGGGTCGACATCTTCCCGCCCCAGTAATAGCTTGACCACCCCTTCATGTCCCTCGGCAGCAGCCCACCTAAGCGGTGTTTGATCATACTTATCAGGGCGATTGGGGTCGACATCTTCCCGCCCCAGCAGTAGCTTGACCACCCCTTCATGTCCCTTGACAGCAGCCCACGCGAGCGGTGTTTGATCACCCTTATCAGCGCAATTGGGGTCGACATCTTCCCGTCCCAGCAATAGCTTCACCACCCCTTCATGGCCGTGTTCAGCAGCACACCCGAGTGGTGTTCGATCATACTGAC
>Ga0307513_10004931_pt1 | contig 17727 bp, 15 predicted proteins | sample 15_EM_MG_FD_202174 | JGI IMG/M metagenome (GOLD analysis project Ga0307513, IMG submission 202174) | Populus trichocarpa ectomycorrhiza microbial communities from riparian zone in the Pacific Northwest, United States - 15_EM | ecosystem: Host-associated > Plants > Roots > Unclassified | place... | reverse complement strand
CAGGGGCCCAGGGGACGCATATGAGAATGGGCATCAATAAATTCATGGACGTGGGGGGGGGTACTATAGGTAAGTAAAGTAAAGGGGCGGGTAAGGGAGAGGAACTAGGGCGACTCGAGGGGCACGAACCGGGGGTCAGCAGGGGCAGGGGGCGGGGTGGAGAGGGCGGCCATGGCAGCCGATACAGCGTGCCTGGAGCTGGCTAGAGCCTGGATGGCAGCGTCAGTCTCCTCAGCGATGATCTCAGAGGCGCCGCGGACTTGGCGGACGGCGCCTTTGCCTTTGGCCTTGGCCTTGGGACGGACGACATCCTGCCAGTCAGTGGGGGCGGCCTTTTTCGCAGCAGCAGCCTTCTCGGCGGTCTTCAGGGCGGCGCCGCGGAGGGGCGCGCGACGCTTGCCCACCGAGGGCGCGTCGGGGGTCTTGGGGGCCTGGACGATGCAGCCTGGGTCAGCGACTAGGTAGGGGGCAACCGAGCCTGAGCGTGCGCATGTGACGGTGGGAGACACCAAGGCCGACTCGGAGGGAAGGTTAGCCGCGGACTCGGCCCAGAACAGGCTGCCGCCATCATTGGAGGCGCCAGGAATCGCGACGCGGCTCGCGGCACGAGCGTCAGCAAAGGAATGGAGGAACGCGTTGCGGTTGTTCCAGACGGACGCGGACTTTAGCGGGAAGGCAAGGAAGAAGTGGCGAAGGGACTCGCGGAGGGGCGGGTTAGTCTCGGACGAGATGGCAAGCCAGGCGGCGGCGCCGGGGTGGATGAGACCCTCGTCAAGGAGAATCGGGAGGATGTCGAGGGCGGCGGACACCAGGCCATGGGAGACGATGTGTGCGGCAGCGCGCTGGTAGCTGGGCAGCGCTCGGAGAGAGGCCAGGGCGTCAGCGTAAGCGTTGGGGGAGAGGTGCCAATCGCCAAGGCAATAGACGAAGTGGGAGAACCGGGGAGACACGGCGCGAGCAGAGCAACAGCTCTGGGCCATGGGGCCCCAGCAGTCGCGGGACGGGCTGGAGGCAGGCAAGCGGGCCTGCTTGGAAATGAGGAGGGACGTCCACCACGTCACCTCGGCATCGGCCAGGAAGGGGTCGGAGGAGGTGAATTCAGGGGCAGGGGGTGAGGACGGGAGGGTGCAGGAGGCCAAGAGGCGGGCGGGGGTGTGCCCAGGGTCCCAGGACGACACGTAGGAGTTAGAGAGGAAGACGTATGCGGCTGACAGGTCGCCTGCGTGGTCAGTGATGGCGGAGGAGATGGCGTGCTCAGGCGCCGACACAAAGGCGCCCTGAAGGGCCTCGGCGGCCCGCACGAGGTCAGCGAGAGTGGTAAGGGCGGCGGATGCGCTGGCCAAATCACCGTTATGAAGGCGGAGAGTGCGCCAGGCGAGTTCCTCGCCGATCGACGGGAAGTGGTCAGACAAAACGCGGAGGGCATCGGCGGCGGAGCCGGAGGGCAGGGACGAGGGCCAAAGGGCGGAAGGGGAGGACACGACAGAGACGGCGGCGGAGGCAGGGGCGGCAGCAGAAGGGGCCACGGGGGGAGGGCTGGAGAGGGCGTACGCGAGCATAGCAGCCTCCTGGGAGGAGGAGGCGGTGAGCGGGGGCGCGGTGAGAGGGGGGACAGGAGTCGCCAAGACGGCCAAGGCGGCGTCGAGGGAGGGCTGACTGGAGACATCTGGAAGGAAGTCAGCGAGGAGAAGGGAACATAGGGTCAGCGCGCACCCATCGGAGCGGAGGCAGAGGCAGGAGGAGCGAGCTGCGCAGCAGCAGGCAGGGGGACGGAGCCAGGAGCAGGAGACGGAGAGGCGCCAGGAGCGGGGGACAGGACGATGCGGATGCCGGGGAGGACGGGGGCGTACGGAGACACCCGGGAGATCTCCTCGCGGTGAGGGATCGGTGCGGCTGGTGCGGAAGGCAGAGCAGCGGGGGTATAGACGACGCCGTCGTCGAGGGCCATGGAAGAGTGGCCGCTCGGAATCAACCAGTTGGAGAACTGGGCGTTGAGGGAGGCCGCGGAGCCGGGGGGGACGGGGATGCGGTGGACCACCTCAAGGTGGCGCATGATGGCCTGGAGGTCGCCGTGGCAGGAGGCGACGATCTCAGGGACGTTAGGGACGGGGAAAACGGGAGGGAGGGGGAGCAGAATCTCGCGGACAAACTGGACCAGTTTGAAATAGCGAGGCGGGGACACGGAGTCAGCAAGCACCGACGGGGACGAGGAGCGGGGGCCAGGGCCGGGGCCAGAGCGCCGGAAGATGGACCACTCGCGGTCGATCTCCTCCTTAGGCCAGGGGATATCGAACGAGTGGGAGGCGAGGTTAGACAGGACCATGTGGACATCGCCCTGGTGGCGGGAGCAGAGCTCGCGGATCAGCTCCACGGACAGGCCGTCGAAGGTGTGCATGATAGAGTGCAGCTTCGACGACAAGAACTTGAAGGACGCGTCGATGGCCGACGAGACACTAGGGGGGAGGGGGCGGGCAGGGGACTCGAAAGGAATGGGGGTGTTATCCAGAGCGGCGCGGGCTGGCTGGCCAGAGGGCTGGGAAGGCGGCTGGAGCGACCTGTCCACAATGACCAGGCGCTCAGCCGGCTTCTTACGGAGCATGAGTGACAGCGAGACGGGGCTGACGACGGGGACGCCGCCGAGGCGGATGTGGGCTAGGGGGCACTCAAGGGAAAAGTGGTCAGAGTTGTAGCAGCATTGACACGCATACGGCTTGACCGCAGTCCAGGACGGGGAGAAGTCCAGCAGAGTGTGGGCGGCAGGGAGCGAGCCATGGGGGTGGTCCCAGGCATGGGTCCATGGCCAGGAAACCCGGTTATTGTCCAACAGGAAGGTGGCACGGTACTTAGAAACGGCATTGCTAGGGCGGACGCCGGCCACCCGCCAGCCCAGGAAGGCGCCGGAGGACTCGTAGGTAAGCAGCTTCTTCCGAAGCTGGTTGTAAACGGAGACGGGGTCAGCAATGGAACCCTTGATCGTGATGTCAAGGTCTCGGAGGGTGGAGAGGGGGGCGAGGTGCCGGACAACGTATGAGGCGTTGCCGTCGGAGAGCCGGATGAGCGCAGCAGAGAGAATCTCATAGGCCGGATCGTCAGGGGTGGGGACCGCGGGGATGGAGCAGAGCATCCAATCGTGGCGGGGGGGGACACGCTCGACAGTGACAGTGACACGCCAACGGGAGGAGAGCGCGGAGCGGAGCCCCTCCAACTTCCTATCACGCCATTGCGCGTCGCGCTGGGCAACACGGGCCACCAGGAAGCAGAAAGAATCCCTAGAATAAACCCGCTGGAAGGTCTCCATGGACCAGCTCTTGCAGGGCTCGATGGGGTCCTCAAAGCGGTTGAGCCAGGGGCGCACGCCGCGGGCCGTGGCTGCCTGGAGCTCGTCAGTGGTGTAGACCTCGAGGGCACGGGGCATCAGCAGTTTGGACTCAGTGGGCGAGTCCATGACGACCAACAAGTCGGCCAGAGGGAACTTGCCTGAGACGACGGGGAAGGCGGAGGCTGTTCGGGCATAGAAGTCCTGGTAGTTGGACTCAGTCCACGGGGCGGGGGCGCGGGCGGGGGCAGCGGGGGCGGCGGGGGCGGCAGGGTCAGCAGAGGAGCCACCTAGGGGGGCATGAATCTCAGGGGCGGGGACGTCGTCGTCGCCGGCGACAGAGGCTGGGGGAGCCATGTCAGTCTCGTCCAAGGAGTCTACAAGCCGGGATAGCTCCTGCACGGTGTCGCGTGCGACGGCAAGGTCAGCAGCCAAGTTGCCAGGGACAGGGTCGGTACCACAGTCGGCCTCCAGGGCCTCCAAAGCCGAGAGACGGCGGACCTCCCGGGCGAGGTTATCAGAGGCAAGGCCCAAGGCCGCAGCGCGGTCCTCGTCGGCCTTGATGGACGCCAGGGCAGAGTCCAAGCGCGAGTGGAACGCGGACTTGATGACGGGGAGGGAGGTGAGGCGGCTGAACGTGGGTAGGAGGCGGAAAGAGGACAACCATGAGAGGAAGTCATGCCAAATGCTATCGGCAAGGGATCGGGGGATGCCGGACAGGGCGGACTTGAGTTGGTCCAGGAGGTCGTCGAAGGGGTCCCGGGTTGCGCTCTTAAAAGAAACGGGGTCAGAGGGGGGAGAGCGCCGGGAGGGTCGCTCAGCACCCCGGACGCTGAACGGGGCAGGGGGCGCTGGCATCATACGGGCTCCGCGGCCCCTGGGGGCACCAACGCCAGTGAGATGAAGGCCACGGGAGGGGAGGGCGCGCGCCGAGCGGCGGACGCCGGGAGGGACACGAGTGGTCGGGAAAGCGGGGGGGTCAGGGGGGCGGTCGAAGTAGCGGCTGGGACCGGCAGCGGCGTTAGTAGAGGCAATGGGCGCGGCCGGGCGGCGAGGCAGAGCAGGGAAGTCAGCGGCGCCGGGGTAAGGGGCAGCGCCGGCCAGGGAGAGGGACAAGCCGGCCAGCGACTTGTATACTGGGCGGGAGAGGACGCGGTTAGTACCGCGGATGTGGGCGACGGGAATGCCACGGCGGGAGACGTCAGTCGGGAACGCAGAGTAGCGGTCTGCACTGGCGCGGAAGTAGCCCGAGAGCCTGGCCACGTCAGCACAGGCGGGGTAAGGCCCGAGGGCGCAGATAGCGGGCACGAGCCACGCGTCGTCGAAAAGGCGGGCGTAACAGAAGCCCGGGACGCGGAACAGCTGGCGCCGGAGGCGGAAGCGCTGGGGGCTGCGGAGGGAGGCCCAGAAGGCAGAGGGCGGGCACACGACGGGGAGGTCAGCAGCGGCCTCAATACGCCCGACGAGGAAGGAAGTGCGGGAGAGGCCGGCAGACAGGGACTGGCGGGAGGGGCACGGGAGGGAGGAGAGGGCAGCACGGCCAGCGACAGTGAGGCTGTACAGGAAGGGGGGCAGGGTGTGAGGCATGGCGCGCGAGAGGGACGAGGGGTGAGGCAGTGAGTAGTGGCGGGACGATGTCAGCGCGGCAGCAGGCGGCAGGCAGTGAGACGAAGGTCAGCGCGGCAGCAAGCGGCAGGCAGAGAGAACTGTCAGTAGAGGTGTCAGCGCAGAGGCAGGGCACGAGGCCGTCAGTGGTCATGCAAGCAAGGCAGTAGGGGCAGGGGCCGGGGGGGCTAGGCGCCAAGCCGGGGCGGCCGGGCCAGGAGACTGGAGAACCGAACCCCGAAGGGAGCCGCACGTTCGACCACCGAGCGAGGCTCAGGAGGGAGGGGCTGACGGGCCAGGAGAGGGCGGTAACCCTCGGGCGACCGAGACGAACGGCTTAGAGCCACGTCACTCCTACTGCTCCCACCGCACGAGTGGACACGGGCACTCTAGCAATGCGGGGGTTGTCACGGTTGTTCTACGCGGAGTGCCCAATCTGATTCCCGGCCAGGCCCGAGGGCCTAGACACCGGTGCACTAGGTACAACATCCGCCGAACGGGCTACCGCTAGGTTGGGAGCAACGCGACAGGCGGTGCTGAAAAATCCCTCGCGGGCGGGGAGGGGGCACGAAAACACCGCACGGCGGTCCACAGACCGGACGCCGCAGTGCGATGGCCAGGGGCCCCAGTCACCTCGCGAGGGGGAATCGTGAGCAAGGGAGGGGGGGGACTTACTGCGTGAAAGGGCAGGCGACCAGGCAGCGCCGGCGAGGAGGCCGCGCGGCGGGAAAAGGACGGAGAAAAACTCAGAGAAAAAGGGAGGGGAGATGAACAGGCGGGGTCAGCAGCACAGGGAGAGAGCGAGAGAGAAGGCGGGGGCCAGAGGCCGGGAAACAGGAAGGGAAGGGGCGGGCGGCGACGACGACCGAAACGAAAGTGCCCAGGAAAAGGACGCGGGCGCGAAGGCTCCCGAGACCCCTAGGCGGGCGAGCATGACCACCCTTAGCGACGGAGGAGACCGACTTACCACTTGGAACCAACGAGGAGGTGGTGGCCGGGTCCAAGCTTCAGGATTTCTGTCTCTTCGGAGACGATTTCATCTGCGACTTTCTTCGCCAAAGGCAGAATGCGCTGCATTCGGTCGCAAAGGCCTGACGGCACCTGGTCGTACTTGTTTTGTTCCTTCAAGAGCTAAACAGTCACGCGTTACTTCTGTGCCCGATATCCGAGTAGCGAGCACAAACCTCAAACGTGATGCTGGCGACACCGAATACAGCCTTTGCAATTGGATTCAACTAAAACGCGTCAATATCTTGTTCGTTCCTGTGTGGATGCGGGAGAACTGACCTCTGCGAAGACAGCACCAAATTTAATCGCCTTGTCCATAGACTTCTCTATCGATCCACTCATCAGTGGGGAGTATTCCTCTAGCAATCCTTCAAGTTGATGGAGCGACGAGCGTAGAGTCTCTGCCTACGTGAACATTATTCCCTGGCGGGGATGGGCAGTGGGAAATGTACTAACGGTAGCACTTGCAGAGAATCGTAATTCAAGAGAGCCACTATACTTTCCAATGGAAACAGCCTCTGTCCTTTTCTATCAGATATGCCCGGACTGGTTGGTGATCACAACTGACTCAATACGGTGAACTCATGTTTGTTAGAGTTCCAGTAATCATTGAAAAGTGCTTGAAGGTCGATGATGTCGCTCGCCTCTCGGTATTTTGCCCAAACTGAATGACCGCTCTTCATTCGGACCTCGGCGCGCATCTGGGATGTCGAAAGAAGATCTCTACACACGCACATTCACTAATCGATGTACGTATTGGGGAAAGAAGGGACGTACTGGCGTTGTGCTGGTGTCCAACTGTGGTTGTCCTTGCGCTGCAGTTCTCTCTCCACATTTTCTACAAACAACCTCAGCGTATACTCCCGATTTGGAACGTCTTGCAGTGTGATTTCTGTATGAGGGCTGAAATGAGCGGTATGGACGTAAATTGAGGTGAGGCGCCGCACGATCTAGATACAGCCTTGGATTCGTCGTCAGCGGGTATGTACGCGGCGCTATCTAGCCGTCGAGGTGCTCACAGGTTCTCTCTCTTGGGAACTTGATGATCTGGAGTCGCCATGTTCAATTGATAACGCAACGTGGGATCGAGGCCAACTGGGTAGACAGCTGTCAAGTTGAGCATAAAGGAAAGAGCGGTTCACCTTGGAGACATACTCAACTACGTGCTCGAGGGCGTTGTGCGTTGTGCTGCACCAGGAGACGAACGAGGTGGCAGTCGGGTTCGACGATGGTCTTGTCCTCCAGCTCCGCCGCGATGAGCCGTCATCCTCGATGAACCCCTCTGGCAAACTCGTGCCCGAATTCCGCTATCACCGCGCGAACTTGGGTCAACGGAGATATTCGCCAATGACATCGTATATTTCCCCAATGGGCGCTTCGTTACTGTCGTCGGAGGTTAGTATATTATCTAAACTGCTCGCGTGGAAGGCAAGGCGTTTGGACTTGGGAACTACGTATGCCGTGCAGGAAGGCAAGTTGAAGGTTAAGGCCTATCGGAATGTTCGGACGAATGCACCTAATGAAACAGTACATGGCGGTAGCTGGGTGATGTGACCGGTAGGGCGTGCCTGAAACCGCCCAGATTGCCTATTTGAAACATTGTTTATGTTTCTTGTATTTGATGTGTGTAAATAGACCATTTACACACTAAGGGAGTTTTGGTGCACTTACAATGTGTTTGCACAGGGCCGCAAGGTAACCCACAACAGGCGCATGGATTGTCTTCTCAATATATGATTTTTTCCCAAATTATTCTCCTTCTCGTTTGAGAGGTGGGGCCTAAATCGGCCAGGTCACCGCTAACTTGTTGGCCAGTGAGCGTGCGTATCACGCTGACGATCCTTGGGACCAGGGTGGAACACTACGCATGCCCAGCCTAAGGCAGGCGTGCCCGCCATAGTCCGTCCAATCCTCATGTAGCAGAAACCTCTCAATTTGCAATCACGATAGACTTTGATCGTACTCACATGCAGTAATTCACTGTTATCCTACGTATACATGCTTACCAATACCTACTGCTGGTACAATATCTCAATAGCCTTCTCATATTGCCGATAGAGCTCGCACGTGGTCCCCTGCTAGGACATGGAGCCATTAATGAACAAGGATAGGATGGGATGGGACGAGGATAGGACAAGACAGGACAGGACAGGGATAGGATAGGGATGAGGCTGGGACCGCAGTGGGCCCCAAGAGCAAATGGGATTGATCCCTCTGGGGTCCCACTATATCCCAGGAAATCATAGACTCCTTGGGATATCCTTCAAGCTGTCATGTTAAAAGGACATAGCCATATCTTGTCCAGGTTAGGCAGCCTTAGTGCGACGTCACTACTGTGCCTGCTGACTAGCACACATTTCAACTCGATTGTCTAACAACAGGACATGATAATAAATATATATGGCAGTGGTACAACTTTCAGCCCACCTCCTTGTCCTACAAAACAATTTTGGTCTCCACTTGCACGTGCAGGGACAATTTGAGGAGAACTACACCCTCGCGAATCTATTCATATAATCCCACATGAAATTGATGCTGCTTATTTTTAATGATAATTTATCGGCCCCTGTACATGAAAGTATTCAGTGGTATCCAACTCAGTGGTCGCAAAGTATAGTAGTGAAGAGAATTAGAGAAAGAAGGGGAGAATGGCACGTGAGCGGCGGGAGTTGGAAGGCGGACGAGCGCACAGGCTCACCAACAACAATGTCCATAAGGCTGGGCTGCACTACACTCCAAGTACTCCAGCTTGCGCACCATTGAATACGAACGCCTGGGTGGTTTTAGGGGGGACGCCCTGGATTATATTGGAGATGGCGAGGTCAGCAAGGCTCCTAGCGAGGTCACTGGGGAGGAGTCTGCCCTCCTTGCCCATGAGGCAGAGTACGAGGCCAGCGACATGAGCACTGTTAACGACAAACTGTCAGTGCCTAAGCCGACCAAGAAACTGTGGTGGGCTCGAGCAGCCATGCTGTGACAGCGCCTCCAGAAGTTTGGAAGTCGGCAGAGAAGATGTCCTGGCCTGGGGCGAGGATGTCGATTTTGTTGCCAAAGTTAGAGGATGAAGCGAAGGTGTCATCGATGGTGGTTGCACCGACGTGATGGCCCAGAGGCGCGAGCAGGGGAGACGTCTTTAGTGTCATTTCCGGCCGCGACGATGACGGATGCCTTGATTAATGACTTTAATGACTTGTAAGGTACACGTCAGCGTGAGCATTGCCCTAGTAATTACCAGGAAGAATGCGCATCGCCCAGTCAAGGGCATCGCGAACAAGTCCACTGAGGGCCAGCAATATGACGGACGGCGTTCCGGTGTTGAGAGCTATGTCAGAGGCTAGGGCGAGGCCAGACATGACGTCCGACTTGGCCCCGGTGCTGCAGTTGGCCATAACTTTGATGCAGGTGGTCTTGCAACGCCGGTGATATCACCTCCGACTGCGCCAGCGAGATGAGTGCCATCTAAAAAGGTGAAAAGGGAAGAGGTATTAGCGCCTTTAAAGACTGGCTGCCCAAGAGGAATATGCAGCTGGCGATGATGAGACCTTGACAGAGGACGGGTGTTACTGCACCCAAAAGCGTCGCACGAAGCACGCATGCATTCCGGCGAGTGGTATCGACGAGCGTTCTTTGTATCGTGGGGTATTTATGCAGGGCTTGCGCAGGGCTTCGAGGAACGCAGAGAGTCCGAGGGTAGTTGTTCATGGCGCGCGAGTTCACGGCCATCAGCACCGTCGTGCAGGAACGAACAATGAGGATGATATCCATTCCGGAGAGTCAGCGGGACGGACTTGGAAACGGAATGTGTGATACTGAGAGACAGGTGAGGAGAGGATGAGCTGGGATGAGCATAGCAGGTCGAGTACGGCGACGGCCAATTACGCGTTGCGTTGTGAACTGAGTGGCTCTGCAACTTGTTTGTGTCTACGCACTGATAATTCGGCCGTGGGCGAAATGATGTATTCTCGACGACGCTCTGCGAGGTCGGTGAAGCTGGTGGTTGCACTCGTACGTGAAACTGTCCTTCTTAGACATATATGTTGCGTGTGTCTGATGTTTTTTAGGAAGCAACTCGGACAACAGAAACCAAGGAAGATCCTTTCTTTGTCAGCGGTTGCTCGCGTAACCCGCTCAGTGCTAGATCTGTACCTTATGTGAGACTCATTCTGGGTGAGGCTTTGGATCCCGCTGCTAGGCTCGAGAAGCCACTGCACCAACACATTTGGCCACATTCACTTCAATCTGTTCCGGTTCGCCCGCTCTGCAATCGGTATTCGTCGCACTTCGTCGCACTTCTGCACCACTTCGTGTTTTCCGTGTGTGTTCTGTGTATATATGATCTACTTCGGGGGAGCGAACCGACAGAGGCGGACGGGTAATTTCCACAAAGAGAAAGATGTTTCCATCTAATCTCAAACGTACTTAGGCTCGTAGATGGACCATTTGTCTCTGTGGAACAAGTTTATATGCTCCTGAACGAATATTTGCACGCCCTACCGGCCACATCACCCAGCTACCGCCATGTACTCCTTCATTAGGTGCGTTCGTCCTAACATTCCGATAGGCCTTAACCTTCAACTTGCCTTCCTACACGGCATACGTGGTTCCCAGGTCCAAACGCCTTGTCCTTCCACGTGAGCAGTTTGGATAATGTACAAGTCTCCATCTCCGACAACAGTGACGAACCGCCCATTGGGAAAATGTACGATGCCATTGGCGTATATCTCCGTTGACCCAAGTTCGCGCGATGATAGCGGAATTCGGGCACGAGTTTGCCAGAGGGGTTCACCGAGGACGACGGCCCACCGCGGCCGAGCTGGAGGACGACAAGACCATCGTCGAACCCGATTGACACCTCGTTCGTTGCCTGGTGCAGCAAGACTCGTGCTGCAGTCGGCAATCGTCTCAAGCGGCATGGCTATCAGGTGCGGTCTATTGCTTATTCTCCTGACCGGCGGCATATCGCTTCTGGGCCTTATGACAACACCATCCGTGTGCATGACCCATTTCCAGAGGCTGCCGTCCGTCATTCCTCTTGTGGCCCAATCCATGCTGGTTTTAGTGCAATGCCCGACCTAAATGGTTGGGTCACGGACTCAGAGGGTGGTTTACTATACTGGGTACCCCAAGGCTACCGTACAGGCCTGCACTCACCCGCTCTCATGACAATCCCCATGACATCTCCTACTCGATCTGTTTCTCTTGATTTTGACGAATTTGTCTTTGGAAGCTCTTGGGCTCAAATTTTGAAATTGGAAGAATGAGATGCTCCCTAAGGACCCCTTCAAGCCACACTCGTACTGCAGTCTGTCGTCGGGACCATGGAGCCATGGAGAGCCGAGATCGAGATGGTATCGACGTCAAGCTGGAGCTGTGATATCCCGAACTAGTGGGTTCCATTACTTTGTTCGGATCACACAAGAATCCGATACTTCTCTTTATCTCCAGGAAGGAAGCGACCACCACTGGTTTTACGATGTGCTCTTTGTGAACGGTAGTGAGCAGTACATTCTGCTGGTCCAACGCCTACGCATGGTTCCTTGGACATGAGTCGGACGTAACGGTAAAGGCAGAAAATATGAATGAGATTCGAACCTCTTGCATTCCCATCGCCACAGGCACGGATATATCTGGAGGGTGGACTAAAATGAACATAGGGTGGAAGTTATACTGCAGATACTATAGTTCCTAGTGGAAGGTTCCGTGGCGCCTGTGTGTGCCGAAACGAGGTACGTCGATGATCAGAGCAGCCGCAACATAAACAACCTTCAAAGTAGGCTCGTTTCCGTACCCAATATACGTACACGCCTCAGCTGTTGTGGCGGGATAATGTACCCAGACGAGTGTAAAGTCGACACCGGCCCCGAGCCTCTGAAGCTCACCAAGCAGAGTTGCATTTTCATGTTCTCGCTGGTTAGGTCCCGCTCTGCAAACAACGAGTAAGCATCCTGCGTGAACTCTATATCGTTGGTACTCAACCCTGAAAAATCATCCCAGAGGAGCAAGTACTGGTGGTTGTATTCACTTGAGAACTCGTCGATTGGTGTCCACGGCGCATTTTCAATCTCGTGCCTATTATCGCGCATCTTGTAAACCGCTTTTAACTCATACGGAAGGCCAAGGGCCTTGACCGCGGCGAACATGGCAGCATCTCTTCCCTTGAGACACCAATCAAACTTTTTGACGGGGCTTTGCCATCCGCCCAAACCGTACTCGTGATCGAGACCGAAGGCGAGCCGGCCGCCGTTGGGAAGGAATGCTTTATTGTGGAAGGCGTCGAGGAGACTTCGGAAAATCGGGTTGAGTTTCCATGCTACATCAACTTTCTCGAGCGCAGACTTGTACTGATTGTGCTCTGGGTCGTCATAGTGCGGAGGGGATTCTGGTATCTTCCCTGTACCATACTGCTCTTCCTCTTCGTACGCCTCACCTTGGTATTGAACCCAAAGTGTCTGGTCGAAGCGGCTCACATCACGATATGGATTGTGAGTTCCGTGTATGTCGTATGAGATCGTGATGCGATAGCCGCTCTTCACGGGACTGACCTCGTGCTCCACATCGGCGTAAAAGAAAACCCAGTGAAGCTCGTTGGCATGCTCGCCCCGGCCGTTGATGGACCAGTCCATGACGTGTTCCATGGATCCATGACGAAGGATAAACTACCCGCCTTCGAACACGGTTGGCAACACGACGACAAGTGTGCCGAGATGGTAGCCCTCGCGAGGTGTGTCCTTGTGTGCACGAAAGAACCCTCCGGGTCCGTACGAGTTAATTTTGTATACCTTGCTCGATATCTTGACCCTACACACGGCTTCGATGTTCGACAATATCCCCTTATCGAGTGGGTCAAAGTTGAGTTTGAAGTATTCAGGGAGCATCTCGCGTGCGAGACGGTAGCTCTCGTCGTAGACGCGTTCGGTACCGTGGCCGTAGTGAGCGGGGAGGCAGGAGGCGTGGAACGCTCCGAGCTCCTCGGGGTCGGCATTGGTGAAGTCCAAGTCACCGCAGAGTTCGGAGGATACATGAGGGTTTATTATACTCTGAGGGGATTCCTGAACTTGCCCATCGGCCTGCGGCTTCGAATCGAGACCGCCTTGAGTGGCTGGTACTGGCGTAGTGGAGTAGGAGATCCTTGGGTTTCTGACGTCGAAGGAGAAGGGTTCATGACCAAAGCAGCAGATAGGCGAGTCTATCTGTTTGAATGCACTCCTGAGGCCCTTGACAACCTCACCTTCTTCGGGAGTCAGCGGAGGGCGAAGGTCGGGTTTCTCCATGGAGGAATCAGAGGTCTCTGAGTCTGATAGGGGCATTGGAAATGTACTTGAGGGAGAGGGGTGAGTGGCAAAGAAGAGCGGAGAACAATCGTGTTTGTTTGTTGGGGCCTGCTACAAACACATGACAGCCACGGGGTTACAGCCATGGGCGTGCTGAGAGAGGGCGATGCTACCCAACTCCCTGATTCCGCCTCAGCCACCACACCAGAGGAAATACAGTTAGCATAGAGTTGGACCCAGACATGTGAGTCCCTGGAACTGACCCTGTATGGCATGAATTGCAGATCCATCCTACTGAAGAAGAAATCAAAATCTCAAGAGAACATTCTATGAGTGCTTGGAGGAGTACTCAAGACGTGGGGGCCTTCATATCAAACATTATGACTGGCTCCTTGGAATGGCGACAGACGATCTTATCGAGCAATACAATGCCGAAGATACGAAGGAGAGGTTCGAGTTCGAATTGAGTTGGGAAGGGAAGAAGGCGAATGAAAAGGCAAGACAAAAAAGTGGGATAGTCTACAAAGTTAAGCGAGAACAACAGAAGGCAAGGTATGCACGGAGTAGAGGTAGAAAGACAGCATGCAAATGTCCCAAGAGACATTATGCCAAAGTTCGTATGAGGACGACCACAAAACCGAAAATCGAATATGCAAGCGCAAACGAGACGACTGATGGACGCGGGTATAAGTTACTGAGGTGTCGACAACAACAACAATACGGAGGTGGTAATAATAATGCCTATATGATACGCTGGGGTCATCTCCTCATGCCCACAATAACACAATATATATAATACTCAAGGCAACGATGCCTCCTCCCTGCGTCCACTCCGGCAGAGAGGAAAAACCCTGATACACTCGCTTCGTCCGCATATATTCCTTCTCAATGAGTTGTCTGTACCTGGAGCACACGTCTCTCGATTGGCTTTCCGAAGCTTGGGGTACCGGCGACACGGCAATCCAAGCTGAGAGTGGTGCATTTGTATTCGTATTCGTCGGTGGGGGAGGAATCGACGACAGTCGAGGAGCGATCGTATTTGTGAGAGACGCCACTAAGAAACTTATCAGTACGTGCTACTCCATTCTATTAGAATGCACGCTAATTTTACCACGTAACAGCTGAGGTGAAGAGGAAAGAGCTGTGGGGAGACGAGAATGTGCTGCCGAATGGAGTGGTAGACCACCGTTCCCCGCTGGTACTGTGGAGATGGCAAAAGGCCACCTTCTGTCGTCGCCACGCCGTCTGCTCGCATCACAAGTCCTTTCGTACCTGATTGCTCGCCCATCGCTGGCTCGATATTGACCAGCTATGGCCGTTGGGTGCATGTGGGTACAACAGGAGAAAATAAGAGGAACGCGTGGCCGTCAAGAATGTAACAGGAAGCGAGGCAGCCGACAACCACGACGAGAGCTCGTTGAACAGAGGCGTGTCGGGAAAAACTCTCCCTAGGGAAAACTGCCTGTAAAACCCTTCGTATTCGTAATTGGACTATCTACTAATAAGCTCTCTCGAATGAAATTAGTGTTAGGACGAATCACAAATTGGCCTAGGTTTGGAAATACTCAAGACGCGGTACGGAAATACTCAGGCCCCGGTTTGGAAATACGCAGGCATGAACGACAAGGCCTATCCTCGAAACTCCAATATCCGACAAGGCGGCCATAATGTACTACTACGGCTGTCGTAGTACAAGACCACTGTGGTGGTATCAATATCATTAAGCTCCCCGAAGAGTGGCTAAGTTGGCAAGGCATCATTCCTTGAGCCTCATTTATGGTCGTACAAATCCCATCCCAAGGGTTGTAGGATGGGATCGGATGGGTATTATGTGATTTAGCAGTAGAGGGGAACGGGATGGGGTTCCTAGCATTCCTCGAGACTCCGTAACACTAGTGCCCTGTCGAATGGATCTCAGCATAATTTTGTCCCGGTCAGGCAGCCCCGCGCCATTCAATTATCTCCACAAGTACAGAACAACAACGCCGATGAAATGAGGATAGTTGATTGGCTTTTGGCAACCAGGAAACCGGGAGTGTAGAATTCAACATAAAGGTTGTTAATTTCAACAACACAATCACGCTTCGAGCTCCATATTCGGTTGGAAACAAAGTAGGAGTAGCAGAGGTGGGTAAGCATGTGTACAAGTCACTCATGAAGAAGTTACAGTCCTCATTGGGGTCCCAAACGCCGGGATTTTTACGATCACAGCAGCGGCGACATAAACGGTCTCCAGGCTCGGTTCGTTTCCGTATCCAATATAATTGCACGCCTCAGTAAACTTGGTTGGATATTGAATCCACACGAGGGAGTGGTCCGCCTCCGCGCCTTGCTGCCCTAGTGCCTGTGCCAGGGGTTCATCATAGGGTTCAGCACTGTCTAGAGAGGTCAAATAGAGTACCACCATGATCGAGAAGCAAATACCCAACGAAAGAATCCCAGATGAGAAACATGTCCCCCCCCGCAATGGTCGAGAACTCGTCGGGTGCATAGTTTTCCCATTCCCAAGGCTTGGGGACCTGATAGACAGCCTTAAAGGAGTAGGTCAACCCCATCTCCAGCAGGGTAGAAACAAGCGCCGCATCGATGCCCTTGTAAAGTCCATCGATGTTTGTCACACTATCCGGCTTTCCCCCCAGACCGTATTCGTGGTCGAGCCCAAACGCCAATCGACCGCCTTGTGGAAGGAATGCAGGATTCTTGTATGCCTCCACAAAGTTTGAGAAGATCGGCGTCAGGTTGAACTTGAATTCGATGCCATTACCCGTTGCGGGAACCAATGATGGCGCCTGCGAAGATGTGGTCGTCGGTGTGACCCCGTAGATATTGTAGGAGATGGTCACTCGATATCCACTCTTGACTGGCAAGATCTCGTGCTCGATGTCTGAATAGAAGAAGACCCAATGGAGCTCGTCTGGGTGGGCCGCACGACCGACAGTGGACCAGTCGAGGACAGTCTGCCCACCAGACTTGCGGAGAATGAATTCTCCACCCTCGAATGGAATGGGGAATGCAATGACGAGTGTACCGATGTGGCCGTCACTGCGGGGGGTATCCTGATGAGCACGGAACATGCCCCCTTGGCCGTAAGAATTGATTTTGTAGAGTTCGGCGCGAATTGAGATGTCGAGCAGGCGCGAAATCTCAGAGAGGATCCCGTTAGAGGGGCCAATTGGATCGAAGTTGAGACCAAATGCTTCGGGACGGATCTCGCGTGCAAGGCGATAGGTCTCGTCGTAGACGAGTTCTTTGCCGTGGCCGAAGGCGGCTGGAAGACAGGCGTCGTGGAAAGCAGAATAGTCTGCGGTGGCACTAGAGAGATCGAGGGCACTAACCCGCAATGCCGCAATGCGTCGGTGGTAGGTACAAAGAATATGAGATATGCTTACGCCGTGGAGATTGTAGTCCCATCTGGCTTCTCCTCAGTGATGGCAAAGATTGCAGGAGTAGTCGCGTAAAATATCACGGGACGCTTCACATCGAGAGGGACATGACCTGTGCAACAGAAGGTAGAATCGGTAGCTTTCAAAGCATGCCTCAGAGCCATTACGACGCTGACCTCGTCCTTGGAGAGCGAGGGACGAGGGGCATGAAGGGCAGAAATAGTGGAAATGGGGAAGCCCTCGTCGTTGGAGAGCAGAGGACGAGGGGCTCGAGGGGCAGGAAAGGGGGGAATGGGGAAGTTCATGATCTAGGTGAGGAGCAAGGCGGGGCTAGCCTATTTATTATCAGCCGAGCTCCGAGGCCGTGTGGCAAAAACCAGAACCATATTCAAACCCAAATGCAACTTGCCAACGTTGTAGATATTGCAATACTGTATATCTACCACCCGGCTACACGATATTTGAAAGAAAGATGAACGAGCGTGAGCCATAATTTCGAAGGTGGCGATCTACATCGAACCAACCTCACCGACATTCGGCGACATTGGTTGTAGACAATTCGTTAGACCCAAACTCAGCGCTCGATATCTATCTACATTGTTCCTCTCTTGGCGCCGACCCACTTTTGACGCCGAGGACTCGCGAGCAAGGGTCTTGCATATTTTGTGGTGATATTAACAGGGAAAATCATATGGCTCATACTGGAAGTCACCTGGTTATCGTCCTTCAGTATTGGGAACTTCGATGGTTCCATTGGTTAGTGGTATATCGGTATCACCTCCCTGGTCTCCCCTTGCCGTAACAATACAATCATTGCATCAGTCGGTCAACTTGTTGAGTGTTCAGCAGGCTCAAGTAATGCCGTAGTTCTTCGTCTGGATCATACAGCCGGCATACGTGACAACCGCATCCAATGTCCGAGTTCTCTGAATAGAATATAAATTGCACAGTCGCACAAATCCCACCCTCAGAGCTATGTGCTACATTACGACCTCCCAAACGATATAGCCTCAAAATCGTCAGGGCTACAATACGACCCTCTGTGGAAAGCGATACCGGTACCCTGCACCGGTGCAGTGCAGGCACTCGGTATTCACCCAGTGCCTCACTGGGTGAAAAATCACCTGCGTCAGGTACTGGTGTG
>Ga0307513_10004930_pt1 | contig 17729 bp, 19 predicted proteins | sample 15_EM_MG_FD_202174 | JGI IMG/M metagenome (GOLD analysis project Ga0307513, IMG submission 202174) | Populus trichocarpa ectomycorrhiza microbial communities from riparian zone in the Pacific Northwest, United States - 15_EM | ecosystem: Host-associated > Plants > Roots > Unclassified | place... | reverse complement strand
TGGAACTCCTCGATCCCGGTGTATCTTCGCTGATATCGGTCGGCGAACGAACGCGGGACCAGATGAGCCAGGTGGGCCAGATATATGTATACCTACCTCGATCTAATTCCGACCGGTTTGCTGATGTGTGTGGGAAGTTTTCGTGACAGATGTGACGATCACTTCCAAATATGGTAGCTCAGCGTCGTTCACGTCGCTTGATTTTTGGCCAACACGCGCATGTCTTGTCGTAGTGCAACAAAAGGAAAGAATGGAATTCTGCAATATAGATATTGTTTTTGGGTACGGATACAAGGTGTGACGAAAAATCTGGGCCAAAATCTTCCAAGTTGCCAGCCCAGTGGTCCATTGTCGCAAATTCGGTTCAAGGACCACTCGATCACTGTATATGTCGCCAAGACCGCGGTGACATCGACAAACCACGAATTGATTGCCTTTCTCCGGGAGCAGACTAATTGCGCGGGATGCAGCTTCTTCTGCAGCGTCAAGCCGTCTGGCCCCACGCAACAACCAAGCAAGACCCCTCAAACACTCCGCTTGTCCCACTGTGTCACCGGGCTGTTCGTAAACTTCCAATGCTTCTTTCGCCCGTTGTATTCCTTCGTCGTAGAGGCCAAGCATCCGGTTTGCATCAGAGGCGCTCCAACGTTGGAGCAACTTGATGGCCATCCCCCCGCTCTCTCCAGATCTTCAGTGTGTGAGAAAGGAGCCGCTTGCGCTCAACATGATTTCCGACTGATCCAAACAACTGTGAGAGTTGATACAAGCATTGCGGCTTGGAAAGGTTGTCATCCGAAAGCTCTTCAATCTTTGACCCGAGCCCAACAAGCCGCGGCTTGTGTTGTTGGAGATACTCCAGGAAATAGGCACAGGTGTCCCAGATACCATCTGGCTTTGTGTCGATGGATGTGAAGACATTGAGTAGGTGCTCGACATTCGTATCTTCTAATGTGATCCATCGTGCCTCTTCGTAACTAGGCGTGTCACGAGAAATGGCAACCGACAGTCGGCGAAAGTAAGCATCCTTGGTCATGCAGAGGAGAGGAGATAATGTTGGATCCTGGGGACAGAAATAATCCCGGAGCGGCGCAAGCATCGTGACGGACCCATCGCTTCGATATGTCAGGGAAAGGACGCAGAATGTGTCGAAGATGTTTGTGATGTCAGGGATGGTGGGAAACAACCAGCAAAGATTGTTCTCGTTGACGCCGTGAGGGAAAAAGGCAGTGACTTCGAGAAGCGCTCGTGCGTAAGAGCCGAGTTCTTGGAACGTTGGAGAGGCAAGCGAAAGCTCGATCATGGCCGCAAGGCTCTTCGAGTGCCGTGCGTGAAGCAACCCCGTGCGCTGTCTTTCCCATTCCTTCGTCAGTCGGCTGGTATCCCACTTGTTGTGTTGGGCGACGGTAGCAAGTAACGTGATGGAGAGAGGGTGGAAGTCGAGTTGTTCCAGGACGTTATTGATCGAATCGGAATGTTTGCCGTGCTTGTAGATTCGATGGAAGGCGTTGGACGCGGCCTCCATCGACAATGTTGGGATGTCCAGAGTTTCACAGTCAGAAGGGACCGTGGAGATCCGGGAAGTAATACAAAGGCAAACGTTGCTAAAGTGACTCAGCTCCTCGACAACAGTGTAGATCTCCTGTCCGCTTGTCCCCCGCAAACCGAGAATGGATTCTGCATTATCGAGGACTATGAGCATCTCCTCTGAGGATAGGAATGACCGTAGGGGGGTCAGATCTTCCGGGTTCTCGATCCCTGCGCCAACGACCTCAGAGAGCCGGCGAAGGAAATGAGTACGTGATGGGGGAAATTGGTCGCAACGGATAAATCGACGGTTGTGACCGAACCGTTGCTTGATCCGGTCGTCATGGAGGACGGTCAGAACGGCGGATGTCTTGCCAATTCCACCAGCACCAATCAGGGCGATCGGAGCGAGGTCTTCTGCGAGCCGAACGATCTCCTCGATCAACTCGCCGCGTCCGAAGCAGGCCCTCGGTGGTGGAGGGGGAGGTTCTCCGAGTGCGCTAGAAACGAATATGAGGTGCTAGATCCCCTGGTGGTCGAGATCACCGACCTATTTCGAGTCTGGGTGGCGGTAAATGTTTGTTCAGTGATGTCGAAGAACACGAGTGCCACGTACCATCCAGTGTTTGGTATCAGTCCCTTCTTGACTCTTGAGTATGTTCCGATGGATATCGGAAACGATGGCGTGGGTATTCAAAACGCCGTGGTGGACATCGGAAACGAGAGTGTGGGTGTTGGCGACGCCGCGATGAATGTCCAAAACAGTTACGTGTGTATTTATCGCAAGCTCAGTCTGAGAATTAATAGTCAGCAATGGCCTCATAGAAACGACGAAACGCACGTTAAACATGAGAAGCATCCTGTTGAGATCCGACCTCCAGGCCGCGATTGCCTCTTTGTCACTCTTTGCGTGGGCAAGTCGAGAGAGTACGTTCCGTTTGCCCTGCTTGATTATCTTCCCTTGGATCTCCGCGACCATCCTAGAGTCAGACCGAAAATCCCGTCAACGGGGTACGTAAAATATGCATCACTGGTGTAACTCACGTCGTCAGCTGGTTGATCGCTTCGACCACAGAGCCATTAAGATCGTTCAATTTCTTCCCCTTCAGTCCCCGGTTGAGCGCGGTACAGACATCTGCACAGGCCAGCCCAAGTTCGACGAATTCCACCTCATTGATAATCGTGTCCTAGGTCCATTTCATCCCGCAACCATTCGACGCAGGTTGGGAGGAAACTCACTCTGATGATCGTGAGGATAGCGCTGACGGTACCAAACACGGCTTTGGCCGGTGTGACACTCGAGAGTTCCCTCGCGAGATTCAAGGCCTCGACGGCCGCATTCAGCGAGGAGAGGGCGACATCTCGACGCTTCGGTCGTTGGGACTTTGTATCCATGGTCGAAGCTCGAGGTAAAAAGGAGTGCGGGTTTCGGCTGCGAGGAAGGACCCGAACCCTAATAGAGATGAGCGGCCATCCTGTCATAGCGTGCCTTGCGCAAACATTTCGTAAAGTCGCGGTTGAAGGGGAAATGCGGCGATCGGCTGATCATCCAGAACCCTTGAATTGCTCCCGTTCAAAACATCCCTACTTGGCCTACTTTGAACTTGGACTTTCTGGTTGTTCCGCCAGGAGTACGTCCCTGAGACACCCGTTCTTGCCGTCTTTTCTTGGTCGCTGGCCTTCCGTATTCGTTTGCTGTGGTTTCCATGGTGATCGGCAGCGATCTAGTAGTCAACCTCTTCTGTCGTTTCCTCATTCAGTAGTGATAATTTGCTGGATCTCCAACACTGACTGCGTTTCCTTGACGTTGCAGATCCCGCTATACGGTACTTCTAGGTTCTGTTAGTCAACCCAAAGCGTTTCGGGTTATGGGGGAATGGGGGCCACAAAAGTATATATGCAGTCAAGCGAGCCCCGAAGCTTGAACGTTTGAACGATGATCTCCTGGCGCCGTTACCAAACCTTGAATTGTTTGGTGTTATCGCCAAAAAGCCCACGAGCGCGATCTACCCACCGACTTGGCATCGCCGGTGCGTCAGTGTAGAACTCCCGGGTCCGGGATGTACTCTTTCCAGTTGGGTGGGTGGTCTGTCGCGCAGACGGATTGTTCGACACTGCAGATCAGGCTTCCAGGGACAACACATCACTGGACAAACATACGGGCCATCGGGAGTGAAAAGGCGTAGCGACAGCACCTCGTCCAGCTCCACGGATGGCAGTATAAGGAGGCATAAGATTGCTGAATAGGCGAGCCAACGATCCTCAAAGGCGGGATGTTCGTACCTTCGGCTTCCCAGTCTAACCGAAGTCGATAATCTATGAGATGTGCACATGTAAAACAAATATAACATGGAATCTAGAGAGACACATCGCGAAACGGTCAGGGATGTAGATGTGAGTTGGTACAGCATGTACGGAGCGATACGTACGAGCAGAAGTTAATAAAGGGAGGGCGTATCGGCGCGGTATCGGGGGGCGTCGTGGCAGACGGGGTAGAGGAATGGGGCGTTGGTGACTGGCGGTGAAATGCGTCTGAAGAAGTCGAGGCAGCCGTCAATGCAACCATTAAGCTCCCTGAGCCCAGAGAAGAAAGGAGTCAGCATGCGGAGGAAGTGGTACAGTTCCCAAGAGCCCACCGTTGAAACCCGATTACCAGAGGTAACCAGATCGTTCATTCTCGCTTTGAATTGATCCTCTCGAGGAGCCGCCTACATCTCTCCAGATCCCGCACAGCCCCATGCTTCACATAGACCTCGAGCGCGTGCAAAGCTTCAGACTCTGCCTCATGAAACTTATGTTGTTTATACCAAAACCTTGCCTGCAACTCCACCACGCGAGCCAGATTATATGGGCGATTGATTGCAAGTGACTTGGCGTGTTTGATGTGAGCACTTGCATCGTCGAACCTGCCTTGGTCGAAAGACAGTCCTGCCAGGGAGCGATGAATCCAAAACATCTGATTGTACCAGCTGAAAGAGGTCGCAATTTCGAGGGCAGTCCTGAAATGGTGGATGGCTTTCTCTGTATTGGACTTGGAACGGTAAACATCGCCAAGAAGACGATGACATCGGCAGACCAGAAGTTGATTACCTTTCTCCGGGAGAAGATCAATCGCGCGGGATACGGCTTCTTCAGCGGCGCCAAGCTGGCGGTCCGCCTGCAATGCCCAAGCAAGGGTCTTCAAACATTCCGCTTGTCCCACTGTATCGTCAAGCTGTTCGCAAACTTCCAGGGCCTCTTTCGCCTTTTGTATCCCTTCCCCGTAGAGGCCAAGCATCCGGTTGGCGTCGGATAGGCGCTCCAATGTCAGAGCAACTTGTTGCTCGTTCCCCTGATTTCTCCAGATCTCCAAGGCGTGAGAAAGGAGGTGCTTGCACTCCACATCATTTCCAACAGATCCAAACAGCTGTGAAAGTTGGTACAGGCATCGTGGTTTGGAAGGATGGCTATCTGAAAGTACCTCAATCTTCGGCCCCAGCGCGACAAGCCGTGGTTTGTGCTGATAGAGATGCTCCAGGAAATGGGCGCAAGTATTCCAGATGTCACCCGGCCTCACGTCAATGGATATGAATACATTGAGTAGATGCTCGACGTTTGTGTCTTCTAACATGATCCATTGCGCTTCTTCGTAGCCAGGCCGGTCAGAGTAAATGTCAACTGACAGACGGCGGAAGTAAGAATCCTTGGTCGTGCAGAGGAGAAGAGATGACGTTGGATCCTGAGGGCAAAAATAGTCCCGGAGTGGTGCAAGCATCATGACAAATCCGTCATTTCGGTATATCAGGGAAAGAACGCAGAATGTGTCGAAGATGTTTGTGATGTTGGCGATGGTTGGAAACAACCAGCCAAGATTGTTCTCGTCGACACCTTGAGGGAAGAAGGCAACGACTCCGAGAAGCTCTCGCGCGTCAGGGCCGAGTTCTTGAAATGTTGGGGAGGCGAGCGAAAGTTCAATCGTGGCAGTAAGGCTTTCTGAATGTTGGGGGTGAAGTATGCCTATACGCTGCCTCTCCCATTCCCTCGTCAGTCGACTGGCGTTCCACTTGTTGTGCTGGGCGACGGTGGCGAGTAACGTGATAGAGAGAGGGTGGAAGTCAAGTTGTTCCAGGATGTTATTGATCGGATCGGAGTGCTTGCAGTGCTTGTAGATCCGATAGAAGGTGTCGCATGCGGCCTCCATCGACAGTGTCGGGACATCCAGAGTCTCACAGTCAGGAGGGACTGTGGAGATCCGGGAGGTAATGCAAAGGCAGATGTTGTTGAAGCGAGTCAGCTCCTCCACAACGGCATAGATCTCCTGTCCATCCATCCCCTGCAGATCGAGAACGGATTCCGCATTATCGAGGACAATGAGCATCTCCTCTGAGGATAAGAACGATCTTAGGGAGGTCAGATCGTCCGGGTTTTCGATCCCTGCACCGATGACCTCAGAGAGCCAGCGGAGGAAATGAGTGCGCGAGGCGGGAAATTGGTCGCAACGAACGAATCGACGGTTTTGACCGAACCGTTGTTTAATCTGATTGTCATGAAGGACAGTCAGAACGGCGGACGTCTTGCCAATCCCACCAGCACCAATCAGGGCGATTGGAACGAGGTCTTCTGCGAGACGGACGATCCTCTCGATCAACTCGCTGCGTCCAAAGCAGGCCCTGGGTGGTGGAGGTGGAGATTCTCCGGGTATGCTAGGAACAACCATGAGGCACTATATCGCTTGGTAGTCGAGATCACCGACCTATTTTGAGTCTGGGAGGTGGTAAGCGTTCGTTCGATGGCGCTGAATTGCACGAGTGTCACCTACCACCTGATGTTGGCTATCGATCCCTTCCCGATTCTTGACTATGTTCCAGTGAATATCGGAAACGAGGGTGTGGGTGTTCGCAACGTCGTAATGAATGTTCGAAACAGCCACGTGTGTATTTATTGCAAGCTCAGTCTGAGGATTAATGGTCAGTAACACCCATACAAAAATGACGGAACGCACGTTAAACACGAGAAGCATCCTGTTGAGGTCCGACCTCCAGCTGGCGATTGTTTCTTTGTCACTCTTTGCGTGGGCAAGTCGAGAGAGTGCATTCCGTTTGCCCTGCTTGATTATCTTCCCTTGGATCTCCGCGACCATCCTAGAGTCAGACCGAAAGTCCCGTCAACGGGGTATCCAAAACATGCATCGCTGGTGTAACTCATGCCGTCAATTGGTTGATTGCCTCGACCACAGAGTTATTGAGATCGTTCAGCCCCTTCCCCTTCAGTCCCCGGTCGAGCGCGGTACAGACACCAGCACAGGCCATTCCAAGTTCGACGAAATCTACCTCATTGATAATCGTGTCCTAGGTCCATTTCATCCCGCAACCGTTCGACGCAGGCTGGGAGAAAACTCACTCTGATTATTGTGAGGATAGCACTGACGGTACCAAACACGGCCTTGGCCGGAGTAAAGCTCGAGAGTTCCTTCGCGAGATTCAAGGCCTCGACGGCCGCGTTCAGCGAGGAGAGAGCGCCATCTCGGTGCTTCGGTCGTTGGGATTTTGGATCCATGGTCGAAACTCGGCGGGGTATAGGCTGTGAGGAAGAACTCGAACCACGGTAGAGAATTTTGTCATGACGCCCTGTGCAAACATTTCGTAAAGTCGCGGTTGAAGGGGAGATGCGATCGGCTGATCATCCGGAATCTTTGAATTTATATGCCGTTCAAAGTGCACAGGGATAACTCACATCATACGCACGTATCTCACACTCATTCGTATGCATTCCCACCCTTCGCACGAACACCCAGACTTCCCCTGGGCGATATTTTTAGTCCTGTCCTGGACTGAGCCAAAGGTAGGGAGTTCGTCCCGTCGGTTTTTGCACTATTTAGAGGTAGTTTCGAGGCGGCATTGCCATTTTTCTGTTCGACGGAAGGACTGCGGGATTATCCAAGGCCCGTGAGCCAGGGGAAGTCTGGGTGTTTGTGCGAAGGGTGGGAATGCATACGAATGAGTGTGAGATACGTGCGTATGATGTGATTTATCCTTGTGCACTTTGAACGGCATAATGAACGGATACGACTGTCAACATCATGTCATCGCTTCGTCCAGTCGTGGGTTACTGGTCCTCCGACACGTACCCCGTCGGTCCACCCGAAACGCTTACTGTGGAGGTGGCGGCGGCAGACCAACCAGTAAATCTTCACCTAATAACCTATACTATCAGCCGGCGCAAAGGGGGTGATGCAGCGCGAGAAGAGACACCATCTCTTGCCTTTGGCACGAGAGGGGATAGGGACGTCCCGTTCGTCCGCCGCAGCTACGGGTTATAGGCCCGGATATTCTTCTGCTTCAGATCCAGAGCCCAAGTCCGAATCCGAATCCAGGATTACACCAGGTCAGACATCGAAAATGTGGAGAAACTTGACGACATTCGTAACGAGAAGTTTGGTTCGACGACCACAGATTTCTACGAGTTTGCGCAACGCCGTATCAGTTTCCAGGTTTTAGTTACCCACTTGGCGGGGTTGCGGGCACCCAAACGAGGCACAGAATGAGAGTGACGGATCGGTGGCACTGAGCGTTCCGAAGGGCGTGAACCTTCAATATTTCAATGATGGCACGCCCGGAGCACCTGGTTCGAACAGTAAAAAAAAACATAGTGCAGTGTCGGGTAGCCTGACCGTCCGTCGTCCCAACCCATTGCCTCTGGATACCCTAACGGTAGGTGTTAATCCAGCCCAGCCGCAGAGTCTGACCATCCGCAGTCTCCTCACAGAGACCCTGGCAGTACCGGCTGGCGTTATCTTGGTGCCAAAAACGTCCGCGAACACGACCTCCTCGCTTTCTTGGCCTCGCCACTGCGTCAGTGTGGAGTTTCAGCTGCGCTCTCTAGCGGAGTTTCCGGTTGAGTGGGGTAATCCGTCACGCGGATGGATCGTTCGATGCCGCGGATCAGGCTTTCGGGCCTCCAGGAATAAAATATCATTGGACGAACGTTCGGGTCAACGGAAGCGGAAAGATACAGCGACAGCACTTCACCCAACTCCGTGGGTCGGGGTATAAGGAGGTAATCTGCGAGATACGCACACGTAAAACAGATATAACACAGGGCGCGGGGAGACACATCACAAGATGTAGATCAAAGGTGTCGATGAAGGGTGAGACAACATATACGGAACAATACGTGTAAAGGGAGGGTATCGAGATGGTAATGAAGGACATCATGATGGACGGGGTAAATGGATGGGGCGCCGGAGACTTGCGGTGGAATGGATAAAAAGTCGAGGCAGCAGTTAATGCCGTCATTTGGTTCCCTGGGTCTGGAGAAGAAAAGAGTCAATACATCGAGGAAGTGATACGGTTTACAGGAGCTCAAGTGCTCACCGTTGAAACCCAATTTATCAGAGGCAACCGGGTCGTTCATGTTCGCTTTGAATCGATCCTCTCGAGGAACTGCCTACATCTCCGCAGATCCCGCACAGCCCCATGCTTCTCAAAGACCTCGGCCGCACGCAAAGCTTCAGATTTCGCCTGTTTAAACTTACATTGTCCATCCCAAATCCTTGCCTGCAACTGCATCGCGCAGGCCAGATTGTATGGGTTGTTGATTGCAAGTGACCTGGCGTGGCCGAGGTGAGCGTTTGCGTCGTCGAACCTATCTTGGTCGAAGAACAGTCCCGCCAGGGAGCGACGAATCCAAAACAGCTGGTCGTGCCAGTCGAAGGAGGATGCGATTCCGAGGGCCGTCTCGTAATGGTGAATAGACTTCTTCGTCTTTCCCTTGGAACGATAGATACTGCCAAGAACACGGTGACATTGGCAGACCAGAAGTTGATTGCCTTTCTCCGGAAGAAGATCGATTGCGCGGGACACGGCTTCTTCTGCGGCGCCAAGCTGGTGGTCCCCGTGCAATGTCCAAGCAAGGGTTTTCAAACACTCCGCTTGTCCCACCGGATCGTCGAGCTGTTCGTAAACTTCCAATGCTTCTTTCGCTCCTCATATCCCTTCCTTGCAGAGGCCGAGCATCCGGTTTGCATCGGATAGGGACTCCAACACGAGAGCAACTTGATGGTCATCCCTCCGCTCTCTCCAGATCTTCAAGGCATGAGAAACGAGTCGCTTGCGCTCCGCATAGTTTCCAACTGATCCAAACAACTGCGAGAGCCGGTACAAACATTCTGGTTTGGAAGGATGGCCATCCGAAAGTCTTTCAATCCCCAACCCCAGCGTAATAAGCCGTGGTTTGTGCCGATGGAGATGCTGCAAAAAATAGGCACAGGTATCCCAGATATATCTCGACTTCGTGTCAATGGATGTGAAGACATTGAACAGGTGTTCGACATTCGTATCTTCTGACATGATCCATCGTGCTTCTTCATAACCGGGCTTGTCAGGGTAAATGTCAACCGACAGTCGGCGGAAGTAATGATCCCTGGTCGTACAGAGGAGTGGAGATGATGTTGGATCCTGGGGACAAAAATAATCCCGGAGTGGCGCAAGCATCGTGACGAATATGTTGCTCCGATATGTCAGGGAATGAACGCAGAATGCGTCGAAGATGTTTGTGATGTTGGGGATGGTGGGAAATAACCAGCCAAGATTGTTCTCGTCGACACCTTGGGGGAAGAAGGCAACAACTTCGAGAAGCGCTCGCGCATAAGGGCCGAGTTCTTGGAATGTTGGGGAGGCAAGCGAAAGTTCGATCGTGGCGGCAAGGCTCTTCGAGTGCTGTGCGTGAAGCATCCCCGTGCGTTGTCTTTCCCATTTCCTCGTCAGTCGGCTGGTGTTCCACTTGTTGTGCTGGGCAACGGTAGCAAGCAACGTGATAGAGAGAGGGTGGAAGTCGAGTTGTTCCAGGATATTGTTGATTGGATCAGAGTCCTTCTCGTGCTTGTAGATACGATAGAAGGTGTCAGACGCGGCCTCCGTCGACAGGGTCGGGACGTCCAGAGTCTCACAGTCAGGAGGGACCGTGGAGATCCGGGAGGTAATGCAAAGGCAAATATTGCTGAAGCGACTAAGCTCTTCCACAACAGCATAGATCTCCTGCCCACCCGTCCCCTGCAGACCGAGAATGGATTCCGCATTATCGAGGACAATGAGCATCTCCTCTGAGGATAAGAACGATCGTAGGGAGGTTAGTTCTCCTGGGTTTTCGATTCCTGCACCAATGACCTCGGAGAGCCGGCGGAGGAAATGAGTGCGCGACGCGGGGAATTGGTCGCAACGGATGAATCGGCGGTTGTGACCGAACCGTTGTTTGATCCGGTTGTCGTGGAGGACGGTCAGAACGGCGGCTGTCTTGCCAATTCCACCAGCACCAATCAGGGCGATCGGAGCGAGGTTGTCTGCGAGCCGAACGATCCTCTCGATCAACTCGCTGCGTCCGAAGCAGGCCCTCGGTGGTGGAGGCGGTGATTCTCCGGGTATGCTAGAAACAAATATGAGGCACTAGATCGCTTGACAGTCAATATCACCGACCTATTTTGAGTCTGGGAGGTGGTAGGCATTATTCGGTGACGCTGAAGAGCACGAGTGTCACCTACCGCCTGATTTTGGGTACCAGTCCCTTCCTGGCTCTTGAGTATGTTCCGATGAATATCGGAAACGATGGCGTGGGTATTCAAAACGCCGTGGTGGACGTCAGAAACGAGGGTGTGGGTATTGACAACGTCGTGGTGGACACCAGAGACGAGGGTACGAGTGTCCACAACGTCGTGATGAATGTTCGAAACAGTCACGTGTGTATTTATCGCAAGCTCAGTCTGGGAATTAGGGGTCAACTATAGCCGCACAAAAACGACGGAACGCACGTTAAACACGAGAAGCATCCTGTTGAGGTCCGACCTCCAGCCGGCGATTTCCTCCTTGTCGCTGCTTGCGTGAAAGAATCGAGAAAGTGCATTCCGTTTGCCCTCCTTGATGACTTTGCTCTGGATCCCCGCAACGGCCCTGCGATCAGACCGGGAGCACCGTCAACGAGATACTCAAAATGTGCATTACTGGTGCGACTCACGTCGTGAGCTGGTTGATTGCATCGACCACAGAGCCGTTAAGATTGTTGAGCCCCTTCCCCTTCAGTCCACGGTCGAGCGCGGTACAGACACCAGCACAGGCCAACCCCAGTTCGACATAATCCACCTCATTGATCATCGTGTCCTAGTCCATTTCATCCCGCAAGCGTTCGACACGGAATGAGAGGAAACTCACCCTGATCATCGCCAGGATAACGCTGACGGTACCAAAAACGGCCTTTGCTGGCGTGACACTTGAGAGCTCCTTCGCGAGATTCACGGCCTGGACAGCCGCGTTCAGCGAAGAGAGTGCGACATCCCGGCGATTCGATTGTTGGGACTTCGTAGCCATGGTCGAAGCTCGAGGTAGTTGCGAAAAAAAAGTGCGGCGCGTAGTCTGTGAGGAAGAACCCGAACCCTAATTGGGTGAGCGGCCATTTTGTTAAAATGGTATATATGAGGGTACCCCTCATGGCAATGTCAAGCTTGCCTATTCCGAAAGTTTTCTTATGTTAAACCTGATTCATTCAGAATTTTCGTGTGGCCAGCCAAGTGTGAGATCTTGAGAACCCGCGGTGTGGCCAGCGCGGGAGCCAACTCGCGGAAATTATATAAGCAACGCGTATTACCAAAAAAAGAAGTACGTTTGCTGACTAAGCTACGACTCTTCAGGCCCTCCTCCATCTAGAGTCTCGCAAGCTCGACTAATGACACGCCTCGTGTAGACGGACCCATTTTATGAAGCCGCGGTCGGACCATTTGAAGAGGCATTGTGATCGACAGATCACCATAGATCACCCGGAATCTTTGTTTGCTCCCGTTCAAAATATACTGAAGGCGACCTCCTTCGTCTACTCTTTGCCCGGTCTTTCTGGTGGTTCCGAAAGAAGCACGTCCCTGAAACGCCCATCCCCGCCGCCTCAGTTCCCCATAATCGCATCACCACACTCGTTTCTAGATCCTTGTTGCCCACCGGGAGGAGTTGTGGGCACCAAAACTAGGCTCGTGGAATAATCGTAACGGCTCTGCGGTACTGGGCACCTCAAAGGACGTGAGACCTTACATGCCTAGAGTGTCTAGTAACCTGACCGTCCGTCGCCCCGATCCGTCGCCTCCGAATACCCTGACGGTAGGCATTGATATTCTCAAATGTGGAACGCCTATTTGCGTGCGGCACCGTTCGGTTACCTGCAGTCTCCTCGCAGAGGCCCAGCGGTTTCGACCGGCGTTATCCCGGATGTCAAACCGCCCACGAGCGTGACCTGCCCGCTTTCATGACCCCGCCAGCGGGATCGCGGAGAACTGCAGAATCCCGTTCACCGCCCTTTTTCTGTTGAATGGGGGCAATCCGTCACACAGGCGGGTTGTTCGACACCGCGGATCAGGCTCCCAGGGATAACACATCACGCAGGTCATCAGAAGTGGAAAAACACAACGACAGCACCTCATCCAACTCCTTGAATGGCGGCACAAGGAGACACAAAATGACAGAGTAGGTGAGCCGATGACCCATCATATATTAAAGGCCAGATACTCGTTTTCTCGGCTCCCCAGCCTAACCGAAATCGACGAAGTACAAATGCAAAACAAAGATAACACGGGATTAGAGAGATACATATCACGAAATGTAGGTCAAGGATGCCGATGGGAGGTGGTACAACATATATGGAACAACGTGTGTGAGCAGAAGTTACTAAAGGAAGGGTAAAGTAGTGTGGTATCGGAGGATGCCATGGTAGGCGGGGTGGAGGGACGGGGCGTCGGTGACTTGTGGTAGAATGCGTCTGAAGAAGTCGAGGTAGCCGTCAATGCAATTATTCTGTTCCCTGAACTTAGAAAGAAAGGAGTCAACACGCGGAGAAAGTGGTACTGTTTCCAGGAACTCACCGTTGAAACCAAATTTACCAGAGGCAACTGGGCTGTTCATTTCCGCCCCGAATTAATCCTCCCGAGGAGCTCGTTGCACCTCTCCAGATCCAGCGCAGCCCCGTGCTTCTCGAAGACCTCGACCGCGCGCAAAGCCTCGGATCTTGCCTGTTCAATCCTACATTGGTTATACCAAATATCGGCTTGGAGTTCCATCGCAAGACCCAGGTGGTACGGGTTATCGACCGCATGCGACTTGGCGCGTCCGATGTGAGGGTTTGCGTCGCCGAACCCGTCTTGGCGGAAGAACAGATCTGCCAGGGACCAATGGTTCCAAAACAGCTGATCGTGCCAGTCGAAAGAGGATGCGATTCCGATGGCTGTCTTGTAATGGTGAACCGCTTTTTCCGTCTTGCCCATGGAATGATATACATCGCCAAGACTACGGTGAGACATGCAGAGCAGAAATTGGTTGTGTTTCCCTTGGAGAAGATCGATTGCACGAGATGCAGCTTCTTCCGCGGCGTCGAGCTGTTTGTCCCCACAAAACAACCAAGCAAGGTCCCTCAAACACTCTGCTTGCCCCACTGTATCGCCGAGTTGTTCGTAAACTTCTAATCCTTCCTTTGCCCGTTGGATCCCTTCCTTGTAGAGGCCAAGCATCCGGTTTGTATCGGAGAGACGCTCCAACGTTGGAGCAACTCGATGGTCGTTCCCCCGCTCTCTCCAGATCTTCAGGGTGTGAGAAAGAAGTCGCTTGCGCTCCACATGATTTCCAACCGATCCAAACAACCGTGAGAGTTGGTACAAGCATTGTGGCTTGAAAGGATGGCCATCCGAAAGCTCTTCAATCTTCGGCCCTAGCGCAACAAGCCGTGGTTTGTGCCGATGGAGATGCTCCAGGAAATGGGCACAGGTGTCCCAGATATCGCCCGACTTCGTGTCGGTGGATGCGAAGACATTGAGCAGGTGTTCGGCATTCGTATCTTCTGACATAATCCACCGTGCTTCTTCATAGCCGGGTTTGTCAGGATAAATGTCAACCGACAGACGGCGGAAGTAAGAATCCTTGGTCGCGCAAAGGAGTGGAGATGATGTTGGGTCTTGAGGACAAAAATAATCCCGGAGTGGGGCAAGCATCGTGACAAAACCATTGCCTCGATATGTTAGGGAGAGAATGTAGAATGTGTCGAAGATTTCTGTGATGTTGGGGATGGTGGGAAATAGCCAATTGAGATTGTTCTCGTCGATGCCTTGAGGGAAGAAGGCAACGACTCCGAGAAGCTCTCGCGCATCAGGGCCTAGTTCTTGGAATGTTGGGGAGGCGAGCGAAAGCTCGATCGTGGCGGCAAGGCTCTTCGAGTGCTGTGCGTGAAGCATCCCCGTGCGCTGTCTTTCCCATTCCCTCGTCAGTCGGCCGGTGTCCCACCCGTTGTGCTGGGCGACGGTGGCGAGTAACGTGATAGAGAGAGGGTGGAAGTCGAGTTGTTCCAAGATGCTGTCGATCAGATCGGAGTGTTCCCCGTGCTTGTAGATCCGATAAAAGGTGCCACACGCGGCCTCCATAGACAATGTCGGGATGTCCAGGGTTTCGCAGTCAGGAGGGACCGTGGAGATCCGGGAGGTAATGCAAAGGCAAACGTTGTCGAAGTGGGTCAGCTCCTCCACAACAGCATAGATCCCCTGTCCACTTGTCCCCTGCAAACCGAGGATGGATTCCGCATTATCAAGGACTATGAGCATCTCCTCTGAGGATAAGAACGATCGTAGGGAGGTTAGCTCTCCTGGGTTTTCGATTCCTGCACCAATGACCTCGGAGAGCCGGCGGAGGAAATGAGTGCGCGAGGCGGGGAATTGGTCGCAACGGATGAATCGACGGTTGTGACCGAACCGTTGCTTGATCCGATGGTCATGGAGAACGGTGAGAATAGTGGCTGTCTTGCCAATCCCACCAACGCCAACCAGGGCGATTGGAACGAGGTTTTCTGCGAGCCGAACGATACTCTCGATCAACTCGTTGCGTCCGAAGCAGGCCCTTGGTGGTGGAGGCGGTGATTCTCCGGGTGTGCTAGAAACAAACGTGAGGCGCTAGATCGCTTGGTAGTCGAAATCACCGACCTATTTTGGGTCTGGGAGGTGGTAAGCATGTATTCGTGATGGCGAAGAGCACGAGTGTCACCTACCGCCTGATCTTGGCTATATGACCCTTCCCGACTTTGGAGTATGTTCCGGTGAATATCGGAAACGATGGCGTGGGTGCTCAAAACGTCGTGATGGACACCAGAAACAAGAGTGTGGGTGTTGACAACGTCGTTTTGAACACCAGAAATGAGGGTGTGAGTGTTGACAACGTCGTGATGGACACCAGAAATGAGAGTGTGGGTTTTCTCAACGTCCTGGCGGACACCCAAAACAACATTGTGGGTGTTCATAACCTCGTGATGAATGTTCGTAGTAGTCACGTGTGTATTTATCGCAAGCTCAGTCTGGGAGTTGGTGGTCAATAATAGCCTCATAAAAACGACGGAACGCACGTTAAACACGATAAGCATCCTGTTGAGGTCGAACCTCCAGGCGGCGATTGTCTCTTTTTCATTATTGGAGTGGAAAAGTCGAGAGAGTGCACTCCGTTTCCCCTGCTTGGTGATTTTCCCCTGGATCTCCGCGACCGTCCTGAAGTAAGGCCAGGAGTACCGTCAACGAGGTACTCAAAGTGTGCATTGTTAATGTAACTCACGTCGTGAGCTGGTCGATTGCCCCGACTACGGAGTTGCCAAGATCGTTCAACCTTTTCCCCTTCAGCCCCCCCTCGAGGGCATTACATACATCAGCGCAGGCCAGCCCAAGCTCGACGTAATCAACCTCGTCGATCAATGTGTCCTAGGTTCATTTCATCATGCAACCGCCCAATGCAGACCAGGAGAAGACTCACTCTGGTCATCGTAAGGATAATGCTGACGGTACCAAAAACGGCCCTGGCTGGTGCAACAGTCGAGAGTTCCTTGGCAAGCTCCACAGCCTCGAGGGCCGCGTTGAGCGAGTGGAGAGCAGCATCCCGGTGCTCGGGTCTCCGGGAGTTTGTAGGCATGGTCGAAACTCGAGATAGTTGCGCAGAAGGAATGGGGAGTGTAGGTTGGGGAGGAAAGACCCAACTAATCGAGACTAACGGGGTGGGCGGCCATCTCTCGTCATCGCACGCCTCGTGTAACCGTTTCGTGGGGTCGCGGTCGAACCACTCGAAGGGGCAATGCGATCAACTGATTATCTGGTATCTTTGAGTTGCCCTCGTTTAAGACATCCTGAGGAATTCCTCTCAGCCTTATTCATTGACTATCGGCACAATATCGCGTCCTTAACTCCATCCCACTTTCGACCCGGCCTTTCTGGCTGTTCCGTCAGAATCACGTCCCTGACCGCCTCTCCCAATCGTCGACCGACAGGCAACGACCTCGTCAACATCTTCGGCCGTCTCTTCGTTCAGTCGCGGGTTGCTGGACCTTCAATACGGACTCCATTCTTTTTGACGCCATGTACTGCCTTGGGCGACGAAAGAGGATAAGAGCCATGAGGCTCTATTGGTCTTCCATGTCTCGATCTCCTGTGCTTGTCAATGTCGACCCGAAACGCCTGAGGTCGCAAGACCATAGGAGTGACAAAAGTGTACGTATGGCCAACCAATTGCCAACTCAACGCGACTTGAAGTTTGAAATTTGGCCGCGGTAACCTCCCGCCGGCGCCGTCACCAAATCTTAGATTGCTTTGGCGTGCATTGCAATAAAACTGCGATCCCGGACCACCCCCGTCACAACCCAAGCCAGACGTCAGGTCATCTTCACATTACTTCACACGCCGACCGCATGAGGTGAGTGAGGTAGTTCAGATTTCGTGTCGCTGTCACCCTCTGTCACCACGGAGATATGACCAACGCATCCCTGCTGACATCATTCCGCAACAATCAGGAGCCTCTAGACGAACGACAACCCCCCGCGAACCTCACGGCACAAAACTGGGTCACTCGCCACAGAAGCTGGGATCTTCTGGGTTCTCGCTTTTTGACCACGGACAGCACTCAGCCACTCTCCATGCTACTATGGCATCAGCGTTTCGAAGTGCCCGCGGCGATTGGAATATCGTACTGCCATGAAAGGCATTTAAGCTATATATTAGCTACATCGGTGAAGGTCGAACAATGGCGACTAGCATGCGTATACACGTAAAAGTGAGTAGCCAGGGGAATGATGGGCTGGGATCCAAGGTATGGGAAGAGAAAAAAAGGAAAATAGGATGGAAAGGGAAAGTCGAAAAAGATCACGATATGAGATCATAGATGAGAGAAAAGTGAGATGTTTGAGTGAAT
>Ga0307513_10004929_pt1 | contig 17731 bp, 13 predicted proteins | sample 15_EM_MG_FD_202174 | JGI IMG/M metagenome (GOLD analysis project Ga0307513, IMG submission 202174) | Populus trichocarpa ectomycorrhiza microbial communities from riparian zone in the Pacific Northwest, United States - 15_EM | ecosystem: Host-associated > Plants > Roots > Unclassified | place... | reverse complement strand
CCTGCTCAAGCAGCTGGGCAGCGCGAAGGCCGTCGCGCAGGCGATCGGCGTCACCGCCGACTCCGTCAACCGCTACCGGCGCGGCGCCCGCAAGCACGCCCGCACCGACGTCGCCGCGAAGATCGATGATGCGGTACGGCAGCGCTGGCAGCCGCAGGTACGCAAACGCCGACAGCGCCAAGCCGCCGCCACGGGCGGGATCACCGTGGAGACCCGGGCCCGGTTCGGCTACACCGCACCCATCGGCACCACCGACGACGGCCGCTACCGGCGACTCACCGTGCACCTCCCCCCGGCGTACGCGCAGCGCCTCTTCGACGCCCGCGACGCCGGCGCCAGCGACCAGGAAATGCGTGGGATCATCGCCGAAGGATTTAAAGAAATCTATTTCCAGGACGGCGGCAGCCGCGCCACGGGACTCTCGGACGTCGAAATCAACGACATTGATTACCTGGATCTCGACTTCTAATCCGCGCTGGCGTATCTGGGAGATCCGGATGCGGGTCACGGTGAAGTGCCACATCACGGTCCGTTCCTCTTCCAGCCGGCAGGCGGACAGGAAGATGTGCAGCAGCTCGGTGGTGGGCAACGAGGTACCGCTCAGGACCTGCGTGAAGGTCGTGTTGGAGATCGGGTAGTGCTTGCGGCTGCGCTCCTCCAGCCCCTGCAGGGACATCCCCTTGCTGCGCACGAGTTCGTTCATCAGCTCGATCACGTCCTCGGCCGTCGTGCACAGCGCGAGCGCGGTGTGCATGTGGTCGGCGGAGGTGACGGAGGTGACGCGTTTGTCCTGGCGCTCGAACTCACGCGCCTGCTGGACCAGGGCGAGCAGTCCGTCCGGGTGCACGGGAGGACCTTCCGAACCCAACACTCACCCCCAGCCCCCATCCCGTTTTGCGACCTGCCGATGGGCGTGACGTGGCATGTGTGAGCGGATACGCAGTTGGCGCAGCATGTAGGACGCAGTCACGTCGGAACACACTCACAATGGGGGCAAGGGGATCGTCAGGTGGGTGGGGCGGCGATCTCTTCAAGGAGGGCCTGCAGTTGGTTGAGGAGGTTTTGGGTGCGGTGGGTGTTCCGGTCCGTCCGCAGTCGCAGTTGGGCCTCGGTGATGGTGGTTCCGTCTGGGAGGAGATGCCTCTCCGGGCTCTGGCTGAGCTGGAGGGCGGTCTCCAGATGGCGCATAGCTGCACTGAGTTCGGTGATGAACCAGATCTCGTCCGTGGGCTCGTGGGAGTCGGCTGGGGTGGTCACTGGTTCTCCTCGTCGGTGGTGAGGCTGTCCGGTCACATCGATGGCGCCCGGGCAGCGTGCGCGGTACGCCGTCGGAGACTGGCTGTGGCAGCCGTTCCTGGCTCTGCTCTGGCCGGGTGGCTGGCGGTGGGGGTCACTGGTATCCGTGTGTGTGCTGGTTCAGGCGTGTGTCCGCCGTGGCGGCGGGAGTGCGGTGGGTGAGGAATTCGCTGACGCGGGTCTGCTGAGCGGCAGCGGTGGCGGTGAGCTCGTCGAGTGGCTGAGCCCCGGCTGTGACGCGGGCGGCGTGTTCCAGGGCGGCGACTTTGCCGGGATGGGCGTAGTCGGCGAATACCTTGTCCAGGTGTGGGCCGGTGATCCGGACGGGTCCGATGCGGCGGCCGCTGATGGTGAGGGACATGTAGTGCTCGAACCGGTCGAGTACGGCCACTTCGTCTGCGCTCGGTTTGTCTCCCCATTCCGTGGTGATCGGAGCGATCGCGGATCTGGATCCTGCCGTGGAGGCCAGCGTGGACGCGTTCTGCGTCAAGGACATCCGCACGGGGGCGGGCAGACGTCCCAGTAACTGGGTCATCCCGTGCACGGTGACCCTGAATTTGCGGAAGTCCTCGAACATTGACGCGATGGTCTCCGGGGCGGCGCCGGTCAGGGTGATCAGCTCGTCGAAGTACAGCCGGAAGGGCCTCCGTTGCTCCTCGGGTGTGTCCCGCCGTGAGCGGACCGCTCGTAGCAGGTCCCTGGCGATGAGCGCGGTCAGCAGCCGGTCGGTGGGTCCGTTTCCTGCCGGGCACACCCACACGATCAGACCGTTGTCCATGGCGGCCCGGCTGTTGTAGACGCCGACCGGCTGGCCGAGAAAGGCGCGGGTGACAGGGTTGGCGGCCAGCCGGGCGAGCGGGTTGAGGACGACCCCGAAGGCGTCAGGGGGGAAGGTAGGAAACACCGTCCGCCACCACGATCTCGTGTCCTCGTCCAGCCGGTCCGCCACGGCGGCCAGCGCTGCGCCCCGGAAGTTCGGGTCGGAGATCAGGGCCCTTACGTGGAAGATGGTGGTCTGGTCTTCGCGGCGGTCGGCCTGGCAGGCGGCCTGGTTGACGGCGACCAGCACGGCCAGGGCCGATGTGAGGATGGTCAGCGCGCGGGGAGCGGCGGCATCGTCCCAGCCGAGGATGGAGGCGAAGGCGTCGGTGACCGCCTCGACGACGTCGTGCGGAGCCTGCCCATGGTGCATGGCGATCGGATTCCACGAGCTCAGCATCGGGGAGGGTCCTGCTGTGTTGAGGTCGATCAGCGCGATCTTCTGCATCAGGTGGTCGTGGGCGAGGAAGGTCGCGGCGCGTGGCCAGGAGTCGCGGTGTGGGTCGACGAACATCAGCCCGCCGCCGGCGTGTGCCCACGCGATCGCCTGCGCCAGAGCACGTTCCGTCTTCCCGCCCCCGGCCTTGCCCACCGCGCACTCGAAGAGCGTCTCGGCCGTGTGGGTGGCGACCAGACGCCTGCGGCCGTCGGGTCCCCGGTAGATGCCCTGCAGGAGCAGCTCAGGATTCCTGAACTCGAAGGTCGGCAGGTCACCGGCGAGCAGCGGAAGTCGGCAGTGGACGGTAGGTGGCTTGAGCAACCCGCTGAGTTCCTCCAGCCGCACCCAGTTCACGCGGGGTGGCCGGCACTGCCCCAACTGCCAGCGCCGTTCGAAGCTGTGCCGGGTGGGCCAGTGATCGGCACCGAACCGCCACGGCCCCAGCCGGAATCCGCGCATCGCCCACCGAGAACGGCCGCCGAACACATCGAACCCGGCCTGGAGTTGGGCGAGACGGGCCTGGGAGCGGCCTTCGACGTTGGACGCGCACATCACGAGCAGCTGCACGCGTACGAGTTGGTCGTCATGGGCGAGCTTGCCGAGCGCCTCGGCCGGGTCCACCCGGCGCGGCGCCGGGGGCATCACCAGTCGCCGCCCGGCTGCCCCGTCCTTGCCGGTGACCATGGCCTGCAGGTTCCAGGTCAATGAGTCCTCCATTCCGGTGGCGTCCTGGCGCACCCAGCGCGCCGCGCGCTGGGTCTCCCGGCGCTCCTGGCGGCGCGCGGCGCTCAAAAGCTGCAGACGGCGAGCGCGCAGTGCCCACTTGGGGGCGCGCTGAATGTCGAGGCGGACCTCGGCGAGGTCGCCCAGTTCGGCGCGCAGGTCGGACACGGCGTCGACCAGGGGCTGCAACGGGTCGGGCTCCAGCGGCACCTCCCGCAGGGGAGCGGTGAGCCTGCCCCGCAGAATGAACTCCGCGCGCACCACATGGTCACGTGGCTTGTCCACGATCGGACGGACCCGGTCGACGGTGACGTGCGGCCCGAACGGGGTGATCGACAGCAGCCGTTCGCCGCCCGCGGGGCCCTCGATGCGGTAGCGCAGCGGGCTGGAGCCATCCGCACGCAACCTGATCTGTACCGATTTCGCCCGGCGCGGCGCCCACCACGGCATGCTCGTCGAGGCCCTCGACAGCTGCACCCCGCGGCGGAGGATCTCCTCCAGGCCCGGGTCGAAGTGCCGCGTGGGGGTGAGCTCCAGAGCCATCCGCTCGGCACACGCCCGCTCCGCGAGACGCCGCACCACCATTTCGCCCACGCCCCAGGGAACGGCCATGGCGAGCGCGAGCAGGTACCAGTGGTCGAAAAGCCAGTCGGCGGTTTCGACGAGCCAGGCGATCAGGCCGAGTACCTGACCGGAGGCCTCCTGGTGGACATGGTCCGTCAGATGCGAGGCTGTGGAGTCCACGTCGGCTCTCCCTTCTTGATCGTGCGGGTGAAGAACAGATCGGTGATTCGGAGGTCGGTGTAGGTACCGCCGCGGTCCGTGCCGGCCCACACCAGATGGACCACCGCTTTGTCCGGACTGCCGTCGCGGCGGGCAATCGCCGCCTGGATACGGAAGCGAACGGTGGCGAATGCCGGGGCCACCGCCTGGTCCGAATCGGGGAAGACGTCCGGCCACTTCGTCCGGCCGACTCCGGTGGCGTCCGCGCGCAGCAGCGCCCGCCCGGCAGTGAGCAACTGCCGCTCGTCGGCGGCGGGAAGGTCCGATGGCCAGGCTGCCTCCAGCGACTGCTGGGCAGCCCGGTCGCCGGCCACGCCTTCGCCGTGCGGCGGCAGAGCGGACTCAAGGACCGACGGTGTCGGTACGGCGGGCGCGGTGGAGACAGACGCAGCGGCGGTTGACTTGCCGTCGGGAGGCTTCGAGGCCGCAGAAGCCTGATTCGCGGTCACGGTGGACGACGACTCGGCAGCCGGTGGCCCCTGGCTGCGCGGTACGCCCAGCAAGACGATGCCCGCGACGGCGAGGAGGACGGCGCTCACGATCAGCAGCCGGGGTGATCGCGCCGGAGGAGTGGTCACAGGAGCCTCGCTCCCCCCGCGAAGCCGGACATGGTGTTCACGCCGTCCAGGCGGACCACCGTCCCCGGTTTGGGGGCGTTGACCATCTGCCCGCTGCCCAGGTAGATGCCCACGTGATAGATCGTCGCGTCGCGTCCGGGAGCGGTGGCAAAAAAGACGAGGTCACCGGGCTTGAGCGCGAGCGTGCCGAGGCTGGCCGGGATCCGCCGGCCGACTCCGGCCTGGGCGACCGCGACGCGCGGCAGGCTGATGCCGGCCTTCGCGTATGCGTAGGTGGTCAGTCCCGAGCAGTCGAAGCCCTTGATGTTCGTGCCGCTCTTCCCGCTGGGGGAGCAGCAGATCCCCGTCGACTTGCCGTTCGCGTTGCCGCCGCCCCACGAGTACGGGACACCCCGCTGGGAGAGCGCGGCCTCGATGACGGTGCGGATCCTCCCGGTCACGTTCTTCAAGTTCGGGTCCTTGGCGGCCGCCGTGTACTGGTCGATCCACCCGAGCACGTTGGCGACGTACTCCCCTGATTGGTTGTACCGGAAGACTGCTGCCTTGAGCTGGGTGCGTTTGGTCAGGTCGCGGCCGTTGCCGCACAGGTAGATCGCGGCGCCGAGCGCGGCGTCGTCGGCATTGTGCGGATCGGAAACCTCGCCGTCTGCGTCCTCGACGACGCCTTCCCAAGTGGAGGGCAGGAACTGGAAGGGGCCGACAGCGCGCTCGCCTTGAGAGTTGCCGTCCCACTTGCCGCCGTCGGTGTCCTCGAAGACGGTGGTGTTGCCCCCGGCCCCGGAGCCGTTGAGGAGCACGCCGTAGATCTTCGGGCGGATGTCACCGTCTGCGGTGATGTTCCGGCCCACGGCGTGGTTGGACTCGACCTTGGCGATCCCGGCCAGGATCGGCCAGCGCATGCCCCGGCACTTCGGCACATGCTTGCCGACTTGCTGGCTGGCCTTCTTGTAGGCGGCCAGCATGCGTGGCGGGATGTCCGCCGCACTGCCGCCCTCGGCGATTCCGGCATCGTTGCTCGCGCCCGTCGGCAAGGCCACGAACGCGCCGATCGCGCCTGCGACGGGAGCCGCGCAGCACACCGCGGCGAACAGCAGCAGCGCGACCACGCATCCCCACCGCCGCATGCGGTGCCTGGGCGGCCTCACCCGTCCTCACCGTCCTCGGTCCGCCACCGCTGCCGCATTGCGCGCAGACTTTCGGCTTGGCGCATCAACTCCCGCATCCGGGCCGGGTTGTCGGCGCCCGCTGATCCGTCCGCGCCTTCACCGCCGGGCGGCGGCGTGCGCTCCGGGCCGCCGCCTGCGAGGCGAGGGGACGACGTCGGGCCAGAGGGCGTTGCCCCGGTACCTTCAGACGGTGCTGGGCGGCCTGTCGCGCTGGTGGACCTGGTCCGCCCGGGTGCCGTGGCCGTGCGGGTGGGGGCCGCTGATGGTGCGGTGGGCAGGCGGCGGCCGGTGAACGGACCGGGCCCGCCGCTGTCGTCCGTGTTCTCCCGCAGGACACGGGAGACGTGCCGTCCGGTGTCTGCCCAGGCCCGAACGTCCTCGCGGACCGTGTTGCCCCATACCCTTCGCTGCTGGCGGGCGTCTTGTCTGAGCTGCGAGCCACCCGACCGGGTCCGGCGGACGTTCTCCGGCAGCCCGACTGTGGTCCCGTAGGCAGTGCGGCCGCTCCGGTTGAGGATGCGGTAGCCGCGGAAGCGCACGAGGCGGTTGTGGGCGCGCGTGGACAGCAGGGTGCGGTCGGTGTTCTGGTCGTGCAGCACGGCCCCGGAGTTGCGGTCGACGACCTGGCCGTCGGCGTTGCGGTAGCGGTCGGGCGGCCCGCCGGGCCGCCGCGGCCCCCCGCCGGCGGGCCCGCCGCCGCCGCCGTCCGGCGGGCCGCCGGTGTTCGGGTCGCCTTCGGCGGTGGCCTTGCGCCACTTGGCCAACTGCTCCCGGTCCGGCCGACGGCCGATCAGCAGCCAGTGCGCGCCCTTCGCGCCGAGCCGGGCTCCCAGCCCGCCCACGGCTGCGGCCGCGGTGAGCGGGGCCAGCCCGCGGCCGGCTTCGGCACCTGCATCGGCGAGCACCCCGCCGGTGTCCACCGGCATGCCCGCCCCGTCGGTCAAAGAGGTGAGCGCACCCATCAGCCGCTGGCGGGTGCCGAGCAGTCCGTACCGGCCCCCACCGCCGCCGGTGAACACGCGCAGTCCGCCGCCGTAGCCGTATCCGCCCATCGCGGCGGGGGAGTTCATGGCGAGCGCGGCGCCGAGTTCGGAGGTGTCGCCGGGCAGGTGGGTGCCGCCGACCTTGGCGTAGCGCATCCGCATGGCCATGCGCCGGCCGAAGGAGGTGATGCCGGTCAGCAGCCTTCGGTGCCCGGCCGCGCCGGCGATGGCCAGCACGTCGATCAGCAGGATCCGCTCCACCATCAGGTCCGGGCCATCGGTGATCGTGGCATCCACGGCAATGCCGAAGAACGGCACGAACGCGCAGACACCGACCATGGCGAGGATCGCGATACCCCAGATCGACAGCCACCGCCACACCGACTGACGTGGGGGCCCGGGCAGCATGGCAGCGACGAACGTAACGCCGCCGACGGCTGCGGCCGCGGCGCAGATGCCCTGGGTGCCGAGCAGGACGATCGCGGAGGACAGCAGCATGCCGCAGATGAACAACGCGCCGATCAGCAGCAGGACAGCTCCGCCGACACGCCACCAGGTGGGCTTTGCGGCATACTCGGCGCAGGCCTTGCCGACCGGGCCGGCCTTCTTCAGATCGGCGAGGAACGCGGCGAATTCCTGGTCCTCTTCGGTGACGACCGGGGCGACGGCGTCCAGCAGTTCGCCGCCGGGAGTCAACGACGGCAGACCGCCGTCGCCCTCGCGCTCGCACTGTCTCTTGGCCTCGCCCTTGAGCAGCTTGCAGGTGTCCCCGTCGTCGGTTTCGCGCTCGCAGTACGCCTTGGCCGGTCCCTTGATCAGACGGCAGGGATCCTCCTTGTCCTCGTTGTCCTCGTTCTTGGCGTCGGCCTTGTAGCCGCCGACGACCCACTTCAAGTGGATGGCGTAGGCCTTGCGGTCGGCCGTCTTGGCCGGGTCGAGGATGCGCCCGTACTGCAGCAGCATGTAAGGCTTCACGATCAGTGCGTTGGTGATCGAGTCCTGGAGCGGGCGGGCCACGTCCGTGGAGGAGACCGGGGCTTCGTTCTCCCGTTCCTGGCACTTGATCTCCTGCATGCCGGCCATGCCGTCGCAGGGGCCGCGGCTGGCGAGCTTGCCGCCCCAGTCGTAGGCGTTGACGCTCTCCTTGGCGACTTCGGCAGCCACCTGTTCGGTCTGCCCCACGGGTCCGTCCTGGGTGAGCAGATAGTCGGGGCGGACAAATGCGGACGCGGCGAATGCCGCGATCAGCAGGGTCAGGAAGATCTCGCCGAGACCGCGGCCGACGCGGCCGCGCACAATCATGAATCCGGCGAAAACGAAACCCCAGGCCAGCAGCAGCCCCTTCAGCCCGAGGGTGTCGACGACCACGGTGTCGTAGGCGTCCGCGACCTTCTGCGCCGGAGCGGTGAGGATCTTCAGCAGCGGGAACCGGAAGGCGACCTCGATCGCACACCCGGCCAGGCCGACCAGCAGCCGGATGAGGGTGAACAGGCCGGACAGGGCGAAGGCGAGGGCCTGCGTCTTGAAGGCGACGATGGAGCCGCCCTCGGAGTTGAGCTCGTACCCGTTGATCGCCACCCCCTCGGAGGAGGTGATGTTCAGCGGCGCGAGGAGGTCACCGGTCTCACTGCCGTTGCTCGCCGCGTACACGACCTGGCTGTTGACCAGGACGAAGACGCCGCCGAGCAGGACGACGACACCGGCCGAGCGGAGCGTCGTGCGGTCCGGGCGCCGCATTCAGTGCCGCCCGTGTCCGGCAGCGCCTCGGCACCGCCACACGACGACGGCAGCCAGTCCTGCAGCGGCCGGAATGACCGTCCATGCCGTGCTTGCGCCGTCGCGGGGGGACTCGTCCGCGCAGGACGCGGTGGAGCTGGTGCCGCGCTCGCAGTACTTCTTGGCCGGGCCCCCAACCAGATCGCACGGATCCTGGCGCGCGGAGCCGGAGCCGGAGCCGGAGCCGGAGCCGGCGGCGAAGGCCCGCCCGGTGTGCGGCCACCACGACTCCGGCATGCCTTCCCCCACCACCAGGGCGAGCAGCGCGGCTGGCAGGGCTATCACCATCAGGGCGCTCGCCACGGCAGTGATGCGCCGGCAGCGGGACGAGGAGAAAGGAGACGTGGTCATGAGACGTGCTCCTTCGGCCGTGCCGCGTCGGGACTGCCGGAGGCACGCGCGGCCGTACGGCGGCCCGGCGTGGTGGTGATGGAGGCGGTGATGCGCCCGATGCGGGGGATGACGGCCTTGACCCGGCCCGTGTTCTGCCGCGGGCAGGCCAGCAGAAACTCGCCCTCCCGGCCCTTCTGCCCGACGGGGGACAGGCCGGTGGTCACCAGCCGCAGCAGCTCCGGGTCGTTCGGGTCGAGCCCGACGAACTCCAGGCCGCGGCGGGCACGCTCACGGCCCGCGGTACGGGCGAGCGCCCGGTAGGCCATCAGCCCGCGGTCGGGGCCGAGTTCCTCGGCGTCATGACTGGCAGCGAGCAGGCCGGCGCCGTGCTTGCGGCCGTCGTGGAGGATCTCGTGGACCAGCGCGGTTCCCTCGGCTGACGAGGTCAGCCAGTACAGCTCGTCCGCGACCACCGCGGTGAACCGGGCGGGGTCCTCGAACGCGGTCTGCCGGGCGATCGCGGCGATCAGGTAGAGGACCGCGCGCCCGATCAGTGCTTCCAGTGGCTGCTGGTGCAGGATCTCCGGATTGTCGAACGCGGCCTTGGGCGGCAGCTTCAGACCGGCCGTCGTGATCACGATCATGTCGGAGGCGTTGGAGGCGTCCAGCCGCACCGGGGGCAGGGCGGGGTCGAACACCATCCGGGCCAGGGAGTTGGTGGCCACCACGCGGATGAGGCCGGCGAGGGTGGCGGCCGCATCCTGCCGCTTGCCCACCTCGCTCGTGGCCATCTCCTCCAGGACCTGAAGCACCCGTCGCATGGAGGGGGCCTCGCTGGCGGCGGCCTGTTCGACGGCGTGGTGCAGGACCTCACCGTTGGTACTCATCGGGCCGATGCCGAGCTGGAGGGTGAGGTAGGACAGGGCGTAGTGGCGGCCTTCGGGTCCGTCGAACATCCTCAAGGGGTCGATCGAGACCTCGGCCTGGGCGGCGTCGATGATCTGGACGCGGCCCGCGGCCGCGGTGCGGGCGAAGGAGGCCCATTCGCGCACCGGGGTGCGGTCGATGCAGATCGCGCAGCCGCCGCGCGCCCACACCGCCTCGGATATCAGCTTCTGCAGGACGCTCTTCCCGGCTCCCAGGTCACCGACGATGCCCAGGGAGGCGCTGGCGTCCTGCTTCGGCGCGTCCGCGACGTTGATCATGACGGGGCGGGTGGTGCCGCAGTCCAGGTCGAGGCCGAGGAACATGCCGTTGGGGTCGCCGACCTCCCCGGTGCTGAAGGCGCCGCCCAGCGCCCAGTCCTCGGAGACCTGATGCTGGGTGAACTCCCGCACCACACCTGGCCGTGCGGTGCCCGGCAGCCCGAGCAGGAACAGCGCCTCCTGAAGGCCAGCCGGGCGCACGGCCCGGTAGTCGGCGCCGCCGAGCAGGGCCGCCAGGGCCCGGGCACGGGCGTCGCAGACCGCAGCGGTCGGCCCCCACACGGTCAATACGGTCACCGACTGCACCTCGACCTCCACGCTGGTACGCGACAGACGGGCGTCCAACTCGCCCAGGTCGCGGGCCGCCTCCGTCAGCGAGGACGGCATGCCGGTGGGGCGGGCGTCGTACTGGTCGGCCTGGTCGACGAGTTCGTTCCGCTTGCGCCGCACCTGATCCCGCGCCTTCTCCGCAGGCACCAGAGCAAGGTCGACGGTGTAGTCGACGGGAAAATCGAGCAGCTCCAGCTGCGCGAACAGGTCGGCCGCGTCCGCGCTGACCGAGGGAGGGCACTCGGCGAGCGCCAACTGTGCCTGGTAGCCGGTGCCGGCGTCGGACTCGATCTGCAGCCACCGTCGGCGCAGCGGCGAGGCAGTCTTGATCCGCCACCAGGCCTTGCGTCCCGACCGCGTGAGCTGGTCGGCGCTCTCGAGGTCGTCGACGTCGTCGAGCTCCGGGTCGATGCCGCCCTCCTGGATGCGGGCCTGCCCGAGATCGGCGTAGCTGGGGGAGTGCAGCACCCCCTCGCGCACCCGCCCGCCGTACAGCTCGCTGCTCTCGGCTTCGGCCAGCAGCGGCTCCTCCAGACCGCGGTGCAGCGCGTGCTGGATCATCCATACGATCTCCGCCGGACGAGCAGGGCGGAACGCGATGCCGCCGGCGAGCGCGGCCTCCACCCGGGAGGCCTGCTCCTGGCACGCGGTCACCTCCCGCCGTGCCACCGGCGCCGGCCGCATGCCCAGCGACGGAGCGATCTCCGCCCACACCGCGCCGAACTGAGCAGTCATCTGCAGGCCGGCGCCCTCGGTCGACAGCGGGATGGCCAGCCACAGGGTGCGGCGGTGCATCTCCTGCCCGTCCAGCAGATCCAGCGTGGCCTCGACGTTCTCCACCCACGGATGAGCCTGGCCCGGCGGCGCGTCGGCGGGCTCGATACCCTCGATCATGCGCAGCGCGACCTCCCCCGGATCGACCCGGGCGCACCAGCCGAACAGCCTCGGCGCCCCGGACAGCGACCGCACCAGATGCGTGATCTTGGCGAGCTGTTCCTCCCGTACCGCGGCCGGCACATAGGTGCCCTGCACGGTCTCCTCCGTGCGGCCTTGCACGTCGGGACCCGGGTTCAGCCGGTAGACGGCCCACACGCTGCCGGACGTCGACCACACCAGATGCCCGGCGATATGACGGATCGGCACCCTCACCGCGCACCCCCAGCCTGTTCGGCGAGTGCGAGCAGCTGCTGCACACCCGACACCGGCCGCGCCAGCTCCGGACCGGGCGCAGCCGGGTGAGGGTCCGACCGTGACCGTGACCGTGCCGGTTGCCGGTGTGGCGGACGCGCGGCGGTCGTTTTCGCCCGCGGAGCCGCGGTAACCCGCGTGGTCGGGGCGGGACCCTCGATGACGAAACCGCCGAGCAGTGGGCGGGCGGCGTGGTCGCGGGCCGCCCGGCCGCCGATCCGGCCTCCGCGCGGCTGTCGGCACAGCAGCAGCCAGCCCAGGGCTGCCGGGATTGGGGCACGGCCTCCGATCTTCTGACGGCGCACCGCCCAAATGGCCAGCAGCCAGGCGGCGATGGGGACCGGCCCCATCCACGACCACCACGGAATCGTCTTGACCAGCAGGAAACCGCCGACGACAGCAAGGAGTATCTGCGCGGGGGTGAACGGGCCGAGCGGGATGCGCCAGTCGGCCACCTTGCCCAGCACCCACGGGTGACGGCGCGCCGCGGTGTAGAAGCGGCCCGTCCGCATGGATGCGGTGGCGCTCACAGCCAGCCTCCGACATCTGCGGAGTGTTCACGGCCGGCCGCGGGCCCACCCTGGACGATGCCGGGGACGGCGGGCGCGCCCTTGGACGGGTTCTTGACCTCGTCCTCGAACATATTGGCCAGGTCGTTGCGGGAGTTGTACAGGCCGAGCGCGATCACCATCAGGATCAGTGCGCCGATCCCGGCCTTCAGCGAGAACTTCTGGATCATGATCACGACGACGAGCACGAGCAGCCCGGCCTGCAGGCCCTTGGTCGCCCACCCCATGAACATGTCGATCCAGCTGTCGCCGAGTTCGTCCAACTCCCCGGCGAGCACCAGGCTGTTCACGGTGTTCACCGGGCACCTCCCGCCTGGGCGGTGGTGCCGGTCTGGAGTGCGGTGATGTCCCAGCGTCCCGAGCGGGCCTTGAGCGTCAGTTCGTACGCCAGCGGCCATCGCCCGGCACGGTCGCGGGCCTCCACCTGGGCCATCACCCGCACCCGGGTCCCGTCGGCCGGGGCGGACTCGTCGGCCGCGGCTTCTTCGATGGCGAGGAGTTGCTGGACGGTGAGCATCTGGTAGGGGGCGGGGGAGACAGGCGACAGGGCCACGCCGGGGGAGAGGTAGCGGTCGACTTCGCCGGCCCCGGTCAGGTATGCGGTGAGGAACTCCCCGGCCGTGGCCGACAGATCGCTGTCGGTCGGGACGGTCACCGTGTACGGCGAGGGCCCTTCCTCGGCGCGCGCGGGCCCGGCCACTACCGCGGGGGCGCCGGTCACGGTGAACGAGGCGCCACCCGAGTCGGCGACGACGGGCACCGCGAAGTAGCGCAACCGTCCGTCGGCGTACTGCGCAGCCACCGTCACCGACCACGCCGTGCCGGTCTGCTGCGCACTGCGCACCGCCACGACCGACTCCGGCCCGGGCTGCGCATCCGCCGTCCCGGGAAGATCAACGTCCGGGGCCATCGACTGCGCAAGCCGGGCCTGCGCAGTGCTCTCGGCGCCTGCGCGGCTGCGCAGCCACGCGCTGAGGAACACCGTGGCGTACCCGGACGGGTTGGCCGACACGGTCGTCTTCACGGTGGTCGGCTTCGTCGCGGGGGCGGCACGGACCACGGTCGCCGGGGTGGCGACGGCGACGGCCAGTGCGATGGGACCGGCGGCCACCGCGGCCCACACACCCAGGCGGCCCAGGTGGACCCGGCGCCGCATCTGCTGCAGCCGGGCGTCCGCAGCCGTCGGAGGAGGCGGCTGCTCCTCCCGTGACTGCTTGACACGAGACATTCCGAACTCCCAGGTCAGAGCGAGTTGTTGCTTCTGACCCGAGACAAGCCGTCGCCCCCGACCCGACCACCGACCACGAAGGCCCGACCACGGTCACGAAGAGGACACAAAGGCCGTGGTCGGGTCTGTGGTCGGCCCGACCACAGACCCGACCACGACATTTCGCACCGCGCGGAGTCCCGCTTCGAAGCGGCGCACCCCCTGGTGATCGAGGTGGCCGGAGCAGTGGTGCGCACGGGCGGGAAGGCCTGCGGGCGAGCGGCACTTCGCCTCCCGGTCCAGGCGGCTGCGCAACCAGAACTGTCGATGCGCAGCCGGACGCCGGGGGTGCCCCGCACGGCTGCGCAGTCACACGCGCACGCCGATTGCGCACGATGCACAGCCCTCTGCGCACGGCTGTGCCCAAGGGGGCTTCAGCTGCGCAGTGGGATGTCCAACGACCGTACGAGCTGGGTCACTTCCTCCCGGAAGAGCTTGTCCGGGCTGGTCGTCTGGATGCGCAGATGGCCGTAGACCTCCAGTGACACCAGGCCGTGCAGGCGCCCCCAGATGCGCAGGGCGAGTGCGACGGCGGCGGGTGGCAGGCCGGGGAAGTCGGCGCGGACCTTGTCGACGAGCCCGGGGTCGAAGTCGGACCACTCGAACTCGCTGCTCTCATGGAGGTGTTCGGCGTACGGCCAGGCGGCTGCCGCGAGCGCGGTGAGCCCGGCGCAGACCCGGTGGGCGGCCTCCGGGGCGGCGCCTCCGTGGGGGGTGTCGTAGCCGGGAACGGGGTCGCCGTAGACGAGCCGGAAGCCCTCGGGGTTGGCCAGGGCCCAGTTCCGGAAGGCGCCGGCCCAGCCCTGGATCCGGGCGGCCGGGCTCTCGGCGGAGGCGCTCTCCCACGCGGTGTCCACGGCGTCGGCCAGCTCGGTGTACACGTCGCCGATGAGCACGGTGACGAGGTCGTCGCGGGTGGCGAAGTAGCCGTAGATGGCGTTGGCCGTCATGCCCATCTCGCGGGCGATGGCCCGCAGGGTGATGGCTTCGGGCCCGCCCGAGGCCATCAACTCCAGTGCCACGTCCTTGATTTCGGCCGTCGTCTCGGCCCGGAGCCGCTCGCGCCGCCCCGTGTTTGCCGCCCTGCTCGCCGTACCTGCCACCCGGGCACTCTACAGCGTCACCCGAATTGATGGCCGTATAGAAACTTCACGGCGTATAGTCACTGCACGGGCGCAACCGATCCGGTTGACCGCGCCCTCGTGCCGCATGCGAGTAGGGGGAGAACCATGCACATCGGAGTCGTCGGAGCCACGGGGACCATCGGCAGCCGGGTCGTTACAGAGGCGCTGGAACGGGGGCATCACGTCAGGGCGTTCAGCCGCGACGCGTCGCGGCCAGGGGCCGACGAGAAGCGGGAGAACATCACCTGGGCGAGCGTCGACGTCCTGGACGCGGCGGGCATCACGGCCGTGCTGCCCGGCCTCGACGTGCTCATCAGCGCCTACCAGCCCGGCAACGCCGCCAAGGACATCGAGGACACCGTCCGGCGTTCGATCGCCGACCCCACGACCCACTCCACCGTGGCGCACGCCCTGACGAAGGCGCTGGAGAGCCACCCGCGGACCCGGCTGATCGTGATCGGCGGCGCGGGCAGCCTGGAGGTCGAGCCCGGTCTGGCGCTCGCCGACTCGGACGACCGCATGCACGAGATCCTCGACCAGCTCGGGCTGCCCCGCGCCTACGCGGCGGCGGCGCGCGGCGCCCGTGACGGCTTCGACGTCCTGCGCACCTCGAACCGGCTGTGGACCTACTTCAGCCCCGCCATGGAGATCGCCCCCGGCGAGCGCACCGGCCGCTTCCGCATCGGCGGCGACCAGGCGGTCCGCGACGCGGAGGGGCACAGCCGCATCTCGGCGGAGGATGCGGCGGTCGCCCTGATCGACGAGGCGGAGCTACCGCAGTTCCTGCAGCGGCGCTTCACGATCGGATACTGAAGAGACGTGTTGCTCCAAGGCCCCGGCCTGCCACAGCGGCGGCCGGGGCCTTCGGCCAGGCCGTAGCGCAGTGTCGGTTCCCGTCGGTGCCGCGGTGCTGTCCGCCTTCGGGCAGGTCGAGTCATCGAGTGAGAGGGTGAAGCGGCCTGGCGACAAGTCCGTGCGACTCGGGGCGCGGGTGTACGTCTGCGAGATGACGTACGCCGGACGGAACACCGAGGACGACGCCGAGTGCCGTGACGAGCCCCGCGCCGTCCGCGAAGCAACTGCCCGGCCCGTGGTCGGCCCGACCACGCCCCCGACCACGGCAGTCCAGCGCGCATGTTTCCGGATCGTGATCGGTGGTCGGGGGTTGTGGACGCAGTCCTGGTCGGCGTTGGCGGGTGAGCTGCCTCCATGGATCCCACGCGCGTCCCCTCAACCGTCGGCACCACCCGTCTCGCTTCGACGAACGGTGTGGGCTGCCGCGCGCGCAGCGCACTCACGGACGCGCGATGACCGGAGGCCGGATCCGCCGCGGCTCGATGGCCGGCGACCAGTTCACCCAGGTCGCCAACGGCCTCTTCCGCGACAGCCGCCTCACCTACAAGGCGAAAGGAATCTTCGGATTCATCAGCACCCACCGGGACGGCTGGCGGGTGACGGTCGCCGGGCTGGTGCGGTCCGGGCCGGACGGGCGGGACGCGGTGCGTACCGGGCTGCAGGAACTGGAGACCCACGGTTATCTGGTCCGTGAACGTCTGCGCCGTACGACCGGCACCCTCGGCGAGATTGTCTACGCGATCACCGATCACCCCACCTTCGTCGACGCCTTGATGACGGACGCCGCCACGGCACTCCCCGCGCCGACGGTGCCCGCGGAAGGCCGCAGCGACTACGGCATGGGGATCCGCCGGGGGGTGATGGCCGCTGACCGGTTCACCCAGATCGCCAACAGCCTGTTCCGTGACAGGCGCATGTCGTTCAGGGCGAAGGGTCTGTTCGGGCTGATCAGCACCCACCGCGAAGGCTGGCACATGACGGTCGCGGACCTGGCCCGCCGCGGCCGTGAAGGTGTCGACGCGGTGACGACCGGGCTGGAGGACCTTGAACGCTACGGCTTCCTGCAGCGGGACCGCGACCGAAACCCGGACGGCACCCTCGGCGCGGCCACCTACGTCATCACCGACCTGCCCGGCCTGCAAAACACCTGGTCACAACCAGGGTCGGGAAATCCAGGACTGGATGACCCTACGTTGGCTGACCGCCCCACTAAGAACACCATCGTTAAGAAGACCACTCAGCAGAAGACCAACCCCCTCCGTCCGTGCGACCGCGGTGCCGCCGTGTGCACGAATGCAGGGACGGCTCCTTCGGACGTGGCAGTGTCCCCGCCGCCGCCTCCGGCGGATGAGATGCATCCGGGGATCCGGCTGCTGCTGGAGATCGGGGCGGGCCGTCCGGAACTGTTGCTGACCGGGAAGGTGCTGACCGATCAGGGCCGCGTGGTGACGGTGATGCTGGAGTCCGGCTGGAGCAGCGAGCAGCTGCGCCACGTCATCACCGACCGGCCGCTGCCGCAGCCAGTACGCACCACGGTCGGTGCGATCATCGCCGCCCGCCTGCGGGCCGCTCAGGCCTACCCTCCGCCCGCCACGCTGAATGGCCGTCACTACCGCGGCGACGTGATGGAAGACGAGCCGCAGGGGTGGCCGTCGGTCGAGAGGTCGTCGTCGAGGTCTGCCGCGCGCACGGTGAGTGCGGCCCTGGCCTACCGGGCGCTCGTCGAATGCGCGGGCTGCGGCAGGCCCGGCACCGCTCTGGGCGAGGACCTGTGCCCGGCCTGCCTGGGCTGGCCGCCGTGTCGTACCTGCCCGGGGCCTACGCCCCGCCGCGCTCACCCCGACGGCGACGGCCGCTGCGCGACCTGCACCTCCGCCCTGGCCGCGATAACCGACCTTCTGGAAGGGAGTACTTCGTGATGGACCCGCTCCACACACCACCCTGGACGGCACCTCAGCAGCCTCTGCGTCCCTTCGCCTGCGATCCGAAGCGTTGGGACAAGGAGTCCTCTCGTGCCCTGCGGGCCGGTCATGTCCGTGGCCCCGCGTGCTCGGCCGAGTGTGAGCTCGTGCTGGTGTATGAGCGCACCGGGTGGGGGTGGCTTGCCTGGACGGTGCCCGTCGACGGCAGTGCGCCCGAACTGCCTCACCGCGTCGGTGTCCTGCCTCCTGACGCGACGTGCACAGACCGTCTGGCGGCGTACTGGCTCACCCGGCGGCCGGCTCGGCGCTTCGGCCTGGCGGGCGCGGTGCCCGGCTCGCTGCGTTACGCCGCGGCGGTGCTCGCTGTCATCGGCT
>Ga0307513_10004928_pt1 | contig 17732 bp, 13 predicted proteins | sample 15_EM_MG_FD_202174 | JGI IMG/M metagenome (GOLD analysis project Ga0307513, IMG submission 202174) | Populus trichocarpa ectomycorrhiza microbial communities from riparian zone in the Pacific Northwest, United States - 15_EM | ecosystem: Host-associated > Plants > Roots > Unclassified | place... | reverse complement strand
TCAGACGTGGCCATCACCGTCGCAGCGCTATCCTTCCACCAGTGGAATGTATCGTTTGGGCCGTTGGCGGAGTCCATGTTTCGCAGGATGAAGAGTGTGAAGGGGGATGTCCGAGTTGGTCAACGAGGGCATGGCTGGTTATTTATCGGCTCGATGGATGGCGCTTCTAATCGGTTGGAAGTTGTAATGTTGATGGAAGAACGCTAGCATAGGTATTTTACGAACGCCGGCCGCATGTGAGGATCTTCTGACATGCTGTATTTTGTGGAGTCACTAAACAAGGCCAAGAGTCCCCAGCAAGATTACTTTGTGGTTGTTTGCGAATACATGCGCCAAGAATACGCTAGACTCTTTTCATTGGCGGAGTGGGAAGATTTAGGTGATGACATCAAATGTTAGTTTTGCGATGCTCAACTGCGACGTCCCATACTAACCACAGACCCGTCCTCGAAACTCTACTCTTCCTCAGATGACCGAAAGGATTTGAAGAAAAAAAGCGGGGAACCATCGCCCTCATGTTAAAGATGAACGCACAACGGGTCCGTTTTCCCCGATCAAAACCAGCTTCACTTACAGAGACATATATCGTTATCATTCGGCGAAACTCTTGGTTATTCGACCCTACTTCTGATTCTTACTTGTGGCCCAACAAGACCCTGCTCAGCTTATCGTCTACCTCAACATTCCCCGTGCTCTCAGCCTTCATTCGCATCGCTGCGACATCATGCCTTTGCCACCTGCCCGTCCGAATACGCTAGGGTGGTCCGATCCGCTACTCCTTCCTTCTCTATGGTGGTGTTCTACTCTGATCAATATGGCTCATTTAGACCTTCTCTCCTCCCCCACCACTCCGATAAATGTCTCGCACGTTGTGCATTGTTTTCTACCTTCATCTTCGTAGGGTTATTCGCCCTAATCTCAGCCTATGTCCTCTTCGCTGATTCTCAACATCCAGTTCTGATTCCCAGTCTTTCAAGCTCGGGAAGAGATCCCAGAACTCGCCCCAATACGCTGCACGTTCTTACATCTGCGACTCTCTTGGCGCGATCCGGCAAGCTTCTCTGTCCCCGACTTCATTCCAGATGGATGTAGTTGCGATGTTGGGCCCATTTTTTGTGGATGGACCATTTTCGACGACGTGGTAAGCAGTTGCAGGGATTCATGAATTCTGAGTGGCGTGTTTCTTGTCGTTCCTCTTGCTTCCACCTACTTACTTGACTTGGGCCAGTTACCCTACTTTCGTGACACAATACAGGAGTTCTCATCCCGTTAATTCATTCCTTCCTATGCACATCGGCTACAACTAAGCTGGTAGAGCAATTCCACCCAGTTACCCAACGACACACCTTGCTTTGTCCGAAACTTCACTCTTCCTCTTCGTTCCTCGAATCTCTCGTCTTGCGCGTGCATCACGGGAAAAAGACGGCTCCAGGAAAGAGGGGGATGCAGCGATGTGGGCTAGAGGGTTTATGTTGACGATTTTATTGGGTGGATTCTATGGACGAGCGTAAGCAGACAACGCGGTACGTTCTATCTCATAGAGCAATCCCGCACGACTGCGCCGATACCTCTCAGTTCTCTTCCTTACAGGTCATGTCGACCGTTACCCTGATTCCTACATTGCATTCAACAAAGCTACTGCAACGGTTCACGCTCTGTGCGCTGCAGCTGCCAAGCCAGTAGGGTGCGTAAATTTTTTTTATGTCTCTCAATTCATGCAATGTCGTGCCTTCCATTGAAAGCGTTAAGAGCTACGCAAGTGTTCCTTAAACCCCTCCTTCCTACATGATGTTTCTGTGACCACCCGCCCATAACAACGAGCTCGCGGTAGTTCTCCTCTTTGGTCTGTTCCAACAGATCATAAAGTGAGCATCACAGATCAGCCTTTGATGATAACGAGGGGTTTGTGCAGGTCGCTTTACGAGCTTCTTGGGAAATGATCATGTTGTTCATAGCTTTGACCTTATTAGCGACTAGCGTAGCACATCACGTTATGCGTGTTGTGCTTGCCCTTACCACGGAACACGCTACGTCTCTTGACAGCTGCGGCAATACGTCTCCTGCTAACTTTGGTTTAGACTATACCAGCCCCGCAGTCTTCCATCCTCCGCATGTTGCACTTTTTTTTTTTAGGGTATTGCGCATGCTTGTGCCACCTATCAGCTTTTATCCCTATCCCTCGATCGCGCGCGCAACTTCCTCTGTTTTTTCCTGTTTCTATTTAATTTCATTCCAGGACATTCCCCTCAGATATCGCTTGCTGCATATATATATGATCAACCCTGGTTTGAGGATTCTTGGGTCGACTGATCACATGGCCAGTCAGGAGTATCTCTGGTGGAAGCTATTTTGGAAGCCATTTCCTCTTGTGTGGCCTCAGACGTGCTCCCTACCTTTGTTAACTTTTTTAGGGGCATATATATACTCAAAAATCCCTTCTACTTGCTTTCCATCATGTCTTGGTCTTTGTTCCGGGGTGTTGATCAATGCACTCCACGTATTCTCTCGTCAATTGCCTACCACCCGATATACCTCTCTTGGGCTCATTAGATGTTATCACTTCCGAAGGTGGTATATGCTAGTATCCAGTATCCAGTCTTCCAGAGCCAGCCTGACCAGATGGGATTTTTTAGAAGTTAACATTTGTCACTGTGTGTACAGATGAGGTCTGGTGGTCACATCGGACTACAATCCCCCATCAAGGTGTTTTCGTCCCTCCAGCCCCATTGTTTCATTTGTCCCTTCCCTCAGCTTCATTCACTAATCCCTACATTTTCCACTCAAGCCTTAACAGATCAACCTCGAGCGCATCCTATCAAATGATTATTTTTCCCATGCTCTCGGTCCTTCGATGGATTTATCAAGTAGGTATTGCTCTCAGGGTTAGCTAAGAATACGGAATATCAAGAACGGATCTTTTCAACGAGAGTGAACTCGTTATTTATGGCGCACACGCATTGGAATTTGATAAATACCCCCCATCGCGAGCGGGAACGCGTGGAACTCAGTAGAAGCGGAGAACAAATAATTATGCATGAGAAATTTACTATAATCGGGTGCGGGGGGGTCGGGTAATTAAGCAAGAGAGTAAGAATGGTCAAACTGTAGAGACTGGAGCAGGGATGATATTGAATCCAAACTGGGTACTCGAGGTCAGGGCGCATGGAGGCACCTTCAGAAAGTATAAATTTCTGGTGCCAAATTGTAACAGACTATCTACAAACTTGGGAGTGACTTCGGATAGCTGGGAAAATCACCGTCGTCAGTCCCCGTTTACTTCAGCTAGACTTGAGCCCGCAATATCGCCCGAATGGAGGATCGATAACCCTTAGGTAGAAGGAAAAAAAAACAAAACAAAACAAAAATTGGTATTAATAGCGCCGTAGCAGTATACGTATTAATACAATTTAGATTCAATAACGACCCATAGAGCCTACAAATTCAGACATCTTCATTCATTTGAAATCCAAATGGAATGTTCCACACATACTTTATTTCTGCATTGGTATGTGAGAAAAATTTGAGATATGGCGACAAGAAGAGAAAAAAGGGGACATACACCGGTGATAACTGCCTTGAAGGCTTCGAGGGATTGAAAGATGATGCGCCGATTTTCCAATGACAACATACCATCCAGGTACCGCTCCTGGATTGGGACACGTGGTACGAACCGAAGGACAACGGTTTCTTCATCAGGGTAATATCCATCCTTCAGCGCTTGGAGAAGCGGAGGTGTAACCGGAATACGATAGAAAGCGGGTGCGGTCCCGGTCATCGTCATTGCGGGAATGGATTCGGGTGCTTGCTTGACCGGATTGTTTTGATAAAAAATGGAGATGGCTTTGGCAATAACTGCAGGGTTAGGATCCAAAGTCGCCGACTTTCAAGAGTTCGTCAGCTACTAGTATTCGATCTGTTGAGGGATCAAGTCCGAATACAACCTTGTTTTCATGTATGTGCAGAAGCATCTTCCCGTTGTGCACATTCATCAAACATACATCGAGTTTACCGTACACAAACTTCCCAGCCATGGGAAAGGGAACATCCACACGCTGGAAGATTAAGCAATTCTGGTCATCATAGTTCATCATCCGTGCAATAAAAGCTGAAAAATCAGCAACTCGAGGCCATGAAGCACCGCGTGGGACCTGCTGCAGAAGGTCCATGTACTGGAAAAATTGGCGATCGTCCTTTGTCAAAGGTCCACCCGGCTTATTCGTGTTATTCAGAATGACTTCCGACACTGTTGAGGGGGGGAGCTCGGGGCTATCCAACTCAAAGAAAGTAGCGGCATCAACATCGACCACCCTCATATTTAAACCATACAGCTCGGCGTCTGTCCAATTAGCGGCAGACTTAGCGGATCGCGGACAGTGTGCCATGGTGGTTGAATGAGACAGGTTCAAGCCTCATGACGTTAGTGTGGCATGAGCCGATTAGATTAGATTTTACAGGTGATCCGTTGCCACACGTGTCGCGCCCTGCAATTCTGCCGTCTCCGGTGGACAACTTCAAGAGCATAGAGCAGACAATTTTTTCCCCGAATAATGTCCATATTTTAATGGCCCGATCATGCTTGCAAAAAAACTTACATTACAAACCCAACATAATAAATCTAATTCAAAGAGCCAACCATGGTCCGTACATTAAAAGAACCGATCAAATGGGAAGAACTCTCTTGTATGCATAATTCTCCCTACAAATCGCTCGCCGTTTTGTCTCTTCACGTCCTAGAACCCTGACTAACAATTTCATGAAACGAGATCGGTCGCTGCGCGATGCTTGAAAAATGAGTGCTGTGGTTCAAGGTACTGTTTCTCCACGTACGCAACGCTCACCTTTTCAGTTGATGGGGATCACATCGAATCCTGGCCCCCCGATCTCCAAATCTCTTAACTTCAATGAAATACGGGAATGGTTGACTGACACCACTTCACTTAATCGCACCCTTCGGCACGGTTGGCATCGATCGTTCACATTCAAAGGCTGTCCCATCCCACGACACACCGGTCGTTGCAAGGAAGTTCCTTAACTCCTGCGTATTTTGGACATACATGGGCCGCGCACAAGCTGTGATTTTGAAGTGAGTACTCTCTATCCATTACCACTCTCTTCCCTTTTTCTTCCTTATCGACTGTGCTACTGGTTCGTCCCGATCGATCATCAATGGACCATTGCTGCCATTAGTATGCCGTCTCCCTGTTTTCAACTTTTCCAACAGTCCTTTTCTAAGTATCCTTGTCATATATACACCGTATGAGGAGGGAATGAAAGAAATTTTAAGCATGAGGCGTTACTATCACATGGATAAGCATCCACTAATTTTGTGGCCCCACCTGTCTGAATCCCTTCGCCTGTTCTGTTCCCCTTTCTAAAAGCAGTGTCCTCTCTATCACTTTGATATCGTGACCAATTTGGACTTTTTCACAATTACATATTCATTTTTAATCATATCAAACAACTGAAACAATCCCATAGTATCCTCAAACATTCGCTGCTCTTCTGATAATGGAAAGGACCCCCTGCAGTCGACAGAATAATGCGAGGGAACTCTGGGATTCACGCTAAGGGTATAGATGAACCAGGTTCGTGTTGCCGCTTGGAATCGGATCTCTTTGCTCCAAGTTCAAAAAATCCATCGTCTCCAACTCAATCCCTCTATTTCGAAACACAGCAATCGGTATCACGGGTTACCCCGCAATTATCAACTAATTTGAGCGTAACGCTCAGGGTGAAAGGAGGGTAATTTCCGCTATAACTTGCGCTGCCGTCTTCAGCATAATGGAGGATATCAACTTTCCATCGGTTACACATCGACAGATTTTGTTAGCACAAGGGGGAGATATACAATCGCGCTTTACACATCCGCATCTCAATTACACATCGCCGAAGCAAGTGTTCTTGCATCGCGATATGTATCGTTGTCTGCCATTCCCAGATGAGACGTTTCAAAAGAGTAAAAGGTACACATCCAACAAATTGAGGGAAAATTGGCCGTCAGGGAGAGCCCAGGGCATTGTGCGACCCACACATTCAAGGTCTTCCAATGAGTGGACACCTTTATTGGTGGATTTGCAAGGCCTGTCGGCGCTGTCACGGTACTCGTGGTTCTCCGACGTGTACTGCTACTTCGATACCCCCCAGATGGGCGACGGAGAAATAGAATGATTAGGGCGAATATCGGTTCAATGGAACACGATGGTATGAAGGGGGAAAGGACAGCAAAAAAATGACAGAAGCAAACGAAAATTCAAAGTAAATCGTAAGCGGATAGGGAGTGAAACGGATGAGAATACCTGAGCACAAGCCATGAATATAGCCAATATCAATCAATATACCGGAGCGGTAGGAGAAGCGGTCAATTGACGGATGGAGTGAAGTACGGGCCTTATGCTCAGGTTGCTTGCGTTCCGGGAATAGTGGCGGAGCAGAAGTGAGACATGATGTAGGTAAAATGAAGCCAAAGGAAGAAGGTCGGATGACAACAGAAATGGAGGAGGAAGAGCCTCGGAACATTGATGAAACAACCAGACCCCCATCTCGGAAAAAGGAGCACATCGCGAAGTAATGGTAGCAGGGTTAACACCATCACTATCATCAAGGAACGATGTTAAATAGACTTGGTCGCGCCTGTGGTGCGCTCGAGGGGGAAGGAAAAGAAGAAAACCGGAGAGAAAGGGGAAGGAATAAATGAACTCACAGGGTCGTTGTGGAATCCGACAGATCGTGTTAGATCCATATGACAGCATCAGCGTCATCCAGATACATTGAAAATTCGCAAGGGCGTTGGTAACCAAAGGGGCACTACACTGAATACCGGAGGAACGGATGAAGGGATTCAGACTCGCTGGATTAGTGATAGAAAAACAACAGATCCTCACCCGTTTGATGGCGTCAACCCTTCCCTCAAATTTTATGCAATTCTTCCTCCAATGGTGGGGCACAGGAAAATCGCCGTGTCAGGAGCGTGCATGTGCAGGACAGTAGCGTGCACGGTTAGGCGTGCCATTCGACCGTGCGTGCATGTTTAATTGTCTTGCGTGCACCATTAAATCGAATAGGGTGCAGTATTACATTACGTTGTGGGTTACTCATAGTGGTTCAAAGAGTTCATTGGGTGCCTCTGGCCCTCAAATTAACCCATTTCCCTGGCGAAATCGCTGCCAGTCAACTAATCAAACCCGAATGCTCAATAATTTATTATTCACGGATGTTCAAACGTTCACTCGGTTGAAAAAGGTGAGGTGAAAATAAATATGCCCAGTATCGGCGGAAGGGAGAGAAGATCTATTATCATTTATACCATCAGGGTTTTTATTGAGAATAGGCCGAAAAATTCTTCTCTCGCAATCCCAACTTTTACAATTGATTTGATTTATTTATCACTTCGGCACAATGCATCCCGAAAACGAAGAGAAGTCAACAAGAGACGGTACCAATGAGGATAGACATATGAGGCTACAATATAGGTATCAGTCGCATTCCGCTGTATCTCTTGAGAATCCGAGACAAAGATTAAAAGACTTGGAACACATACACATCCAAGACTCAACAACTTTGGTCACAGGGAAACCTGCTAAGATTTTCTGTTATCTGAGAAAACGATGCAAACAACCATTAAACAATTACCGACCACTTTCCATTGCCTAAACGGAACCTAATTTATTGGACAATCCATCCCTCCGAGGTCAATTTCCTTTGATATCCTTGATATTTCATGTCTTAATGCAGTTGTGTGCACAATGCACTCAAGCGTGACACTCCCATGCCAAAATATTCACTGGCGTACTGGCGCGTGAGTCGAGCGTGCCACTAGAGTGTTGAGGCGTGAGTCGAGCGTGTCATATGCATGCCTGAGCGTGCCGAAGCGTGCCGAGGCGTGAACACATGCACGCTTCATCACGCTGATGCGTGCTCAATGCTTACAGGTGCGTGATGCTAGCGTGGAAGTAGCGTGCATCTAGATTCCTGCCCAAGTAATTTTCTCATAGTAAGGAGAATTATAAAGCAGACTCTGAGGAGGTAAATACAACATGTTTAAGCGCCTCAAATATTCTAGATTAGGTGATAGGTTGCAATACATGTGACCTACATTTCCGAGCTATTCTGGACTGCTAATTTAATGATAAATTTTCCTGGGTGTTAAACGATTATTTAACATGCTACATGTTGTAATTAGACTGTTTTATGGTCCCACACAGTGTGTGCATTGACTTTGGAGGCGTTTATATCACTTTGAGCGGAGTTTGAACTTCACTTCAGTCTGGCAGGCAAGTGCCGTTTACACAATTATGTCGAATGGATACAATACGATGACAAGTATACACGAAAAATCAATCATAGACTAACGGTAAGCGAGTAAATATTAGCGAAACCTACTCTACTGAGTCAAATTTTCCAGAAATGTCCTAGGGCAAGCGTGTCCCAAGCGTGCAATCTGTGTGCGAAGCGTGCAAATTGGCACGCTCGTAGCACGTTCAGGGCACGCTTGCCACGGCGATTTCCCTTTGCCCCCAATGGTGCATACCTGATAGTCGTAAATGTTAGAAACAATATGGTAAACGTAGATGGCGGCGGTCGTTGAACAGAGCATGAGAGCAATGGTCATTTGATGGACCCCGCAAAAAAACCAGCTTGCGCTCGGGTTGTATTCTGTGAAAGCTCGAGTGAAAAGGTAGATGTGACATCTGCAGTGAAGGGAAGAGAAGGAAAGTTGAAGTAAAAGAACATGGAAAGGTCAGGGGATTAGGAATCGATTAAACCAGATTACGACACGGACTACCTTGATGAAGCGAGCGCATCAGGCATGATACATTGATTGACCGCCATTGCCATCGTCAAGGTGAGATACGAAAGTGGCTTGGCCGATGACATATCCCGTTCGAGGCCGTCTACAGGCGTCCAAAGTGGAGGGGGGGAAGGAAGAAAGGGGAGGAAATTGGTGGGTGAAAAGAAACGGTGTCGCGAAACAATAAGTAAAAGACGGGAAACGTACAGATATTATAATCTGATGGCTTTGAGCGTATTCCAAACCACGTCCAGACGATAATAACGAAGGTCGCAGGTGAGTTGGTATCATTGTGGGTATCAGAAAGGTCATCTTCGATCATATGTGAGTGTCGGCGCCGACCAGGTGCATTGAGAATACGCGAGGGAATAAGCGTTAGAGACAACACTGTATTTATGAAGGAAAAGAGAACGGGCGCGGGATTTAGACAGGAGGGGCGACAAAAATAGTAGACCCCTACCCGCGTAATGGTGTCGTCCCTTCCTTAATATTTATTTCATTCTCTCCTCGTATGGTGTATATCTGACAAGAAGGAGATTCAAAAATAACAACGAAAAAAAAGAAAGAAAGAAAGAAAAAGCAGGGAGACGGATTACGAAGTGGTAGCGATGGTCCAATAGTGATCGATCTGGGCGAACCATTAGTACAGTGGATAAGGAAGAAAAAGGGAAGAAAGTGGTAATGGATATGGGATACTCACTTCAAAATCACATGTATGTCCAAAATACGCAGGAATTAGGGGACTTCGTTGCAACAACCTGTGTGTCGTGGGATGGGACGACCTTTGAATGTGAACGATCGATACCAACCGTGCCAAGGGATGCGAGTCAGGGAAGTTGTTTGAATGCTTCTGTTGAAATCGAGGGGAAGAGAGCCATAAATTAATTGTTGGTCAAGGTGGTGGATATGGGAGAAAGGATGAATCGATGAAAATTACTCCTGTGGGAATATTTTCACTGATTGCATCAATACTCGAACTTGACACAAAATTGTCCCTGCCATCCACTCGGTATGAATGCCGGCCTTTGTCTATCCTAAGTGAGTGCAGGAGAACACGCCCGCTTTATTTTCTCCTCAAATTTAATTCCTTATCCTTATCCTCTATGAACTGGACAGACACGGCAACGTCGCGGTCAATGACAATTACATTCTGCGTTTTCATTCCATGCGACCAGGCCTCTCTAATATCATCGTTAATGATAGCGACAGCGGTCAATTATTATAAGTATCCGCCGTGTCACTTCATGAAGAGTACGTTCAAGCAGGCATCTTACGAACCCCAGGCTCATGTGAAGATCATCAGACAAAAGATGAGAAACCCCGTATGCGCTATTTTGTGGAGTCTCTAAAAAAGGCCAAGAGTCCCCAGTAAGATTACTTTGTGGTGTCTGCAAATACGTACACCAAGAAATTAGAATACGCCAGATTCCTTTCGTTGGCGTAGTGGGAAGATTTAGGTGATGGCATCAAATGTTGGCTTCGCGATGCCTCCTTTGCGACATCCCGTACCAACCACAGATCCATCCTCGAAACTCTACTCTCGGATGACCGAAAGAATTTGAAGAAAAACAGTGGGGAACCATCGCCCTCACATTAAGGATAAATGCACAACAGGTCCGTATTCAGCGATTATCGTCTACCTCAGCATTCCTTGTGGTCTGAGCCTTCATTCGCATCATCACGACATCATCCCATCCGAATACTCTAGGATGGTCCGATGCCCTTCTCCTTCCTCCTCCACGGTGGTGTCCTACTCTGATCATTGCAGCTCGCATCTCGACTTTCTCTCCTTCCCCACCACTCCGATAAGTGTCTCACACATCGTGGATTGTTTTCGACCTTCATCTTTGTAAGGTTATTTGCCCTAATTTCAGCCTATGTCCTCTTTGATGACTGATTCTTAACATCCAGTTCTAATTGTCAGACTTTCAAGCTTGGACTGCGATCCCAGAACTCGGCCCAACACTCTGCACGTTCTTACATCCGCGACTCCCTTGGCGCGATCCGGCAAGCATCTTTCTCTCTGACATCATTCCAGATGGACGGAGTATGGAATGTTGGGCCCATTGTGCGTGGATGGCGACGTGGCAAACATTCTGAGCTGCGTGTTTCTTGTCGTTTGTCTTGCTTCGGCCTACTTACCTGACTTGAGCCAGTCACCCTACTTTCATGACACAGTACAGGAATTCTCAGCACGTTGATCATTCCTTCCTATGCAAATCGGTTACGACTAAGCTGGTAGGACAATTCCACTCAGTTAGCCAACGCCACACCCTGATTTGTCCGAAACTTCATCCTTCCTCTTCGTTCATCAAACCCCTTGCCTTGCGCATGGATCACGGAAAAAAGACGGCTCCAGGAAAAGAGGTGGATGGAGCGATATGGGCTAGAAGGTTTTTATAGATGATTTTATTGGGCGGATTCTATGGGCGAGCATAAGCAGACAACGCGGTATGTTCTATTTCATATAGCGATCCCGCACGACTGCACCGATACCTCTCAGCTCTCTTCCCTACAGGTCATGTCGACCGTTACCCTGGCTCCTACATTGGTTTTGACAAGGCTACTGCAACGGTTCACGCTCTGTGGATTGCAGCTGCCACGCCAGTGAGGTGCGTAAATCTATTTTATGTCTCTCATTTTATGCGATGTCGTGGCTTCCAACGAAAGTGTTAAGAGCTCAGCGAGTGTTCCTTGAACCCCTCCTTCCTACATGATGTTTCTGTGACTACCCGCCAATGCCGACGAGCTCGCAGTAGTTCTCCTCTTTGGTCTGTTCCAAACAGATCATAAAGTGAGCCTCACAGATCATTTTCTTGTGACATGGAGGAGGGGTTTGTGCAGGTCGCTTTCCGAGCTTGTTGGGGGATGATCATGTTGTTCATAGGTTTGACGTTACTAGCAACTAGCCTCGAGTTTTCTCTATGGGCGTGGATATCGCATTATTCATGGATTTGAGAATGATGGCGTCGCACTGTTTCTTGTCCTGCTTTTTACTCGGTATGCTACCCTGGTGAGATCCTTGCCAGGATCGATAATTTGTTCGTGGAATGTGTTGGGATATCGGAGTCGGATCGATATTCCAGAAGTTGTATACTTCTCGGGTGAACATCTCCGGTATACTTGATCGCAGACGCTGAATGCAACATAACGCAGATCGATCTTTTTAGTCCTGCCTCGATAGACTGACGACCTCACAAATTGCGCTCGCCTGATCTGGCGAGGAGGTGCTGCAGGCGTTCAATAAATAAATATGAGTCATGTACATACCATACAGACCTTGGAGTTCGTTCATCCTTACTTGCGTATATTATCTTTAGTGTACTGAATCCTGATGCAGCTATATCACAGCATGTATCGGTTATCCCGTGGATGTTAGCCAGCTGCCGTTCTCACTTAAGTAACTCGGTTGTCTACTTTTGCACAATAATACCCAAGAAAGGGAGCTTCTGTGGTCCGTGCATTGTATGGGTGCTTCGTCGTTTCCATTAATATTCTTCCTGCTTTATTCCCTCCCGTCATCCAATCTCACTCATCTACCTTGAGGTACATCTCTCGCTGTATTTTTATCTATTGAGGCAGATTTTCTTCCACTCTACTCTACGGATTTCTGGCCTCAAAACGACTCAAGCTCGAGAGATACCTTCGTAACCAAGTATGGTGTGATTTACCGCTGGGCATACCATATATATATTGGATATCTGGCTGATCTCAAACCTCCGAAAGGTCTCGACCAGGATTTCGAGTTTCGTTGGGCGTCTCGCAATTATTCTTCGTACGTTTTTTCTTGTTGGAATTTGTCCCGGTACATTCTTCGGGTTTTCTCTAGATGCGCCCTACCCCTCAGCTTCTGTTTTGGAGTTGCATATACTCAGGGATTACTGAGTTCTTGTTATCTTGTTCGTCTTTCTTGTCGAGGGTATTTCAGGAAGGGTACATCTGCGTGACGCTCGTGTTATGTGGCGTTTTACGAGACACATCTCCATCCCCCCCTCAACCTTCCCTGTTTAAACCTATTTTATTGTCTGGTTTGTACCACACCAACTTTCCCTTGGGTCTGGTATAGAACGACGACCTTGTGGCTATGGTCATGGACCTCATCTCTGGCACAGACGACCACATTTGTGGTCGGTTCTGTAAAGATGAACATCAGTAACATATCATCATGAGGTTGTGATGTCTTGGCAGTTTTGGTGCCCACTTTGTTGTCCACTCACTATTTTGTTTTTTTATGCTCCCAGTGACGTACCACACAGTCGTACTGTACTTGCGCAACTATGGAGTTGTATTCTGTCTTTCTCATGCTTGAATTTCATGTTTCTTATTGGATGTGCATTTTTGTCCGCAGTTTTACCTCGTACATCCATCTTATCACTTGTGAATCCCATTTTATCTCCAGTTCCGTTTCTTCTTCCTTTTTTTTCTCTTGCTTTCCACTTTTACTTTTTTCTTTCAGTCCATCATCCGCTGCTAACATCGAATGTTGGGTAGAAATATGGTGTCATGGATGGCCAGACCTCTTCAGCGTATGTCATATTTCCTCTATGATGGTGATATCAACTAGTCAGCGTTCCAGTCCTCTCATTTCGTAGAGATAATAATGAACGTAAAAGGCGATAGATGGTCTGACTGATGTGGGCTCCATTCTCATATTTTATGTGTTGAAATGATATTCTTTCAGTCCTTATGTTCGTTACACGGTATGTCATACCACCTTTTATCCATCCTCACCGATTGCATCTTTCTCATTCTTGCCGCTGTACCGTTGACCGTCTGTTCATCCCTGGACACACTCTCCGTGTTTCCCCTTTTGTCGCCCAAGTATATTTTGCTTAATATCACTTTCCGCTCCCAACAATTCATCGTCACAGGCGCCATTTATCAACCTATCTTGGGAAATGGAGTCAATACGGTGCCTGTATGCCCCTATATCATGCCTATTTCGCATTTAAAGTCCCCTTGGAGGTTCTTGAGGGTGCGTTACATCACCATTCTTCTCGGCATTCTTGTCACTTTCCCCTTTCCCCTGCACTGGTTTGTAGTTCAGACCTCCACTTTCTCGAACCATCCATCGGACTGACAGCACGGTTGATTTCGTCGTCTTACACGCGCATTCGTGGAGGCTCGGTATGCGTTGTCCTCGAATGAGCTTGTGATAAACCAGAATAGAGATCACTTCGCTGTCTGAGATTCGTCGAGCTGGGGTTGTTGTTGACCACACACACAAACCACCTTTTTTTTGCGCTTATCTCCCTTTTTCCTGTTTCAACCGTCTTCTCGGAAAGAAAATTGGGACTCTGTGATATGGATATCGCTGTTCTGCGATGCGATGGCGCCTATCAAACCATTAGGGAACCTGTGCCTCATAACCCAACCTGTTTTCTGCAATACCTTCGCCACGTTCAAGGAATTTAGTTTCCTTGTGCTCGAACTCTCCTTTTCGCTGTTAGGTTTGTGACACACGTCTCTTCTCCCAAATCGGCCCCCAGGCCTCAAGTCTCATTGAATGGACCGTCTTTTGAAAGGCGACATGGCCGGTCTCAGGGAGAAAGACACCGCTCCAGCGATTAGTATACATGCTCTGTTTGAAATTTGTATCTCGATTTTATTCGACCAAACTAGACTACGAAAAAATCAAGCAAGAGTAACAAACACTCTAAATAAAGTTCTTCATGTTAAATTCCCCGTTATCGTACTGCGCGTAAAGAGGGACCATCCGTGAACGACGGTCCTAAAATTTCCATTGGATTCTGACGAAATTGGAGAGGAAGAACCTTCTTGCAAGGCCATCACGAATGCATCTGGGAATGCGAAGGGGGTCGGTATGAGTTCCACGATCGCTAAACAAGCTCGAAAGGCTCAAAATAAACCTGGGTCGTCTCTCTGCTTCGCGACGTCGGAAATGTGATTAGTTGGCCAAAGGATCCTCGAGCCAGGGTTGATCACATCTGCGCCGAGTGATACTTCTACGAATCCGTTTGTGAACCTGGACGAAAGTACAAGAGAGAAATAAAAGAGGTCACCGGCTAGCTGAAAAAGTGGAAGGAAGTACACCGCCTTCCCGATACATTGAAGAGAAGTCAGCGTACACACCGCATAGTCATGTAAATGCGGCTGGTCAGAAAGAGTACTGTGAAAATTGTGCAGCGAGTAGAGACGACCAGAGATGATGGGGAAAGAGACTGAGGGAAGCCTTGTAGAATAAGAATGCTGATGGATTCTGTCCGGGATCCTTTCAACCTCAGTATCATCAGTGGATAGGCGACGTTTACTTCACTTACAACCTCATGCGAATGCGAATTTACCTCTTCCACATATGGTAGTAACTACGTACCCATATACTACGAAGTAGCGGATCCTGCCAATGTATCATTACTTACGAGTCCAGTGGATGTAGCTGATGGGTTGTACACTGTATGGATTTCAACGGATAAGCTCTTATGTCTCTGAACTTCAGTCATAAAATTGGCAGCCTGAGTGTGCTATGCCCGGTAGTATGCTCTCCATCGGTCCATCGGTGGATCATGGGATGGTCAAGGCAAAGGATAAATAATGCTCAGAGACTCCATGTGCACCGGTGTGGGCTGTTCAACGCATGAAATATTGAAATGTCACCGGTAGCATATATTTGAATTTCAGTGCACATGTCAGGAGTGCTAGGTGCACATCGACTGGTGGGTGTTTGAAAGGGTGGCCCAGGATGTAAATAAGATTCTGTCCCACCTTTACAGGTACTTGTGAGGCAATACAAATGAATATTTCCCAAATTCTACCCTCCTGCACAACAAGGATTGAAATTTCGGTGCACACATAAGGCCGGTGGGCTGCACATTGACCGGTGGGCGTTTAGAATAGTGGCCCGGGGAATATGCAACACTCAGTTCGACTTTTAGGGGCACTCAGAAGGTTATAAAAATTTAAATTCCTCAGTATGACAGTATCTACCTTTATGTACATCAAATATTTAGATTTTGGTCCACACATCAGGCCGGTGAGGTGCACATCGACCGGTGGCTGCTGGGAATAGTGGCCCGAGGTATATGCAACACTACGGTCAAATGTCAGGGGCACTCGGGAGGTAATACAAATTAATATTCCTCAGTTTCTACCTTTATGTCCATCAAATATTTAGATTTCAGTACACAAGTCAGGCCGGCAAGCTTCATATTGGCCGGTGGCTGATTAGAATAGTGGCCCGAGGTATGTGCAACACTACAGTCAATGTTTAGGAGCATTCAGAAGGTAATACGAATTAATATTTGTGAGTTTGTACTTTTGTGTGCATCATATATTTAAATTGTGGTCCGCACATCAGGCCGGTAAGCTGCACATCGACCGGTGGCTGTTTGGAATAGTGGCCTGAGGTATATGCAACACTACGGTCAAATTTTATGGGTACTCAGAGGGCAATACAAATTAATATTCCTCAGTTTCTACCTGTATATACATCATATATGTACATTTCGGTGCACATGTCAGGCCGGTGAGCTGCACATCGACCGGTGGCTGCTTAGGATAGTGGCCTGAGGTATATATAACACTACAGTCAAATTTTAGGGTCACTCGGAAGGTATTAAAAATTAATATTCCTCAGTTGTCACCTTTGTGTGCATCATATATTAAAATTTCGGTGCACACACCTGGCTGGTGAGTTGCACATTGACTGGTGGCTGTTTGGAATAGTGGCCCAAGGGATATGCAACACTCCGGTCAATTTTGATGGGCAGTTGGAGGGTTATAGAAATTAATATTCCTCAGCTTCTACCTGAAATATGTAAATTTTCAGTCCTACATCCCCCCGGCCTATGCCCTATGAACCGGTAGGTGTTTAGGGTCATGGACTGAAGTATTATTGACCATCTGGGGGACATTTGGGGATACTAGTAAGCCTGTGCAAATGAATATTCCTGATTTTCTACTGTTTTGGACATGAAATATTGAAATTTTCGGTCCTACATCCCCCCGGTCTGTGTCCTATGACCCGGTAGTTATTTAGGGTAATGGACCAAAGTATTCCTGATCATCAGAGTCACATTTAGGGATACTGGCAAGCCTGTGCAAAGTGATATTTCTCATTTTCTACTGTTTTGGACATGAAATATTTATATTTTCAGTCCTACATCTCCCCGGCTTATGCCCTATGAACTGGTAGGTGTTCAAGGTCATGGACCGAAGTATTACTGACCATCCGGGTCACGTTTAGGGATACTGGCAAGCCTATGCAAAGTAATATTGCTGATTTTCTACTGTTTTGGACATGAAATATCTAAATTTTCGGTCCTACATGCCCCCGGCCTGTGCCCTATGACCCGGTGGTCATTTAGGGTGGGGGCCAAAGTATTCCTGATCATCTGGGTCACATTTAAGGATACTGGCAAGCTTGTGCAAAGTAATATTCCTGATTTTCTACTGTTTTGGACATGAAATATCTAAATTTTTGGTCCTACATCCCCCCGGCGTATGCCCTATGAGCCGGGAGGTGTTCAAGGTCATGGACCGGAGTATTACTGACCATCCGGGACACATTTAGGGATACCCGCAAGCCTGTGCAAAGTAATATTTCTGATTTTCTACTGTTTTGGACATGAAATGTCTAAATTTTCGGTCCTACATACCCCCGGCCTGTGCCCTATGACCCGGTGGTCATTTAGGGTGGGGGCCAAAGTAGTCCTGATCATCCGGGTCACATTTAAGGATACTGGCAAGCTTGTGCAAAGTAATATTCCTGATTTTCTACTGTTTTGGACATGAAATATCTAAATTTTTGGTCCTACATCCCCCCGGCGTATGCCCTATGAGCCGGGAGGTGTTCAAGGTCATGGACCGGAGTATTACTGACCATCCAGGACACATTTAGGGATACCCGCAAGCCTGTGCAAAGTAATATTCCTGATTTTCTACTGTTTTGGACATGAAATATCTAAATTTTCGGTCCTACATCCCC
>Ga0307513_10004927_pt1 | contig 17733 bp, 13 predicted proteins | sample 15_EM_MG_FD_202174 | JGI IMG/M metagenome (GOLD analysis project Ga0307513, IMG submission 202174) | Populus trichocarpa ectomycorrhiza microbial communities from riparian zone in the Pacific Northwest, United States - 15_EM | ecosystem: Host-associated > Plants > Roots > Unclassified | place... | reverse complement strand
AACCGCGCGATCGCGCCGCGCCACTGAAAGCCGTTGAGCGGAAAGCCGTGCAGGAACAGCGCGACCGGGCCCGCGCCGCGCTCGACATACGCGATGTTGCCCTGCGGCGTCCGCGCGTAGCGCCGCGCCGCGCGGAAGCTCGCCGCGTCCAGCGTGTCGCGCGGTGCGCGCGCCGGGGTGCGAGGCGCACACGCGGTGACCGCGCCCGCAGCGGCGGCGTTGCCGAGCAACGTCAGAAATGCTCTGCGATCGAGCGCGTGACGCCGGACCGCGCGCGGGTGATGCGCGGCCATGGCTCAGGCCCGCTTTCCGCGCGCCGAGGCGTGCGCTTCGTTGAGCTTCTGCGCGCAGGCCGCGCAGCACACCTCGACGGTCTGACCGCCGATCTTCACCTTGAACGCGCTCGCGTTCAGCGCACAGTCGCACGCAGCACAGGTCTTCATCTTCATCACGGCACCTCTTCCAGACGTCTCGAGATCGAGACCCGCGCACAGGACCACGCGAGCGCGGAGCGCCGCTGTCAGAATCTTTAGCGACCTGCGCGGCGCGCGTGGACGGCCGCGCAGGCGCGTGCTCTCCTCGAGGAACGCCTCCCGTGACCGCTCCGTCCGAATTCACGATCGACGCGCTCCTCGAGACCGCGACCGTCGCGGTGCGCGACATCTCGTGCCGCGGCAGCTGTCGTCACCCGGGCGCCGAGGAGCACACGACCACCTCGCACCTGGTGTTCCCCTATCGCGGCGTCTACGTGCGCCACGTCGGGACCGACCAGGCCGTCGCCGAGGCCAATCAGGTGTTGTTCTTCAACCCGGTGGAGGGCTATCGCGTCAGCCATCCGATCGGCGGCGGTGACGCCAGCCTGTCGCTCGCGATCGACGAGGCCCAGCTGCGCGAGCTCGCCCCCAAGTCGCTGCTCCGCGCGGGCGGCGTGCTGGCGTTCGCGCGGCATCGGCTGCGCATCGATCCGCGCACCCAGGCGCTGGTCGCGCTGCTCCGCCACAGCCTGCGCGCGCACCGCGCCGAGCCGCTGGAAGCAGAGAGCTTGACGCTGACCCTCGTGCAGCGCGCGCTCGGGCCGCGCACCACCCACGCCGCGGGCGCGAGCGCCGGCCGGCAGCGCCTGGCCGATCGCGCCAAGCTCGTGCTCGCCGGCGACCTGTCGCGGCGCTGGACGCTCGCCGACGTCGCCGGCGAGGTCGGCGCCTCGCCGGTCTATCTCACGCAGGTGTTCCAGCAGGTCGAGGGCACGCCGCTCTATCGCTACCAGCTGCGCCTGCGCCTGGCCCGCGCGCTCGATCTGCTGGACCGCTGCGACGACCTCAGCACGCTGGCGCTGGACCTCGGGTTCTCCAGCCACAGCCACTTCAGCGCCGCCTTCCAGCAGACCTACGGCCGCTCCCCGACCGCGTTTCGCCGCGCCGCGTTCCCCATCGCTGGTTCGGCTCGACGCCGAGCGCGGTGGTAGCCTGAGCACGATGTCGTCGGATCCTCGGACTGCGCTCGCGATGGTTCGCAAGCGCCCGGGGATGTACGTCGGCGACACCGAGCGCGGCGTCGCCGTCAGCGGCTCCTCGACGGTGCGCTCGCCGCGGTCGCGGTCGTCCTGCCGGACGTGAAGTGGGGCAACCCCACGCGAGACCGCCTCGATTCACCCGAAGCCCGTGTGCCGGTCGCCGAGGCCACACGGGCCGCGCTGGCCCGCTGGGAGCAGGCCTGTCCCGACGCCGCGGCGGCGCTCCGCGAGCACAAGCTGCGTCCCAACTCCTGATCTTCGCCCACTGCCGCCGCCGCGACCGCCGGACTCGCTGCCACGTATCCAGTAGACGGGTCGCCAATATCGCGGAGGTCCGGTGTGACGTCACTAGCAAAGATGGAGCCACGACTCCGGAACTCGGCGGCGAGTCAATCGCGCTACACACAATCATCGCCAGTCAGACCATTCTCGCGATCGCGTGGCGGCAAGCCCTGCCAGGCGCGCCGCGATCGATGTGACCGACGTCATCGACCCGACGTCATCGCTGCCGTGGAACGCGGCGGCCGACTGGACGGTCGGGGCGCGGGTGACGTGACGCCGAGCCGGCCTTCGCGCCCGCAGCCGTCCGCGGCGCCCCCGATCGCGCCGGTCCGATCTAGCGAGCCGCCGCGCGGCAGCCGCGCGCGAAGTCCGAGTCGTCGAGGAACTCGCCGAGCAAGCGCTTCCAGGTCTTCCAGTCGTGCGCGCCCCCGGTCACGAACACGTGATCTTCGGGCAGCGCGTCGGCGAGCAGCTCGTCGGAGCGCGCCAGCTTGTCGGACATCCCGTAGCCGAGGTAGAGGCGCGGGCCGCGCTCCTGGCCGCGCGTCACCGCCTGGAGCCAGCGCCAGATCTCGCGCTGGTAGTTGTCCTCGCCGAGGGCCTCGACCCGGGGCGGCGCCTGCCAGCTGGCGAGCCCGCCGTGCTCGTGGATCTCCTCGATCAGCTCGCGGTCGCCGAGGTACGGCGCCAGCGCCAGCAGGCCGGTGACGTCCGCGGCGTGCGTTCGCGCATAGTAGACGGTGCCCAGCCCACCCATCGACATGCCGATCAGCCAGAGCTGCTGATAGCCGCGCGCGCGCGCCGGCGCGATCACGTCGGTCGCGAGGCGATCAGGGAACGTGCCGCGCGCGTAGTAGCCGAGCGTCGCGTTCGCCGCGATCATGTCGACCGAGAGCGCGCGCCGCCGCACCTCGGCGACGAAGCCCAGGCGCTCGAAGTCCTCGGCGGCGTCGCCCAGGCCGGGCAGGAACACCACCAGGCAGCTCGCCGGCCGGGCCGGCTGGGCGTACGCGACGGAGCGCATCGGCACCGGGGCCGGGAACCAGCGGCCACACGCACCGACGAACAGTACCGGCAACATCCGCAACCAGCGAGCGCGTGCGTTCATATCGATTGGCTAGGTGTAGCCGAACCGACACGCGAGGTCGTGCCGGCGCGCCACAGATCTCCGATTCGAGAAATCGTGTGGGAGCACACTGGCAAACGACCCATTGTCTTGTCGGAATGCCATCCTATAGTCGCGGGCATTCGGCGATAGGCACATTCCATCAATCGAATCCGGAGTCATGATCATGAATACGAGTACGCAGTTCGTCCGCTCGCTGGCCTTGCTCGGCGGTGTCATCGCCGCGCTCGCGAGCGCCCCGGTGGCCGAAGCCCACCCGCAGGCGACGCAGGTCTACACGCTCACGCCGTCGACCCACGGCAACCCCGAGGGCGTCGCGGTTGATCCTCGCACCGGCGCGTTCTTCGTCGGCGCGACCGGCGATGGCACGATCTACCGCGGCACGCTGGGCGATCCGGACGTGGTGGAGCTCATCCCCGGCGGCGCCGGCAAATCCGCGATCGGCCTCAAGATCGCCGACGGTCGGCTCTACGTCGCCGGCGGCGCCACCGGCAACGTGGTGGTCTACGACCTGCGCTCGCGTCGCCAGGTCGCCACGTTTGCCACCGGCGCCGGCGGCTTCTTGAATGACCTGGTGGTCACGCGGCGCGGCGACGTGTTCGTCACTGACTCGTTCCGGCCGACGCTGTGGCACGTGACCGCGGCGCAGGTCCGGGCCGGGCAAGGCACGCCGGAGGCGATCGACCTCGCCCCCGAGGTGGTCTACACCGCCGGCGCGTTCAACGTGAACGGCATCGTCGCGCTCGACGAGCGCAGCCTCGTCGTCGTGCAGAGCAACAACGGCGCGCTGATCCGGATCGATCTCGAGCGCAACGGCCGCCGGATCCGCCCGGTCGAGGTCGCGCCGCTGCTCGGCGGCGATGGCCTGCTGCTCGATCGCGGCCAGCTCGTCGTCGTGCAAGGCGAGCAGCTGACGTTCGTCCGGCTCGACCACCGCGCCACGCGCGGGACCGTGGTCGGGACGCTCACCGATCCGACGTTCCGCGGGCCCTCCACGGTCGCGCGCGCCGGCCAGCGCTACGTCGTGGTCAACGCCGACTTCACCACCAGCACCGCGCCGTTCACCGTCTCCGCGGTGTCACGCTTCGCGCGCGACGACGCGGACGAGACGCCGGCGGACGACGACCTGGACGACGAGCTCGCGCCGGTCGAGTAGCGCGCCGGCACGGCGCAGGCGAGCGCCGTCCGCGCCGACGTAGTGGAGCCGAGATCCGGCGTCACGTGATAGGTTCGACGGGTGACGACGATCGATCGCGCGTTCGAGCTGGGTAGCCGGCTCCTCCTGGTGAGCCTCGTCGCGTGCGGCAGCGTGGCTGCGCTGCCGCAACCCGACGCCGTGGTCGAGGTCGACGCGGCGCCGGATGCCTGGCCGATGAGCTGCGCGACCACCGACATCACGCCGATCGAGGCCGCCGAGACCGGCTTCGGCAACGCGTGCGTCCACGGCAGCTGGCAGCTGCAGTCGCCCAACGGCGTGACCGTGCCGTCGACGACGGACTCGAACGATCACGTGACGCAGGTGGTGCCGTCGCCGATCGGCGCCACGCAGCATCCCAACCTGCTCGATCCGTCGAGCAAGTACGCGATCAACGTCAGTGGTGTGGGCCAGAAGAACGATCCGGGCGGCATCGGCTTCTCCTATGCGCAGCTCACGGCCACGATGAACACGCTGTCGGCCACCCAGATCGGCAGCATCGATGCCAGCGCCTTCACCGGCGTCCAGTTCGACGCGATCATCATCGCGCCGTCCGGCGCGCGGGTCTCGATCGCGAACAAGTACACCGATCCGTCTGGCCAGCTGTGTGACCCGCAACCCGAGCGGCCGCTGAAGTCCTGCTTCGACAACCCGAACCTGGTCCTCGCGCCGAGCACCGAGTGGACTCGGTACCAGATCCCGTTCAAGGATCTCACCCAGGTCGGCTTCGGCCTCCCCAGCCCGGTCGGCGACCAGTTCCCGCGCGAGGAGATCATCAGCCTGCGCTGGGACATCGATGTCCCCGGTGACAACACCGAGACTCCCGCGTGGGAGCTGTGGATCGACAATCTGAAGTTGTATCCCTAGCGAGCGACCTCGGCCCCGATTCGTAGCGCGCCGTGTCGCAGGCCGCCCGTCACCTGGGCCGCGGGTCCGCGTCGGCTTCGCCGGGGTCAACTGTCCGGGGCACCGCGCTGGTGAGCACTGGCCCCACCGCTCGCCGTGTCAGGGCGCGCAGTGGCACGAACCCTTCGGGGTGCGCCGCCGCGCGCTGCACATGCGCATTGGTCTCGTAGACCTTGCTCCACGACGGCCGCTGCGGATCGGGGCAGTTGCGGCAGATCGGCATCAGCGCCGGATCGCGACGGCGGTGTCCCTCGCGGTACTGGCGGAGCAGCGGCCCCTGCCAGATATCGGCGAGGCTGGTCTGGTGGATATTTCCAGCGATCAGCCCATCGGGAGTACCGCACTGAAATGCAGAGACCCGGCAGAGTGGCACATTGCCATCCCAGCTCACGCCGAGCGAGCGAAATGGCAATGTACACTGCGGATACTCCTCGGTTTGTCCGCGCACGAACACGTCGCCCTCCTGCCCGAAGTAGTCCTGTAGACGCTGGGTCGACACGACATCGCCGTAGGGCCGCCAGAACTCGAGCAGCTGATCGAGCCGCGGCGTCTCCGACGGACGCACCATGACCCGGATGTGGATCGCGGTGCGCGACCGCATCCGCGCGCGCAACCGCCGCAGCCGCGCGAGGTTGTCGAGCAGCTGCTCGAAGTCGCCGCCGGTGCGTGACCGGGCAAATCCCTCGGCGTTGTCGGACGCGACCGAGACCTCGATCGCGTCGAGCACGTCCAGCGCCGCGACGCTGTTATCGGGCGTCAACCGCTGTCCATTGGTGGTGACCGTGATCAGCGACGCCAGGCCGCGCAGCTGTGGCACCCAGTCCGCGAAGCGCGGGTGAAGCAGCGGCTCGCCACCGCCAATCAGGCGCAGGTTCCGGACTTTCATGCTGCGAACCTGCTCGACCAGCAGGGCGAACGTGTCGGCCGACATGTAGCCGGCCTTGCCGCGGATGGCCGGGTGCTGGGCGTCGCAGTGCGGGCAGCGCAGCTGACAGGCGTTGGTCAGCTCGATACCGATCGTCGCCGGCGCCGGCGACATGTGCAGTGTTGGTGCACGTGACAGCAGGAGATCGAGTCCCCAGCCGTCACCGAGGTAGCGCGCCATCATCCGGAAGTCGAGCCGGCGCCGGCCGTAGGCAATCGCCAGCTGATTGACGACACGCTTGATCTCGATTCGCATGGACAGCGCGAACGTGCAAAACGCATACGCGGGTCAGCGCGCACGTCGCGTGTACGCGTACGACACGACCAGCAGCGCGGCGCCGGCCAGCACGAAGGTCACGATCCGTTGGTTCGGCGAGAACGTCGGCAGCTCGACCGCGAGCAGCCGGCACGCGGTCAAGCCGAGCACGGCAAAGCCGGCCCAGCGATACCTCACGACGTGGAGCGCGAACCCGAGCACGAACAGCACGACCGCCGCGCTGACCCAGCCGACGGTGTGATAGCCCGCCGGCATCGCGGCGAGCGCGAGCTGCAGCAGGCCGAGCGCGACGGCCGCGATCGCGAAGCCTCGCACTGGCGAGCCCGACGCGTCGGCGTGACCGCGCTCGACCGCGACCATCACGAGCACGCACGCGAGCACGGCGAGCGCTCCGCCGTGAACGAGCCAGACCTCGCCATACGACGCGAGCACGAGCAACAACGCGAGGACGGCGAACCGCGGGTCGGCGCGACGCGCGATCCACGTGGCGATCACCGCCAGCGCGAGCCAGCCCGCGATCAGCGGCCAGCCGACGAGCTCGACCGGCCCCGCGAGCCCCGCCGTCACGAACGCGAGGCCGAGCTGCAAGCGCACGATCTCGCGCGCGGCGCGACGGAGGTGCGCGATGCCGGCGAGCGCGGCGAGGACCACGGCGAAGCCACACGCGCTCGCGAACAGCGCCTCGCGCGACACCGAGGCGATGGTGACGCCGCCGAGCACGAGCGCGCCCAGCCAGTTGAGCAAGCCGAGCACCACCAGCGACCTGGTCGCGGTGGCCGGCCCGATCAACAGCGCGGCCGTGAACAGCGCGAAGTCCACCGCGATGAACGCCGCGCGCACCTCGGGGCTCACCCCCGCGCCCATCGCGAGCACCGCGTGGGTCGAGTAGACGGCGACCACCGTCGACAGCGGCACGATCACCCAGCGGTTGACCGCGAGGAAGAACCCGGCGCCGGCCGCGAGCAACGTGGTCGCGATCAGCGACAGCGCCGTGACCTCCGACAGCATGCCGGTGTGCAGGCCGAGGAACAGCGCGATCCCGGCGACGGTCTCCGAGCGCATGCGATGCGCGATCGCGACGATCACCGCGATCACGATCGCGACCAACCCGACGCCGATCGGCTCGTTGTCCACCACGCGCAGCGCGCCCACGAAGTGCAACGCGTACGTCACGAAGTACCCGATCGCGAGCCCGCCACCAAACACGATCTCGCCCAGGTGCTTGTGCGTCCGCGCGAGTCGAAGCCCGGCCCACGCCACGACCGCCGCCATCGCGTAGCCCACGCCGACCCGCACGAACGGCCCGAGCGAGCCGAAGTACGTGATGATCAGCATCGCGACGCCGGTGATCAGCGAGAGGATCCCGATCCGGCTCAGCCAGTACGTGCCGAGCTTGGCCTCGAGCGCGTCAGCCTCCGCCGGCGACGGCCGCCTGGCCAGCCCCGGCGACTTCCCGCGCTCCAGGTGCGCGAGGCGTGCCTCGAGTCGGGCGAGTCGTTCTTCGATCGGATCTCCCACGGCAGGTGGGATTTGCAGACGGTGCGCCATCACGTGATTTCACCGACCTACCACCCTCGGCCGCGGCCCAGGTCTGCAGCCCCTGTCACGCCACCAAACTTGCGCAGTATCCCGTGCGCCACAGTCGCGACGCGCGGTCGCAGCCGTCGCGCGTACCCGACGTCGCAGATCGCTGTGAGCTCGACGACTCAGGCCACGAGCGGATGTCATCGACTACTTCGCACGATGGAATCCCATGCTCGCAGAATGCTCGCTGTCGTCGACCACGAGAGGACTTGCAGTCATGACCAAGCGACTTCGCGTAGCGTGTTTCCTCACCCTCGCCACCCTCACGAGCTGTCGAGGCAACGCCGACACGCCGGCCACCGACGATCCCACGGCGCGCGCGGCGCAGTCGGTGACGCTCAGCACCGACACCGCGGGCCTCGTGCAGACCACGACCACCAAGGGCACGACCGTCCAGCTCGACGGTCGGTTCCAGAACGCCGTGGTCGCGCACCGCGCCGCGGACGGCACGATCACCACCGAGTGCCACGACGACCAGCAGGCCGCCGAGTCGTTCATGCAGGGCACGTCGGCCTCCGCCGCCAAGGTGGAGCTCCAGTGAGCGCGCGAAGCTACGTCGTCGCCGCCGCGATCCTGTGCGCCGCACCGGCGACCGCGCTGGCCAACGCGCAGATCATCATCGTCAACGCCGACGGCCCGGGCGAGGGCTTCAACGATCCGACGCCGATCGCGCCGGTCGGCGGCAACCCCGGCACGACGGTCGGCGCCCAGCGTCTGGCCGCGTTCCAGTTCGCCGCGGACCGCTGGGGCGCGATCCTCGATAGCGTCGTTCCCATCCACATCAACGCGAACTTCGATCCGCTGACCTGCACGGCGACCTCGGCGGTGCTCGGCTCGGCCGGCGCCGTGACCGTCCACAACAACTTCCCGCATGCGCCGGTGCCGAGCACCTGGTTCAACGCCGCGCTGGCCAACAAGCTCGCCGGCGAGGACCTCGCGCCCACCACCGCCGAGATCAACGCGCGCTTCAACTCGGCGCTCAACGGCGACCCCGCGTGTCTCGGCGGCGGCACCTGGTACTACGGCTTCGATCACAACGAAGGCCCGGGCCAGAGCGACCTCCTCCCCGTACTGATGCACGAGTTCGGCCATGGCCTTGGCTTCCAGAGCTTCGTGTCGCGCAGCGGTACGACGATCGGCCAGCTCTTCCTCGGGTTGCCCGACCACTTCCTGATGTTTCTGTTCGACGACCAGACCAACAAGTTCTGGCGCAACATGAGCGACGGCGAGCGCGCGATCTCGATGCGCAATGGCCACCACGTGGTGTGGAACGGCGCCAACCTGCTCGCCGCCGCCCCCGATTACCTGCGACCGGGCACGCCCGGGCTGCGCGTGACCAGCCCACCGGCGATCGCCGGCAAGTACCAGGTCGGCGAGGCGTCGTTCGGTCCGCCGCTCACCGCGAGCGAGCTCAGCGGGACGCTGCTGTACGCCAACGATACGACGGCGTCACCGCTGGGCTGCAATCCCTACGCGCCGGGCACGTTCACCGGCCAGATCGCCGTGATCGATCGCGGGGTCTGCGGCTTCGCGATCAAGACGAAGAACGCGCAGGACGCCGGCGCGCTCGCGGTCGTGATCGCCGACAACGCCCCGGGTACGCCGCCGCCAGGGCTCGGCGGCGCCGATCCGACCGTCACGATCCCGGCGGTGCGCATCACGCAGGCCGACGGCAACACGATCAAGGCCCAGCTCGCCGCGGCGGTCCCGGTGTCGAGCTCGCTGCTGCTCGACGTCACCGTGCTGGCGGGCGCGGATGAATCGGACCGCGTGTTTCTCAACACCCCGGATCCGATCGTCGTCGGCTCGAGCGTGTCGCACTTCGATCCGAGCACGACGCCCAACACGCTGATGGAGCCGGCGATCAACCCCGACCTGTCGACCAACGTCGATCTGACGTTGCCGGTGTTCCGCGACGTCGGCTGGTACCCCGATCGCGACAACGACCTCGTGACCGACCCCGCCGACAACTGCATCGGGGTCGCGAACCCCGACCAGCTCGACAGCGATGGCGACCTGGTGGGCGATGCGTGCGACGACGACGACGACGGCGACGGCGTGGCCGACGCCTCGGACAACTGCCGGCTGACGCCCAACCCGGGCCAGGAGAACACCGACGGCGACGCGCTCGGCAACGCGTGCGATGACGACGACGATGGCGACGGCGTGGCCGACGCGGCCGACAACTGCCCGCTCGCCGCCAACGCCGACCAGGCCGATCGCAACAGCGATGGCGTGGGCGACGCGTGCGACGACGAGGACGGCGACGGTCGGGTCGACGCGGCCGACAACTGCCCGGACCTCGCGAACCCCGACCAGGCGAACGCCGACGGCGACGCGCTCGGCGATGCCTGCGACGATGACGACGACAACGACGGCGTGCCCGACGCGTCCGACAACTGCCGGCTGGTCGCCAACCCGGGCCAGGACAACGGCGACGGCGACGCGGACGGCGACGCGTGCGACGGCGACATCGACGGAGACGCGATCCCCAACGCGCTCGACAACTGCCCGCTCGCCGGCAACCCGGATCAGCTCGACAGCGACGGCGACGCGCTCGGCGACGCGTGCGATCCCGACGACGACAACGACGGCGTGGCCGACACCATCGACAACTGCGCGCTGCTCGCCAACCCCACACAGGGCGACCTCGACGGCGACGGCATCGGCGACGCGTGCGATCCCGACGCCGACAACGACCGCGTGCCCAACGCCGACGACAACTGCCCGGCCAACGCCAACCCGGGTCAGGAGGACAACGACGGCGATGGCGCGGGCGACGCCTGCGATCCCGACGACGACAACGACGGCGATCTCGACGTCGTCGACAACTGCCCGAAGCTCGCCAATCCCGATCAGCTCGACAGCGACGGTGACCACGAGGGCAACGCCTGCGATCTCGACGATGACGGCGACGGCGTGCTCGACACCGCCGACAACTGCGTGCTGGTCGCCAACATCGGCCAGCTCGACAGCGACGGCGACGGCCGGGGCAACGCGTGCGACGACGACGACGACAACGATGGCGTGCCCGACGCGGCGGACAACTGCCCGACGACCTCGAACGCGAACCAGGCGGACCGCGATCATGACGGCATCGGCGACGCCTGCGACCAGCGACATCCCGGCCACGGGCACGGCCACGGGCACGGGCATGGCCACGGGCACGACGACGATCGCGACGAGCACGTCGGTTGTTCGACCACCGGCGGCGGCCCGTCCAGTGGAGCGCTCGTGATCTCGCTGGCGGCGATCACCCTGCTGCGCCGGCGCCGCCGGTAGGCACGTGGTGGCGACCCCAACCATGGGGTCGAGCCAGGTCAGTCGCGGCCGAGCAGAAAGAGCAGGCTTCCCCCGATGAGCACGAGCGGCACGCCGAACACGGCCTTGCATCCGGGGAAGTCACACGTCGCGGCGCCGTAGCCGAGCCCTCCGATCGCAGCCGCGGCCAACCCGACGACGACCACCGACGCCACGATCGACCGGCTTTGATCGTCGGGGCGCGCCTCGACCGCGCGGCGTTGCGGCAGGTGATCCATCACCGTGAACCGCTGGTCGAGCACGAGCGTGAGCGTGCAGTCGACGTCGGCAGCCGGGTCTCCGCCACGACATTTGTCGATCACTTGCGCCACCATGAACGCCTGTTCGCCGCTCGCCAGCACCTGATCCTTGCGGACCGAGATCGAGCGGATGGTCGCCTGCCCCGTGCGCTGGAGCGCGTGCACCTGCGCATAGAGCTCGGCACCGCTGACCGTCGGTCGCGCCGGGTGGGCACATGCCGCAGCCATCCAGCTCACGACGAATGCCCAGCGCACGACCGCAGCGTAGCGCGAGCGTCGGCGAAACCCGACCACGGAGGGCGGCCGCGGCGCGATCACGAGTCGGCCGCGGCGAGCTCGCCGCGGATGCGCGCCTCCCACAGCGGCGCGCGCAGCTCGTCGCGGAAGCACCCGAAGTGGCCGATCCGCGCGAGGCCGAGCTCGGCCGGAGCGATCCGGCACATCGCGCGCGGCGCGTTGACGTAGAACCCGTGGATCGACGCGGTGTTCTCGGCGGACATCATCTCATCGTCGGTGAACGACAGCGCGGTGATCGGCGTGGTCACGCCGGCGTACAGCGCGCGCACCGCCTCGCCGTCGCCGACCGCGTACTCGGGATCGAGGCACCACCGCCGCCACTGCTGGATCACGCCCTTCGGCAGATCACCGACCATGCCGAGCCGCTTGCCGGGGAAGTAGCCGAACAGCGGCGTCAGCACCGGCACCAGGCCCCACCACATGATCCAGACCTTGCGGCGCAGCCCCTTGGTGTTCTCCCGCCAGTAGCCGCTGCCGGTCGCGATCGTGATGATCTTCTCGACGGCGCGACGGTCACGCACGAACGGGATGATCTGGCCGCCGAGGCTGTGGCCGATCCACGTGATCGGCAGTCCCGGCGCGCGCGCCCGCAGCGCGTCGAGGACGGCCTGGGTGTCGTGCTCGGCCCAGGTGATGACGTCGGCCTCGACCGCCCGCATCGGCCCGCGCTTCGACAGCCCGGTGCCGCGGTAGTCGAACGTCACGGCGTGGAAGCCCTGGGTCGCGAGCCAGCTCGCGAACGCGGCATAGAACCGCTGCGGCACCGCCATCGCCGGCACGATCAGCACGGCGCCGCGGGCCGGCTCGCGCGCCGCGTAGAACCGCGCGGTCAGCGGCGTCTGATCCTTGGTGAGCACGTCGCGCTCGTCGAACGGCGGGACGTGCGGTGCGGGGCGCAGGGAACCGGACAGTGGCGACGTCAGCTCGGTCATGCTCGCTCCTCGCCGGGTCCCATCGCAGCTGCGTCCGGGCCCGATGCAGGAAGATTGACCGTTGCCGGTCGCGAGGTAAACACCTTGCAACGCGCTACGACTCGACCATGGCGAGATTTCCCGAAAACGACATCATGCGGTCGTCGCGTAGCGCGGCGCGCCGACGGCCGGCTCAGTCGAACGTCGGCGGCGCGGCGGCGCTGGCCGCGGCGGCGACCTGGCTGTCGTCGCCGGTGATGCGCGTCAAGCACGCGCGCAGATCCTTCGCGGTGACCGGCTTCTCGAGCTGGGGCACGCCCAGCGCGTCGAGGCGATCGCGGGTCTGGGCGGTGAAGGCGCCGCCGGACAGGAACACGACGCGGGCCGCCTGATCCGGCCAGGCGCGGCGCAGCTCCTCGAACAGGTCGAGGCCGGTCATGTTCGGCATCATCACGTCGCTCACGATCGCGGAGAACCTGGCGCCGGCGGTGATGCAGTCGATCGCGTCCTGGCCACACGCCGCGATCGTGATGTCGTAGTCGCGGCGCAGCAGGCGCTCGATCGTCTGCGCCACCATCGGCTCGTCGTCGACCAGCATCACGCGCGGCCGGCGCGCCCCGGCGGTCCTGCCCGGCAGCGCCTTGGCGGGCGCCATCGTCACCGGCGCCGCCATCGTCACCGGCGCCGCGATCGTCACCGGCGCCGCGATCGTCACCGGCGCCGCGATCGCCACCGGCGCCGCGCTCGTCACCGGCGCCGCCGCGGTGACCGGGGCCGCGGGTAGCACCACGCGCACGATCGTGCCGCGCGTCGGCGCGCTCTCGATCGAGATCTGGCCGCCGAGCCCGTTGATGATGCCGTGGCAGATCGACAGCCCGAGGCCGGTCCCCTCGCCGACGTCCTTGGTCGTGAAGAACGGATCGAACACCCGCGACTGCAGATCGGCCGCGATGCCCCGGCCGGTGTCCTCGATCTCGATCACCGCACGGCCGTGATCGTCGGTGCGCGTCCGCACGGTGATCCGGTTGTGCTCGGAGTGGCCCTCGGGGATCGCGTGGGCCGCGTTGATCAGCAGGTTGATGAACACCTGCGTGAGCTTGCCGTCGTCGGCGACGACCATCGGCAGCGGCCCGAGCTCGCGCACCAGCTCGGCGCGGTGGCGGACCTCGTTCGCCGTCAGCCGGATCGCCGCCTCGAGCACGCCGGGCAGCGCGATCGCGATCCGCTCGGCCTCCTCGCTGCGCGTGAACGATCGCAGGCCTTGCACGATCTTGCGCACGCGCTCGGCGCCGTCGCGGGCGTCGCCGATCGCCTGGCTCAGCTCGTCGCGTTCGGCGGCGGTCGAGGTCTGGACGATCTCCGCCAGCGCCTCGAGGTTGCCGGTGACATACGCGAGCGGGTTGTTGATCTCGTGCGCGATCCCGGCGGCGAGCGTGCCCAGGCTCGCCATGCGATCGGAGACCATCAGCTTGGCGCGCATGCGCTTGCGCTCGGTGACGTCGCGACCGCTCGTCACCACCGTGGGCGCGCCGCCCATCTCGACGAGGATGCCGGACACCTCGCAGACCCGCAGGGTGCCGTCGGCGGCGCGCATCCGGATCTCCGCGACCTCGGAGCCCTGCGGGTTGCCGGGCTCCCGGACCTGGCGCAACAGCTCGATCAGGCCCGCGCGATCGTCGGGGTGGACGCGCTCCATCAGGTCGAGATCGTCCAGGCGGGTGTCGGCACGGTCGACCCCGAGGAGCCGACGATTGGCCGCGTTGAGATAGACCAGCTTCTGATCGCGGATCACCGAGATCAGATCGGGCATGCCGTCGATCACGGTCCGGAAGCTGGTATCGGATTGCTCGTGGAGCTGCTGGATCCGGTGGCGCAGCACCGCGCGCTGTCGCCAGCTGAACCCGGTGCCGAGCGCGGCGAGCACGGCGAGCACGGCCAGGCCCCGGAACCACCGGGTCTGCCACCACGCCGGCAACACGCGGAACGCGAGCTCCACGGTGGGTCCCCAGGCGCCGGCGGCGACGCGCGCGCGGGCCTCGAAGCGATACGCGCCGGGGAGCAGCGCCGGATAGCGCGCCTCGCGCAGGTGCGTGGTCTCCCACTCGGTCTCGAGCGGAGACAGCCGGACCTGGTACGTGACGCGCGCGGTATCGACCAGGCTGCCGGCCGCGAGCTCGACCCGGAGCGCGCCGTGGTCGTGCGCCACCTCGAGCGCAGTCGCCCCCGCCCCGGCCCCGGCCCGGATCGAGAGATCGCCGAGCTTGCCCGCGAGCAACACGGTCCGCGGCGGGCGCGGCGGGCCGTCGTAGTACTGCGCGAGCACGTGCGTGACACCGCCGGTCGAGCCCAGCCACACCGAGCCATCCGTGTCGCTCAGGAAGGCGTTCGCCGCCGCGTCGTCGCCGGCGAGGCCGTCGCCCTCGTCGAAGTGCTCGACGCCATCCGAGCTGATCACATCGAGGCCGCTGCCCGTGCCGACCCACAGGCGGAGCTGGCGATCCTCGCCGAGGAAATAGATCTTGCCGGTGGCGAGCCCCTCGGCGGCGTCGATGTGCTGGAGGCTCGAGACCACGCGGTCGTCGTAGCGAAAGCACGTGGCGCCGATCGCCTCGCTGTAGGCGGCGCAGACGCGGCCGTCGGCGCGGATCAGCACGTAGGCGATCGCTGCGCTGCGGAGCCCGTCGGACACGTCGAGCTTGCGCCACGCGCGATGCTCGAGCACGAACAGGCCGTCGGGGCTCGTGGTCCACAGCCGGTCCCCCGAGAGCACCAGCGACGCGAACCGGCCGTCGGCGCGCGCCCCGGGAATCACGACGCGCTCGATCGGCCCGGGCACGGCGCCGGGGAGCCGGTAGAGGCCGGCCTTCGTGCCGATCCACAGGTCACCCTCGGGACCGAGCGCGAGCGCCAGGACGTTGTGATCGGCCGTTCGCCCGATCTCGCCCAGCGAGGTCGCGTGCCCGGCGGCATCAACATAGAGCAGGTCCGACGGCGCGCCGCCGATGAACACGCCGCCCTGCGGCGGAAACACGAAGCTGCGAACGACGCGACCTTCCGAGGCCGGCAGGCACGTCCAGCGCCCGGCCGAGGCGCGCGCCAGGCAGCGGCTCGTGCCGGCCCACAGCGTGCCCTGGGGATCGCGCGCGTAGTGCCACGCGACATCGCCCGGGAATCCGCTCGCCACGGTGTAGCGCTCGAGCAAGCCGCGGCCACGGAGCTGGAACAGGCCGATCGATCCGATCCAGATGGTGCCTTCGCGATCGACGAACATCGTCCGCGCGCCGGTCGCGGGTAAGCCGACGGAGCGATCGATCATGCGCCAGCCACCGTCGGCGCGATACGCGATCCCGCGATCGGTCGCGACCAGCACGTTGCCGCGCGGCGCGAGCACCATCGGCGCCGACACGCCGACGGCGTCGTACGAGGTCGCGAGATCCTCGCCGAGGTCGGACGCGCGGCGGGCGCCGGCTGGGAGGAACCACATGTGCGAGGCCGTCCGGATCCACAGCGCGGCCTGGCGATCGCGCAGCACGCCATCGACAGGCTCGCCTTCGATCCCCTCGAGCGTCGTCCAGGTGCCGTCACCGGTGCTGAGCTCGACGTGATCGCCGTTCGAGGCCATGATGCCGTGCGCGTCCGCCCACAGCCCGCGGATCGTCGTGGTCGGCGCGGGCCAGCCCGGCGCCGGCGCGAACACGCCGCGGCGGTCCTGGACGTACAGGCCCCCACCTTCGGTGCCGACCCAGAACCGGCCCGCGAAGCTCACCATCGTGCGCACGGGGATCCGCGGCAGACCGCGGGTGCTGGCCTGCGAGAAGCCAGCGCCGTCCCAGCACACCAGCCCCTGCTTGCTACCGACGCAGGCCTCGCCGCCCGGCGCCACGCCCAGGGTAGAGACCAGCGTCGAGCTCAGACCTTCGCTGACCGAGAAGTGGCTGAACCCCTCGCCGTCGTAGCGGTACACGCCGTCGTCGGTCCCGATCCACAGGAAGCCATCACCGTCCTGGACGATGCTGACGATCACCAGGTTCTTCAGCCGCTCGGCGCCGCCGAACACGCGAAACCGCAGCTGGCCCGGAACGAGCTCGGCGGTCGCGCGCCCCTCGCCGACCACGGTCCGCGCCGGTGCCATCATGCACAGGAGCGCGACCAGGCCGCAGAGGAGACGCCCCACGCCGGATGATCCGACCGGCCCCGCAAAAATTGTAGTCTGCAACTGCCGCAGAACGCTGCAGCCCCCGAGGTCCGGGCCGTGCCTCGCGTCGCGTCAGGCCGGTCCGTCGAGGAATTGCTCGATGAGCCACGCGGTCATGCGGGCGAGCTACCTCTTCAGTTCACGACCTCGACGCTGTGGTCGCCGAAGATGTAGCGGTCGAGGAAGCGATCGACGGCCTGGTAGGTGATGACGACGCTCTCGGTCCGCGAGAACCCGTGGCCTTCGTCCTTGAGCACCAGGTAGTGCACGGGGACGTTGCGCTGCTTGAGCGCCTGCACCACGCGGTCCGACTGGTCCTTCTTCACGCGCGCGTCGCGGTCGCCTTGCACGACCAGGAGCGGCCGCGCGACCTTGTCGAGGAAGTACAGCGGCGAGCGGTCGTGCTGGTACTGCGCATCGGCCGGGTTCTTGGGGTCGCCGAACTTGCGGTAGATCGACTCGGCGCCCGACGCCCAGTACGCGGGGAAGCCCTCGACCAGCGACTTCAGGTCGGAGACCCCGAACAGATCGACCAGCGCCGCGAACTCCGTCGGCGTGAACGTCGCCGCGGCGAGCGCCATGTAGCCGCCGTAGCTGCCGCCCATCACGACGACCCGCTGGGCATCGACCGAGGCGTGCGTGGCCAGCCATTGCTTGCAGGCGACGACATCCTTGAGCGGGCCACCGCCGAAGTCGTGGTTGTCGAGCTTGGTGTACGACTTGCCGTAGCCGGTGGAGCCGCGCACGTTGGGCACCAGGACCACGAAGCCCTTGGAGACCAGGTACTGGCGAAAGCCGCTGAACTCGCGGCGCGACTGCGACGTCGGGCCGCCGTGCACGTCGATGATCGCCGGAAACGGACCGGCGCCGGCCGGCTTGTACACGAACGCCGGCACGGACCTGTCATCGAACGACGGGACATGCACGATCTCGCCGACCACCATCTCGCGACTCCGCAGCGCG
>Ga0307513_10004926_pt1 | contig 17735 bp, 24 predicted proteins | sample 15_EM_MG_FD_202174 | JGI IMG/M metagenome (GOLD analysis project Ga0307513, IMG submission 202174) | Populus trichocarpa ectomycorrhiza microbial communities from riparian zone in the Pacific Northwest, United States - 15_EM | ecosystem: Host-associated > Plants > Roots > Unclassified | place... | reverse complement strand
CCGATGCCCGCACCTCTGCGTTGGAAGCGCAGAACAAACTCAAGGTGGATCTTGACACTACCAGTCGCGAACACAACTCTTTGCAGCAGACGTACAACTCATTGCTGGAACGGGAACGGGCGGCGTCGTCCAAGCTCAAGGAGGTCATGGCAAATCTCTCCGCAGCAGAGAAGATCAAACGATCTCTCGAATCTGATCTACAATCCATACGTTCACGCCAGAATGACACAGATTCGCAGCTTGTCGAAGCCCAGAGGGCCAAAGAGGTTGGTGATCCTAGTTTGAATGTAGGTCTGTCGACTGAGTATCCTCCAGGTCTTTGAGCGTCAGATCGCAACCTCCCAGGCGAAGCTGGCCGACTACGAGGATACGTTCATCCAACTCGAGCGAGACAAAGCCATTTCTGAACGTCACCTGGAGTCTGTCCGTGAACAGCTCAAGGTTGAGACCACAAAGCGCACCGAATCAGAGAGGCTCAGCACAACAAGGAAGCAGGAGATCGTGATGCTTAAAGATCGTAACGTCAAGCTCGACCGGGAACTCAACAAGGCTCTTACTGACATCAAGAATCTGGAGTGGCAGAACAAGCAGTTGGAATCCAAGCAGGACAAGACCATCGTAGAGCACGTGCACGTCCTGGAAGAAGCCAAACGTGTCACCGATAGGCAGCTCGCCGATGCTCAGCTTGAGTTGCAGAAGAATGCAGTTTATATCACCTCGCTCGAGAAGACTAAGGCAAGGTTGAGTCGCGAGATCGAAGACTACGCCAGGCAGACTGAGCAGGAGGGGGTCGAGATCAACAAGAAGGAGAAAGCCATCCGAATGCAGGAACAGAAGGTTACCCAAGCACTCGCGGAGGCAGAAAAGGAGCGGAAGAACAGGGAGGCTGGCGAGATGCGGATCAAGAGGTTGCAGGGGGACCTCCAGAACTCGCAGAGACAAATCACCGACGTCACTCAACAGATGATGGCCATTCAGCGTTCGAAGGACAACCTGGAGACAGAACTCGCTCGACTGGCTGATTCCACGGAGAGCACGTCTATGGCCAAGATGCAGCGACAGTACGAAGCCAAGATTTCCCAACTCGAATCGCAACTCGAGGACGCGGAGTGGTCTAGGACTACGGCGGCCAGGATCAAGGAACAAATTGATAGACAACACGCCGAAATCCGTCGTCTGATCATGACGAATGGACCAAAGGATGAATCCTTCCGCACCCGGTTGCTCAAGGAGCTGCAGCTTGCTGATGAGGAAATGGAACGAGAGTTCACGGCGCGTGGCCAGATTCGAGACGCTGGCGTGCGGTCGTTGGCGAACGTCACGCCCCAGAAGCGCACCCCCCAGACGAATGGCTCCTCCCGCAGCCGTAGAGATTCTCAGCCTGAGCCATCCAAGACTTCGGACAAGCAGGCAAATGTTTTGCGACAGCAATTGCAGGTTCTCGAACTGCGCATGGTTGCTTCAGACCGGGTTCGGGAACACTTGGAGAATTCGCTCAACGAACTCAATGCGGAACTCGATAAAAGCGATGGGTCTATTCATTCATTGGAACAGTACAAGGTCAAAATGGCCCGCGAGAACAAGCGACTCGTGGAGTTACTGGAAGACGAGAGAGAGGCTCGCAGGGCCGCGGAGGCTGCTCAGATCGGCGGGGACAAGGAATTGTGGAACAGGTTCCAAAGCACGATCGCCGGAGAACGAGAGAGCTATGCCCGCCTGGAGGAGTCCAGGAAAGCTTTGGTCAGTAATGTGGACACTTGGCATACGTTTGGGAATAACGTTTTCCCAGGTCGTGCAACAACGTGCTGCACAATTGGAGCTCGAAGATCAACGTCGTCAAGTGCAGGAGCTCTCGAAATCCAAGAAGCAACTGGAGAACGAGGTTTCAGAGTTGCGCGACCGTCTTGAACTTGAGCTCATCGCAAAGAACGAGGAAGCGAGTGAGTCACACGCTACAGCACTCACGTATGGAGCTAAAGTTCCATGCCGTTTTTCAAGGTTCCAAACGTCAACTGCATGCCAGGCTACAAGACCTGGAGATATCTTCTACTACTACTACTACCGTTCATTCTGGTGGGTAGCGTGTATTTACTCTGATAATCACGTCTAATCGCCCGATAGAACTCCAAGAGGCTGTCAATAGCTACAAAGCGAAGGCAGAATCATACCTCGCCAAGCTGGAGGAGGCAGAAATCGCCAGGGTCAAATCTGCTCGTGCGGAGTCACTCGGTTCGCATAAGCCCACAGGAATCTTGGAGGATCGCTGACTTCGTTAAACAGCTCGGCGTGCTCTTGTAGATGCGCAGAAGGCACAAGATGAGATTGTATTGGAAGCCAAAGGGCTCGAGGAACGTTTGAAGACCTCAGAGGAGCGTGTCCGGGAACTTGAAGCTCGCCTGGAGGAAGAGGGCAGCGAGTCTGCTAACGCAGAAATTCTTCGTCAGCGTTTGGCGGAGAGCATGGAAGACGAACGCAAGCAACATGCTCAGGATCTCGCGGACCGAGATTTTGCCGCTGATCAGACCCGCAAGAAGTATCAGGCCGAGTTGGCTCAGCTCAGCGAAGGTATGTTAAATCGAACGATCGTTGGTTATATGCTTACCCCTGGCGATAGAATTGCAATCTCAGCGGGAAAGTATGAGCCGTCTCCGAGAAGAGAAGCGTAAACTCTCTTCCCAGGCAGACGAGCTCCAGCTCCGTTACGATGACGAGGTCTTCAACGGCGGTGCTTGGAAGGGGGAGAAGGAGCGCCTAGAGACCAAGATCAGAGACTTGAACAAGGCCTACGAGTCTGCAACCGGGGCGCAAGCTGAACAACAGACGCAGATCGTCGCCCTACACTCACAAGTCCGAGAACTCCGAAGCGTGCTCAACGACGCAGAAGCGGATAGGACTCTTCTCCAGAAAGCCCGACGCGCCTTACAGGCGGAACTGGACACAATCAAACATGACGGTGTTGATTCTGGTACATCTGGAACAGAATTGCAGAAGGTCATCCTGCAGAAGCAAGACCTCGAGAGGGGCCTGGAAGAACAGCGTGACCGTGCCAAAATGGCATCTGATAGGATGAAGAAGGCAGAATCATTTGCGTCCGAGTGTCAGATGGAACTTGGAAAGATCCGTGTCGAGAATTCGGAGCTTGATAAGCTCAATGTGCGTATTTTATTCACCTTACTGAAATACACCGAACGAGTTTTCTTTCTTCCGTAGGCGAGCCTTGATGGGCAGATCAAGGAGCTCAATCTCCGAATCGTGGATCTTGAGACCAAGACACTATCTCTCAATTCATCCAGACCATCGAACGTTAACAAACGGCTGGAATCGCGCATCGAGGAGCTGCAGAATCAACTGAACCAATCGACCAAAGACAATTCGAGGCTTAAGACAACAGACAAAGGCGCTCGGGAGACGACGATGTACCTTCAAGAGAGCGAGAGGCAACGCTCGAGGTTGGAAGAAGAGCTGAAGTTGTCTGAGGTTCGCGTGCAGTCAATGCGACAATCGATGGACGAGCTGGTAGGCTATCTTTTGAACGTTGGATTTTCTACCTGACTCCCCTGACCCCGCCGCACAGCAAACGAAGGAGAGTAACCTCCAACTGGTTAAGCGCCGGGTAGAACGCGAAGCTGCTGATTATAAGCAGAAAGCTCTGAAGTACGAAAACCTCCTCTTTCTATCCTCGCAGACGAGGGTTCCTTTCTGATTTTGACTTCCCTTTTCATTACCCTTTTACAGTCTTCAAAGAGAAGTCGAACGTCTACGGAGCCGATTAGAACGACCTTCTTCCGTGACCAGCTCTCCCCGAAAACAGCCCTATGATGACTGAGCCATTGTCCAACTCGAGGGGTAATGGGCCTGCTGGACCTCGCTTCTCTCCTCCCGATTCCGACGTTGTCACCTTGCCCTTTTCACGTTGGTGATGCCCATTCACGAACCTTTGCTCTCTACGTAAGATTATTGTGTCAGTTTTTCATCCGTTGCCGCTCATGGGTGTCCGGGGTACCCCATGATCTACGGGTCACCACCTCCGCCGATCTGTTTCCCAACTTGCCTGCGACATATGCTTCGTGTTGCTATGTTTCCCCCGCACGTAGGTCGGTTGTCGCGAGGACAACGGCTCGCATTTGACAAGTTACCGTTCCCGAACGCCCGCGCCCCTCTCCTCCGCCTCGTGTGCACGTCTCCTTCCCACTATTCTCACGCTTTCTTGATTTTTGTATGTTATGACCCGCCACGACTCCATCCATACATTTCGCTCCAGGATGTTCTTTTTTCTCTTGCTCATTACAATTTGTTTCCAATCTGTTGTGCCCCTCTCTGACTGTATTGTTACACGCCGAAAAATGTCTTTTAGCGCACGTCATAGGTACATCTCGACATCATTTGCATCTACGGCAACTCCGGGTGGCTGTGTCGTAAAGAAACTCAATGGGCTTGGTAAACCGGGCTAGCGTGGATGAGGCGTTTGGCGCTTATCAGATGCATACCGGGAAACAGCGCAATGCTTATAAGTTGTAGATTGTAGATCCGCCCAGCCCGTACACTCCAGGTCCGCCAGTGGAATGAGTGGTGGCTGCGCGCATAATGGATCCGAAACCGCTGCCACTCCATATCCGGAGATATTATCTACCCTGAGCGCGGCCCGCCCGGGGGGTCGGGGCGGACACGTGTCCTGAATGCAATGTTAAGTACCCGCCATCCATTTCCGGTTTCCTTTCTATCTTTCCGACGCACTCTGACGTGAGAGAATCAGACGAGTGAACTGGGAAGGTTCGGCGGCTGTCGTTGACTTGGCTCAGGGACTTAGGAGGTTGTTGGTAAGCAACCACCGCTGATCCTTCGAATCCGGCTCGGATGGGGGCCTTCCTCGATGCGCTCAAGGATCAAGATGAGTCGGAAATATAACGGTGAATCATACCGGGAGGACCGAAGTGCATCTGCTCATTACAATAACGAAAGGGCACCATACAAACATCAAGTAAGAGCAAACGGATATGAAGTGAAAGCGTATCAGGAAGTCCTTGGGGTGAGAATATTAGTGAAACGACCTAGGGTGTGGGAACAAACAACGGGGCCGGATCCCGCTGTCGAGACGGTCTCGTATGGTCCGAACGAGTACAATGAACCAAGACATCCTGCGCGTCAAGGGAGTTACAGGTGGGGATGTGTAAATGCTGCCGAATTGTCCGATCTGGGTCTAGAGCAGTTAAGACTGGATATATGGGCATGGGGGGGAGATGTGGTACGTATAACGGCTGCGGAGGGGCCCGAATAGTTTGGTTTTCTCTCCGGTTAGATAGATACAAGCAGAGCAGGTGAAAGCGTGGTATGCGGGTGCCGATTTATAGTCCAGAATACGGGAATACAACCCTAAGATGTGTAAACGAGCGGAGATCTCAGCATCCCCCGAGTTGCCACATCCTGATGGAGTCACTAGGGAAAGTTGTGTCAGAAAATCACAGACGATCGGTCTCATGACCCGCTCAACCGCTTGGTTTGGTCTGGGTGAAAAACTTACATGCGGAAGGAACGCTGGTCAATGTCGCTGGGCCACGTGCTCGCCCAGGTGTCTTGGGCCATCGCGAAGTCGAACTTCGCGGCTGCAACACGAGAGGAGTCAGGGAAATAAGTCCAACCGAGGAAGGAGCGAGTTGCAAACTTACTGCTCGAGGTGTCGTACCACGGTTTATCGCCGACCCCATCCGGGAACCAGCCACTGGTTCCACCGGCAGACAAGTTGATGATTAGATAAAATGCTGCACCATCGATCAACAGAGGAAGAAGTGGCGAGGTCAGTGATGCACAAATCGGAATGCCTTGCTGGAGAAAAGGTCACTCACATTGATCGAATGGAGCAGAGGGAGAGGTGTAGATCTGATCGACCACAACCTCTGAACTCCCGTTTTGTGCGGTCTTCGGGAATTTACCTCGCTCCCTGGATAAGTGAAGTTCATAAATAAATTGTGAGTTCCGGATCCAGAGGGGGGTTTTCGATAAAAGCAATGTGTCGCGTTCCACCACCTCACTGTCACAAACGGGAGCCCGACGTGGAGAGCGAAGGGGGGGAACAATATGCCCAAATCAAACGGGGACTCACCAGAAACTCCTCCCGTTTCCAGCAACGTTGAGATCGATCATCGCATTAATCCTATTGTCGACCGAAATGCGCATCCACCTGTCGGTCCACTCGAGGGTGTAGGTATGGAAAGCCTGATCGTATCCGACGCGTTTCTGGCTCTGCCAACCATAGAGTTTTGCCATAATCGTGCTCATGGGACCGAAATTGAGCGAAGAGCGGACATAATTCACACCCTGCCCCCCGTATTCGATGCCATTCCCCCGGGCCTCCATGATCTGGCGATGGACAAGGCGATCAGCACGAGCGGATGGGAAGAGGGGTAAAGACAAGGAGGCAGGGTGCACCACACCACCCGCATCACCGACAATGGGGTGATGGTTGTATGGGCAATGGAGAGGAAGAAAAGGGGACTCACGTCGATTTCGCCACTGGCAGGCCAAGCTCCGTATACATTATCCACTGGGAGCATCCAAACTGCTGGCCACAACCAATCGCTGGAGGAGGCGTCAGAGACACAGTACCCGTTAGATACGACACGTGAAGAAGAGCACGCACCCTCTCGGAAGTTTCGCCCTGACTTCCACCTTACCGTAGCGGATGTTGTACGACTGCCTCGTGCTAATCCGCGCACTCTGTACCGGGGGTATGACGATCCCCCTGCTAGAATCCGAACTGACAGAGCATGCGGATGATGTTGAGTTTGTGCAGTCCTGGGGACAGCATTAGGTGGGGCTAAGGAGCCAGGAAGAGGGGATGCGTACATCAAGCCTGTAACTACCACCGTTGAAAATTGCATCGGTTCCGATCTCGTCGGAGGTGAGGGTAGGATTGATATACAATTGACCGTTCTGGACGAAAAGATTATTTTGAGATGTGGTGGTCATTTCGAATTCGCCGTTGCTGGTCGAGGCAATTACTGTAAGCGGAAAGAATGATGGCCGAGGGAGGTGTGGAAACAAACCCAAAGCCGCTGAGTTGAACGTCAGGAGTCCAATCATTCAGGTTGAGGGAGTCGAAGTTTTCGACAAAGACGGGACAGAGTTGACTGTCGTCAATGAGGCGGATCGACCTGTAGTCAAAGTAGACCTTTAGGGCACCAAGTCCAAGACCGACGAACCACATGAGGGCGGTGAGCCACCAGGAGAGTCGAGAACGATCGCCCTTGTGGCGACCGAGCCAAGGCTTGTCTTGTTCGGGAATTTTCCCGGACAACATGGTCGAAGGCATAGGGGGTTTGGATTTCTTCACAACACCGAGCTGAGGTGTAGAACCATTGGGAGTGCCACTGGTAGCATAGAGGGGTTGGATTGGAGGTGTCCAGATGGTCGACGAGGGACGAGAAGCGGGGGAAAGGAACGGGGACCTGAAAGTAGGGACAGAGCTCACCCTGGGGAGGTGGGTTTGGGAGTCCTGGGCAAAGTTTCCAGCGACGCTATTCTTGTAGACATGAGAAGTGCTGGAAGCGGGGGAAGGAGGGGTCCCCGGAGGACCACCCATGAAGGGGGCATATGGAGAGCGTAAGACACCATCATCCGTGAAGCCCTGGGAAGGAGAGGAACGATCATGCGGGGAGGCGTTGGAGGATGCCCTACTGGAGGAACGAGGAGGAAGAGGATCTGGATTGCCAGGGTGGGACAGGAAGGGGAAATTGAATGCGGACGGGGGTGGAGGACGGATGAAGATCGGTTGGGCCGACTCGTCGGAGACCTCTCGGATGTCCTGGGAGGGGGGAGCGGGAACGTGCTCCCTGGCGATGGTGAACTTGCGCAATCTGTTCCTGCCGACGGGCTTTGGCAAGGGAGATGGCTGGGTGGGGGGCATGGGGACAGCGGGGGAGCGTTCGCGGTCGGGTTCCGAGTTTACAGAGCTGACGGTGGAGGACCAGGAAGAACGGCTGCTAGCCGTCATGAAACGCGGATGGGGCGGGGCGAGAGGAACGGGGCCATCGGTGGGAGGTTCGTGGGAGTGGGAACCGTCGTCGCTTGCGGGGGAGAGGGAGGATGCGTCGACGTTCGCCTGCTCGTGGGGTCTGTGCATCGCGGGCGAGAGAGAGGAGTCGAGTGCAGCGGCGGCGGGGTGGCGGGGAACTTGGGAGAAGGGGGGGGAGAAGATAAGTAGAAGCGCATTTTGATTTTCCTCGAGCAGGTCAGGATGAAGAGAACGGGGAGCTGGGATCGGCAAGAGCCGAGAAGGTCCATTCTATGCCTTGACTTGACACAACCGCATCGTGGTCCGCTCATGCTCGCGCCTGTCCCGTAAGTTGCGACTGACCGTTGCCATGGCCGTGTCTGCACATCTGTCGGTGCAACCAGAACTCTTGTCGTTATCGCCCGTCCTCGACGTCATCACAGAGACAGGCGAGCGAGGACCCCGACGACCTGCTTCTCGAGAATTCTCTGGCGTCTCCCTCCTGTCTCCATTCGAGATGTAAAAGCCGATATCCACCCCCTCGGTCCTTTTCTGCAGTCCATTTCATTTCCGCTTCCACACCCTCTCCTCCCTCTGTCCGCCTCTTAACCGCCCCAGCCAGGGCCCAGCGCTCAGCCTTCACCTCGAGCCCCCCAGCTGCCCCGATGGCCACCGCCATGGACTACGACAGATACGATGCCGTTCTCCACCACATCTTCAAACAGACCCAGGGTGACGCCTGGTTTCGTCCCAATGAAGACAGTCTCCCCTGTGGTGTCGCCCTCCGCATAGGCGAGGCCGGAGAATTTCGTGTTTTCCCCTATGAAAACATCGGTCTCGAGCCATTCGAGATGGCTGTCGCTGCCCTGAATCCAGCCGTGGCCGTCAAAGTTCGTTCTGCAGCCGTACACGCAACCCTTGCTGAAGCGTATGTTGTCCTCGATCACCGAATCCATCACCCCTCACTCCCCCATTCTAGAGCGCCCGATGAGAGCAGCATCTACGTCGACTCCAACACCCGCATCCAAGTCCTCGACACCATGATGGATCTCCCGACGGCTGACAAGGAGCAGCTTGCCGCGTTCGTCGTATGTGCTTTCTCCTGGTTGTACCACCATTTCTACCGAGTAACCTCTTAACGTTTTCGTAGCGGGATGAGCGTGTATTGGTTGTTTGGTCCTTTTCCATCGAGACCATCATCCCCACTTGCCATGATTTCGAGGACCGCCTCATCAAGCTCTTGTGGCGGTCCCGTCCCCCAGTGGCCAGTCCTGACGGAGCAGGTTCCGCTTCAAACTCAGTCTCTGGCCATTCTGCCCAGCCCACCAATCCATTCCGAACCCCTACTATCTCCCGGTATAGCTCTGTCTTCGGTGTCTTCCCTCCAACCCTGAATTCCGGCTTCACGGATCCCGTCCTAACCCCCAACTCCACTGATCCGGAAAAGGGTGTTTTAGTTGCCGAGACAAAGGCCAAACGAACCTGGTACGGTAAAAAGTATACCATCAACATCGACCCAGACGCGCCTCTTCCTCGTCCCACCGTGGTATATTCGTGTGTGTACAACGGCCTGGCTGCCGGACTTAGCATGTGTAGGTGACTTTCGCCCACGGCCCTGCGAAAAGTTTCTGACTCTCTCGTACAGTCTTTATCTGCAACGGCGCTAGTAACCTGCTCAAGCAATGGTTGTTGGATGGCAACTTCATCCGCTTCGCTCTTGCCGCGATACTTCCTGCCCTCTGGTGTATATCCCTCTTCTTCTCCCTCCAAATCATGCAGAACCTCACCATGATACTCGGTCCCATCGCCCATTATCACACCAACTCCAAGTACTACTCGGCTATTCGTCCCCGCCCCAACCCCACCGTTGACCGCGCTCTTCCCCACATCACTATCCAAATGCCCGTTTACAAGGAGGGTTTGGAAGCTGTCTTGGACCCTTCCATCCAGTCTATCAAGAAGGCGATGAAGACTTACGCTCGTCAAGGAGGAACCTCCACCATTTTCGTTAATGATGATGGCCTTCAATTACTTCCCCCCGCCGTGCGTAGCGCCCGTATCACATACTACACAAACCACGGTATCGGCTGGGTTGCTCGTCCCCCCCACTCGAACGAAGCCGATGGTTTCAAGCGGGTCGGTCGCTTCAAGAAGGCCAGTAACATGAACTACGCCCTCCAACTCTCTTTGAAACTCGAGAAACACCTCCAGTCTTTGATCAACCAGGAGAAGTCTGGCCCCCGTCCCTCCACACAGCATCAGTCCGGGACATCCAAGTCTCGCAGGTTCAGTTTGGAAGGGACAAGCGAAGGCCCCGACCCCTCGACGGAGAGCGGCGAGAGCGATGAGATGGAATTGGAGGATCGTGCGTTATTGATGGCTGTTGAGGAAGTTCATGAAGAGGCAGGCAAACGGGAGGGATTCAAACCGTGGGCAGCCAACGGACGTGCGATGCGCATCGGCGAGATCATTCTTCTTGTTGACTCCGATACTATCGTCCCCGAGGACTGTTTGAGAGATGCCGCGAGAGAAATGGCCGAATCACCGGAAGTTGCGATCATTCAGCACGAATCTGGTGAGTAGTTCCCCTCCATCTAACCCCTCCCTTCATGAGCTTGTGACTTACGCGATCGTCCGACATCCTCAGACGTTATGCAAGTCGCCCATCATTACTTCGAGAACGGCCTCGCGTATTTTACTCGGAGGATCAATAGGTGCATCTCCCTGGCCTGCGCGAACGGAGAGGTCGCTCCATTCGTCGGACATAACGCGTACGTTACACACCTGGTTCTCATCTCTCCCTGCATAATTAATGACATACGATTCCCCAAGTTTCCTTCGGTGGTCGGCCGTTCAGGACTCTGCATTCTTGGATCCCGCTGACCAGAAGGAGAAGATTTGGTCAGAGCACAACGTCTCTGAGGATTTCCACATGGCCATGAGACTGCAGGAGAAGGGTTACATCATTCGGTGGTCCACATATTCCCAGGGTGGATTTAAGGAGGGCGTCTCACTTACGGTCGACGACGAGTTTAACCGATGGCGGAAGTACTCTTACGGGTGTTCTGAGCTGCTGTTCAACCCTTTCGCCAAGTGGTTGACTAAGGGTCCCATTAACGTCGCCATCCATCAGTTCGTCTGGTGTGGTGCACCGCTTCATTACAAGCTCGCGATCTTGGGGTACATGTTCTCTTACTGTAAGTCTTCCCTTCCTTTCCACCCTCTTTTTTCCTTTCTTGTTGACCATTCCCTGCGTTCCGCAGACGGCATCGCCGCCTCAGTCACGATCGGTGTACTCAACTACGTCCTTCTTGGATTCCAGCTTCCCGTCGACAACTTCTACATGCACAGTTTCGAGATCTGGTTGGCTGCTTCCGTTGTGTTCATTGGATCTGGCACGGTTGGGTTCACTCTTCTGGAATACCGGCTGGGATACAAGGAGTTCCTGTGGGCGTTGCTTGAGAACATCAAGTGGATTCCGTTTTTCTTTTTCTTTTTCGGCGGTCTCGGGATCCCAATGAGCCTCGCCATCCTCGCCCACATGTTTTCGGTCAACATCACCTGGGGTGCTACCGTCAAGGAGGTGCAGAAGAGTAACTTCTTCAAGGAAGTCCCGAAAATCTTGAAGAAGTATTGGTTTTCACTGACTGTTTCGTGGGTTTTGATTGCGGGGATGATCATTTTGAGCACTTCGCTAGTCCCCATCGGTTGGAGGGTGGATGGTAGTGCGTGGGGTGTGATTTTCCCTCTTGCTACTGCGGCTGGATGCCATATTCTTTTCCCGGTATGTTTCCCCACCCCACCTTTGCAGGGCCGGCGGACTGACTCTGTTCTTCTCATCGCAGATCGTTCTTAACCCATGGCTGATGATTTTCCAGTACTGATCACGTATCTATTCCCATTCTAAAACGCCTATACAGGACATTGACGACGGACCATCTCTTGTTTCTCATCGACCCTTGGCGTGTTGTAGCGAGTTATGACAATCCCTTCATGTACACCTTAGATTAGGTTCCCTTCTTCCTCACGTCCATTCTACGACATCGTTCTTTTACTTGCATCCACACACCCATTCATCTCCCTTTCATGTTCGCCTTTGGACCTCGCTATCCCCGCGTCCCCTTCTTGTCCCCATTTCCTCCCCCTCACCCCTGAGTATTTTAATACGCGGATCCCCAGTAGTGCTGTGTAGTTACCCGTTTTACTTATTGTCTCGCGTTCCGACGACGCCTTCAATATACGTCTGTTCCATGAGGCTTGTATGCGGAAAAAAGTGAGGCACATCTATCAGCCGGTTCTGGCACCTCGCTCTGCTTTTAGCTGACCGGGGCGATTGTGATTGACGAGATCAATTGCAACGGTAACCACGTGAAACGAGATGTGGGCACCATAAACGACCCTGGCATCGGGCTGGTTACGGTTCTTTTCATTGTCCCACACACCATCTTCTTCCCCTTCCCCAGCCGAGCCTCGCGTTTTCGTACGGACGGGCTCTGTCCTGTACATATCATCTTTTCTGACGCACCAGTGCACGGACACGCCAACCCTATTATCACGCCGCCCGTTCTTGCCACCGACTGTTGATCAGCACTCGAAGAGCGGCAGGTCGTGCGGACGACTGTCGACCTATAGTCTTTTGGGAGATAAACACTCCCCACCAAACTCTTACTAGAACCACCCCTCCTTTGCGCCCACCAACATGGCCCTTACATCTACCGGAAGAAAGAAGTTGTGGTCTTACGGTATGTGTCGCGCGCTTCCATCGACCTTTCTTTTCCAGCGTAACGGGAAACGTGTTCTCGAGCGCATATTAACGTGAATGTCTCACTTTCGTGCGGGCGTTTTTCTAGCATTCATCATCGCTCTCGACATCGTCGTGCTAGCACTTTCAGTGTCGGTGAACGTATTCCAGGAGTTCTTCTGTTAGTCACGACATGTTTCTTTTTCCTTACACGTTTGACCTGACAAGTCCTGATCATCAACTTCTGATGACTGGAACCTTTCCCAACATAGTCGTGGCAGACTTGTTCCCGTTGCTCTTATCTATCGTGACGCTCGCGATTTTTCTCCTACAGTGAGTTGTGTTTTTTTTGTTTAAATATTGACCCCAATCGTCGGCGCGCTGACTGGATATCTGTACACTTTACCCCTTCATCATCACAGGGTCGTGCTTGATCTGACATCTGAGAACGCATTCACCGCTCGACCGGCATTTGAGATTCCCCTGCTGGGAACCCTTACGATCGTTTGGCTCGGTGAGTTATGCCCCCTTTTGTTCCCTATTTGTGGACTACGCTCTTACCATTTTCATACCATCTCAACTATCCACCCACAGCATTCAACTCTTTCTCGACTTCGAGATATGCAGGTCTCCCAAACTGTTCAGTCTTTGATGGTACGTTTCGAGATAGGGGCTCACACCGAATCCACTGTTATTTGATCGCTCAACGTTCTCGTTCACTTGGTTCCGATGAATAGATGTTCCCGATGAGCGGACCTGGTGCCGTAACGTGCAGGGCCTCAGGGTATTTATCTGGATCGAATGGGCGGCCCGTATGTTTTCACACTCCACCCGCCCCCTATGATTGTATGGCTAAACGACCGCCTGCTTTCTAGTGCTCCTAGGTACCCTCACGCTGGCGCGCATATCGATCGTCGAATCTCGCCGCGGTAACACCGCGGTCTGGCGTACGGCACTTTCTCGTTATCGTCCTAACACACAGTCCGGAGAGTTTGTCCAAGACGCTTCCAGTTTCTACCGGGGTTCGTCCATCTTTGGGTTCGGGGCGAATGGCCACCAGAAGGACTTGTCGATGAGCTCACGAGATTGGTTTGCTCCTGCGGAGCCCGTCATCCGGTTGAGTAGTAACGCTGATAGTCAGAAGGATGGTGCTTCGGGCTCTTTCTATAGTGCCGGAAGTGCGGGTCTGGAGACCTATGGAAATGGAGCTCAATCTGCTATTCCTCTACAAGGACAGTTCCAGGGCCCGAGTTCGACCAGAGATCCTGGCGCCACCAAAACCATTGATGGGTTCGAGATAGTTTCCGGAGGACACTACTACCAGAACGAGGGTAATTGGAACCAGCGTGGCCCCCAACACAGGTCATGAGAATCGTAGTCGGTCTCATATCCTCTCCACTTCCATTGCAGAACCACAATGCAACTGTTTTTTTTCTTTCCCCAGCCCACACAGCCCACTCGTTTGTATTTTATAGCCTATTTTTTGCGAATTCTGAACGAGCTTTGGTTTCTCGCGTCCTTTCGTTTGTCGAACAACGTTCTGAGTCTCCAGTTTCGTTATCTACTTGTCTTCTTCCGCATAGAAGGCGTGCCGGGATAAACAATCCCACCGCCGTACGTTTTGTATTGATACTAGTATCTCGAATGGTGGGCATGTTTTGTTCCCTTCGTGAATGTGTGGGGTGTGTTGCGAACTCTCAAGGCCCCAAGCTCCGACTGTGCGTGCCTGTATACTGGAAGCGATATCTATTTGACATGACAGCACGGAAGTTGGAGCGGCAAATCTATCCGAGGTCACAGCCAGACGTCCATGTATCATATATCACCACGAGGCGGCGCCGCGGGTGTTATCTGGTGGTATGGCCATTGAGCATTCTGCGTTACGCATCACCGGGGGGGGGGGAACTCCGCGCCCTTGAGCGAGTCAAGACCCCGGGGAGACCCCACCGTCCGCTTGCGTCGCGCCCGTCCGACTCGCTCCAATACTTATCTATAAGTACCTGTCTCCACCACCGTTAACCGACCCTTCCCCCTACGCGTACGGAAGCTGTTGTGGGAGTGAGACATTGGCGACGGGTCTCTATACGTCATCAATTTAATTTTCAGCCCGCGGAGACAGATGGTAAGCGAGACTTCGTGGCGGGACACACACACGGGTGCTGGTTTCCGGCATTCATCGATATCGGCAGCTGAAATTTGAAACTTGGCGGGAGAGTCGAGCGGGAGAACAGGATTCTCTTTTCCAATTCCCCTCCCCCCCGTACCCCCGCCATAGAGATTGTCATACCGTCGTAATCGTTTCACGGGCGCCGACTCATGAAATCCGATTTCCCGAGAGGACGGCAACCCTGAGATCTGAGGCTGAGGGATCAGATCGATCAAATCAGGGGACGGCCCGGTGCGGCTTTTTTTCTTTTCTCACACTCTACCACCCTCAAGTCCGGTTCCTGGCGGTCTCGCGGAGGAAATCGAGTGTCTTAGTGAACGGACGCGTACCTGCGGCACCTGTCAAAACTGAAACACAGGACACGTGCTTCCTGAGTACGTGAGTGGTTATGTGTGTCACGGGTGTTGCATGTGGGATGAGATTAAGTGTGTGAGAGGGAGAAGAGGCCGGAAAGGAAGAGAGACAGCTAGAGGTACAACGACGAACAGAAGATGACAGAGTTCGGTCGCTCGAGCATCTCCGACGCTTTGTCAAACTTTTCCTGGAGCTCGATATTCCCGATCACCTTCGCCGCCTGCGACATCTGTCTTATCAGCTCCTGCAACCGTCGGAACACGCGAATCAAGCTGCCTTCAAACTGATCTGTCAGCTGCAGAAGATAACCGTTGTTAGCCACCCCCATTCGGAACAACGGTTGATCGCCGAGAGTACCTTGCAAATATCGGTGAAGGACGCCCCCTTACACCACTGCACAACCGCATCCATAAGTTCCACCTTGAAAGATGAGATGTATTCTTCCTCGTCGATCGCCAGCTTCGATTCCTTCGAAACTTTCGCTATCCTGCGTGCGATCTCTTGCATCACTCTCAGCGGTGCCGCCAACTCTTCCTTCAGCCTCGTTGTTTGCTCACTCTAAAAAACATGGGGTAAAAATCCGTCACCGCCGTGAGAAGACGCAGAACACACCTTCTCCGTGAATACAAAACAGCTGAGCAGGCCCGCGCAGTGTTCTGGTGGTAAAGTGTTGAATACACCGTTGAAAATCAGCTCCGTCAGAAGCAGCTCGTCCCCGGTACTGATCTCGCAGGCTACTCGGCCTTTCATGTCCACGATATCTGAGGCGGTGGTGAAACCCAGCCGACGGAGAACACGTTTCCGGCACTTGAGCTCTTCCATTTGCAGGACATCGTTTGTGGCCTGGATCCTCTTCCTGAGGTCTCGTATCCGCGTCTGGTGGTCCTGCTTTTTGGAAAACAAAGTGTAGAGGTTCGGCAACCTTGGGTCCTTGTGCAGGGGGCTCGAATACATCTTCTTTTCCATGGTGTCGATTTTCTTTATATATAAAAGTGTCTCATCAACACCAATTCCGTAGACAGCGAGAGTAGGGAAAATAAACCTTGATCAGCTCTAGGAACTTCTCGTCCTTAATGCCCATATTCTGCACGGGGTCCAACAGTCCAATCCCGTCAGGGAACCGTCGCTGCACCTCTAGAACGCTTTTCCATACGGTGTCGCGCGCCGCTTGTTGTCGGATGTCTTTCGGAAGGAAAATTCGGAGGTGACTGAAAGCCTCGATTGCAGTCAAGAGGATTGGGACGACCTGTGGGTCACCCTTGTGACCAGGCTCACATGGTTGGATGCCTCCGGGAGTAGGTGTCATGGTTCCTTGGTTTTTCGAGACGGAGGAGCCCATCTGGCAGTTCACGAGGACGTCGACGATGTACGATTCGTGGGGACTCCATTCGTCCGGTTTCGGCGTAGGGCGACCCTATGATAGAGTTAACGGAGTGTACTAAAGCAGCCCGAAGCTGTCGCGTACCTTCGCCGGGACTCTCTTCTGGTAGTTGATGATGACGCCCCAACCAAAGTCGAGTTTCTGGTATTTGACCTTTAGCAGCCTACCGGGCTGCAGGAAAGCAAGGCAGTAGTTGGGATGGGTGATCACATCTCTGAAGTCGGTGGACATCTCTTCCAGCTGTCTTCGATATTCCCAGTAGTCAGCAACGGCCTCTTCGTCGGGGACTACGATCGCTCGCTTCTTTTCCTCCTCCTCTTGGAGTTCTGTTTTCCGCGGTGTCAGCCAACATCGCAGATTCAGGCAGAAAACTCACCTTTCTCCAAAAGGGGGACACCCACGCTACTCTGGAACTGGAAGAAACACCGCTCCAGCATGAATTGAGGGCTGATACCCTCCACCTTCATGAGGTTCAGGATCATATTGTATCCGAGGTGGAAGGCCGAGTCCAAGCGATCTGCCTCTCCCTTGATCATCCCCTTCGCGTCGGTCGGTTCCAACTTTTCGTCGCACATCATAATCACAACGCCCCGGTCATCCAGACCACGCCTACCGGCACGTCCTGACATTTGGATGTACTCTCCGGAAGTCAAGTTTCGGAACTCCTTCCCGTCAAATTTCCGAGCCGCCGTGAAAACCACAGTTTTCGCAGGCATGTTGAGACCGATCGAGAACGTCTCTGTCGCGAAGAGGACTTTGATCAGGCTCTCCTGGAAGAGGATCTCGATGACTTCCTTGAGGATCGGCAGAAGGCCACCATGGTGAATACCAATGCCGCGTTTCAGGAGAGGGAGAAGGTTCGCGATTTGGGGTAGTTGCCTGTCCTCCGGAGAAAGGTTGTTCATGGCGTTCTCGAAAATGTTTTGAACAAGGTCTTGTTCCTCGGCGCTGTTCAGCTCGAACTTTGACAAGGTGAGAGCAAGGCCTTCACATTCGCGTTTGCTAAACGCAAAGATGATGACGGGGTCGTAGTTCTTCATCAAAATTAGCTTAGTGATCTTCTGGATGTCGGACATCCCTGGAAAAGATTTTCAGCGGAGGAATG
>Ga0307513_10004925_pt1 | contig 17736 bp, 21 predicted proteins | sample 15_EM_MG_FD_202174 | JGI IMG/M metagenome (GOLD analysis project Ga0307513, IMG submission 202174) | Populus trichocarpa ectomycorrhiza microbial communities from riparian zone in the Pacific Northwest, United States - 15_EM | ecosystem: Host-associated > Plants > Roots > Unclassified | place... | reverse complement strand
CGGAACTAAAGGGCGGTTCAATAGCGCGAGACATGCGCGACGACAAATGAGCGACGACAAATGAACGACGACAAACTTCCGGCGGCCTCGACATCAGCGGCGGGCAACGTGGCGCGGCACATCGCGCCTACGGTTGAAACCGGACAGGCCGGGCGGCGTGCGGCGACGCGCACCGTCGGCGTCTACGACCGTCCCGCGCGGCGTGCGCGCTTGTCGCTTCCGCTCGTCATCATTTTGATCTTGTCCGCGCTGGTTTCCGTCGTCGCCGCCGCGCGGTTTCTGTTTTAGTCAAGCAGGGGGCGGAGCGTCACCACGGAGAGAAAGGAATTCAACGATGAGTCAAACGAGAGCCACAGCAGCAGCAGGACAGAGAAGCGCAATCGTGACCGACCGCGACGGCTTGCGCGGGCGGATCGATACCACCGCGCCTCAGGCGCGCGAGGGCGGACGCCCCGAAGTGCTCGTTCATCTCGAAGGCGGGCGGCAAGCCCTCGTCCCCGTGGACGAGTTGGTGTTGCAGGACGACGGCAGTTTCACGCTTCCCTACAGTCTCTCCGAACTCGCGCGCACATCGGAGGCGCGGCGCGACTTCGCCTCTGACGCGGGCGACGAAACCCTCGTCTCTTCCAACCGGACGCGCGAAGAAGAACGCATCGTGATGCCCGTCGTCGCCGAGACGCTCGACGTGCAGAAGCGCAAGGTGCAGACGGGCGGCGTCCGCATCAAGAAGATCGTACACGAGCGCGAAGAGGTGGTGGACGAACCGTTGATGCGCGAGGAGGTACAGGTCAAGCGCGTGCCCATCAACCGCGTCGTCGATGCGCCCGTGCCCGTCCGCCACGTCGGCAACACGATGATCATCTCGCTGCTCGAAGAAGTGCTGGTGGTGGAAAAGCGTCTGATGTTGAAAGAGGAACTGCACATCACGAAGGGCGAGATCGAAACTTACAAGCCGCAGCGCGTGACCCTGCGAACCGAAGAGGCTGTGGTCGAGCGCGTCGGCGATGATGACGAAACGCAGTCGAGCGCGGCGACGAGAAAGTCGCCCGGAGACGATGGGCGCTGAGCCGCGCGACGTTCCGGTTAATGAAGCGAAAGAGTTCGAGGCGGCGTTTGAATCTCACCGGGCACGCGTTCGGGGGCGTGCCGGTTAGAAACTGAAAGGGGAGTAAGAAATGGCGAAAACTGTGATTGGGTTGTTTGATAATCGCGCCGAGGCGCAGAACGTGGTGCAAGAGTTGACGAACGAGGGTTTCCGGCGCGACGACATCAGCGTCATGTCGAAGAAGATCGAGGGGCAGGACAACAGGCAGGGCGAGACGGTCGCCTACGTCGAAGAGGACGGCGAAGAGCAGATTAAAGACATGGCGATGGGCGCGGGCACGGGCGCGGCCATCGGCGGCCTCGCGGGTCTGCTCCTGAGCCTCACGTCGCTCGCGATTCCGGGCATCGGCCCCGTGCTTGCAGCCGGACCGCTCGCCGCCATCATCGCGGGCGCGGGGATCGGCGCGACCGCCGGCGGCCTGATCAGCGGCCTCACGCGACTCGGCGTGCCCGAAGAGGACGCCAACTATTACGCCGAAGGCGTGCGACGCGGCGGCACGCTCATCAGCGTGGATGCGGCGGACGACAGGGCGGAGCGCGCGGTCGCGATCATGAAGCAACACGGCGCGGTGGAGATCGACAAGCGCGCCGCACAGTGGCGCGACGAAGGCTGGAGCGGTTTCGACTCGAACGCCACCCAGACCGCTTACAACGCTTTCGCGGGCGGCGATCAAACGAACGCTTCGACCTCGGAAGTGACGGCGGAACATCAACGCCCGGCGACTGACCCGCGCGTCGTTGCGAGGCAGGGACAGGTGGCTGTCCCCGTCGTCGAGGAGCAGTTGCAGGTCGGCAAGCGTGAGGTGGAGCGCGGCGGCGTACGCGTCGAGACGCACGTGACGGAGAAGCCCGTCGAGGAGAACGTCGAACTGCGCGAGGAGCACGTCAACGTCGAGCGTCGCCCCGTCGATTACACTTTCCACGGCACGGAGTCGGAGGCTTTCAAGGAATCGCTCGTCGAGATCAGGGAGGCTTACGAAGAGTTGGTCGTCAATAAGAAGGCGCGCGTGGTTGAAGAAGTGGTCGTCAATAAAGAGGTGGAACAGCACACCGAGACAGTCCACGAAACGCTCCGCCGCACGGACGTGAACGTCGAGCAGATAGATACGGGCAAGGCGCGCGGCGCGCGAGCGTCGGCGCAGGGCGATGACCCGCTCGACATTTAACGCGACTCGAAAATGTTCGATTAGCAACTTTCGCGGCTTCGGCTGCTTTACCATCACAGGGAGGAATTTTTTTGATGATGAACGAGGGAAGGTTTTCTAAATTCATGAGGGTCGGCCTGCTCAGCCTGATCCTGCTTGCGAGCGCCGGTGCGGCAGCCGCGCAGAACAATGATAACGCGAACACGGCGCGCCCTGCCGACACCAGAGACGACGACCGCCGTGTCGCGACAAGAGGCGACCGCGACGACGACACGGACTGGGGCTGGCTCGGCCTGCTCGGTCTGGCGGGACTGCTCGGCCTGATGCCACGCAAGAAACACGAAGTTCACGTCCGCGAGACACGCGACGTGCGCGATGCGGGCGACCGTAGATAGCCCGAAACACACGACAGCGGGACAATCCCGCCAGCTACAACGCAGGGCATCGGAAGACGACTCTTCCGATGCCCTTCTCTTTGTTAGACGCTGTTTGAGTTTAAGCGACGACGGGCATGAAGCGCGCGCCGTAGGGCATCACGTAGCCGTGCGCGTCGCGGCCTGTCGTGGCGAGCGCGTCTTCAATCGTGCGCGCCGGGGTCATGCGCATGCGGCGCACGTCCGCCGCGTCGAGACTTGAGACGAGTTGGACGTTGAAGCGTTCGGCTTTAGTTAAAAGCGACCACGCGGTCTGGCCGTTGACGGCGTAGGATTGGCGAAGGCGGGCGGCGAGCGCGTGCGAGTTTTCGGCGTCGAACCATTGAAGGAAATCGGCGCGCCCCGTGCCGTCGGCACACTCCGCGACGAGGATGATCGTGCCGCCCTCGGTGCAGGCGTGCGCGGCCATGTCGAGCGTCTTGTGGGCCTGAATCAGGTTGATGTCGTGCGGCCAACCACCACACGACGCGACGACGAGAGGACGCTTCTCCTCGATCCTGATCGTGTGCGCGTCGGCGTATTCGGCGCAGCCGAGACGATGCGCGGCGCGCCAATCGCCCGCGTAGAGACGCACGGCCTCGCCGCGCTCGTTCGTACAGGTGTTGATGAGAAACGACGGCGCGATCTCCGCCGCGATGCGTTCACACTCTTCGTGGACGGCGTTGCCGTCGAGTCGTCCCGCGCCGACGCCCGCGCGCCGCCCGCCCGTCTCGAAATCGAAAGCCTGCAAGTGGGTCGCGGCGACTGTGCGCGCCGAGGCGAGGCCGGGACAGATGCTTTTGCGCCCGCCGGTGAAGCCCGCGAAGTAGTGAAAGTTAATCGCGCCGGTGAGGATAACGTGGTCGTGCTCTGTGAGCGCACGGTTGAGTTCGACGGGCGTGCCGTTCCCGGTCGCGCCGAGTTGGACGTGTTGCGCTGCATCGTCGGCGTCGTGGTCGAGCGTGCGTATGCGTTGAAGGACGAAGGGCGTGAGCAGTTCGCGCTTCTCCGCTGTTGTGACGGGGCGGTGGATGCCGGTGGCGAAGATGATGCGCAGGTCGTAGGGCGCGACGCCGAGTTGGACGAGACGACGGACGAGCAGGTTGACGACTTGCCCGCTCGCCGTCGCCCGCGTCGCATCCGAGACGACCACGAGCACGCTCTCGTTCGGCGAGATGATGTCTTCGAGCGGCGGCGAATCGAAGGGGTCGTCAATCAGCGCGCCCATCTCCGCATCCGAGAGCGGCTGCTCCGCCGTCTCGTCCTCCGGCGCGAGAACTTGAGAGCGCCCGGCGTCGTCAATGAAAGAAAAACGCCCGCGCCCGTAACCTAATTCGACATTCGCCATAAATTCAAAAAGGGTCAGGGTCAGGGGTAAACGGTAAAGGAAGGAATATCGCCCGCTCTTTATATCTCTCGCCTTTTACCTTTACCTCTTCCACTTACCCTGTTCTCACTTCCCTGCCCGTCAAATTCCGAACCGCACGAGCGCTCTCTCGATCACGTCGAGCGAGGCGAAGTCCGCGCCGCCAGCCGAGCGCGTTTCGACGAGCCAACGACGCAAGCGGCGCGCATCGTCGAGCGCCGGGATGCGGCACGCGCCCGTCAGGGCGAGCGTCACCAGATGGTCCGGCGCGCCATGCGTGACGAGCGCGGCCTGCAACGCCGCCTGCTCCCGGAGGTCGAGTGTGAGCAGAAGATTGATTTCCATAAGAATGGGTTTCAAGTTTCAGGTTTCAAGTTTCAGGACTGAGGTTTAAGGTTCTTTGTCTTTAACTTGAAACCTGAAACTTCCTACTCTTTTCCCGAACTGAAACAGGCCGTGCCCGCGTGGCAGAAGTGGAAGGTTTCGTCCTCGAAATCTTCTGTCTCCATTTGCAGCGTCAGGTGGTCAAGGCCGAAGCGGTCGTGGAGTTTGATGCGCAACTCTTTGAGCAGTTCGGGCTGCATGACCGTGTGCGCGTGGACGACGTGCGCGCTCAGGGCTTCGCGCCCCGAGGTGATCGTCCAGACGTGCAGGTCGTGGACGCCCTCTACGCCCTGGGTCGTGCGGATGGCCTCCTCGACCGACGCGAGGTTGATGTGTGCGGGCGTGCCCTCCAGCAGCACGTTCGTCGATTCCTTGATGAGATGCCACGAACTCCAGACGATCAAGAGCGCGATGGCCGCGCTGAACAACGCGTCCGCCCTGTACCACCCATATGACGACATCAACACGCCCGCGATGATCGCGCCGACCGAGCCGAGCGCGTCGCCCATGATGTGCAGCCACGCGCCGTGGACGTTCAGGTCGTCGTGGTGGTCGCCGTGCAGCAGCCATGCGCAGGCGAGGTTGACGAAGAGGCCGCCGACGGCGACGACGATCATCAAGTTGCTTTCAACTTCGCGCGGGTCGTGCCAGCGTTCGTATGCCTGATAAAAGATCAGGAGCGCCATCACGATGAGCGCGACGCCGTTGACGAGCGCGGCGAGGATTTCCAGACGGTGATAGCCGAAGGTTTTGCTCGGCGTGGCGGGGCGCGCTCCGAACCAGACGGCCATCAAAGCGAGCGCGAGCGCGGCCACGTCCGTGAGCATGTGCCCTGCGTCGGCGAGGAGCGCGAGCGAGCCTGTCCACCAACCGCCGAAGGCTTCGGCCACCATGTAGAGCGCGGTCAGCGCGAGCACGATCAGCAGACGACGACTGCTGCGCTCGGCACGCGAAGAGAGGTGCTGGTGATGCGCGTGCGCGCCGTCGCGGTGCTGGCCGTGCTGCGGTTGTTGTGCTGGAAGCGCGTTCATCTCTTACACTACATCCGGGTGACATAACTTAAAGCCGGATGCCGCCTGTAAGATACAGACGATTGAATTCAGAATGCAACACGCAGAATGCCAATACTTCTCAATTCTCTTGAGATTGTTCGATGCGGCTCAATCCGAGGCGCACGTCTTCGCTCCCTCGATGCCTCGCGGAAGCTCCTCGAATTACACTTGAGCGAAGGAAGAACGGCAGAAATTAACGAGGCTCGGGTCGATCATAAAGTTAGACCGGCAGGAGATCGGTTTTCAGGAGAGTCTATGAGAAGCCAAAAAGAAAAAATGCTGGGCGGCGAACTCTATGATCCGCTCGACCCCCAACTCTCCGCCGAGCGTCGTCGTGCCAGACTTCTCTTTAAAGCGCTCAACGATACCGGCGACGATCAGCAGGACGAACGCGCCCGTCTTATCAAGGAATTGATCCCCGCAGCGGGCGAAGGGGTCTGGATTGAGCCGCCCTTTTACTGCGACTATGGTAGCAATATCACGCTCGGCGACAGGGTTTTCTTTAACTTCAACTGTGTCGTGCTCGACGTGTCGCCGGTCTTGATCGGGTCGCGCGTGTGGTTCGGGCCTTCGGTGCACATCTACGCCGCGACGCACCCGCTCAGCGCGGCGGGTCGCAGGACGGGTCTTGAAGCGGGCAAGCCGGTCGAGATCGGCGACGACGTGTGGGTTGGGGGAGGGGCGATCATCTGCCCCGGCGTGCGTGTCGGCGCGCGGTCGGTGATCGGTGCGGGCAGCGTAGTGACGAGGGACATCCCGGCGGGGTCGCTCGCGGTCGGCAATCCTTGTCGTGTTATCCGCGAGGTCGGAGAATAGCGCGGGGGTGCGGCTGGCCTCGACGGTCGGCCTGACAAGGACGTGCGCCCGAGCGCGAAAATTCTACCCGTTACAGTTCATTAAAAACCCCCACCGGGGAGAATGAAAACTATATGAAACGCTTTATCGGATTTAGACCACACCCGCCGGAAGAATATTACGAACAAGGAGCCGCCAATGGGCCGGACGAGCCACAATATGAAGGCGTGGTTTTCTCAGACGGCACTGTCGCCATTCGCTGGCTGACGAAAAATCCCTCTCATTCCATCTGGCCTGATTTCAAAACCTTCTATCAAATCCACGGCCACCCTGAGTACGGCACGGAGATTAAATGGCTTGATGAATAAACATGCAATGCCCGATCCTCTAATGAACACCTTCCGTGCGACAGATTGATGTGTCGTGCCCTTATTCCAGCCGTCGAGCGCGGGCATAAGAATCTTCCAGTCGCCAAGAACACAAGTTTATCTTCTGACGCGTTAACGTCGATCTGCTCGTTCCTCCCGGCGCAGGCGTGCGTCAAGCACGAAAGTGCCGAAGGGGACGAGCGACGCCACCAGTGCGCCGAGTGCCAGTGCGAAAGACAAGCGTCGCCTGATTGTTACCTCGGCGACGGCGAGCAGGTAGAGCACAAAGAGTATGCCGTGAATCCACCCGGCGGTTTTGACCGCCGCAGGCATACCGGCGAAGTACTTCAAAGGCATCGCCACTCCGAGCAGCAGGAGGAACGAGATGCCCTCGATGAACGCGATGACGCGCAGGCGACCGATGGGGGTTCTCAGCAAGTCTCAACTCCAACAGGTAAACGTCAGTTTCAAATCACAGTATCACGGTTATCCGATCATAGTCTTCTCCGCCTGATCTTCCTCGACGGGGAAGCTTTGCATCTCTTCACGCTGTCTCCGCCCACGGCGACGACTTCAAATCTGCCGCGGCCATAAGTCATGTCGCTGCCGATTCGAGCCGTAAGAATGCCGCAGCACTCGTAGTGTGTGGGCGCGATGTTCAGTCTCGTTGAAATCGCGTCCGGAGGATGGTAAATGATAACGGAAAATATAAATCTGCCCGGTGCAGGCGAGTAGTTGTGGTTGACGATGCCCGTGTGCGCCGTGACGAGAGCATGAAAAGATGAAAGGAAAACGATGCGGATGATGTTTCACATCAGACAGAGACGGTGGGCTGACTGTGGGGTGGCGACGATTGCAATGGCGGCTGGTGTGGCCTACGAGCGCGTGCTCGAATCGGTTGCCCCCGACTGCTTCGTACACGGCCTGTGGTCCGGAGAGATGTTGCACGCCCTACTCAAGATAACCGGGCGTGATTGGTCGCATGTCGAGTTCGACGGCGAAACTACTCTGAAAGATTTCGACTTCCCCGAAGGGCCGGCCATCGTCTGTATTGACCGACCGGAGATGGCGCATTACTGGGCGCGTCACTATGCCGTCGTGGCCGATAACGTCATCTACGATCCGCTGCTCAAGCAGCCGCTCAGTCTGGAAGAGGCGAAAGACGATCATCACGCAGCGTGGCGTGTCGTCGGCCTGATGACGAGCGGCCTTGTCTCGTCATCATCCGCTAAAGTGTAAGCAGTTTGGAGAGCGTGAGCTTTGCCCGACAATTAACAATCGACATTCTATGTTGGGCGCGACGATTAGTGTAGAACCAGCATCTTGTGCTCATACCTTAATTGTCGGGCAAAGCTCAACAGAACTTATTCGTGAGGTGAGCCGGTTATGGAATTCCAACTTGATCATGCGACGGAGATTCTCCGGCGTACTCCTGCTACGCTGAATTCGTTGCTGCGCCACCTGCCGCAAGAGTGGATCGTTTCAAACGAAGGACCTGAGACTTGGAGTCCCTTTGATGTCGTGGGTCATCTCATTCACGGGGAGGAAACCGATTGGATTCCTCGTGCGAAGCTGATCCTGGAGCATGGCGAGAGCCGCCCTTTCGAACCGTTCGACCGCTTCTCTATGTTCGAGAAATCGAGAGGCACATCTTTAGGCGATTTGCTGGACAGGTTCGAGCAGGTACGTGGGAAGAGTTTGAAGGAGTTGGAGGAGATGAACTTAAGGCCGGAGATGTTGGGGAAGCGGGGGAGGCATCCTGAACTCGGAGTGGTGACGCTCGGTCAGTTGCTCTCGACATGGGTGGTGCATGACCTCGGCCACATCGGTCAGATCACGAGAGTGATGGCGAAGCAGTACGGCGAAGCGGTCGGAGCATGGCAGGCTTATTTGTCTGTTCTGGGGAAGTAGTTGGATAACAGCACCGCATCTCACAACGGCATGCAGCCGACCGAGAACGGCGCGCTTTAGAATTCGGCGACCTGCAATGCCCGGTTGAAGTCGCGGTAGAGTTCGTTGAAGTTGCGGATCGCGCGTTCGAGGACGTAGGGCATCTCCTCGATCTCCGAGGGGTTGATCGTCAGGTTGGCATGATTGACGAAGGCCGCGTGCTGGTCGCCGCTGCGCGCATCGGGCAGAAGGTTGACGAAGAAGAGGCGACGGCGCGCGGCGGGTCTGAGCGCGGAGACTTCGCGTTTAATGAAGGCCGCGCCCTGCTCCTGCTGGTCGAACAGCGGGTCGAGCAGCAAGACATCCATGTGATCCTCGCGCATGCGTTCGATGGCCTGCGTCGTGTCTTCCGCCACGTAGGCTTCGTAACCGTTTTCGACGAGCGCGCGTGCCACGGCGAAGCGATGTTCCTCGCTGGCGCAGATGAGCGCGCGACGGTGTCCGAAGCCGCGACGTTCCGTAGACTTCGACGCCTCGGCTGCCGTGCTCATCGCGCGCTGAAGGAGCGACGCGAGCAACTGCGCCGCGTCGTCTTTGTCGGTTGCCGGGTCTTCAGACGAAGCGGCAGTATCGTCGTCGAGTTTGTAAGCGGGGGCGGGACGCGGACGCTCGAAGCGCGAGTTGCCCGCCGAGACGCTGCCGCTCAGGCTGACCGCGCCCTGCTCGCCAGTCGTCTGCGAGGGCGGCTGCGCGTTGATCATGTGCTGGCACTTCGGGCAGCGAACCGTAAACGAGCGCGCCGGAATTTTCGTATCGTCGAGTTGAAGCCGCGCGGTGCATTGCTGGCAGATGATAACCATAATTCAAGTGACAAGTGACGGGTGACGAGATGAGAACAAGTTTTTAGTTTTAACTTGTTACCTGTCACGCGTCACTGCTTTTCTAAGTTAGGTCGAACACAGATGAGCTGCGTTGGGAGGTGCGGGCGGGGACGGGGAGGGTGTCTTCGCCGTGCATGAAATCGTCTTTGCCGCTGACGCCTTTGAGTTCGAGCAGCAGGTTGTTTTGATTGGTGGCAAAAGCGAGGCCGTCTTCGAGCGCGACCGTCTTGCGCTCGACCATCTCTTTGATCACGCCGTCGAAGTGTTGCATGCCGTCGAACTTGCCGTCGCGCATGGCGTCGAGCAGGGTCTTGCCTTCGGTTTCGCCGTTCTGCAAATACTCGCGCGTGCGCGGCGTTGACTTCATGATCTCGACCGCCGCGACGCGTCCCTTGCCGTCGGCGCGCGGGATGAGACGCTGCGAGAGAATGTAGCGGAAGGTTTGCGCGAGGCGCGTGCGGATCACCTGCTCCTCGTTTTTCGGGTAGAGGCCGATGATGCGGTCGACGGTTTTCGACGCGTCAATCGTGTGCAGGGTGGAGAGAACGAGGTGGCCTGTCTCTGCCGCTTCGAGCGCGATCTCTGTGGTTTCGTAGTCGCGCATTTCGCCGATGAGAATCACCTTCGGCGCTTGGCGGAGGGCTGCGCGCAAGGCCGACGGGAAATCCTTCGTGTCCGTCCCGATCTCGCGCTGGTTGATGGTCGAGCGGCGGTGCTGGTGCAGGTATTCGATGGGGTCTTCGATGGTGACGATGTGGTAATGGTGCTCTTCGTTGATCTGGTCGATGAGGGCGGCGAGCGTGGAGGTTTTGCCCGCGCCGGTCGGGCCGGTGACGAGGACGATGCCGTTGCGCAGGCCGCTGATCTCGGAGAGTTGCGCGGGCAGATCGAGCGACGCGAGCGTGGGTATCTCGGTCGGGATAACGCGCATGACGATAGAGTAAGAGCCGCGCTGCTGAAAGATGTTGACGCGGAAACGAATCTTGGCGGGGAGCGAATAACTGAGATCAACCGAGCCTGACTGCGCGAGGCGGAGAGCGGCGTCGGGGTTGCCCTCCATCAGAGACATGGCGATGATCTCGGTCTGGTAGGGCGAGAGTTTTTGCAGGCCGAGGGGCTGCACGGAGGTCAGTTTGCCGTTGATCTCCACCTGCGGCTGCTGGCCGACCGAGAAGTTGAGGTCGCTGATTTTGTCCGAGACGAGCAACATGCGCTCGATAACCGGAGGCAGGTCGAAGAAACTCATGCCCTTGAATGCTCCATTGAGGCTGACGGAAGTTTGTCGAGAGTGCCGACTGGTGGCGGGATTTTTCGGATGCGACAAGCGGATCAATTAGTCACCGCCTGCACCACTTTCATACTCGCAAATCAGGCGCGCAAACGCAAGCTAAAACTTTTCAACCGCCCAAACGCGCACCTGACACGGAAACACGTGTAGGGGCAGGGCTTGTCCCTGCCCGCATGGTTACAAGAGAAAGCGGGCAGGGACAAGCCAGTTGCGATAGGCTCTTACTCCCACTCCGCGCACTTCAAATGCACAACATACGCGCCGAGTTCATTCCCCGCCCGCGTCGTATCGTTGAAGGCGTGCATGAGCGCGGCCTGTCCTGCCAGAAACCTCTTGTCCAGAATATCCCTGTCGTCGGAAGGGATGTGCGGCGTCAGCCCGCAAATCAACTCGATCAATGCGTCGCGGCTCTCGCTGTCTTCGCGCCTCGTGATCAGGTCAACCAACTCGCATGCTCTTTCCTGCGTGACGGGCAGGCTAGCCCACAGCCGCCTCGGTTCGCCGAAACCCGTCTCGCGTCGCGGGCGAGCAGGTGCTATCTGCGTGTTATTATCTCTTCGCATCAGTAAGTCCTTTCGCGAGTAGTTACTGGTGTAGAGGGCTTACCAAGACGGCTGTCTTCGGTAAGTCCTCGCCTATTTAATGCTCTCGTCTGCATCAACTTCTAATTGGCGAGAGAAAATATACGGCGGGCGAATAGTTTTGTCAATATAAACCTTCGCTTGCGGAACAATTAATTTCAGAATATAAACTAAAGCCATGACCGACGAACGTATGCTGACCACCCCGGAGGTTGCTAAAAGGCTGGGGGTAAGTACGCGCCGTGTTTTAGCTTTAATTTATGCTGGCCGCCTGCCGTCTAAGCAATTCGGACGTGACCATCTAGTTAAAGAAAGCGATTTGAAACTCGTAGAAGATCGAAAGCATGGCAGGCCGCCGAAGGCTAAAGCTGAGACAGATTCAAAAGCGAGTAAGAAGAAAGGGAAAGGATAACGGATACTTCGCCTGTTGCCTCGATAACAACTGATACTTCTATTCGACGAAAAAATTTGTAGGGGCAGGGCTTGTCCCTGCCCGTTGTGTGTTAATCATCCAACGGGCAGGGACAAGCCCTGCCCCTACAATATTTTTCAACCTAAACTCCGCCTGAATTCTTTCGTCCGCTCGGCAATCCTGTCCGGCGCGGCGAGGAGCGCGCTGACGATGGCGACGGAGTCGGCTCCGGCGTCGAGGGCGGCGCGGGCGGTGTCGCGGGTGATGCCGCCGATGGCGACGAGGGCGACCGATGGGTCAATCGAGTCGCGGACGCGGCGGAGGGCTTCGAGGCCGACGACGGGGTCGGGGTTCTCTTTGGTGCGCGTGTCGAAGATGGGGCCGAGGGCGATGTAGTCGATGGGGAGGCGGGCGGCTTCGATGGCTTGCGCGACGGTGTGGGTGGAGTAGCCGATGATGAAACGTTCGCCGAGCAGGCGGCGCGCGACGGCAGGGTCGAGGTCGTCCTGGCCGAGATGCACGCCGTCTGCGCCGATGGCGAGTGCGATGTCGGCGCGGTCGTTAATGATGAGTCGCACGCCGCGTTCGCGTGCGATGTCGAGGGCGTCCTCCGCCGCGTCGTAGAATTCGCGCGGGGAGAGATGTTTTTCGCGGAGTTGGATGAAGCGCGCGCCGCCGTCGCGCAGGCGCTCGACCTGTTCGGCGTGCGAGAGTTTGGTGAGGCGCGCGTCGGTGATGGGATAAAATTTCGGGAGATTCATGTCGCCTCGCTCTTTGCCTGCGAACGGGAAAAACTGCTAAGTTCAGGTTATCTCAAATTAACTTCAAGCGAGAAGGATAACCTTATGGCACTCGTCGGAGCTAACGAACTAAAACGGAAAATGTTGATCTCGGTGGAGGGGCAGCCCTACACCGTGCTGGAAGTCTTCTTTGCGTCGCCCACGGCGCGCGGCGCGGCGACGATGGTGCGCACAAGGTTGCGCCAACTGTTGACGGGCGCGGTGCTGGAAAAAAGTTTCAAAGCGACGGAGAAGTTTGCCGAGCCGGACGTGCAATTCGTGCCCGCCTCGTTTCTCTATTCAGACGGCGAGGGCTTTCACTTCATGGACGAGTCGAGCTACGAGCAGTTTATGTTTACGGACGAGCAGGTGGGCGACGACCGGGGCTATTTGAAGGAGGGCGTCTCGCTGCAAATTCTCAAATACAACGGCGCGCCCGTCTCGCTGCAACTCCCGCAATACGTCGAACTCGTCGTGACCGAAACCGAACCCGGCATGCGCGGCGACACCGCCGCCGGGGGTGCGAGCAAAAAAGCCAAACTCGAAACCGGCCTCGGCGTCAACGTCCCGCTCTTCATCAAGGAAGGCGAAACCGTGCGCGTCAACACGCAGACGGGCGAAGTGGCAGGGAGAGCGTAGGGGGAGAATTGATTCATTGATCCATTGGTTCATTAATTCAATGAAGAAATGGATCGATGATTCGATGATTCAATGAATTTCAATGAATCAATGAATCAATTCTATTTCGCTGTCTTGAAATCCGAGCCGCTCCCGGCGGGGTCGAACTGTTGCATGTAGGGCGAGAGGGCGGGTTCTTTTTTGAACTTGCCGCCGCGCGTGATCGCCCAGCGTTGCAGCCATGAGATGCCGACCGCGCCCGTGTAGGTGTCGCGGTGCTCGTAGGCTTTGTCCTGCAAGGCTTCGTCGAGCGTGATGAACGTGTAGCCGCGTCGCTTCAACATGGCGGCGATGCGTTGGAAGTGATCGGCGTTGAGCGCGTTGGCGTGGACGAGGAGCGTCTGCGCGACCTCGCGCCCGAAGAGTTCGACGGACATGCGCTCGTAGAACTCGAACATCTGCTCCATGTAAGGCACGTACTCGTCCGCGATGCGTCTCGCTGTCTCTTTATCGCCGCGCTGCAACGCTTGCGTGTAAGCCTGCGCGAAAATCCACTCCGCATTGTCAATCGTCACGGGTGCGACGCGGTAGCCGCGCGCCGCGAGAAACTTCTCGAACGCCTCTTTGGTCTTGAGGTCAGGCCCGGTGTTGAGGAAGGGGTGACGGAAGTAGCGCAGTTTCATCTTGCGCGCGGCGAGGAGCGAGCGCGTGACGGGTTCGCCGTCGATGACCTGCTGTTGAAACGCTTCGAGCGGCGTGCGGTAGAGACTGGCGTGCGCGAAGGTGTGGTTGCCGAGTTCGTAACCCGCATCCGTCCACATCTTGAGGACGGCGATGCGCGCCTCACGCTCGCCCTCGGGTTGCAGTTTCCGCTCGTTGACGAAGCCGATGACCGGAATCCTGTGCGCCGCAAACGTGCCGAGCAGTCTCGATGTGAACTCACGAAGTTCACTCACGGTTGTCTTCCCCCCGTCGCCCGTAAACGGCAGATCGTCGAACGTGACGGCGACCCGGCGTTGCGGCGCACGCTGCTCCGGCGCGTGGGCGTAGCTCATCGCGGGCGATGCGAGCAACGAGATGAGAAGAAGAATAGTGATCTTTGATTGCCCCGCTCTCATGGAAAAAACCCCTTCGTCAAACATGTGATGTGTGTACAGTAGCGACAGTCCCGGTGTTTATAGCGAGTTGTGATGGAGTGTAAGGCGAAGCATTCACCACCACAGACGCAGAGAGCACGTAGGGCGCACAGAGGGAAGACAAAACAATTTAAGATTTCAAATTTAGAATTTAAGATTTCAAATTTGAAATTGTCTGATGCTGACCTCTGCGCGCCCTACGTGCTCTCTGTGTCTGCGGTGGCGAGTGCCTTAATTCTGAGTCGCACCTGATTGCAACTGGCCGTTTTGTTTGGCTTTCAGTTTGGTGTAATCCATCCCGCCCCGGCTGATGTCGAACTGGCGCATGTAGGGCGAGAGGCCGGGTTCGCCCGCGAGCGGCTGCCCTTTCTCCAGCGCCCAGCGTTCGAGCCATGAAATGCCCCACGGGCCGACGTAGTTGGCCGCTTGCTGGCGGTAGGCCTTGTCCTCTAACGCCTCTTCGAGCGTGACGAACTCGTAGCCGCGTCGCTTCATCATCGAGACGAGGTCGTCCATCTTGTGCGCGTTGAGAGCGTTGGCGGTGAGCATCAGGACTTGCGGCAGTTCGTAGCCGAGCGTGGTGCGCGAGAGTTCTTCGTAATACTCGAACATGCGCTCCATGTACGGCACGTACTCGTCTGCGACGCGCCGCATCGTCGCTTCGTCTTCGACGCGGCGAGCCTGCGCGTAGACGCGACCGAACAGCCAGTCAGAGTTGTCAATCGTCACCTGATGAATCCGGTAGCCGCGCGCGGCGAGAAAGTTTTCAGCCGCCTCTTTCGTCTCGCGGTTCGCGCCCGTGTTGAGGAAAGGATAACTGAAGTAACGCGGGCGGAGGCCGCGCGCGGACATCAACTTGCCCGTGATCTCTTCACCGCGAATCACGTCCTGTTGAAACTCTGCGAGCGGCGTTTTGTAGAGGTTCGAGTGGGCGCGGGTTTGCGTGCCGAGTTCGTGCCCGGCGTCGAGCCAGAGGTCGAGCAGACGCACGCGTTCTTCGTCGAGACGACCGCCCGCCTCCGCGTCGTAGAGTTGGTTTTCGTTGACGAAGCCGACGGCGCGAATCTGGCTGGCGGCAAGCGTCGAGAGCAGGCGGCGCGTGTCTTTCTCCGCGCGCGGGTTGTAGAAGGTGTGTACGGCGGGCAGGGCGACGAAGGTGACGGCCACGCGCCGTTTCGCACGCGCCGTCTTGGCCGGAACGTCGCGCGAGGCCGCGCGCGCATCCCTGTTTTGGGCGAGAGAGAACGTTTGCGCGCAGGCGATGACGCCCGCCAGCACGATGAGGACGACCGCCGCGCCCGCGAGCAACGGCGAACGACCGCCGGACGCGGGCTGAACTTTGAGCAGACGTTGAATGCGTTGCATCAGGATACCTCCATTGGCGGCGACGGCCAGCGTGCGTTGGTTGAGTTTTTGGCCGCGCAGAGTTTCGAGCGTGGTGAGGGCGCGCGCGTAGACGAGCACGTCGCCCGTAGTGCGGACGGCGAGGTCGTCGCAGGCGTGCTCGCGCTCGACGCGCACGCGCCCGGAGAGCCACCACACCGCCGGGTGATAAAAGAGCACCGTCTCGGCCACGCTCTGCAAGAGGTTGCAGAGATAGTCGTGGCGACGTATGTGCGCGAGTTCGTGTGCGAGAAGGGCTTCGAGTTGCGGCGCGCTCAGACCCGCGAGCGCCGACGCGGGCACGAGGATGACCGGGCGCAACCACCCGATCACGGTCGGCACTTCGACGAGCGCCGACTCGCACAGTCGGACGGGTCGTGAAACCCGCAACTGCCGCGCGAGGCGCGCCAGTGTCTCCCGCCAGTCGCGCGCGAGCGGAGTTGCGGGTTCACGCCTGAGTCGCTCGGTCAACACCCAGCCGCCGAGCAGCCGCAACGTCAACCCGAGCGCGCCCGCAAACCAGACCAGAACCAGCCACGGCAGTGCGGACGTAAAACGATCTTCCGCCCAACGCTGAAAAGGTGCGGACACCCCTTCGTCGCCGGGCACGATCAACAGGTTCGCGTAGAGACGCGCGGGCGCATTCGCCACCGTTCCGGTCTTCGCGCTCGTACCGTCGTGCGTTTCGGCGGGCGCGTCTGCCAGTGCGCGCCGGTCGAAGGCTGCGGCGGCGTTCGCGTTCGAGTCGAGATACAGGAACGTCGCGACGGGCAGCGCGAGCATCAGGAGCATGCAGGCGCAGCCGACCACGTAACGCAGGTTCGCCGTCGCGTGCCTGAGCAACAACGCGACGCCCGCGTACAGAGACGCGACGAGCGCGCCCTGCCAGACGAAATGAAGGAGCGTCCAGCCGAGTGTTTGCAGGACGGGATGCGCCAGAAGCGCGTGCGCGTTTCTCATGACTCACCTCGCTCGAACTTGTCCAGCATCTCGCGGATAGTTGATAACTCTTCCGCCGAAGCCTTCTTCGCGGAGAGCGCCTGCATCACGAGTTTCGTCGCCGAGCCGTCGAAGGCGCGCTCTAAGAGGTCGCCGATGAGTTGGCGTTGCGTCTGTTCGCGCGCGAGCCGCGCCTCGTAGACGTGTGCGCGCTGGCTCTCGTCGCGCCGCACCAACTCCTTCTCCGCCATGATCTGCATCAACTTCAAGACGGTCGTGTAGCCGGTCGCGGGCTTCGTCCGGATGATCGCCTGATGTACGTCGCGCACCGTACACGCCCCGCGCTGCCACAGCACGTTCAGGATTTCCAACTCCGCATCGGTCGGCCTCGACACGTCTCGTCTCGTCATCTTCCAAACTCCTTTTTCCTATCGCCGGATCTGACGGGCGACACCTTACTACGAAGCACTTCGTAGTGTCAACGAAAACTTTCGTACTTCGGGACATTTTTCGCTGCGCGGCGTTTGCGTGTTGACCGGAGGGTTGAAATGTTGAAAACTACCCGCGCAATTTCATCCGTCGCTTTCCAGCGGGTGCGCCGCCGTTCAAACCTCCCCCGGCGCACCGGCAACGAGGGGCTACGTGGTTCAGGAAACTTCACACACCGGTTCAAACAGTCACGAAATGGCCGCGCCGCTCAAGGTGCTCGTCGTGGAAGACTACGAGGACACGCGCTTCCTCATGCGTATCGAACTGGAGAAGCGCGGCTTCCGCGTCTTTGAAGCGACGGACGGCGAACAGGGCGTTGAGTTCGCTCTGCGCGAACGCCCCGACATTATCCTCATGGACATCGGCCTCCCGCAGATTGACGGCATCGAGGCCACGCGCCGCATCCGCAACGACAACACATTGCGCGACGTGCTCATAGTCGCCCTCACCGCGCACCACGAAACCGAATACCGCGCACAGGCCCTCGCCGCAGGCTGCGATGCCTACCTCACCAAACCCGTAGACTTCGACTGGCTCATAGACCTCCTCGGTCGCCTGCTGCCCTGACAACGCATGGCCGCGCCGGAGCAACCGCGCCGCAAGACAGGACGATGTGGCAGGGCGCAAAGACGAAAAGATAAGTTAGCTCAAAGCCCGAAAGCGAGAGGGATGTCGGGATGAAAAGTCACGGCGTCGCCGCTGCTCTAGCAGCG
>Ga0307513_10004924_pt1 | contig 17736 bp, 12 predicted proteins | sample 15_EM_MG_FD_202174 | JGI IMG/M metagenome (GOLD analysis project Ga0307513, IMG submission 202174) | Populus trichocarpa ectomycorrhiza microbial communities from riparian zone in the Pacific Northwest, United States - 15_EM | ecosystem: Host-associated > Plants > Roots > Unclassified | place... | reverse complement strand
GCAACCACAGGGGAACGCAAGTCGAGCGTCTACAGCAGGTAGGTACTTGGTACCTATATCTCCTCTAGTTAATAATTATTTTAACTAACTTTTGAACTATAAAAATTTGGTGCTTATTGATGAGGAAAAGAAAAGGGGGAGGAAGGAAAGGTTAAATGATGAAAAATAAAATAAAATGAAACGGAGGACTAGATTTAATATATGGGTTCTTTTGGAGTAACAACGAATTTTGGTAATGACTGTTTCTCGAATTGATTTGTTTGTCCCTGATATGGGAGGCTGATGATGTTAACCAAGCTGGATAACATCGGCATTACCGGTACGTGGAAGGAGAAATGTAAACTTGATTAACTATTCGGTTTTAGAATAGTTAATGATATCGGCGGGTGACGTCGATATCGGTAAAATTTATAAACTTGATTAACTATTCGGTTTTAGAATAGTTAATGATATGGAAGGGTGACGTCGATATCGGCAAAATTTATAAACTTGATTAACTATTCGGTTTCAGAATAGTTAATGATATCGGCGGGTGACGTCAATATCGGCAAAATTTATAAACTTGATTAACTATTCGGTTTCAGAATAGTTAATGATATCGGCGGGTGACATCGATATCGGCAAAATTTATAAACTTGATTAACTTTCCGAGGTGAAAGCTAATGATGTCAAGAATTTTTGACATCGGCATACCTGAGAACCTCCCAAGGTAATATGGAACAATGATTTACTATCTTAGTTTTTTTTTAAAAAAAAATAGTTAATGACACAAACGGTTACGTTCGTGTCGGCATTTTCATGAAACTGATTAGTTGTTCCAGGACGGGCAACTAAAGACACTAATGGAGGTCTTTTTGATGTGGAGGGGGGGAGAAGTAGTCAACAAAAAAAAAAGAAAAAAAAAAAAGAGAGAATTCTTATATAACCATTAAAAGGGGTTTATGATTTAACTAGATAGATATGTTGTTTAATTGTTCTTCTGTAAATTGCTTGTATTTTAATCATTTGTTTTCAATTATATGGAAAATTTATATTTTTGCAGGTCCCTCCCATTCACGTCAGGAATAGATTTTAAGTTCTTTGATCCCTTTTTGTATAAGTTAAGAACTTAGGGATTCGTGGTGTAATTTTTTGTCATGCAGTAAACATGTAACCTGTATAAAATATTATATTCGTAATATTTTGTTTCTAAAATATTAAATGTATCAACCTATGCTTGGGATATTAGAATGTACTAGACTATGTTAGAATATTAAATTGTGTTGTGTTATATATATATATATATATATGCAATCTTCGTGCTTGAATTTGGCTTTTTTAATTATTAACTTATGCGTGTGATGTAAGATGGAGTTTGGGAATGAATATGGTCCTGAGCATAACCTAGAATGAATTATGCAGTTGATTTTACTAAACATGGATATGATTGTGGATGAGATGTGATTCTAAATGTTTACAGGGTACATTGTCGATAACTTGGGATCTCCCGGTATAGAGGAGACTCTGCCAAAATTTCTAACGAAATTTCGGCGAGTAAAAAAAAAAAAAACAATTGCTCCATCTATCCTTTATAGGGGGGAGATTAACGGATAAACTAATAGAAAAATTGGGGTTGTTACAATTACACTAGACCAGGTTAAAATTTATCGGTTCTAACTGACCTTGCTTGAAATGAGAAAAGGCTATCTTTGTTTTATCATTTCACAATACTTGAAATATATCCCCTGTAATCCCATTTTAAGCCTGATAGAATATTCCTTTCAAAAAAAACCCTGACCAAGATCACACCCCACACCGGGGCAAATAAGAGATTTTTATTAGAAAAGGAAGAAGACAAAAGTGAAATCAATGGTAAAAAGAAGGCTAAGAACAAAAGTCCAACGTTTGAGAGAGAGCTAAAAGAAAGAAGACATAGACTAGGGGCATGTTAGAAAACTGTGAGGAAGGCTATGTAAAAGCCATTGCAAAAAAAAAAAGGCACAACAAACGCCAAAAGTCAATACCATAAAAAATACTAAGCTACAAACATGACTTTTAGTATCCATGATAAAGCATCTGATGTCTTCAAGTGATTAGACTGATTATTAATCAAAGAAAAAGTTGGATTTGCATTATGACCTATGTTAAGAGAATTCTGATATTTGAGGTTAATAAGGTTATATGCCACTTTCTCTACAAAGACAACAAGAGAAAGAGAATTGATGAATAGTTGATGTTGATCCTAAGTCTTTGAAACCCTCAAACACCTTTTTGAGCTTGTGAATTCCCTTTCTTTCATAACCATGAACCATAGCCTGCATTACGTGCTTCCAAAAGCCTTTTTTAATCAAGTAAGCAATTTGAATAGATAAATGACGCTCTCAAAACTTGAAGAGCTTTTCTATAAGGGTTATGACTTCATGAATCAAGCTACTGGTTATTATACATGTTGACACAATTAGTGCTAAAAAGGGAAACAATCTTTCTTGGTAAAGCCTTAAGTTTTGATTTGAGCATCTTGTTTCTTTGAAATTCATAAAAAGGTCACCTCATCACAGACCATCAAAAGACATACCCAAAGTCAGAGTTTACTATGGATACAAAAAAACCATAGTAAAAGCTATTCTACAATGGGTCAATTTTTGTTTTCAAAATATCAGATAATTAAAGGACTACATTAAATGGCGTGTGTTGGATCTTTAACTGAAGAAACTTGATTTTAAAAAATACTTTTAAAAATTGACATTTCTTTAATTTCATTTCAACAATAAGTCTTTGAATAAACATGATCTTTGATGAATGATGAATCAGTGACAAATAATATTCAGATCAGCTAGGGGGTAAAGAAAGATGATCAAATGATGAATCAGTGAACGAGCGCACTCGGATCAGTTAAGGGCAATGATGTTCAAGAACAGTCTATGAACCAGTAAACCCCGACAACAATTGCGAGTAAAGATGTACTTGAAGGACATCTTCATATTGTCATCTGGGGTTTACCCTCCAACATGGCTATGACTTTTGAACGATGTTATCGCATAGTCGCATTTGGATAAATGTGAAAGGATGCACCCACCATGACTGACTGTGGGACCATCTATTTTGAGGGTCGAAGGCGCACTTCACCGTATGAATATGGGTGATAAATTGAACATCATTGATAATTTCAATGCATTCCTTTTCACAATCTGATTAGACGAGATGAAAGAGATCGATTGAGAAAAACATGAAGCCTATAACCAAGAGCCTTTTACTGCAAGCTATGAGATGCATGTCTGTATTATTGGATAGTTTCCAAGAAGGTTGATGATAACATATACTTGAAAAGTATTGTTTGAACTGGAGGCAAGTCTATGGCTGATTAGCAATCTAAGATGAGGACAACACTAATAAACCTTTTGATGAGTGCTGGTAGGATGCACACAGCTAATCAAAGAACAATTCTTGAGAGAATCCAGGAGATAAATGATTTGTTAAGCTCCTTCATGACGAATCAAGCAACACCACACTTGGGGGCACGGTCATGCTTGATAAATAGCGAAAATAGTAATCATCGAAGACAACCTAGGATAGGCACTGCATTTACAGTTGAGTGGATGACTAACAAATGAATGAGCCAATACATTGAAAGAGCAAAGAAGGCTTTGGATAGCAAACAAAGACACCCTATGACAATAGAACATCAAAGATGGGGGACCTATATTTCAAATCAGGTAAGGATGCATGTATGTCATCTAACCTCAAAGCATTGCATATATATTTTTTATTCGTTACAGAAAAATCCTCAAACAAGTCCAGCAAGATTGAGGACAAAAAAAAAAGAATCATTGAGCTAATAATAACAGAGAATCATGGTTATGACCTTAGAACGAGAAGAAGATGAGATGAACCATACCATTAAGAAAGTCTCAAAGAAATGAGAAGATCAACCTTGCCATCAAGAAGAGTCTTTAGTTCAAACCCAGCTGTCAAGAAAAATACATGGATTTTGATTTTGGTTAAAGGGGATCGTCAGATGGGATCTCAGGTTAGCCCAACCACACAGATTTTGGTTCTAGTTAAAGGGGATCGCCAAATGGTATCTCAGGTTAGCCCAACCACACATAGGATATTGGTTCTGGTTAAAGGGGATCGTCATATAAGATCTCAGGTTAGCCCAACCACACAGATTTTTGTTCTGGTTAAAAGGGATCGCCAGATGGGTATCTCAGGTTAGCCTAACCACACAGATTTTGGTTCTGGTTAAATGGGATTCCCAAATGCGATCTCAGGTTAGCCCAACCACATAGAGGATATTGGTTCTAGTTAAAGGGGATCGCCATATGGGATCTCAGGTTAGCCTAACCACACAAATTTTGGTTATGATTAAAGGGGATCACCAGATGAGATCTCGGGTTAGCCAACCACACACAGACTTTGGTTCTGGTTAAAAGGGATTGCTAGATGGGATCTCAAGTTAGCCCAACCACACAGAGGATATTGGTTCTAGTTAAAGGGGATCGCCATATGGGATCTCAGGTTAGCCTAACTATACAGATTTTGGTTCTGGTTAAAGGGGATTGCCAGATGGGATCTCAGGTTAGCCCAACCATACATAGACTTTGGTTCTGGTTAAAGGGATTGCCAAATGGGATCTCAGGTTAGCCGAACCACACACCGACTTTGGTTTTGGTTAAAGGAGATCGCCATATGGGATCTCAGGTTAGCCCAACCATGTAGAGGATTTTGGTTCTGGTTAAAGGGGATCGCTGGAAGGGATCTCAGGTTAGCCCAACCAAGCAGACTTTGGTTCTGGTTAAAGGGGATCGCTAGATAGGATCTCAGGTTAGCCCAACCATGCAGACTTTAGTTCTGGTTAAAGGGAATCGCTAGATGGGATCTTAGGTTAGCCTAACCACACACAGACTTTGGGTTCTGGTTAAAAAGAATCGCCAGATGGGATCTCAGGTTAGCCCAACCACGTAGAGGATTTTGGTTTTGGTTAAAGGGGATCACCGGAAAGGATCTTAGCTTAGCCCAACCATACAGAAGACATTGGTTCTGGTTAAAGGGATCGTTAGGAGGGATCTCAGGTTAACCCAACCACGAAGAAGATTTTGGTTCTAGTTAATGGGGATCGCCATAAGTGATCTCAGGTTAGCCCAACCACACTCAAACATTGCTTCTAGTTAAAGGTGATCGCTAGGAGGGATCTCAAGTTAGCCCAACCATGCAGAGGATTTTGGTTCTGGTTAAAGGGGATCGCCAAAAGGGATCTTAGGTTAGTCCAATCGCAATACAGATTTTCGCTTTGGTTAAAGGAAATCGCTAGATGGAAAAAAAAAGAAAAGAAAAAAAAGGAAGAAGATAGAATTTAGAGGGGCGCCAAGATCGGGTTCTCAAGATAATCGAGTTACACATAGTTTTGATCGTTAGTTCCTGATTGATAGGAGATTGTTGTAAAGACAGAGTTTCTGGTCAACAAAGTTTTGATGAGATCAGTTTTGGAAGTTTAGTTTTGTTTATCTTTACAAAACTTACTACACAAAGTCTTTGCTCCGTAAGAATTGTAAAAAGGGGGCATCTATTGTTACCCATTTTTAGGTCCCCATACAAAAAGGAGAAAAACAAAAAAAAAGTCAAAAAAAAGTTTGGAAAAAAGAAAATAAAAAAATATGTAGTAGTGAGAAAAGATGTCGGAGCGCTAAAAAAAAGGCCAAAAATTGGTTGAAGAGGTTAAAAAATGCAAAGATTGAAATTTGATAGTATATCTTTGACTAGTGAGAGCCCTATTGACAAAGGAAATTCAATTTGAAAAAAATATCCAAATTCAGATGTTTATGGACTCAATTAAATTTTATCTAAGGTTTAATTGAATTTATGGAGGGTTTGATTGCAAGAAAAATTAATTTTAAAGTCAATTTAGGCTTTTATTGGAAGAAATTAAATTTCTAGGGTCATTACAATTTTGAAGAGTTGATTTGGTCAAATCAGGGGCTCAATTGCATAATTATTGAAGTTTGATGGTGAATTAGGGACTTGATTGATAGCATTCAAAACCAAGGACCAAACTGGAAGAGATTTGTAAATAGAGGGGCTGAAATTGACCAAGTCAGGGGCTAAATTGAAGAAATCAGAAGTTTATTGATCAATTAAGGGTCAAATCACATGAATCCAAAACCAAAGACTGTCTTGTAAATGATGTTAAAATAAGGAATCCAATTACAATTTATCCGGGGGCTTAATTACAAAACAATCCAATGACCGAATCAGAAATATTCATTTTGAATTTTGAAATGGTGTCGTTTCCTTGACAACTATTCATTGCCTTCTTCATCAATAATGGTTTCGGCAATAAAGGCAGTAAAGACGTTAGCAGTAAAGAACAGTGGAGCTACTTCAATCAGGGGGCACGTCTCACGACTGCTATCCCTTCCCTAGCCACAACCAGTCCCTTACCCGTGAATCTCTGACAAAGGCCAGCACAGTTGGGTTTTCTAGTGACCCTGAACCAAATATTAGGTGGCGACTCCTAAGAACAAACAAACAAATGAAAATCGCCATCGATGCCGGGCGGGGACGTGCGACAGGGTTAAGCCTTCTTTGATGCTCTACTATTGGCTTGACTTCATCCTCTAACAAAATTTTGTGCGTGCAAATGAAGGGACTGATGCCTTTGATATTTGCCAATACCCACCTGAGAGCTGCCTTATGTTTTCTCAACACCCTCAGCAATCTTCCACTGTTTTGGACAGCTTTGCAGAGACTATCACAGGATAAGTGGAAGCTTCTCCAAGATACGCATACCGAAGGTGCTCTAGCAGAGGTTGCAATCCCATAACCGGTGCTTGTTCAGTGGTTGATTTTATTTTTGGTATTGTCTGTCCCAAATCTTCAAAGTATCTTCTGCGGTTAGGTTCAAAAGAGTCCATCCAACATGTATATTATGTTATCTCAGCATCCTCCTCCATTACATTATTTACCAGACATGCTTGAAACGGGTCATTTGGATGCTTGACTTTGTCGTTAATTAAGGAGTCCACCACTTGAATGCTGAAGCAGCTCTCCCCCATACTCCCCCATATCTGGTTGTTTGATGGCTTTGAACACATTGAAAATCACCTCCTCTTCATTCATCCTTAACCACAACTCCCATTTCTTCACATTAATTAACACACCTCCAGTGGCCAAGAATGGCTGGCCACAAGCAAGATAGGAATCTCATTATCCCCTTCCATATTCAGTATGATGAAGTTTGCTGGAAAGATGAACTTGCCCACTTTCACCAGTACATCAATTATTCCTCTTTTATCCATTTTGGGGCCCCACATAAACAAAAAATATAAAATATAAAAAAAAGGAAAAGAGAAAATAAAAAAAACTAAAAGAAATGTTGGAAGAAATAAAAAATACATATCAGTTGAGAAGAACATACCAAAACGCTCAAGAAATTGCCAAAAGATTGTTGTTGGGAAAAGAAATGGGTTTGGGTTTAATCATAAAATTATGATTAAAGTTCAAGAGTCACAACCTAGTATTATGATTACTAGGAACCTATGGTCTACGAGAGTCTAGGTAAGGGACTATTTGTACAAGGGTAAGACGCATCACCCTAGTGCACCCTATTTAAGGTAAGCTGCATTATTGTTTGATTGTTTTTCTAGGTCAAGTTTCTATTTGTTGGTCTCATCTACGATTCGGGTAGATCTTCTTTCATGAGAGAGTCTCTACCTTTGTCGCACATCACCCGCGCGACGTCGGTTGGTGATTTTTCGTTTGTTCGTTTGCTTTGTTCTTAGGAGTCGCCACCTAGTATTTCATTGAGGGTTACTAGGAAACCCAGATGTACTGGTCTTGTCAGAGATTCACGGGTAAGGGACTGGTTGTGGTTAGGGAAGGTATTAGCACCCCTAACACACCCTACCTGAGGTAAGCTGCTTCGTGGCTTTGATGTATTAAAGAAGTTTTAAAAATTTTGTCTTTTCATCGAATATTAGGAATACGACTTACGTATAAGTTTATAATCCTTAACCGTGAGCAATCAAAACATTAAATTCTTCTTTATTCTTTGCAATTTTTATCATAAAAAAAACATTCATAAAAGAAAATACAAACAACACCTTCACTTTCACTATGTTTTTTTGTTTTTTTGTTTTCCTTTTTTACATCCATATTTGCACACTACAAATTATAAAAATTCAAAACTAAACAAAAAATACATTAAATAATTTTAAAATTACAAAAATAGCCCCAAAACAATCTAGAATTACAGGGAAGGCCTTCTGCACCACCAGAACAGTGGCGGCGTGTCTCCTCCACGCACCACCGCCACTGGCGGCGCGTGGGTTCACGCGCCGCCGCAAGAAAATCCAGGCAACCAAGGGGGTCTGAAACGACTTCTTACCTTCCTCGCCGACGGTGACCTGCATAACACAAAAAAACGCAACAAACAGTTGATTTTATCTTTTCCTTCTCTTTCTTCTGATCTACTCCTCTCTTTCTTCATATCTGCCGAATCTGGAGCCGGGTTTCATTGCACACACCGCCGCCAGACCAAACATGTGGATGGCTGGATTGGCGACTTTCTTCCTCCTACTTTATTTCTACTCCAGCGGTGTCGTCCACCGCTGCCATGGTTGGGAGATCATTGCCCTTGGAGTCTTGGTTTTCTGCTCCTTCTTTAATGTCCTTCGGCCTTCCTTCTTATTTCTCCATCTTCTCTGCAATGAGCTGTTGTTAGTAGCCGGGAGGAAGGGGCGGCGGACTGATCTGGGTCCATGGGGGATGTTGTTGCTGACGGCGAAGACCGGCTGAGAGGAGAGTGAGGGAGTGTCTTGGCCGGTCTGTGGAGGAAAGGAAGGCTAAAGGGCAGCAGGGAGAGTGAGGACGATGGAGGTGGGGATCTTTGGTTAGCTAGGGTTGTTGTGGCTTTGATGAAGATGAGAAGAAATGGGGGCGATGGGGATGGAAGGAGAGAAGTCAAATCAGGGAAGAGAGAAGACGGAGAGCTGAAATGGCAGGGGGTCCTTTGCTCTGTTCTGGGAGAGCAACCACCAAGGACCCCGGGGGACGACGACTTTGTTTCCAAAAAAAAGAAAACCGAAGTGGGAGCTGCGGCTTCTTTTGATCAAGAGGAAGAATGGTGGCTCCTCTATAGATGGGTTTAGGTTTAGGGTTTTTTTTGTGGTTTAGGGTTTTTTGTGGTTCCTCAAATTGTGCAAAATTGCCCTCCCCTTTATGTGTGCTGTAGAGACTAGTATTTATAGGTAAAAATATTGCTAGGTTTCCAAACTTGGTCCCTCAACTTCTTTCTTTTTTTGGAAATTTGATTTTTCTTATTTTTTTTATTTTTCTTATCAACATCGACTCGAATGAGAAAAATCTGTGATTTTAAAAATAACGCGTTAAAAGTCGAACGCGTTCTAAAAACCTTTGAAAATTTAAATTCTTTTAAGACGATGCTAAAAAATGCTAAAAATGATGCAAATATATTTAAAAACGTATTTGTTTTTGGATTTTCGTTGTTTTTCACTATTTTTGGATTTTTTCTGAAAATTTATCAAAACATGGGTCAAAAATTGGGTAGCAACAACCTTATCGAATTAAATTCTAATCGTTCTAAAGTCTTAATTTTAACATCACATTTATTTTGCATTTTGTATCTTTAATACCTGAGAGTGTACTTTATCATGTATTCTTACACCCCACAAATTATTCAAATCTACATTTAAACCCTAAAAAAAAGATTGGAAAAGCGTTTTTGATATTTTAATCGAACCCTAATAGATAATCATAAACTAGTTACAATATCCATTTTGCATTTTAAAACATGAGAAAGATGCATTTTTTTTTCCATGAAGATATGCTTGGAAATTTTTTAGGAATTGACCATATGTAACAAAACATTTTGTTTTCTCAAAAGGAAAATTAATTTAAAAGTTTTGAAATTTTTTTTTGAAATTTTTTGGAGAAAGTCAGGTGTTTTAATACAGGGTTTGTATCTTATAGTGTAAAAATATAACCTATTATAGGCTGGGCTAACCCCTCTTTTATTTTGGTACTCTGGTTCTAAATTTTTATATTTTGACCCTCAATTGACCAACACACTTCCAATCTATTTAATTTGGCTCCTGATTTGGTAAATTTCAACTCCTGCATTCATGTGTCTTTTCTAGCTTGGTCCTTGGTTTTTTATTTCTTTAATTAAGTCCCTAATTGCCTATCAAACTTTCATATTTATACAATTAAGCCCTGATTTGACCAAATTAACTCTTAAAAATTTCAATTCAACCCGTAGACTTTAATTTCTTCCAATTAAAGCCTAAATTGATTAACAAATCAATTGTTCTTGCAACTAAGCCCTCAATAAATTCAATTAAACCTTGAAAAAAATCTAATTGAGCCCTTAAACATCCAATTTTAAATTTCTATCCTCAAGTTGAATTTTCTTTATCAACAGGGCCTTCATCAATAAAAAATATACTGTTAAATTTTTTAATTTTACATGCTTGATCCTCCTCAAACAATCTTTGGCAATTTTCTCGGTATTTAAATATACTCTTCTTACTAGTAAAAAAAATCCAAAAAAGATGTTCTTGATATATGTGTTTTATTTTCGATATTTCCAGTGTCTTCCTAAAAGAATTCAAAACTCAAAATTTTGTTTCAACACGTTCAGCTACTAACAAGCCCATTTTAAAATTATTGATTAATTTTTTAACTTAATCAAGGAATGTGCGTCCTCGGTTGTGTACAACGGATTCAACCTATTCGGGTTATTTGCTGCTCCTTATTCTTGTTGGGTAGTTATACTCATGGTTTACAACTTGCCACTAGGGATGCGTATGAGATCAGAATTCATGTTTTTATATACGGTCATATTCGGTCCTAACAATCTGGTTCGGGATAACAGTGGTGTTTGTGTTAAGGGATCGACTTGTAGTGAGTTTGAAATCGAGTATGATGGTAAATTAGAAGGGGTCGTTGAATTGCAATATCATAGCGAGCATAATAAAGTGTTTTTTTAAAATGTTATTGGTATGACACCACTAATAGAGAAATCAGAGTAGATTCTGACTATGGTCTGATCAAAATTAACTCAAATGCTAGAATCCGTAACATAAATGATGTCTTTGTTATTGTCAAGCAATGCCAGCAAATTTATTACATATACACCCCTTCCTTTAGAAAGAATCGTTCAATAGTTGATTGATTATCTGTTTTTTTTTAAAAACTCAAGGGTCGTATCGAGGTTGTTTAAGATGAAACGAAGAAACAAGTGTGGGAGATGATGTCTTTCAAATTAATAAGTTGGTTGAACCATATCGAGTTGCTCCATCGATTGACTTAAAAAAATTTTAAATTTTCATGTCTTCGATAATACTCTTGTTGATGTTGAAGCTAAGGAGTTAGTTGTTGTTCTAATCTCTAGCGGACAAGCACAAGTCGATTAAAATGATGATAACAATGTTATCAAAGTTGAAAATTGTGATGGAGCTAATGCTGATTCAATTGAAGAAGAAGATAATTATAACTAACTATTAGAACATAAAAGTGTAATGCAATTTTTTTATAATCTAATATTTATAGATGAAATTATGTACAAAGAAATATTTATTTTATAATTTTTATGTGAACTGTTGTTATTGTGTTGTGCGTGCCACTTTCAATTTAAATATTTGCAGAAAGGATATACAGCGAATGCAGACAAAATCTGTCATTCTTTCAATGCACACCGGGGACTCAAATCTATGCTCTCTGCGCATTCTTTCAACTCATCAATAAAAGCTATGTTGAGGAGAAGAGTCAATTATTTTTTTCTATGTTTGGGACATAGACTGATGGTGTTCCCACAAAAAAAAACTATGCAAATATTCCCTTTCCATTCTTGATGCTCAACACTTGTTCAAGCAGATTTGTTAGTCTAGCTACTTACCTTTGATACTCTCAATTTTCTTTTAACAATGAGCCTCTATCTAACCTCTTTTTTTTTTTTTTCAGTGTAGTAGACCTTAGGTGGGGGGAACTAATGTTTCAACCGCGGAGCATGCATGATAAATGTATGAGTATGTAATCCATATGATGAACTCATCCTTCGAGGGGTGACATATGGTCGTAACTCTTGTATGATGAAACAAAAATCTTGATTCTTGCCCAAACTCTGCAATGGAAATTTCCCGAGTAACGACCATTATGTCACCCGCAAGTCTTGATTTTAAGATGCTTCAGGAAAGGCTTGTTTTGATACAAAACAAAGTGTAGGGAGCATACATCCTAAAGGCAAGTTCTAGCTCTTATATGTGAGACAAAAGGTAGGTTGACTGCTTAGACTCTAAAAAGGGTCTCGTGTTGTCCTAGTGATCACCCTTATGTAGGCAATATAGGGGCCCAATAGGTAATGGGATGGCATGTGCACCAATCATCACCAGTCTAAGTACTCAACAAAGAGTTGAGGTTTATACAAACTTAAACCTTGACTAAAAGTTGTAAGGTAAGCTGCTAGTCCCCCACCTAACCTAAAGTTTTCCAGTATAAACTCTCACATAAAAAGAGAATGATGCATGAAATAATTCTATACAATGCATGAACAAATATGCACAAGAATTAAAGCGTATAAGCAAACAACAAAAGAAAATGCATATTAAAAAATAAACCCACAAAACCAAACACAAAAATCAGACAAAACAATGCTTAGTCCACAAGGTCCCCCGTGGAGTCGCCATTCTGTCGCACGTATGCGGCGTCACAATGACCGTCCACCTTCAGGTATGTATATTGTATCTATCTGGCAAATATGAGAAGACAAGGAATTATTGTCTTTTATCAATGGAAAAATGGAATGGGAGTCACCACCTAGTATTTTCGTCATTAGGAACCCTAACTAGTCTCAGAGATCAGGTATGGGGACTGGCTGCGTAAAGGAAAGGTATTAACATCCCAACTACGCCCTACCTAAGAAAAGCTACATTGTTTTATTTTCTGATATATGCTAAGGCTTCATCGTATTTCTAATTATTGGTATGTCTACGGTTTAAGAAAAGTCCTCTTCGATAAGGAGATCGTTACCTTATCGACTAAAACCTAGTCATTCTAACGTCAGCAAAAGAACTACCTTTTTAATATCAGGAATACGTTTTACGTATAAATTCGTAATCCTTGATACTAAAACAAAACAAAATATATTTTTTTGAATTTTTTGAAATATTGGCTAAGTTCTCGTGTCTTTAATAAACTGGTTATTAAAGCCAAAATGCATGTTAAAACATATTTTTTGAAGTTTTCTTTGTTGTATGAAAATACAATGTGATTTTTTTTTTAGCTTTGAGAGACTTGGCCATCTGCATGAAACAATTTTTTTTTTGTTTCAACGAAAACCAGGTATTTTAATACCGGAATTGTATCTTTACGGTATAAAAATACAAACCGATATTAACCAAAATGGATAGAAAAAATTATTCCTCTTTTATCCATTTTTAGGGCCCCACATAAACAAAAAATATAAAATATAAAAAAAAGGAAAAGAGAAAATATAAAAAAACTAAAAGAAATGTTGGAAGAAATAAAAAATATATATCAGTTGAGAAGAACATACCAAAACGCCCGAGAAATTGCCAAAAGATTGTTGTTGGGAAAAGAAATGGGTTTGGGTTCAATCATAAAATTATGATTAAAGTTCAGGAGTCACAACCTAGTATTATGATTACTAGGAACCTATGGTTTGCGAAAGTCTAGGTAAGAGACTATTTGTGCAAGGGGAAGACGCATCACCCTAGCACACCCTACCTAAGGTAAACTGCATTATTGTTTGATTGTTTTTCTAGGTCAAGTTTCTATTTGTTGGTCTCGTTTACGGTTCGAGGTAGATCTCACTTCGTAAGAGAGTCTCTACCTTATTGAGTTAAATCCTAATCATTCTAAAGTCTTAATTTTAACATCACATTTATTTTGCATTTTGTATCTTTAATACCTGAGAGTGTACCCTATCGTGTAGTCTTACACCCCACAGATTATTCAAGTCTACATCTAAACCCTAAAAAAAAAGATTGGAAAAGGGTTTTTGATATTTTAGTCAAACCCTAATAGATAATCATAAACTAGTTACAATATCCATTCTGCATTTTAAAACATGAGAAAGATGCAATTTTTTTTCCATGAAGATATGCTTGGAAAATTTTTAGGATTTGGCCATATATAACAAAACATTTTTTTTTAAAAAAGGAAAACTAATTTAAAAGTTTTGAAATATTTTGGAGAAAGTCAGGTATTTTAATACCGTGTTTGTATCTTACAGTGTAAAAATATAACCCATTATGGGCTGGGCTGACCCCTCTTTCATTTTGGTCTCTGGTTCTGAAATTTTGCATTTTGACCCTCAATTGACCAACACACTTCCAATCTATTCAATTTGGCTCATGATTTGGTCAATTTCAGCTCCTACATTCATGTGCCTTTTCTAGCTTGGTCCTTGGTTTTTATTTCTTCAATCAAGTCCCTAATTGCCTATCAAACTTCCATATTTATGCATTTAAGCCCCTGATATGACTAAATTAACTCTTAAAAATTTCAATTCAACCCATAGACTTTAATTTCTTTCAATTAAAGTGTAGATTGATTAACAAATTAATTTTTCTTGCAACTAAGCCCTCAATAAATTCAATTAAACCTTGAAAAAAATCTAATTGAGCCCTTAAACATCCAATTTTAAATTTCTCTCCTCAAGTTGAATTTTCTTTATCAATAGGGCCTTCATCAATCAAAAATACACTGTTAAATTTTTTAATTTTACATGCTTGGTCCTCCTCGACCAATCTTTAGCAATTCTCTCGGTATTTAAATATACTCTTCTTATTGATAAATTTTTTGATATTCTTCCAATATATTTTTAATTTTTTTTGTATTTTCTCTTTTCTCTTTTTTTTTTGTTTATGTGGGGCTAAAAAAAAAAGAGTAACAACAATAATCACCATACCGGTTACATATAGTGAGATGTAGGATTTTTACAGGATAATTTTATGGGTTCTATGGTTCTCAATCTTTTTAAGTTTGGTATGACAATAATAAGGTGTGAATATATATGGTAGAAATGAACTGTCTGTCAAAGAACCATCTCAACCCAATAGTTTAAGCTGTTAGGTGAGGTTCCAAGATATGATTTATATTATTTTCTAACACACCCCCTCAAGTGAAAGCCCTTTGGGCTTGAAACTTGCACAGACCCACATTACCTTGTGCTTAATTTTTTTATCAAATAAATAGGGATGGTGAGATTCGAACTCATGACCGCTTGGTTATCAAGGCTCTGATACCATGTCAAAGAACCATCTCAACCCAATAGTTTAAGCTGTTAGGTGAGATTCCAAGATATAATTTATATTATTTTCTAACATTGTACTATATTTTTCTTACTAATGCTTGCAATGGGCAATTCATGAAGAAAAATTACGGAATATGTGTCTATATGTTTTATTCACAATTCACAATCACAACCATTTGGCAAACACGCATTCTGTCACATCGTTATTCACGTCCGCCAAGTGTCCCGAAGCTTTTAACCTATTTGATCAGCACGATTAAAACAAGTTTTGTGGGATGGCTAACTAAGCAAAGTGGTCCCGAAGCTTTTAACCTATACAAAAACTCTTTGCCATAGGACAATAATTTGTAGTTTTGTTGAACAAGATGAGCACGCTTAATGAAATGTATCAAATATTCCAAATCTTTGCACTCGTTCAACACATGAACTAGAAGGTGAAATAATGAGAACGTCATAACCACATTTTTTGACCTTTTTTTTATTTTTTTGAAAACCAAAACAATTGCAAAATACAACATAAAAATAATCCAAAAAAGAAGTTCTTGATATATGTGATTTATTTTCAATATTTTCAGTGTCTTCCTAAAAGAATTCAAAACTCAAAATTTTGTTTCCAACATGTTCAGCTACTAACAAGTCCATTTTAAAATTATTGATTGATTTTTCAACTGAATCAAAGAATGTGCATCCTGGGTTGTGTACAATGGATTCAACCTATTCGGGTCATTTGCTGCTTCTTATTCTTGTTGGGCAGTTATACTCACGGTTTACAACTTGCCACCAAAGATGTGTATGAGACCGGAGTTCATGTTTTTATATACAGTCATACTCGGTCCTAACAGTCTGGTTCGGGATAACAGTGGTGTTTGTGTTAAGGGATCGACTTGTAGTGAGTTTGAAATTGAGTATGATGGTAAATTAGAAGGGGTCGTTGAATTGCAATATCATAGCGAGCATAATAGAGTGTTTTTTATTCAAATGTTATTGGTATGACACCACTAATAGAGGAATTATAGTAGATTTCCACTATGGTTTGGTCAAAATTAACTCAAAAGCTAGACTCCGCAACGTAAATGATGTCTTTGTTATTGTCAAGCAATACTAGCAAATTTATTACACATACACCCCTTCCTTTAGAAAGGATCGTTCAAGAGTTGATTGGTTATCTGTTTTAAAAATAAAACCCAAGGGTCGTGTCGAGGTTGTTCAAGATGAAACGAAAAAACAAGTGTGGGAGATGATGTCTTTCAAGTTAATGAGTTGGTTGAACCATATCGAGTTGCTTCATCGATTAACTTAGAAAAAAATTCAAATTTTCACATCTTCGATAATAGTCTTGTTGATGTTGATGCTAAGGAGTTAGTTGTTGTTCTAATCTCCAGCGGACAAGCACAAATCGATGAAGATGATGATAACAATGTTATCAAAGTTGAAGATTGCGATGGAGCTAATGATGATTCAATTGAAGAATAAGAAGATAATTCTGACTAACTATTAGAACATAAAAGTGTAATGCAATTTTTTATAATCTAATATTTATGGATAAAATTATGTATAAAGAAATATTTAAATTTTTATGTGGATTGTTGTTATTGTGTTTTGCGTGCCACTTTTAATTTAAGTATTTGCAGGGAGGTTAATATACACCGAATGTAGACAAAATGTGTCATTCTTTCCATGCACACCAGGTACTCAAATCTATGCTCTCTGTGCATTCTTTCAACTCATCAATAAAATATGAGTTGTTTTTAAAACATTACATTAATCATTTTAAAAAGTTAGCGGGAAAAAATAATTGTAGTGAATATATATAGCAGTACCTATCTTAAAATAAGATGAGAAATATTTATTATTTTCTTCGAGAATGAGATGATGAAATATTTTAATTGATGGAATCTTATAAACTATTAAGCACGAGTAAATAAAGTGGTCCAAAAGCTCAAAACCTCAACGACAACTCTTTGCCGCAGGACTATAATTTGTAGTTTTGTCGAACATCTACAAATGCATGCACTCTTTCAACACGTAATCCAAATGTTGCACTCTTTCAACACATGAACTAGAAGACAAAATATTAGGATAACTAATTAATACTGATCTCAACAATGAAGATCACTAAACTTCTATCAAATCAATAAATTTTTAGATATCATTTTTTTGACAATTTATAAAATAGTTTTTAGTGCAAGAAAATAGGAATAAGTTTTTAAAAAAATTATTAAAAAATCATCATTTTATACTAGGACCGATTATGGGCTTCACAACTTGAATTTTATCTTGAATTTTATTTGTGAGGTTAATTAGTAGTTTTAATTGAAGTTATTTATAGAGTAGACTATTTTGTTTATTTTCGAGTTGTCAAGCTCACCAATTATTACACTATTAATGATTAAAACAACTATCGTTTCAAAAGAATATAGTATATTTATTTATATTTAAAAGATTTAAATTTTAAGCTAATTGAT
>Ga0307513_10004923_pt1 | contig 17736 bp, 19 predicted proteins | sample 15_EM_MG_FD_202174 | JGI IMG/M metagenome (GOLD analysis project Ga0307513, IMG submission 202174) | Populus trichocarpa ectomycorrhiza microbial communities from riparian zone in the Pacific Northwest, United States - 15_EM | ecosystem: Host-associated > Plants > Roots > Unclassified | place... | reverse complement strand
CACTGGTGCAAATCGGGACATTCGTGCTTTCCATAAGTGGACAAGGCACGTGATGACATTTAACCCTAACCCTAAAACCTGGTTTGCGGAAACCAGCGCGCAGAAAAATTGTGAAACAAAATTTTGAAAACGTTTAACGGATACCAAACGGATACAGAGCTCGAGGGGAATATATCAAGGGTGGCGGTCTTGAGTGGGGATGCAGTGCGTGATCTTTTTTGTTCTAGGAGCTACCCTGAACCCTCTGCCAGATGTTGCCCGCAGCGAGGGACATTCCGGCGTGGTCGACTTGCCTATCTATTCTCGTGGATATTATTAAAAGGCTATGTCATATCCCCGAGCACGTTCAGTGCCTACGATCTTTCCCATATCGGGTTCTACTTGTCAGGCAGGACACGTCAGTCACACACAACAATGATGCCGCACTGTGCTTTCACTTCCAAACCACCTTTCTACCTTATTCCATAATCTTTCCTATCTCTATTACCGTTACCTTTTCTTAATGACTTATCCTCTCCTTTCTTTTCTTTCTTTTCAACCAGTAGCTAACGAGGTCGCTTCGGTTACCTGAGTTACTTATGTAACATAGTTAGCTAATACATCATTCCATTCCAATTATACTAAGTTGCAGACAGGCCCCTTGTTCAATAAATAATAATATTAGGAGCCATCATGTTAATGAAAGTATGGTGTTCATTTGATTAAACTCACGAATTTCGCCATTCTCAGTTTCATACTTCCTGAAGCACTTGTCGCATGCATGACCGACGGCGTCAGGTTGTCCATTCAGTACAATATCTTTATTCCGCGCTGCCATCGCCTCCTTGAACCTGTCCTTCTGTGCTCCAGTGTGTGGAACATGGAGCCGTTGGCGTGCGCGAAGCTTGTCTTCTAACAGGGAGACAATGACGAAAGCATCCCAGACATGCTCGGTTGTCAGTTCTGACCCGAATTGCCAATCAGTGCCTTTGAGAGAGGCCTTCGCGAGGCTCATTTCGTATGATTTTGCTGCATTTGATGCCGAAACCCTATGTCATACGAGTCAAAATACGGACTTGGAAAAGGTCACATAAACTTGCATACCACGCAATGACCATGTTGTTTATCCACATCTGAAATTCTGAATCACAGTGTTCTCTACAAATTGGTGTTCGCCAACCTGCACATAAAGTGGGACTTCTTGATGGTATGTCCGCTCTCCGCCATTGACGCTGAAGTTATTGTGATAATCCGTCAAACAAGCTGTGAAGCAACGAAGAGGTCACCAAATGTTAGATGAAAGACAGAAAGGAAAAACAACAAACTTACTAGGGCAACTCAGATCAACAGCGTAGGCAGCCTGTACACCATTTGCGAGTGTGTATACAACCACTTGCCGGGGTTTTTCTTTCTTCAATGGCTTTGTATTCGGACAGCTATCTCTTGTACATGTAACTTCCGGCGGATAGATCGAAAGCGCAGCTGAGTGTTACATATAGGTTAAGTATATCATCTAGGGGAAGGTAAATTCACGTACCAATACCCCGAGACCATCCAAACTTCCTGAATGCATCGTAGTCTTCACCAGTCAATGCAACCATTTGACAGTCCCAGATATAGAACTTCAAGATATCCCAGCTGTCCTGAATGTATTCTTCGTCAATCTCCAGAGCATCACTCAAGAACCCAGCCACACTCGATGACAAAACTTCAGGCGGCACGCTGGGATCAGTTTGATCAAGTGGTTGGGGCAGTAAAATGTCATTTTTGAGGTGACCAACGAGTCTCGCATACTGAGATATGTCGTTCAAACTAAGATCTCGAAGGATGTCATGTTCCTGTAACTTTACGAGAACTTTAAAGATACGCATTGCAGGTGCATCTTCCTCACGTTTATTAATATTGATTTTGGCAGGAAACGATCACGCGCAAGCAAATTTGGGGGTTGGTCAGCATATCACGCGATCTCGGGATCGGCCGCCGTTCTTTGATGGCGTTCTGCACGGCGTTCTTTCCAATTCACGGATGCCCTCCGAATTTCTCTCTCCTTCGCAGGAATCGTGGCCTCGATCACTGCCTTTGCTGCGGCCAACTCGGCTTTCAGCGTTTCCACCTCCTGGATCTTGATCGCTAAGGAGACTTGGATCGATTCGACGTCAGGCGGAGGCGAACTTGAAGGCAGGTTAAGAAAGACTTTGCGAATGCTGCCTAGGCCAATCCCTAATATGATAGCCACTTAGGATACTGTAATCGACCTACGCGCTTGAAAGAACTTACTCGATGGTGCATCCTGGCGACAATTGGGACACTCGATAGACTGAGATCTCCTCGCAGGCCTTGCGTCCTGCAGCCCTCTGACACATACTGTGCAGAAAATGTGGCCTGAATAGAGGTTGATAGTGAGGTTTGAGTCGATTATATTCCTCAAAGGGACAAGTAATATGCACCGCAGGGGAAGCAAAGTGCGCTGTCTCCTAAACCTTCCCAACAAACTCCGCAATCCATCTCCAAAAACTAAGAGGTTGAAGGTAGATTGGTTGGAATCGTGCAAAGGGAGATGGAAGAGAAGTTAAGAAACGAAAAGTAAGTGGCACACGTTTTTTCATTTCGAAGTCCTTTCATTGCTTCTGGAGACGCGCCTCAAAGGCATTGGAGCAGGATCATCAGGTGACCGCGATTCGGGTATTCCCGACAATTTGAACGCGTCTCAATTCTTATTCAGCTACGACGACGTGTATCCCAAGCTCTTTGCTACCATGGCTCGTGGTAAAGAAACTCCACTTAGATCGGTTCGCCATAAAAGAGACACCCCCCGGGTGGTCGCTCCCCCAGACGATTTGCATGAAGAGACGCACGACAGCGAGTCCAGCGATGACTCAGAGGAGTATTCAGACGAGGACAGCGACTATGGAAATTGTGAGTAAAGAACGCATTCTGATTCTTCGAGTTGATACTCACAAATTTTACACTTCAAGCGAGGAAAAAAGGCAAAGCGCCCCCGACAAAGAAGGCGAAAAAAAGTTCCGGTGCAGCCCAAGCGAAGCAGTCCTCTGCGAAAGGCCCTAGGCAGAAAAAGAGTCTCAGCCTGCTCCCAGCCATGCCTCTGGACCTGCTTTTTGAGGTAAAAAAATTGTTCTATCAGTCCCTACCCGCATACGCTCATCGCCTACTGAATTCATCAGGTTTTTTCGCATCTCACGCCCAAGGACATCATCCATCTTTCCCGAACGAGTCGAATTTTCCGGGATACTCTCATTATGAGAAATGCGACATCCGTCTGGAAGGCTGCAAGGGAGCGATTCGGGGCACCAGAGTGCCCTTCAAATATGAGCGAACCGCAGTGGGCCGTCCTTTTGTTCGGGAACCTTTGTCAGGTTCGCAAAAGATCTAATTTTATCACGCTGTTTCGGTACTTACTGTGTGCTTGAACGACCCTCCATAGACTTGTGGTGCGAAAAACATACCCAAGCCCGAGTTTGCCCTCCTGCGTCGAATTTGCGTAAGCTGCAAGAAGGACAAGTAAGGCTGCTATTTCATTTGACGTTCGCAGTTTATTTTATTTTCACATTCAGTTTTATGGTAGAATCCAGATTCAAAAAACAATTCTCGGATGTCGACCCAGAAGTACTCGAATTGATTCCTTTCACGAACGGTCAGTATTTACTGCCATGTATCTGTATAACCTATCTCATCCAGTATGAAGTTGGCGGGTGGTCACATGGATACAGAAGTGGCAGTCGTTTCTTCTGGATTTCAGACATCGATGCTATGTTGCAGAAGCTGGCGGAATACCAACATAATATCCATCTTCGTCACCCGGGTGCGCAAAAGGTTCTGGAAGATTTCAAGGCTCGGAAGATGGAATTAGTGGCGGATATTCACGAGGCTCGTTCCAACTACCATCCCACCATGGTGGAAATATACTAAAGATGTCATACAGCTCAAGCGCGAGAGGGAACAGTGGTCCGAGGAATTTGTTATGGGGCGTAATAACAATAAACTGGCGGTTATCAACCAGCGGTTTGAGGCGTAAGTCATTCATCGTTCGCGAGTAAATTCGTTTACTGATATTATATCCTCAGCATCGAGGCCAAATTCATCGAGATGGGATACAAAAGCAGCGATGTGGCCGATGTTCGTTCAACGCGCGAATGTCAACTACCTGCCCTTCTTACCGATCGAAGTAAGCGCTCCTTGGCTATTCACCAATAATTAGAAGGCTGATCTTGAAACACAATGTACAGTTTGGAATCGCATCTGCCCGATCCTAGAGCCCATGGTTCTTGAACGGAAAAGGAAACGGCTCGACCGAGAAATGAGAGAGATTCGATCCGCGCGCAGGGAGGCCATCCACGGGTCCTATAAAGAATATCAAAAAACGTTGATGCCCTCGCAATGGAGGTATCTTCCTCCAACGTTCGACATCTGCGCGATGGGCCCTTTCGCTGCAGTGGTGGATACTGAAGGCGATGCTACCGTCACAGCCGCTGATCTTGAGGATGCTTTTCGCCAACTTCCAGAGCTTATCTCAGCTGATTCCGATGCTCGTAAGCTACACGCACGTAGCTTGCTCAAAATACCGACGGCGGTAAACCAGCCCGTTTCCAGTGCACTGGAACCAGGAGAAATTGTACAGGGAGCATTGTCTTCCTCGCACCCTGACCCATTGGACCTCGCCACCGCCACCTTCACCTGCCGGGAGGCGTCCTGCCGCAACATCAACCGCTACCTCTTTGGTTGGGATGACATCGCCCAGCACCACTGCAAATCGGATTTGGGTTCGCTCTCTAGTGATATATACTGGATTCCTCGCCGTGTGGAGTATGAACCTGGCGCGCCAAAGTTTGACTTTAGTGCACGGGGAAGTGAGATCGCTGCCGCTGTCGTTCGGGCCGCTGGGCTCGATGATAAAGTTGCTACGGTTTCGGATATGGATGCGAATGCCAATGATATTCGCTTCGGGTGTTCTAGTTGCCCGCCGCTGAAGAGAAATACACCTTCCTGGACGCAGGGCGGGTATAAGTGGCGTGAATTCGTAAGTTCCTCCCTTTACCTATCTTTGTTTTTCGAGAGTAATACGACTTTTTTCTTCTAGGTATCACATTGTATCACCAAGGCGCATACCCCCAAGGACGTCCTCGTCGTTCTTCCTCCAGATGTCGTAGTAAAGGTCAAAGCAAGTGAAATGACTAACCCACACCGATTGAAGAGTCAGTGGACTTGCGGGCACTGTCCGGTCCACTTCGGCAACTTAAAATTGCGAGAGATTGTTGTAGAGCACCTCAAGTCCGCGTACGTTGGCTCTTTCATGCTTACTTATCCCAGTCCCCGTCCTCATTCACTAATTATTTATTTATCAGGCACGGGATTGACTCGCCTTGTGAGCCGAAAGATCTATTCCTCTTCGAACGAAACCCGTCTCTCTTGATTTTCGAGGCGCGCTATCCAGTTGACGCTCCTGTCATTGTCAATATGAAGACCCTCCACTGCCTGCAATGCGCCCAGGGTAAACCGTCCGAGCGGCAGCGGCTGTTTGATATCAATGGCGTAAAGAACCATCTCGATGCGAAGTAAGCAAACCCTTTGAACTGAGGGTTCGGTCATGGTGCTGCAGTTGTTGACAAAGTACTCATAGGCATAAGGTCAAGGCACCGGTGGCTGGGCTCCACTATCGTTGATTCTTTGCATATCTTGGGCATCGATGTATCATACTATCTGCTCCCTGATCCAATCCTCTATCATCATCCATGCTTTCCAGTTCACCTCTATCGTCAGCATGCATCCCAGTTCATACATCTTGTCTTTTTATCATTTTGGACCTCACGTATCATATTATCCATTCTTCAGATCTATCCTCGCCGTTCCTATTCATGTGTAGCATATTTTTTTGGACAAGTACGCAGCGGATTTCTATATTTTGGCACCATGTAAATAACCTATTGTCATACTTTAGCCATGCATGTGTTGTGAGTAGTACATACTCCGATGAATATTACAACTTACCAACCTGTTTGAACCTAGGTGAGAGTCATGTCCAGTTCCATTCAAGTCAGAGAGTGAAGAACCAATGGTACATTGTCAGTAGTTACATACAAGCGTCCGACAGAAAGGATGGTGGCCATTCTTGAGGCGCCCATCAAACGCAGTGGACACTTGGGCCATTGCGGGATGAGTGCTGAGCTTCGGTCGTTGCCGCATGCAATTTGCACAGCGTTCTTTGCAAATCCCAGATTCTTTGATGGAATCAGAGATTTGGGAATGCCGACTCCCCATGTTCATCTTTCGCGGAAGGAGTAACCAAATTTAAATTATTCACGCATGTTTTTACTGGATTCAAAGGATTCGTTATGTCTAAACTCTTCGCCTTCAGGGGATACGAACTGCATGGGTTGAACTATTGTGGCTCCTGGCAGAGAAGAATCCACGGTCCGCTTGTGAGCTCCATATATGTTGATCAACATCCGTGATGTCATGATCTCCATTGCTGCATGGAAGGGGCTGTCAAGCACAGGGAGATAGAATGGACCAGAACACTGAAATGCGGGTTTACACTCACGAGTAACTAAACCATGGGATTTTCGTAATACCCTAAATTCTCATGCCTCGATTATTTATCCGCCTCGGAAAATAGGTGGAAGCGCTCACCACGACCATTAGATTGTTGAATACAAGCAAGCAAGTGATGCTACCAGGAGGAAGGAGAGTATAATGTGCATCAACTCATAAACTTGTGTAGGAATTTTACGCACCCAAAGAAATACAAGATGTTGTCCCTCACGATGGTCGAGTACAGGGACTCAAACGAGTTACCCACCCTCCACGTGCGAAATGTCGACCGCAAGGTCTTGCATACGACCCAGAGAAATAAGACCCCCTCAAAGGCCGTTGCTTAATGGCGGTGAATGACTGAACAATGGTATAGATTGCATGCACATACCAGGTATCCATTGTGCCCACTCGATACCGCCGTTAATGGCGGGACAGCCAGGAAGTGGAAGATGAACCGCGTTCGCAATTAAAGCCCGACGGCGCTCGGTGTTGTGAATGACCACCCAAAGAAACCCCACGATGGAGATTAAGAACATTGCTAGGTTGATCACCGCTACCTATCCGACATCAATTAGCGCCATCAGTTGTGGCTGGCAAGAATATCTACCTTGCGTGAACATCTGTATAGTGCGTATACTCTCATTTGCATGACAATCTCGATGACCCAGAGGCTCAGTCCTCCTGCCACACGGCCGATGGGGGCCATTGCTACACACCTTGCAGAGACATTCCGTCAGCGGTGCGCCAGAGGTCTATGAGCAGACTTACAGATTATTGCTGGTAATTCCGGGAATAGCAAAGACGTGGATTTGCACAACGTCGAACATCAGAAGTGCTATTCCATAGTAACGAATCTACACGGGGATATGGGAGCAAAAGGGCAATTAATATTCTGCGTTCATTTGGGAGACCCATTGTGGCACTGACCCAGAAGAACAGGAGCTTCCCAGAGTTCATTCTATGTGGCTGGTCGGACGTTAACCCGAGAGAAAGGCGTCCCACTGCTTAAATCTCACCCAGATATATCGAATCTGATGCAGTGGGGACTGTTGAGCATGTGGCGGCTAACGAAGCAGTGGAAACGAACTTCATCCTCTATAGTAAGGACTGCGACGTTGAGAACAAGATATCAAGATTTTCATTATTCACAAAGATATCAACCGAAATTCTTCCCAAAACTCACAGTAATCGTGTATGACCCAAACTAATCCCGGTACTATCGACAATCTGTTAGTGTCAACTCAAACGAATGGGCGGGGTACCCACTGCAAGCATAGAGGGGGATAGTGTTGCCTCTGTATAACTTGATGAATGTAGCGGGGCTGATATCAGTGGACATGGAGGCGGACTAAGAGGTACAATAGTGAGGAGGGGTAATCTGGCCAAGGGTATTTGTACATCCCAAAATAAGTCAAATCGGAATCCTTGATTATTTCGCCCTGGCTCGGTTCATTTTTCATTGTCCCCTTATATTATAGTTACCTCTCTTCATATTCCTGTGCTGGTGACCACTACTGCGTTCGTCTCCTGCGGGATGCCATTTTGACAAGCCATGGTGTACTGTTCGGAGTCGGCACAGGTTTTACCCAATCCGGCGAGTCCCGTTGTCTCTATCATCGGCCACTATGCGTCGTAGTATTTCAAGGTCAGATATTCAATAAATCCAGCACTCTTCGCTGTTCGTTCGTGGCTTACCATATTGATTATATGTTGCCTTCAATTTTTTTTTTGTTTGCGAACCGTTCAGATATGTTTGATTTCGTGGGGATTGATGCATGATGGGCGCTATCGCCATCGCATGATGGCCCTGGTGGGTCTTGCAAATTTATTTTCAAACACTTCGTTTGACTACTCTTGTTTTGGAACTTCTCATGATGCCCCTCAGTGTCATGGAATCCCTATATTTAGTCCATGGAGTTCGAACAGCATCATCGAGTCGTATTCCGTTCTTATCGCCTACCCGGATCGAGGGCGATGATGCCACTGTGCACGTCATATCTGTTACGGCCCATATCTGTCCCATTCCACACTCATGATCAGCGAGGGCATTCGTGTATCGGAAGTTCCAGGGCGGATTCCGGCGGCGATTCCCACTTTCACCCCTTTTCTCCTGCTCAGTTTTTCTTTTTCGTTACTCGCAAGTTAATTATCGTGATATTCAGATTGTATAGAATATACTTATGGCTGCTGAGCGCTGAGCGAGCTAGTACAAATTGTGACCGACGTCCTGTTGGTTTTGTCTTGGTTGTCCCGAGGTCCCAAGTTAGTAATGGTAAATTGGACTTTTATTTGAGCTGTGAAATATTCTGGCCCCGCGTAGGTTATATTGAGTGCATAGTAATTGCCAGAGCTCCCCCTACCCCTTTAAATTTGTGCTCTGCCAGATTTACCTCGCATCGTCGCCTTTCTTTTGTTCAAGTTGCCCATGAATCATGATGTCAATGCTGGCACATCCAAACTTCAGAGTGGATTTGCTTGTTCTCATATTCACAGTCAATGCTTGGACGATGCTTGACAGTGTATATTTGAAGGTGTGGGCCATGTGATGGGCCAAATAATTTTTTCAATAATCCATGTCGTGTTCTGTTGGTGTCAATGCGTCCAAGTAGGTCGCGAAGGATTCCTGTTGCTCCCGGGGGATGACCTGCACAATGGTTCATTATTCCTGCTCAAACATATTGCGCATTTTTTGTGCGCGATATGGAAAAGGTAACCTTTTATTGGGAAGGCCTGGGATGTGATACTCACTAAATATTGGCCTTCGGTATGGATTTGGAGTGCTCTATTCCCACTACCTTTAGGTAGGGGGTATTAGTGCTCCAGACCCTTAAAAATTTGGCGGGCGGTTTGAATATGACGTTATGATTACCATTCATAGTATTTCTTTCCCGCACTCATCATTCTATGACCTTCCATTTCATTCTTTCCCTCCTCCATTCTTTGAAGTCTACCGTCAACGGATAGCACGCAAACTGCTCATTCGATCCCCAGTCTCCTGTCCCCACTGTTTATCCCTCTTTCAGCCTTCAGCTCGATATTTGACCTCGAAATTTTGGTATTTCCGGTTGCCGTCGTCACGACGACTGGTGTTTATGTATGATGTGAGGCTCGGGAGGGACTGGTTCAGTTACTGCCCCACCACTATTCCCCATGCCCAAATACTCCTCTCAGATAATATGTGCCTCGCGTTTTCATCGTCTCCGTTGTTAGCTGTGCGTCATACCGGTGAGTTCCTGTTAACGTAAGCCATACATTTCTAACTTCTGTTGTTTTAAGTTACTACTCCTCAGTTTGATAATGTGCATGATCAGGAGATGTCTGACGTCTCTGATCCTCTGCTTACATGCGATGCTGATGTCGTAGGCTCCAATGCCGCATTGAATAACAATAATATGCATGTTGGTATGGATGTTGATGTTACTGGTGAAAATACACATTCCCCTTGTTCATCATCCCAGTCGCCCGCCTCTGCGTTGAGCAGTTTTCTTTCAATGATTGAATATGCAACTAAGCCTATATTGATTGATATTGCAACATCCATTGCGAATCAAACGAAATAACAGTTATTTCTTGCCACGTAGAAGGTAGTGGGCCATGCCGACCGCGGTCGGCCTTACCGCGTTATTTTCAAATTGGCTATCATTTTATATTTTGGTCAGACCGCCGTGAATTCCCTTGCTCTTTCCCATGTGCCTGGATGAAGGATGATGACGCCGCTTTGTATCTCCTTTACGAGTCGCTTGCTGTTGGCGGCGGGCACACGCGGCATTTGCCATGTACTACGACATCCGGACGATGCCCGCTTTCGCCCTCCATCCGCTTGGAACGGTTGATGCGATTACGTTGTCCTTGAAAATTTGACTATCTTGTTGACGTTCCGTGAGACGAGGCTTGATGATGGGCTCCGTGCGGGGACATGTTTCAAATTCAAAATCAACATTGATGTGGGGTTATGCACTCAATCGATAACAGTTGAACCACCTCGATACATCCCAAAGCAACGACTTAGAAGTCGTGCATTCGAATTCCCCTATAGTTCGATCTGAGATGTATTTTCTGGAGTGATGGTGCTCTATTTTCGACGACTTTCGTTCCCTTCCATTTTCTCGACCTTTTGGGAACATTCGAGGAGCCTATGTCTTGTTGACTTGTTCCTAACAAAATTGCCAGTGATTCCACCTAAGTCATTTCCTTATTCCCTTGGCACGTCGCAAAACCTGTGATCCCTGTTCCTATTCACTCGCAATGGTGGAATTCGGTACCAACAACTCCCATGCGAGCGACTTTCCGAGCCATGTGGCGCAGGATCCAACTCGAAGTAAACATCTCAAAAGCATATCGTGCCATTTTTGAGAGATCAGAGTTACATAATAGGGGAAACACATCCACGACACCCCAGACCTAATCTCACATTCGTCCAACCCTCTAATTTTCAAGTCAACCTCTCAAACGATTGAAAGTGTACTTAAGGTGATTTGTGTTTATATTCTGTGAACGAGTTTCACGAATAAAGCGACGAACTCTACCTATAACGCGTCTTGCATAGATAGATCGAAGACTAAATCACATTCCTCATTGCAATATCGGCGGTCGTAAATGTCAACTACATTCCCATGCACCGACAGGCAAGGAGGGAAAAGGAATGGACCTGACAGCAAACTTCGCGTAAGGGCAGTGATTAGTGGTATTCTTCAGTACGATCCTCGTGCACCACTGGAAGCGATCTCTTCCTTCCGACTTGAGTTCTGCGGCTTTCTGGGATATTATTAGTTTTATCTGTGATTGTTCGGCGTTCTCAACGTGTTCCATTCCTGCCAGTGCTCCCTCGTACGACGCTCCCGGATCAGGACCTCAACTTTCCCATTGATCATTCCAATTTATACACAGCTAAGTTGTATCGTATTCTGCTGGCAATGAGGTGCATACGCCAACGGATGGAACGAACAAGTTATTTGGACTGGATTGATCCGTGGGATTTGGTGGTGATACAGGTTTGAGACGAGGAAATAAATAACGCACGATGGGGAAGTTTTACGGGGTGGGAGGATTTGAATCTCACAAGTTTGAAGTGGGAAGACAACAACGACTGGGAAAGCTCGCGCAGTTGCCCTTCACATACGAGTTCCCTCGAAATCCACCGACCATGAATGAGGAAGTGAAGATGGCGGGATGGTGGACGGCATTCCACATCCACGCCCGAAACCTTCGCCACGAGGAGAGCGATACCAACAGGGAAGGGACTCGCAAAGAATTAGAGAGTAAACCGCCCATAGGCGAGGTGATAAGCAGTTGGTGGGGGAGGATGAATAACGAAGCACGAAAAGAATGTAGAAAATGACGAAAGCACACCAAAACTGACACAGAATCCGGAAGAAAATGACGACCTCACGCACCTCGCACTGGGCCACCGTCGCCCAACGTGCGTGCTAGGAGAGATAGAGGATGACAAGGACACCATTGAATGGCATCGCTCCCGATGTTTGGTCGGTTCCAAGCCATCCTTGGATATCTGGATCCTCACCCATCATCACCATCACTCCATCCATCAAGCATTATCCGGGGTACTCACAGACACGAACCTCCCACGCGACTTCCATTGTTTATTCTATCCTCTCGAGGTACGATTTGACGACCTCGTGTGTCCATAAGCTCCAACTCCTTCCCTCTGGCGTTCCACCAGAACTTGCTCGTTCGGCCGCATCCGGAACCATTCTACCCTGGAACTTCATCCCGCCAAGCCAGCGCTACCTAAACCAAACGGCGAGTAAACCTGATGCTTGTGCCGCCCGACTTGGGCTAGCTTTTGAGGATGCTCCGATGCCAAGGTCGGAGGGAAGGAGGCTCGGACGAAGCAAGTGTGGGTAAAGGATACACGGGAAGATGATGGGAGACGACAAGATGATGAGATATTGTGGAATGCTACGAAGGGGTAAGAAACACATCAAGCGAGTTCCTGTTGACGGGTATGTACCTTATCGAATGATATCGAAGACCGGCGCAGTCCGATATCCAGAGTCCAGCAGGATTATGCTGCGAGAATTAGAATGTGCCTGTAGCAGTCAACATTAGTTATCCTAGCCAACGACCACTGAACGCATGGGCGAAATACGTACCGCCCGTTCAACCTATCCCAATTCGCGCAACATGTGGCATCCAGGCTGTTTCTCTCCCACACAAATGCACGCTTCGAGTGCTTCCGCCCTCTTCTCCTTTACACCACACATCATGCACTTGACTAACAAATGATTCTGCCGGAGCAGCTGTACCCCTCCTCAGAGCCTGCGCTATCTCTCCGGAGAAAGGAATGACAGTGGCCGTCGTCTTGGCTAGTGAGTGCGTTGATGGTCGAATCTGGTGAGTGCAGGGAGAGCTATATAGTTGATAGCAACTTGTTTGGTTGTGTGGAGCAATAGTCATTGATCGGCCAATCCAATGACAGCGAGTAAAGGTTGGCGATGGCTATGCCTACGAGGCGATGTTAGCACGCCGAAACAGAGAGGAATAGGACGAAGAAAAAGAGGGGTCGCCCACGTGCAAATCATCATTTCTGTGAATGTTGCGCATCCGATCTAAAAGTAAGGAAGATCTGATATCATAAGTGGGCGTGATGGATAGAAAGAAATGATGAATCTCACACCGAATCCGACTTGTGGGAAGAAGATGGCCGCGTCAGAGGGAAGAGATAATCACATTCGAATAAAAACTAGATTCCAGCCAAGGCAGAGCGAGATCAATAGAACATATGGAAACAATGAAAAAATCGTCGCTGACCAACGTGTGTGACAGCCTGTGTGCATGCGGGGTTCACTGTTCTATCGCGCGACCGCCCAGCAAGTCACACAAAGATCGAACTGATGATGATGGCGGTGGGTTTCAGTGTACAGTACATCAGCGAGCGAGCGACCGAACGACATGGAGGCCACTTCCGTGACAATTCGAAATTGAATGAAGGGGAATCAGACAACTAGCTTGGTTATGTTTGGCAACACCTTCTCAAAATCACCCTGAGAGTGAGGGTGAGTGCAGAACAAGTGCAGACCTAGGTTCGGAGCAAGCCCCTTGCTCCGGGCCGCGGAGCGGGCACCTTCGCAGGCGGAGCATGAAATGCGCACCATAAAAGGTTCTGTTTACAGAACAAAGCGACGCAGACAAATACCGGCAGAAGAACGGCGGCTTGGAACGAACCTAGTGCAGACCAACAGAATACAGGATTACCCCCCTTTTCATGGTACTGTACCATTTCATTCAATTCGGCAGGCCCCGTTACGCGTGACGGGCCTGCCGAAATTTTGGTTTCGGCAGCTTGCGGGATCCACCGTGACATCAGTTTTTTTTTTCGGCAGGTCGCCGAATTTTTCTATTTTCAGCGGAACATATCTCCACTATTTATTATCCTAGGCTTTTCAGCACGTATGGGCAATGAATGTATCAGTAAATTTTTTCGCTTTGAGTCAATGTCGCAAATGAAAGGCAGACATACTTATGAGTATTGCCGGTCCGGCTTTAACTCAACGTAACACTGAGCCGTTATCTAATCAGCAGCTTGTAAAAATTCCTGTCTGCATCCTCGATTCATCTTACTCAACAGTGATGGCCAAAGGGCCACAGCTCCCGCAAATCCCACCCACAGTACAGCAGTCAATCCTCCCCGACAAGGATTTGTCCATTGTGGACTTCCTCAAATTTCGCCTTCCTGCAGCAGCACGGTCCTTCGATGGCTCCTTCACCCCTTCGCAAGAATTCCTGTCAAGCCTCAGTCCCACCATCACGACCATCGAGGAGATCCAGGTCATACCAACCCCGCCTCTGGCCGTTCTCAATGAGCTGGTGAATATGCCCGAACTATCTGTGTCGCAATCAGTTCTGTGTCTCCATGCACCAGGATTCATAGCAGAATGATTACCTATGTGGACCATTTCCTATTGGGTGCAGGTCTGTCATCTACGGCCGCTGAAGAAGAATTGGTTAGATGCGGAAGAGAGCCTTGGGGAACTTACCCAAAGCAAACAGCGGACCGACGATACGAGGGGGCTTATCAAGCAGGTCTACGGCGCATTGGTGTGTATTTCGTGGGCTAGCAAGGTTAAGGGATTCTCAGCTTCAATAACAACAGATCACCAGGCAACATACCTGACCAAGAACTGGTTCTCAGATGAACACGAGAACCAGATGTTATATCTACTTCAAAAGGAGGTCTCGCGAACGAGGGGAGGCGACGGAATTGAGGTCTGCGACACGTTCTTCACGACGAGGCTTCTCGACATACAGAAGCAAGCGAACGGGCCCGACCACTATGCAAATTCTGCCAACTACACTTGGCTCCGAGAAAAAGGGCAAGAGTTGGCGACAGGGGTGCTCGACATGCTTGTGACGATCGCTAATATCGGGGAAACCCATTGGGTAGCGCTGATACTTGATTTCAAGTCTTCAAACATTCTGTATGGGGATTCAATGGGGGGCACGATTGACGAAGATGTTGAAACGGCGCTTACCTGGTGGATCCACCACCATACCGGAAAATATTTCACAAAGAGCTACTTTCCGATAACCTGCCAGCGCGACGGGTATTCCTGCGGGATCTTGGCATGGAATGCGCTTGCAGTCTTTCTCCTCCCAGAAATGCATTCACTTGTCGACGCCGGAAAGGTTGGGGATGAAAGGTTGAGGATGTTTCTTCGAGTCGCAGACCATCATAACTCGAAGGTGTGCCTGTTCTACAACTGTCAAGAGCATGTTACTAACCTGGATTAGTCTTTTGATGCAACCGCAGAGGGATATGAGTTCACCTTTCAAGCTTCGGACTCAGAGTCATCCGACGAAGTCGAATTCCTTGGGACACCTTCAGGGTCGCCGCCTCCACCATTGCCACTTCACCCCACTATTCAACCTCTTTCCCCATTCACCCCACCTCTTCCAACGGCGAGCAGCTCAAAGGGAAATTTAACCCCAGCTTCGGGGTCAACTGAGACATTGCCACACGCACCACTTCGTCCAGGCACCCCGCCTCCTCCAATAGCGAGCAGCTCAAAGCGAATCTTAACCCCGGAAGGGTCGCCACGGGCAGATGCAAAGAAGAGGCCGAAACTTAAAAAGATCACCTCCGCCATTCGGAATGCGTTTCAGGTGGCAAAGGAGGCCAAAGACCTCGGCGAAGATTCTAAATTTGGGCTATTGAAATTCTTCTCAATGGGTACAGCACAGGATAAGAAGGCGTACTTTGAAAGAGAGGATGAGAGGGCAGCGAATACCCAATCAATTACCGACAACAATGTGAAAACCCAAGATCTGGATAAAAAGGAGCATGAGCGCGAGCTAGGACGACTTCGTCAACAAAAACGAAGAGGGCTGTTGAAGGTCCAGGAGATAAAGACCGGAGAACGCAGCCCAGGAGGAACCAAGCGAAAGGTATGGTCTAGATGACGCAAAAGCACATTACATAATTAACCGCCGAGATCTAGATCGTAGAAATGGAACTCAACGATTCAACCGATCCGAGTGTAAAAAAGCTGAAGCAAAACATTCCAGAGCTGACGCGACTGGCAAGGAAGCTGAAAGAAAAATCCACACTCAGAACCTCAAACCGCAAGGTCGGAAGAAGAAGCACGAACCTCGACCTGCGAAATACAATAACTGGCTAACACCTTTTTGTTGGACACAATTGTTATCGTTGCGAAGCAAGTTGGCTGGCAGATGGGGTCATCAGATATCGCAAACAGGTTGAAGAGCCGTGATCCAGTTACCTTTGCTCGAATAAGCCGTAACACTATTGAGGGATGGATTGACAGGTCAGGTGCTAAACCACGGTGGAAGGAAACGGTCCTCAGGAGGGTCGAAGATGGAAACAATCCAGGTCATAACAGAGGCGGCCGTTGTGGGATTCTGGTATGTTCAAGACTGTCTGTTACAGGCTGGGCGACTGACGGAAACACAGTCTGGCTACCCTGAAATCGTCGAAGCAATCAGAACCCGTTTGAAATTCTTACGAGACAATGGCGCAATAGTTAACCTTGTCACCGCTCGTGCTATCATCGTGGCTACCATTCTTCACATGAATCCTGGGATCTTCGGCCAAAAGTTCAAAGACGGTTCGACATTTCGTGCTTCCGATTCATTTGTCAGGAAATTCTTGCACGGTTTAATGGCTTGGAGTCTTCGAAAGGCAATGCAAGCGGCTCAGAAACTGCCAAAAGATTGGGAGGATCAATGTGTGCGCTCCTTCTTTCGCAAAGCGTACAGCATCAGGGAAGAGGACATACCCATCATGCTTTACGTCAACTCGGACCAGACTCAGATCCTATATGCACCAGGAAATCGAATGACATGGAATCAGACTGGTTCCAAGCAGGTGGCTGTTGTTGGAATGGACAAGAAACGAGCTTTTACTCTCCTCGTCTCCGTTGCAGCTGATGGAACAATTCTCCCATTCCAAGCAATATACCAGGGTAAAACGAAGCTTTCCATCCCAGTCGCAACGTCGCCTAATTATGCCGATGCGATAAACGCTGGATTCAAACTCGAGCCCTCTGGTACGAAAACCTACTGGTCCAATCAGCAAACCATGCGCAAATTTGTCGACGACATTCTCAAACCTTATTTCGAGAGAAGGAAAGTTGAATTTGGGCTTCCGCCTGAACAAAAAAAGCCTCTGGCAAATCGACGTATGGTCAGTCCATCGTTCCTATGAATTTCGACAGTGGATGCGCACCAACCACCCCAACATCATCATCGACTTCGTCCCTGGAGGTTGTACTGGCGTTGACCAGCCCTGTGATGTTGGTATTCAACGACCGCTCAAATTGTCTATGAGGAAATCGTACCATGAAGATATCGTGAACGAATTTTCAAAGGAGCTCGAGAAGGGAAATTCTACCCCACACCTCAAGGACCAACTTGGGGTTCTTCGTGATCGGAGTGTGCGATGGCTCTGGAATGCACCACGTGCAGGGATCAATATTCTTTCGCAAAATGTTTAATAAATATTTTGATTTTTAAGAACCATAATATTTAACTATCTGTATAGAGAATATGGAAGAAATATAAATAACAATTTTTAAAATGCGGGCTTCCCATTGGTGAACTAACTGGAAGGCTGCCGTCTTACTGCAGCCTCACTGGTTGTCGGTCCGGGAAATTGACAGGACCAGCGTATGATTCTCAAACGAACTAGAGACGACGATACAAGGTGACGATGTGGTGAATGTAATGATA
>Ga0307513_10004922_pt1 | contig 17739 bp, 19 predicted proteins | sample 15_EM_MG_FD_202174 | JGI IMG/M metagenome (GOLD analysis project Ga0307513, IMG submission 202174) | Populus trichocarpa ectomycorrhiza microbial communities from riparian zone in the Pacific Northwest, United States - 15_EM | ecosystem: Host-associated > Plants > Roots > Unclassified | place... | reverse complement strand
ATCGTTCTCGTTTTCGATAATTTCGTCGCGAGCAGCTAATCAGCATCTTGGATACCCTGAAATGCATAAGATAGCGGGCGTGAAGCCATACAGTCCGTGTTTGCCAGGGAGGTCCTCAGCCAATACACAAAATACGCTTGGAATACCAACTCAATGGGATTAATGGATAGCCTCAAGTCCAGGAGAAGGTGATTTAGTACCAGTCAGGAAGGTATTGAACGGTCGTGCAGCTCTCTGACTCTCTTTGGGTCAAGAATTGTTTTATAGATTATAGATTGAACTGATGAGGTGGTGATAATTCCTCGAGCACTTATGATCACGGCTCTGTCGGCTCGAGCTGGCCCCTGGACGACTACCTGGGGGGAAGTTTGGCTGGATTGTCTGTACTTCACAGGAGAGAAGGGGTTCAACAACCCAACTATGGAGAGAACATGTCAGTATCCTCACGAACGCTGGTCACTCTCACCATCCGTCGAGAACCTCACGATAGGCTTTCCCTTCCTGCCTTTCAGTGGGGGTACCCATATAGCCAAATAGCGCAACACATGGAGAAGGTGTATATTCAAAATGAACACAACATGTTAACATCATCGGTGAAAGCGTTTACGTTCAGTGTATTGAAAGAAGTAAAGTGAGATGGGGGGATGGGGTGCACTAGACCGATGAGAAGTACCAAAGGTGATTGAGAACCATGATCAGGTCATATGCAGCTGAGGAGCTCGAGAAGCACATCGGGTAGTATGTAAATGAATATTCAAGGTCGATTCAACACCTCGTCTTGGGGGACAGAGTGTGTACAAGGAAGGTCTCCCTTTCCCTGTTATTGTTTTGCCATTCGTCATGGCGAACGAACGAGCGCCCGGACGGAATGGAACCGAGAACGTGCGAAGATCACCAAATTGGCATCGCTTAGGTTTGGCTCCTACTCGAGAGTCCAGACTTCCAAATAGGAGGCCGTGAGGATGTAGAACAATAATTTATGAGGCGAGTCCCCTCGACCCGGCGCGGTCCTGGACTCAACCTTCAGTCAACGTTCGGCCATTCTTAGTGCCCGGGGGGCCTATGGAATAACCGACGAGAGAGACAGATGGGACGTCAGGGCCAGGGAAGCCCCTAGCTATAGGATGGGAACCACTTGTGATCGCGCTGGCGTGGACCCCACTTGTGTCTATGGGAATTTCCCAATGACTTTAGGATGAGATTCCCGCGGCTGATACTGGTGATTCCCAGTCCATGGACTGGGTTCACACTCAGGGTGAGATCACTTTTATACAGGCTTTGATTCTGTTCGTTCTCGGGACGGTTTAACGGGAGCGCTCAGGCGTGTTTTACTATCTTACTATCGTGTTCAATTTTGCTTCCTACGTGTTTGCCGCTCTAGGGCGTGAGTCGCCAACCCCCGGTCTGGTCTCCCTGCTTAAACTCGACCATTCCCCCTCTGCCTAGCAGTCAGCCAAATGGAAGTATAGTACTATCCACCAACATCATTAGGTGTCCCTGAGTTATGACTCACCCTCATATGAGCCGGTTATTGAGATCCTCTGGCGACTAGAACTACTTCGGACGTCACCACTCGCGTTGCGAGATGCAAAGGCCCCTATTTCTGTCTCTACCAACACTATACATTGCGCCTCGCAACCTCAGCTTCGACTTCGCTCTACGCGTCTCCCTGCGCCAAGAAGGTTGCAGCTGCCCCATGTGGTCTTTTCACCATTGTCTTGCTTCGACATACAATCCCTGTTCTACCGGCCGACCTCTTGTTGTTCTGGTTCTGCCCGAGGTCGCACGTTGCAATGTCATGAGGCGTAGATCTTCTTGCGTACGCACGAGCCTGGCTGGTCCTTGAAATGTGACACGAGGCCCAAACGGCCGTTTAGGAGGTAACCTAGTCACTTTCGATTGGCTTACCAGTCCCGCGGATGGCGTATAGAGCCACTCACAGGAGGATGTCGTAGACTTGACTTGTCAAGCTCAAGCCAGCACAAGTCACAAGTGGCCCCTCCAAAAATAGGTGGGAACACGTCCGGCCACCATCTGGTCGCTTCGCCTCTATCAGCGAGCAGGCGTGCTATATAATCCGGTATGCGAAGCCTTGCGATTTTCTACCTGTGCGTCCCCGCCGGGCTCCTTCGCCGTCGAACGTTCTTCGAAGCCGCACCATGAAGTCCCCTCGGTCCTCCACCACCATTGCCGTCGCCTTCAGTCTCTTCTCTACTATCTGCGTCAAAGCATGCGGCGGTGACGACACCCATGCTCACTTGCACAAGCGTCTCCCTTCCTCCGCTCCGATTACGCCTCCCACGCGTCCGCTGGAATGGGGAGATATCAATATCCTTCACACCACGGACACACATGGGTGGCTTTTGGGTCACCAGAAAGCCTCCTTTCCTGAGCCGAATTACAGTGGCGACTTCGGAGAGCTCGCGAGCTTTGTCTCGCATATGAAGAAAATCGCAAAAGTGAGGGATCAATATTTGCACCTGTATATCGTGTTCCTGATGACACCGTAGGAGCGGGGAGTCGATTTGTTACTCGTCGACTCCGGTGATATTCACGATGGAACCGGTTTGTCGGATGGTGGTCCACCTGGTAGTATCGATGCACACGAGGTAAGCATCTGGCTACTATGTTGCCATTAGGTGCTACTATTGACCTTCTTACATCCGGTAGACGAATAAATTTCTTGCGGAGCTACCATACGATATCATGGCCATAGGGAATCACGAACTCTATGTTTATACCAATGCTCTTGATATGTAGTGCGTATGAAGCCTTTATGAACTCGTCTGTGTCCCAACCAACGCGGTCTGTCTAGCACCAACTTTGCACCCAAGCTGAAAGGCAATTATCTCACTTCGAACGTCAACATCACTGTTGTGGACGAGCACAATAAGACCGTCAATGTACCTATCGGCAGCAGATTCCGCAAGTTTGAGACGCAGATGGGACGGAGAGTTACCGCGCTTGGTGTCCTATTCGACTTCACCGGCAATACCATCAATACGACCGTACAAAAGGTCGGATCGATGGTGAAAGAGGCATGGTTCCAAGAAGCAATCCAGGATGAGCCAGATCTTTTCCTGCTTGCAGGGTGAGCTTTCCTTTTGTAACGTCATGAACGCCTTTGAAACCTGTGTTCTTTGGTAGGCACATGCCGATAGTAAAGGACAAGTGGCCATTGGTCTTCAATGCGATTCGTGCAGTTCATCCCACCACTCCAATCATCATCTTCGGCGGACATACCCACGTCCGTGACTGCAACCAACCTGATGGTCGCTCTATGGCCCTGGAAAGTGGCCGATATATGGAAACACTTGGGTGGCTGAGTATGAAATTCGATAATGACGACAATTCCAAGAATCTCACTTTCAGCCGTCGGTATCTCGATCCAAACCGGCTTACCTACAAGTTCCATACTAGCAAGAAGGAAACCCACTTCGATACGCACGCAGGAAAGCAGATCACCGAGCAGCTTCAAGATCTTACTGCTAGGTTCAACCTTACCTACGAATACGGTGTCGCCCCTCATGACTTCACTATTACTCGGGCACCTCATACGTCGGAAAGTTCGGTGTTGAGCCTCCTCATTAACAAAGCTGCTCCCACTGCGCTCTCGATCAACAACACTCGCGCGAATATCCCCCGACTCGTGATCACGAACTCTGGGAGCCTGCGGTTCGACATCTACTCTGGTACATTCACCAAAAATGACGAACTCACTACGTCACCATTTACCAATGCGTTCGTATACCTCCCTGGGATCCCTGTTGGGGTTGCCATCCAAGCATTCAGTGCCTTAAACAAAGCAGGAGAGAGTAAGCGAAGCTTGGAGATACTAGAAGCGAGAGAACAAGAGGCGTATGCAAGGGGAGATATAGACATGCGCTTCAACAAATGGCTCGAAGAGATGAACAAGAGGAATTTTGGGTTGTAGAAGAGACAAGCTGGTAACCTGACATTGGGATATGTCACTACCGATGTAAGCGACTCGCTCACTTTCTCCTTGTCCGTGGGTGACTAACCACACACGGACAGAGTTGCCCCGGGATCGGCGATGACACTCTCCATGCACCTGCTCCATTCTACTCTTCTCCTCCATTCATCGCTTCCGAGCCTCCAGCGGCCTCTAACGACACGGAAATCGATCTCGTCTTCACCGACTTCATTGGGCGGCAGCTAATCGGTATCTTAAACACCCTACAACCCTCCAAGAATTATACTACAGCGGACATGCAGTCATACAGCCCGTACTTGATGAATCAGGTCCTAGGTGTATATGCTCAACACGCCTGGAATTCCAACTCGATGGCATAAATGGACCCAAGTTAGGACCAGAGGAACCGGTCTTGTATATGCGCAACGGATACGGATGTCTGGGAAAGTTGTACAGCTCTTGGACTCTCCTGAGGTCAAGACTTGTTGTGTTGATTGCTGAATTCGTGATTATTCCACCTGTACTCACAACCATTCCACCATCCAGATACAATATAATTCACACATATCAAACAGATCGAATTAGACGAAGGCTCGAGATACAGTATCTATAGCTGCCTTTCAGAGCTGAACCCACTGTTCTCCGCTCTTCGCGTTGTACCATTAGAGTACACTGGTATAGCCACTAAAGTTGTTGAGGTCGCCGATGGATTCAGCAATGAACGTCTCTGCCACACACAGGACAATATTCTGAGACGTGGTTACATTTCACTAACCTGTAGAGAGCTCGCAAATCGACACCGGATGAGCCCAGACGCTGGAGATCCACCTTGCTGGGGTATTATTGGCCGAACGTCGAACGTTCTTGCACCCTCCCGCGTCTACGACTCAACCCTTGAACGACCACGAAGGAGCGTGGTTCCGAGTACGCAAAAGGCATTTGAGAGTATGCTTATCCCGTAATCTCACCAAAGCTTCATTTCTGTCGCCTCGCTTCGTGTGACGATCACCCTGTCCGCTGTTTTGTCAATATCTGCCAACGACACCGACCCCTAGTAATGCTTAAATCTGTTCGGTATAATGTGAACCACCTCCACATAGTGACTGGGTAGTACCAAGAATACACGACCTTCCAATTAACGTTAAGAAAGATTACTTCACTGGGCTCACAACAAAAGGAGAAATAGAAATACGTACGTCCCCTTGTATTTCTCATCGACCATCATCTCATCCTCCAGTCTTCTCGTCCGCCAGAGCAAATGGGATCCGTTTCAATAGCGTCTTTGAATAGATTTGGATCTGCTCCTACAAAAACATCATCACCAGTACTAAGATGTGCACATGTAAGGGACACGCGCTTACTGTTAGGCGGCTGAAGCTCCAGCGTGAAGCAGCAGAACCTCAACTGCGATGCAGAGGGTTGCTGACATTGGAACTTACATAGTTTGCGAAATGACGAATACAAATCAGTATTGGGGTTCTGTTCCTTTGACAACTAAACACCTCAGTAACACCTTGTTCTCCGCCTTTCTAAATCCGGTTCAAAGCCCTTGGACCCTGACCACTACCAGCGTCTCTGAGGGAACACGCAACCCAACTCGAAGCAAGTAATTAACCTCTCAAGATCTAAGGAAACATACCAAGGTACGAGGTACACGTAAAGGATGTATAGATATTCGCAGAGTTTGTGGACGAGGAAGGCATAATCAGAGCGCTTTAGACGACGATAGGGACGAGAAAAGGGTTCTGACTGTATATACGACAAGAGTCCGTATGGCGACCAGTCCGTATGGCGACCAGCAGAGAGGACCAGATGGACGGACAGAAAAGAGATGCCAGCAGATGTGCTGAAGGCACGATACAAGGCGACTAGAATACGGATAGACTCTATAGGCGATACCAGGATGCGGGTTTTGGAATTGAGGAAAGAGCTTGTAACTGTGCGGGTGCCGTATTGTGTAGACTCGGAGGAGCCAAGCTACTTGCACGACGCTGGACCACCTACCATGATGCTGGTGGGTTTTCCGTCGTTAGGTTGGTTAGTTCGGCTTCGTCCGAGAAGCCCTCGCAGTGCGCTGGAATTGGCAGGCCTATGAGTGGTTTTAATGTAAGGAAGCTATCATAGAAAGGTTCTGTAGGAACTGCATACCTGAAACCCACCAATAACAGGACGGGTAAATTGCGTTCTGCAACTTCACAAAAGTTGCCTCACCGGCGAGGGCAGTATACCCCCGTTTCTTGACACAAAGGTGCCAAGAGAGCGACCCCTATCAAAAGTACTATCAGTTACAGTCTTAGAAGGCAAATTTTCCTGCGACCCACCCTCCAAGGGTTAGCCGGCCTGCCTTCTGTTCCCTTTGGCACCCCTTCTTGCTCTCCCTCCCCATCGTAGAGCTCAGAAAGCAGTTTTTGGAGCCCTTTCACTGGATATGGCGCGCGAATTTGCAGGAGCGCATCCACAATCAGGGGGCCCCAGCGTCCCTCCCTAATCAACCCCCTATATCCCTGGAACCGTGTGATGCTCTCAGGATTGGCAGGGTAAGCATTGAGATAGTCCCGCTTGTTCTTGCACCTTGCGATATTTGATGGAGGGGCTACATTCCGGTATGGCTGGTGACGAGAGCCACTAACCACATTCGATGACTGGAGTTGCCCCACAGTGCTCGCTGGTGGCACCGGCCCTAGTGTGGCGGGACGGGAGGGACGGGGTGCGATTGGGCGGACCAGGACCGATTGGGCAGGCGTAGTTAAGAGCACAGGAGCAACGCCTGAGTGGGAGGTTGGGACCCACTTGCTGCTGATTGTAGGGGGAGGAAGGGCGGAGCAGTGCGCCTCCAATGATGGTATGGCGGTAGTGGGAGGAGTGGCCAAAGACATGGTTGAGGACAACAAATCAGTTCCTCTGATAATGTCCATGTGGTTGAGGTTACCACGACAGAGGTCATGTAGAGAAATGTAGCTCTCGCCATCGATTGCGAGTGCAAACGGGTCAAAAGTCGCGTCCTGGTCGGGTACTCCGCAAATAGAATCGAGTTGGGTACAAGTGTCGAGATAGTCCAACCCGTCCACCAGCCTCTGTACCTCCGGGTCAAGGACAAGCGGTCCAGTAGAGATGACCGACCTGAAGTAAGACACCGCCTTGGTCTGGCTGGTGGTCATGGTGGATAATTTGGAGGTAATTGGGATTGGGCAGAGGCTATCGTGCGGGGTGCGCGTTCGGGGGACGTGGACGGTTCTGGGTGCTGAGCCCCATACCCGACTCTGCTCTTATAGGACCTGTATTTGACCATACTTATGTGACTGGCTGACTGTGCGATCAGGCAAACCCCAACTATACTTGCCACGTTACTGTCCGATTTGGCCATTCGGTGTCCAAGGACAATAGGCTAACGCAACGCCAGGGTGCTTGAATATGAAGCGTTGGCTAGATAGATAGGTGGTTAGATATGTTCCACCCTGCGGAATGGCCGAAATGTGCCGGCCTTCTTACAATTCATGCATCATTGGGGTCGGCGATTACTGGAGCGAGTCCCTGGGCGCCAGTAAAGTCCTAATTTGGGAGGACTTGTTGTTCGCTGTCTGATCGTCTCCGGGGCTGCAATTATTCCTACTGGCTTGAGGCCGGGGCGAGCGAGATGGCGGAGCTCAAAGTTCCTGTATACACGAGTCCATAAAATTGATTAGTGATCTAGAACGTCACTCCCATTGTTAGGTCGACAACGAGACTTTGCTTGGCTTCCGAACACGATCTTCCTCTCTGGCTGATTCTTGGACAGTCTTAGTGGAAGCATTTCGTTGATTACGTCAAGGAACGCGCCGAATTGCACTCGTGTGTTCACTTCACTTGGACAAGGGAATGAGATAAAGGAGCACTGCGGAAGGAATTAGTACCCCCCCTGGGTACTCAAACAGCCTATGGGCGTTTCATTTGACCTGGTAAGCCTACAATCGCCTAGTGACTGCTGGTCTTCGCCCCTTTGCCCATTAAGCTGTTTTAGTACCGCTAGCTTGTTAACTTGGATTTCTCTAGGTCGGCTCTTCAAACTGACTAAGTCCTCTTACTCGCCTACTTAGCCTTCAACTACTTGACCTCAATTTCTGCGGGAAAAAAAAAGCCACACGTGCAGTGGATCCGCCCATTACATTCGATGGTAATGTGGCAATGGTGTGTTTGTTCACTGCACGAGAACAGAAGCGGGCGAATGCTAATTGGCCACGGTCGTTACTCAAGACATTCTGAACATTCTGGAGCCACACGTCTCGCAAGGACGAGAAGCAGGTGTTCATTAAAATGTACCTCTCCGTGCTTTGGTTGTTGAATGCAATTGTTTTTGGTGGAAGAGTGTCCGAGGTCCAAGACGCGCTTCGGCAAACTCCGACTCAACTTGTCCCGCGCCACGATGGACCTGCAGAGCATTATAATCCTTACAGATGAAGAAGGATCAAACGAGGGCGAACCGCTCGACCGACGGGCTATTCTCACCCCCGCTATACAGCGGACCATCGCCGCGCTCGGAGGTATCGAGGGAGGGGTATATCAACTTGGTGACGAGTGCTACGGCTGCCTCAAAGACCTCAAGAAGTTCTGGCGAAAGGATGATACCGACGATGAACGAACTGTCGCGCGAATCTTCTGGGAGTGCAGGGTGCTGCAAAATGACCTTGTACCCATTTTGCTCGAGACTGCCGGCAAGGGCCACGCCACGCATAAATGTGCAATTGCGGTGGCAGACCTACTGACAGCCATGACTTGGCCGATTGATCTAGCGGAGGAGTTGGTGGAACTCGATGAAGAAAGGGACGGAAATACGGATTACACGACTCTCATCCAGGCGCAGCTGGCCTATAAGGCTGCTTTATTACAACCTGGTGTTATTAAAGCCTTAATTGACATCGCGATTCCGTATATTGCGAAGGATAAACGAGACCGCACGGACCGAGACGGTCAGGTTGTCAATGTTATCCTTCACCTCTTCCGAAACCTTGCGTTCATCAAGGATTTACCTCCCAACACCCATCTCTCCTCCAGCCAAGCGGAGCTTTCTTCTTTGCAGGCGAGTCGACCATCACACGTCCCTGTGATTGCATAATACTAACAATGTTCCAGAGCAAGTTAATCACCCAAATGTCCGAACATCTGGTTCTTGATTTACTTCTAACAATCGCATCGAACGCCCTCGACGATTCATTCCTCAACCAGTGGAATTGTCTTATGCTCGAAATGTTCTACCTTCTATTTCGCGCATTGAAACCCTCCTCTCTCGCAGAAAACCAGTCCACGCAACCTCGTCGTGACCTGGTCAAGTTACTCGAAACCGAAGAGCGTTCAAAGCGGGAGGACCGTAGAAAGTGGACCTCGTCGAGGCACAGTCGATTTGGGACCACAATCGCTATGAAGAGCAATGTGAACGATGAGGCGAAGGTCATTCTGCATAAGCAGGCTGCGGTTGGAAAGTCTGCGGTCGAAGTACTGGACAAAGGAAAGAAGATGCTTGCGAAACGAGCAAAGATGCGCGATGCATTAGGAAGTACGACTATGCTTACTATAGAAGCTAAGACTATACTCCAAGGAGTCGCAAGGGACTTTATAATTTCGTGCTTCAATCGTGCGTATCTCCCTAAGCTACAGTGCAAAAGGTTGACTCCTGGACAGCGTTCTTGGCGTCGCTTCTCAAGGACATCCGTTCTGAGCGCGCTAAGGTCACCGAGAAAGACAATCTTAGATTGCTCTTCGTCACTAAGTGGTTCATAGACTTCTTCTTGTGTGCACGTGCCCGGGATCCTCAACACGGAGTCGGCAAGGAAGATGAGCTGGAGTTTGCCCTCGTCGTTGAGGTGGTTCAGCGGAGTTGGGCGGGCTGGGTTATTCTGCGGATGCGCGAGGCATGGGAGGATAAACCTAAGCAGTGGACGGAACTTCAAGCCGGAATAGAATGCCTCACGCAATTGGTATGAGTGGATTGTTTCTTATTATCTGAGGGATTGACAGTACGATATTCAGCTCTTGCTCGTTGACGCCATGTCAACTGCTGAGGACGAAACTATCAAGGACGCGGCTGGGCAACTCCAATACCAAATATACTACAACGGGGAAGCACTTGAACGAACAATGGAGTGTATGCGCTCCTATAAAGAACAATCCTTCTCGTAAGGACCTTTCCTTAAGGAAGGTACCTACTTACCTATTGCCTAGGTATCTCGACTCTGCTGTTCATCTTTCATATGTCCTTCTTCGCATGCTTGAACGATGGGGGAAGCAGAGTGGCCAGATGTACATCCGACGTGCCTCCAAAAGGAAGAAAAAGAGCACTCGCGATGGTGTCCCGGATGAAGGAGTTATCCCGGATGACGACAGCGATGATGAGCAGATCTCAAAGATGCAGGAAATGTTACAGGAAATGACACTAGAGAAGTTTGAGAGCGTAAGTCGTATGCATTTACAGAGTTGAACTAATGCAATCGGTAACCCATAGAAATTTGCAAACGAGGATATCGCTCAAACCCTGTTAGCATACTTGTGGAGATATCAGGAGTTTGATGGAGCCGAGCAGATGAAGCGGGTTGTCAACTTGATGCACCGGCAAGCAGTCAAAGCCAGGGCGGAGGGACTCTTTTACAAGGTACGGCCACTATGGCATTTTACTGCTGAAGGCGAACTGATACTGCCTGACGTTAGGTTTCATCTCTCAACCTCTTCCGATCCCTGCTCGGCCAACGGAAAACCTTCCCGAAGGACCAGTGCTACAAGGACCTCGTCAATCTCATCACCTACCTTCTCAGGCAATTCTTCAAGGCTGTTGAGAGGGATCACATGGTAATCATTGAGGTTCGTGCTATCTTCTGCTATGCCATTCCTGTTTCGTGCTTATTGAAACTTGGTGATAGGCCTTTTACCCAAAGAACCGTGGACTCTGGAAGAATCTTTCCAGTTGGCGGCCCCTTGAACCGAAGCGCAAACGAGTGGAGGGTGGGGAAGACGAAGGAGGAAGTGAGGATGAAGACGTGAGTTTCTTCTGTTACAGACTTGGGATAGGTGCTTATTGTTCGTTAGGCACCTACCTCACGATTCCCTCCAGATATTCGAGTCAAGCGGGGTCACTCTTGGACAGAACAGCTGGGCATATCGATCGCTTGTCTAACAGAGAAGGACCAGCGCAACCTGGTTGAATGGACGAAAGAGGTAACCGTGATACTCCTATCAACGATAATACAGATTCTGATCGTTGTTCATAGTTGCTCATCATGATCATTGGGATCAAGCAGCTGACCATTGACGAGATTGACAAGGACCGACCTCGTAATATGGATAGTGACGAAGGATTGGATGAAGGGGTCGATCAGGACGTACAAACCTTAAGGAAGAGCGATATGCCAAGCACAGAGGCCATGGCCAATCTCGAAGACTTCTGTGCGTCATAACACATCTTTATGAAATATTCTCTGACTGGGTTGTCTTCCGTGTTCATAGTGCTACCATACACCGCACCCTGGCACAGTGATGCTGCCACAAAGAATCCGCATCTCAAGCTCTTATGGGACCTGCTCGGGTTTACCGTCATCGACAAAGGTTAGCGTGGATGGTTTTCATTTCTATTGGTGACAGATTATTGACAAACGTTTTGCTTTACAGAGGCGGAAGAACTCCAATGGATGTGTCCTGCTTCTAAGATGCCTGGGGAACTTGATCGATCCCTCCGCCTCATCAACAATTATTTACTTGACCCCATCGACCTGGGTGGCAAGAAGGCGACAGATCGGATATCGAAAGGCAAGCCGAAGATGGCGAAAGAAAAAGGAAATCGTGGACAACGACAGCGGAGAGGTACTGCACCTGGTCAATCAAGAGACGGCGATCCTCGGGACAGCGATGTGGAACTGGGTTCGGAAGGAGGATGGTTGAGCGATCCTGAGAAGCTCCTTGAAAAGACGAAGAAGACCAGCAATAGGAAGGAGAAGCGGAGAAAAGAAATCATGGAGTTCTTGTCTGCTCAGTTCATTGAGGGTCTGTTGGTGCTGGCTTATGTACTACCCTCCTCACTGACGCTCAACCTCTGACAGACTCTGACGCCGAACTGGGAGATGACGACAAATTCTTTGCCAGAGAAGCCGTTATTAGGAAGAGGATGGAAGACGAAGCAACCAAAGCTTATCACGGGCAGGGGAATGAAACTAAGAAGAGGAAGAAAAGGCAAACAGTGGGTACGGATGAGGACGAACAAGACGAAGGTGCAACCAGACGCAAGAGACCAAAAAACAGCTCGCCTTCTATGGTCTCTACGCCTCCCGTTGACAGTGGTGACGAGCGACTGGTGGTCGAAGTCAGCACTCCACAAACTTCTCCACCCGCCAATTCCGAGAAAGGATCACCACCCCCATTATCGTCGAGAGCAGCTAGCTCGGTACTCAGCGATAAGGAGAGCTTTGAGGAAGTCTCTCCTGTTGTACGCAAGCGCCTACAGCGGAAAGAATCTCAAGAAGAAATGGACCTTACTGAGGAAGAGGTTCTGACCACGAGGAGGCTGGCGCGACGAGTGATAGATTTATCAGATGAGGGGGATGAGTAAATTAAATTGTTTTTGAGGACCGACCCTTGTGGTTTATATCCTGGATTTGTACCTTTGGGAATGCTAATGGGTCGAGGCCTTGCAATTCTCCAGAGACAGGTATCGGCAGGCCTAGCTCAGTAGAGTTTCTTCTGACATCTCATGCTGATTAAGCACTGTGATTTGTTGGGTGAGATCGCACGCGGGTGCCGCCACGACCGAGGCCAAAAGCCTTTAATTGTGCGCTACATAGGAATGGCCCAAGAACATCATGCATGGTGCAATAGAAGTTATACCAAGTCGGGCTATCTCATATCCCCAATCATGCCAGCCAAGTAAACGACCCGAGTTTACTTCTTGCCCTTAGGGGCCGTTTGCGACTTGATCACCTTTTTGACAATCTTGGCCTCTTCGACAAGGAATGCACGGACGATGCTGAGAGAATGAACACAATTGAGTAGGACCATCAAGAACCTCGAATCGATGGAACGTACCGGGACTTGACACAGTCACCACATCGAGAACCTCCGTATGGTCGGTTTACAGTCTTTTGCCGCTTGGAGATGGTGGCATATTGGCGGGGGCGGAGAGCGGGGATCTAGGTACCCAAGTCGGTCGAGTGTGAGCCGATCGTCGTAACAACTCCATCAAGCAGAGATGTGCACATACACCAGGCAAAGCAATTCCACAATCACCACATTTTGGTGCGGTGCCGCGTTTCTTCAAGTGGTGATAGACGAGCTTGCCACCGGGAGTCTTGACCACCCGTCTACGGCTCGACTTGGTGTTGTAGGGCTGGCGCTTGCGGAGAGTGACTCGTTGGGCCATTTTATGCTAAGATGATAGGCCTGTAGAACAGAAGCAAAGGTCAGCCGTCTGCCAAATTTCCTTGGATGACGGGTATCGACGTTCAGCAGAACACGACGGAGCTAGTTGCATAGCATGCTTATAGAAGACATGTCTGGAGCACAGGGTGCGGTTGTACGGTCCCCTGTAGCGTCGCGGGACGCAAAATGGGACGAAATCTACCAGGTTTTGACGGGGGTGGGGCTGAACTCCACGACTTGGTGCACAGTTAAGGCTCGACGATAATCCCTGATACTGTATGATTGGCCTTGAGCCGATTATTGCGATACAGGACTGCGCTTTCCAATCGAGCAGCCCTCCCAGTGGCTAACGGACGACGGCGGTGGCAAGCAGACTTACTTGACGAGTCTGTAGGAAATGGTCAGAATAATGCCAACGATAGGATCGCTGCTCGCGTACCAGGAGGAAGGGAGAAAGAATAGATCAAGCTTCCTTTCTTGTCTGGTTTCATGTTTGGCCAAACCTTGTCCTAGTTTGGATTTTTCCTTCTCGCGTCGCCAGGACGCCTAATGCCCTCACTCTGCCTCTGAATGTGTCCTTGCGCCATGTCAAGTTTTTCTGCCTTTTGTGGATTCCCCCGCCGCCTTTACTTAGTAGAGGTTGTTCCAGCATCGGAAGCGTCTAACTCAAGATTGGAGAGCCATGAAATCTCCAGGAGGCCCCATCCCCATGCCATCCGATCTTTCCACTACCCGAGAACGGCCAGAATACCGCGAATATGGCTCTATGCTCAAAAACCGTCTAGCAATATACCTCGATGTGGCGGAACACGCCTGGAACGTACGAAGTTCCAGTTGGAATGCAGTACCCTGAGGCTCTAAGGAAGCCTGGAAGGGGAAGAAAAGTGTGGAGGATGACGGCGGAGCCGCGATCGTCCCCTCAGCCAGCTTGGGCCCGAACAAGTCCCCGTTTGGCGGACCACCTGCTGGAGGAATCAGTACTACGGGCGGCGTGATACTATCGCCATCTCCGGTGTTCTGGATTCAGGAATGGGTGGGGCCAGGGACCCGAGCCTGGCTCGACCAAGTCTGGTACTGCAAACCCTGAGACTCTGAGCACAGTGGTACATCTATGGCTCTGAACCTACGACCCATCGGAATCGTGCCCGATTCGCCGGAATGCGGTTTGGTCCCAAACTTTGAAGGGCGGTAGACGGGAAGGACGCTTATCCAGCCGTTACCAGGTGGGAACCCTTGGACCGCAAAGATTGTGCCATCCCCGTTGCCTACTGCCAGTCCGGGCAGAGCAAAGGTCGCAGGTGAGTTTGGATCTGGTGGATGGGGCGACCCTGCAACGTCACGGTCCGGCATTGGTGGTGGGATAAGTAGTTTAGGAGGTGTAGTATCCGCCCCTGTCGCATCTGAGACAAACAAGAAGAAGAAGAAGAGAGGTGGTTGGGGAGGGTCTTAGGTCCAACTCATAGATTATCTTGCTACACCTCCTTGACTGTTGTGCTTACCTGTCATGATTATGTGAACTTTGGTGTATGAACCTCTTGATTTCACAACTGCTCCCTTTTGAAGTTGACCGCTCAATGATACCTTGTGCCCAAGACCAAGACCCTCCTCAGCTAAGCATATTTAATACCATAGGCCCTAACACCTAGGTTTATTGTTGCAATAGTCACCTCTTTCAATGTCTCTGGTGGGCTCCGCCCACAATGTGTTGCCCTTGATCAATAACCCTTATTGACTCACTCCATTCGCCTCCACACAAATGGAAGAGAGAGTTTTTATCGGCCCTGAAAAATCGCAAGATGCTTCTCCAATACATTAAAGATCGATATGTCAACCATTAGTGCACCAGACAGACCCCTTGAGTTGAAGTAGGATATCCTGGTCATCGTAGTCAGCTTGACAGATGAACTTGAGAGAACAAAAGGGAAACAGAAGGACGATTGCACAGAGTCGGTAAGAAACCAAAAAGACTCTCTTGAGATCTACATGCAGCAGTTGTGCAACTGTCTCACGAATAAGTTCGTCTGGAAGTTAGTCAAGCATTTGGCGAGGCAGCGACGCCAAGTGCCACTGGAGAAGAGTCAGTGTTGTGTGTTTGGCCAGTGCCACTTGACCGACACCTTCTTGACGAGTACGTCTACTACCAATTGGATCCTTGCGATGTCAAATACAGAGCATGTTATTGGGTTTTCGGTTCAGCTTCTTGACATTGCGAGCGCCTTCCAAACTTGAAAATAAAAGCAAAGCCAGTCAAAGGACACTTTCGGATCCCCACAACCCTTTCTCCTCATGTCTCGATTAGTCAAGAAAGCGCTTCACGCTTTCTCGCCCGAGAAATCTCCGATGACCACGGAGAAGAATGTCGTACAGCTGCCCACCTTGAAGGCGCCGGTCCCACTCACAGGAGATCCTGTCACTCTCGCCATCATCGGTGGAGGTGAACGAGGAAAGGCAAGTGCCTCGCCTAACCGTAGTCTAGCCAGTCACTGAGTCTCCTCGGATAGACTTTCGGCGACTTCGTTCTCGGGCACTCTCACTACTGCAAGGTCATTGCAGTGGCTGAACCCCGTCCCCAAACTCGGAAACTATTTGCCACCACATATGGTGTTCCCGTCGAGAATGTCTTCGCATCGCATAGAGAACTACTCGCCGCATCTGACGCTCTCGTCAAGGAAGGGAAACCAAGGATTGCGATGGCAGTTATCATTTGCGTTCAAGATCGGATGCATGCCAAATTCACGATCGAGTTTGCGCGCCGGGGTTTTCATGTCCTCTGTGAAAAGCCCCTGGGAATAGACGCGAACGAGTGTATCGAAGTCACTGAGGAGGTTGAGAAGGCTGGAATTGTCTTCGCCCTGGGACACAGTAAGCATTAACCCCAAACAACGCTTCTGAATCCAATGTCTCATACAACACTACTAGATTTACCATATTCCCCATACGTGTCTTCGTTGACTAGTCTCATTCACTCAGGTCGACTCGGACGTCTGCTCAACATTACCCACCTCGAGCCGGTCGGATACTACCACTTTGCCCATTCTTATGTACGGGGACACTGGCAAGCCGAAGCCACATCCGCACCTATTGTTCTCACAAAGTCCTCACATGATATTGATATCTTCTGCAAATGGTTGTGGCCATTGGTGCCTTCAAAGGTCTCGAGTTTCGCCGGGTTGGGCCACTTTAGGAAGGAACGAAAGCCCGAAGGCGCAGGAGATGTGAAACGGTGCTTGGAATGTCCAGAGAACATCGAGTCTCAGTGCGAGTACAGTGCGAAGACGTGTGCGTCATTCGTTCGCCCCGGTTTCCCCTCCACAGACTAATACTTCGGCAGTCTACCTTTCACTTGTCCAACGTGGCCACACAGGCTGGCCTGTGAGCGTTATAGTTGATGGAACTCCCACAGTAGAAACCGTAATGAAGGCCTTGGAAGAGACAAATTATGGTCTTTGCGTCTATGAATCGGCCAATGACGTCCCTGACAACCAAACGATCTCTATGCAGTTCACATCCCCAGATTCAACCACGCATTCTTCTTCCAACCAGGCCCATCTGCCACCTACAAACCCCACAGTCAACTTTACGATCATCGCACACACATCCTTGATCGGTATACGGCAAACCCGTCTTCACTTCGAACATGGTGAAGTGACAGGCGACATGTCAACGTATATGATATCCAACTTTCGTAAACCTGGCCGGGGTGCTGAACAGGTTGTACCCAGATACGTCCGTGGCGGACATGGTGGGGGTGATGCAGGGGTGATTCGGGCATGGCTGAAGGCAGTTAGAGAGAAAGAGGGAATGGGATGGGCACCCACTGATCAACCTGGGTGGGACGACTGTTACCCTGAGCAGGAGGGTGGAGAGATCGTCCCTGGGGAGAGGGAGCATGGTCCACTTGGGTACTCAAGCAGTGTCCGAGACCAACTACGAGTCTTTTTGACGGGGTTCGCGATCGAGGAAGCGAGGAGACAAGGCACCGTCGTTGACTGTGAAGAGTTTACGAACCGAGTGTTGGAGAAGTTCCGGAAAGAGAGAGCTGGTGATGGCTTGAATAGGATCGACCAGGCGGCTCAACCAAAGGTGGCAATTGAACTCGAGCAAGAGTTGGCATGATCGCGATTGTGGTTCGTGGTTTGTCTAAACCCATGAGGGGTTCTGTTTCTGGCCCCACCTTATATATGCTGGTTCTGGCTCATTCCGCGTGTCAGTATTAGAACCTGCGCAGCCAACGCCCTCCCCAGCTTATCTCTAAGTCCTTGAACTTTAAGCTCAAGCTATCTGCGCCTCTTTTACTCCACCTGGTACTAAGTTGACAGGAAACTGTACGCTCCGCCCCGGAGAGCATGGCTTCAAAATACATCGACGCTATAATATAAGTAGTCTCGGACGAAAGTTTCTATACAATTGTACGAGTACGAATCCGCCCGTTTTAC
>Ga0307513_10004921_pt1 | contig 17740 bp, 16 predicted proteins | sample 15_EM_MG_FD_202174 | JGI IMG/M metagenome (GOLD analysis project Ga0307513, IMG submission 202174) | Populus trichocarpa ectomycorrhiza microbial communities from riparian zone in the Pacific Northwest, United States - 15_EM | ecosystem: Host-associated > Plants > Roots > Unclassified | place... | reverse complement strand
AGGACAAAGGCTCGCTCGACAGCTTGTTAGGCCGCTGAATCTTTTCAACACCGACCAGAACACCCCAAGGAAATGACAATGGAAAATCAGACCGCGCCTCCCGCGGCGACCGAAAACCAGAACGGCCCGATGCTCACGGTGCAATCCGTGTACCTCAAGGACTGTTCGTACGAAGCGCCCAAGGGTCCGCGTATCGACGGCAACAACTGGAGCCCGCAGATCTCGCTCGACATCAACACCACGGCGAGCCTGGTGGCGCCCGAACTCAATGAAGTCGTGCTGACCGTCACCGTCGGCGCCAAGCAGGGCGAGACCACGGCATTTCTCGTCGAGGTGAAGCAGGCCGGCCTGTTCGTGATGAAAGGTCTCTCGCCCGATGACACGCGCCGCGCCATCGGCACCATCTGCCCGAACGTGCTGTTCCCGTACGCGCGCGTGGCGGTGTCGCAGCTGGTGACGCAGGGCGGCTTTCCGAATTTCGTGCTGCCGCCGGTCGACTTCGACCAGCTGTTCGCGCGCGGCTTGCAGCAGGCGGCGGCCCAGGGCAGCCCCGGCGCCGGCCAGACTAACTAGTTGCGCGGCACGGGAGGGGGGCAACCGACTCCCGCGCATCGATCGTGAGCCGCACCGCCAACGACGCAGAGCGAGAACCCGTCGCGGTGCTGGGTGCCGGCTCCTGGGGCACCGCGCTCGCCATCCAGTTCGCGCGCGCGGGGCATCCGACGCGCTTGTGGAGCCGCAACGCGGCCGATGCCGCGGCCATGAGCGCCGAGCGGCACAATCGCCGCTATCTGCCGGACGCGAAGTTTCCCGAGCGCGTCGAGATCCACGCCGATCTGGCGCAGGCTGTGCGGGGAGCGGTCGCGTCGATCATCGCCGTACCGAGCCATGCATTGCGCGCGCTGCTGCTGCAGTTGAAGCCGCTGCTGGCGCGCGATGCGCGGCTCGCGTGGGCGACCAAGGGCTTCGAGCTCGACACGGGCAAACTACCGCACCAGGTGGCGTACGACGTGCTCGGCGTCGAGTATCCCGTCGCCGTGCTGTCCGGCCCCACTTTCGCGAAGGAAGTCGGCATGGGCCTGCCGACCGCGATGACGATCGCCTCACCCAATGCCGAGTTCGCCAACCAGCTCGCGAACAGCCTGCACGCCTCCAACTTCCGTGCGTACACGTCCACCGACATCATCGGCGTGGAAGTCGGTGGCGCGGTGAAGAACGTGCTGGCGGTGGGCGCCGGGCTTTCCGATGGCCTGGGGTTTGGCGCCAACACGCGCATCGCGCTGATCACGCGCGGCTTGTCGGAGATCACCCGGCTCGGCGTGGCGCTCGGCGCGCAGCCCGAAACCTTCATGGGCCTGGCCGGCCTCGGTGACCTGGTGCTGACCTGCACGGACAACCAGTCGCGCAATCGCCGCTTCGGGCTGGCGCTCGCGGCGGACAAGAGTGTCGCGGACGCGCTGCATGAAATCGGGCAGGTGGTCGAGGGCTACAGCGCCGCGCGTGCGGTGCACGCCGTGGCACTGCGCGAACAGGTGGACATGCCTATCGTCGGGGGCATCCACCGCATCCTGTACGACCGGGAGCCGGCCAAGGATGTCGTCAGAGACCTGATGACGCGGCCGATCCGCGCCGAAGTCGAGTAGTTGGCAGCGCCCTAGGCGGCGTTCGCCTGCGCCACATCGGGCGCAGTGGCCGCCTTGCCGGCGACCGGCAGGCGCAGATGGAACGTAGTACCCACTCCGACTTCCGTCTCGAGCGTGAGGTCGCCGCCGTGCTTGTCGACCAGCACCGAGCGCGCGATCGCCAGGCCCTGTCCGGTGCCCTTGCCGACTTCCTTGGTGGTGAAGAACGGGTCGAAGACGCGCGCGCGGATGTGCTCGGGAATACCGCCCCCGGTGTCGCTGATCGAAACGATGACGCTGTCGCCTTCGTGGCTCGTGGACAAGGTGATCTTGCCGAGGTCGCCTGAATCCTTGACCACGTCGCCAATGGCGTGCGCCGCGTTGACGATGATGTTGAGCACCGCCTGGTTCACTTCGCCGGCGTGGCACAACACCGGCGGGATCTCGCCCAGGTGCAGCTCCACTTTCGCCACGTATTTGTATTCGTTGCTGGCGATCACCAGCGTGCTCTCGATTGCGCGATTCAAGTCGACTTCGGTCATCTCGGTCGAGTCCGGATGCGCGAATTCCTTCATGGAGCGCACGATGGTGGCAACCCGCTTGAGGCCGTCGATGCAGCCCTTGAACGCCTTGGGCATGTCGTCGAGTAGATAGGAAAGCTCGACTTCCTCCTCGGATGCCTCGGCGGCGGCGGCCGCCTCGAGCGACGGCGCGCCTTCGAGCACCGCGCGGTTGCTGACCCGCAGTGTCTCGATGAGTTTGGCCAGATCGAGGGTCGAGTCGCGCAGGAAGTGCACGTTGTCGGTGATGAACTGCACCGGCGTGTTGATCTCGTGTGCCACGCCCGACGCCAGGCGCCCGACGGATTCCAGTTTCTGCGCCTGCTGCAGGTCGGATTCGAGCTTGCGTTGCTGCGTGATGTCGAGCATCAGGCCGCGCAGGCAGGGCTCCGAGCGCAATTGGCCCGCCGTCACCACCCAGCGCAGGCGGCGCGTCACGCCGGATTGCGCCAGCAGTGCGCATTCGAATTCGGTCTCGCCGCTGCCCGACACGGCGTTGAGCTGCGTGCGCACGGCGTCGATCTGCTCGGGCATGAGCACCGATTCGAGAAACCCGGGCTCGCTCCACTTCTCCACTGGATAGCCAAGGCTGGTCTGTACCTGCGGACCCACGTACGCGAAAGCTCGCCGACCCGGCAGATAGGTGAACGGAATGGCATTGGTGCTTTCGGCGATCAACCGGTACTGCTCGCGGCTCTCTTCGAGCTGCGAGGTGCGTGTCGTCACGATGTCTTCGAGGCGCGCCTGCTCGTTCTCCGCGAGTTGCTTGCGCTCGGCGAACTGGCGCCGCAGCTTCTCGACCATCACGTTGAACGCGCCCACCAGCTGACCGATCTCATCGTTCGTGCCGGCGTGGATGTCGGGCTGCTCGAGGTCGCCTTCGGCCACCTTGTTAGCGGCAGTGCCGATGCGCTTGAGGCGTGCGGACACCGTGCGGCCGAACACCAGCGCGATGATGGTGGCCAGGATCAGAGCCGCGGCTGCGCAAATCGCGGCCGTAATGGAGTTGCGTCGCACCACCGTCGCGATCGATTCAGTGGAAAGGACCACCGCGAGAGTGCCTACCGGGCCTTCGCGTGACACCACCGATGCAACCACCAGCAGCTTGCCATGCGCCGGTACGCTCACTTTCGCGCCGCGCGCGATGCTCGCTGGATGAGTGCCATAACCTTCGATGAGCAGGCCGCTGGCGGCGTAGACAGCGAGCCCCGATACGTCTTTGTCGGCGGCAAACGGCGCGAACACTTCCCGCGCCGTGAGGGTGTCATTGAATGCGACGACGGTGCGCAGCTGCGGCTCGATGAGCCGCGCGTACAGCATGGCCTTGCCGCGCAGCTGCTGCGCCGCATCGCGTTTGACTAACAAAGTCGTGGGTATGACCACCACGGCGATGGCGACCAGCGCGACGCCGACGAAGCCCAGTGCCAGCTTCGCACCGAATGACTTGGGCTTGAGCTGCATCATCATTACGCCGAAGGCGGCAGAACGGGCGGCGCGATGTAATCGGTCGGAATATCGCCGGTCAGCGAGCCCAGCCACGCCTTGATCTCGTTCACCTCGTCGTCTTCGAGTTCGACGCCGAGTTGATGGTGCGCCATCATGCGCACCGCCTTATCCAGCGTCGCAGCGGAACCGTCGTGGAAATAAGGCGCGGTCATGGCGACATTGCGCAGGCTCGGCACCTTGAAGACCATATTGTCCGCAGCTGCGCCGGTGACCGCCTTGCGACCATTGTCGGTTTCCTTGGGCCAGGCGATGCGCGCGCCGAGCCGCTCGAACATCGAGCCACCGACATACGGTCCGGTATGACAGACGATGCAGCCGGTGTTGGCGAATAGTTTGGCGCCGGCCTTTTCCTCGGCATTCAAGGCCGTCTTGTCACCGCGCAGATAGCGGTCCCAGCGCGACGGCGTCACGAGGCCGTGTTCGAAGGCGCCGATGGCGAGGCCGATGCGCAAGAAAGTGATCGGCTGTGCCTCGCCCGGATACGCGCGCGCGAAGCTCTCACGGTACCCCGCGATGCCCTGCAGCGCGGCCACGGCTTCGGTGGGACTCAAGCCCATCTCGTCCTTGTTCTGAATCGGCATGACGGCCTGTTGTTCGATAGTTTCCGCACGGCCATCCCAGAACTGCGCGAAATGACCGGCAGCGTTGTACGTGGACGGAGCGTTGCGAGCACCCTGGCGGCCGAGAATGCCGGTGGATACCGACGTCTCTGTCGTTCCGTACTTGTCGAGTGGGTGGCAGGTGTTGCAGGAAATCTGGCCGGTCTTCGACAGGCGCGGCTCGTAGTAGAGCTTGCGGCCGAGATCCGAGAGCGCGTTGTGCACCGGCGTCGTTGAGGCGGCGAGCGGCGCGAAGCGACGCAATACGCGGGGACTCAGGTCTTCGTTGGCCAGTGTATTCGTCGCCACGGCGCTTGCAGCCGGAGCTGCGGCGCCGGCCTGGTTGTCAACCACCATGACTTCGGCATCGCCTGCGTCCGAGCAGGCGGTGCACGCCAGGATCATGATCAGGAAGGCGGCAAGAACGATTGCCTCCATGGCGATCCGGGGCGCGGAGCGCACGGCGAGATTTTTTCTGAGTGTAGATTTCACATGCATCCTTCGCTGGGTAAGACACGCGGCGCGGCCGCGCGATTTGAGTTTCCAGCAGCAGGTAATCGACCAAGGCGGGTCGGCACTTGAATCGCGGTTCGTTGCGTGTGAGACCTGTATCGGGAATCGGTGGAATCCCCTAAGAAAAAGGCGGCGCTGGGAACGCGTCCGCGGCCGGCGTGCCGATCTTCAGTTCGCGCCGGCGAAGCTCAACTGCCGCCACGCCTCATACACCGCGACCGCGGCGGCATTCGAGAGATTCAGGCTGCGGTTGCCCGGCACCATTGGCAGCGACAGCAGGTACGCAGGCTCGATCTGCGCGAGCACTTCGGCTGGCAGGCCGCGCCGCTCCGAACCAAACAACAAAACGTCTCCGGCCTGGAACCGCGCGTCGACGTGGCGGCGTGCGCTGCCCGTTTCGATCGCGAACCAGCGGCCGCGGAGCAGGCTGCGCGCCACGGCGAAATTTTCGTGCACGTGCACCGTCGCGAGTTCGTCGTAGTCGAGTCCGGCGCGACGCACAGACTTGCGATCGAGGCTGAACCCCAGCGGTTTGATGAGATGCAGCTGGCAGCCGGTATTCGCCGCGAGCCGGATCAGGTTGCCCGTATTGGGTGGAATTTCGGGCTCGAAGACCACGACATGGAACATGACTTCAGCGCATCAGTTCGAAAGCTTGAATGCGATGCGGATACTGCTGAGTCCATAGGCGCATTCGTTGACGAACTTGCCGCTGCGAATCGTGGCAAGGGCCGCGTCGTCGAGCGTTGCATCGCCGCTCGAAGTTTCGATTTCCGCGTCGCTCACCGCCGTGGCGCCTGGCGGCACGAAGTACCGGACTACGGCAGTGCCCTCGATGCCTCGATCGCGGGCCGACGACGGATAATAATTTTCCACGTCGATGCTGCCCGAAAGTTTGGCGCGGCACTTGTGCGCGCTGGCGTTGGCGGCGAGGTCCGGCAGCGGAACGCAGTTCACCGCGATCGCCTTCTTGTCGGGTTGATCGTTGATGTCGCCGAGCGCGAGCTTGCGTGCTGCCTTGGGCCCGATCAGGAACTCGCGCGTGAGATCGGCCGTTGCTCCGTCGGAAAAACTGTTCGCGTGCAGCGCGGCCTTGCAGGAGAGAAACTCCGCGCTCTTGCTCGTGATCTCGATGAACGCCAGCCGCTGCGCACCACGGCAATTGCCGCGCAGATTCCACTGGCACTCGTGACGGTAGTCGAGCGTCGAGGCGACGAACTCATGGCCGGCCTTGCCGCCCGCGTTGCCGCGCGCGAACTCCACCGGCTGTACGTGCGCGAAGCGCTCGTGGCGCTTCAGCATTTCGGCCAGGATTTTCGCGGCCTCGCCTGTGGCGCGCGTGCGATCTGCGGCTGACAATTCCTTCTCCATCGCAAGCAGCGCGGCCGCATCGTAGCCGGACCCCGCCTGGGTGCTGGCAGCGTTGCCGGACACCGCCTCCGCATAACCGCCGGCGACACGCGCGTAGATATATCGCTGCACCGGGTCGCCTTTGCCATCACCCGGCGCGTAGAACTCGATGAGGCGCAGCGCGGCTGCCAGATTGTCGAGCGTCACCGACTTCTTGAGCCAGCGCTCGAGCTGCGCGCGGTCGGGCGTGCCGCAGCTCTGGTTCTGTGACAATGCGGCGAGCGCCCAGGGGGCCTGGTCGCTGCCGAGTTCATCGGCCTTCAGGAGTGCATCGCGAGCCACCGCGCAGTCGGCAGGCGTCAACGCCCGGTAGGCGAGATAGCTGCCTACCAGCGTGCCCGCGCGGGCGCGTCCACCCTTGAGCTCCAGCTGCCAGCGAACCACCTGCTGTTCCTCGGTGATCGGTACGCCGCCGAGCCGGATCTCGTACAGGGCAAACGCGTCGTCGTAACCAAGGGAATCCGGCAGCTGGTCCGAAGTGGCGAATTTTGGGCCGGCGCTGGCGGCGGCAGGAGCGCTGGCCGGCGGGCTTGTCGATTGGGCGGCAGCGGTCGTAGCGACCAGCGCGGCGGCGAGGAGCAGGGAGAGGTTTTGCATGGGGGGCGCATCGTACAATGCGGCCCGCCATGAATGCCGCTGCCAAAACCCTGGCCAATCCGCTGCAGGTCGATTTCTGCGGGCTTTCGCTCGCCTCGCCCATCGTGCTGCTGTCGGGTTGCGTCGGTTTCGGCGAGGAGTACACGCGGATCGAGGGATTCTCGAATCGCGACGTGGGCGCCATCGTGCTCAAAGGCACCACCGGGGCGCCAAGGCTTGGCAACCGGCCGCACCGGGTCTACGAGACACCGGCGGGAATGTTGAACGCCATCGGGCTGCAGAACCCTGGCGTCGATCACGTCGTGAAGAAGATCCTGCCGACGCTCGATTTCAGCGAGACGCGTTTTTTTGCCAATGTCTCGGGCAGCACGATCGAGGAATACGCCGAGGTGACGCGCCGCTTCGACGATTCGCCCATCGACGCCATCGAGATAAACATCTCCTGCCCCAACGTGAAGGAAGGCGGCGTCGCGTTCGGCAACTACCCTGACATGTCGGCGAAAGTGGTCGAAGCCTGCCGCAAGGTGACCAGCAAGCCCATCATCACCAAGCTCTCGCCGAATCAGACGGACATCAAGGAGAACGCGCGCCGTTGCATCGAAGCGGGCTCGAATGGGCTCGCGGTGATCAACACCATCATGGGCATGGCCATCGACGTGAAAACGCGGCGGCCGGTGATCGGCAACATCCAGGGCGGCTTGTCGGGGCCGGCGATCAAGCCGATCGCGCTGCTCAAAGTGCACCAGGTGTACGAGGTGGCGAAGAAGCACAACGTGCCCATCATCGGCCAGGGCGGAATCGCCACGGCAACGGACGCGCTGGAATTCATGATTGCGGGCGCCACGACGGTGGGCCTCGGAACTGCTCTCTTTTACGATCCGCTTCTGTGCCGCAAGGTCAATGCGGGCGTGGCGGACTATCTGCAGCTCAACAACCTGCGAGGCATTTCGGACCTCGTAGGCTCGCTGCGCGCGGACTGTTAGCGATCAGGCCGCGCGCAACGAGTTCGAACGAATCAACCTTTGCTCCGACGTGAAGCCGTGTACCGCCAGATGATGACGGCAGCGGCGATGACTCCCACGACGATCAGGACGATGTCCGACGTGTAATCCACGCGCGAACCCTGAACCACGATCTCGGGGTACTTGGTGCTGGTGACGACTATTTCTTGCATGTTTCCTCTCTTTTTATCCGGACGGAGAAATGTCTGGATCCCTGTTAGGGACAAAGAATGGAACAAGCTCGGGACACTGCAAACAAAGCCGTTTGCGATTCGCGACGGCAATCACGCGATGTCCCGGTTATGTAACCCTTGAGGGTAAATCCTCGGGGAAAAGCGCGAAAAACGTCCGAAAAGATAGCGCTAACAATCTCGCTATTGCGAGTGCCCAAAGTGTGATGTCCCTCGCACCCGGAGTGTTGTCCCTCTAGAGGCCCACTGCAAGCAGGTGAAGGCCTAGGAAGTGGTTAGGCGAGTATCGAAGAGCCAGTCTCCGGCACTTCTCGAGCAGGGACAGGTTGAGGCAACCAGTCCCTACCCCGACTACGGCAACGACTCGTCGTCAGACATGCCGAGCTCTTTCAGCTTGCGGGTCAGGGTGTTACGCCCCCAGCCGAGGACGCGCGCGGCCTCCTGGCGGTGGCCGTGCGTGCGGTTGAGCGCCACGCGAATGAGCACCCGCTCGAATTCCGGCAACGCCTGGTCCAGCCAGGCGACGGTGCCGTCGTATGGCTGGGCCTTGGCCCACAGCGTCAGCGCCGCGGCCCAGTCGGTCTGGGCAGCCGGCGTGACGATGTGCATCTCCGCGGGCAGATCCTGCAGCTGAATCTCGCTGCCGGGCGCCAGCGCGGTCAGACGGCGGCACAGGTTCACCAGCTCGCGCACGTTGCCGGGCCAGCGGTACGCCTGCAGGCGCTCGAGCGTGATCGGCGCCAGCGTCTTGGTCTCGGTGCCGAGTTCGATCGCCGCCTGGCGCAGGTAGTGGCCTAACAAGTCGGGAACGTCTTCGGTGCGCGAGCGCAGCGGCGGCAGCTCGATGCGAATCACGTTGAGGCGGTGATAGAGATCTTCGCGGAAGATGCCGCGCTCGACGCGGTCCTCGAGATTCTGGTGCGTGGCGGCGATCACGCGCACGTCCACCTTCACCGGGGTCTGACCGCCCACGCGGTAGAACTCGCCTTCCGCCAGCACGCGCAGCAGCCGCGTCTGCAGCGGCGTCGACATGTCGCCGATTTCGTCGAGGAACAGCGTGCCCATGTTGGCCTGCTCGAAGCGGCCGCGGCGCTGCGTATCGGCGCCGGTGAACGAGCCTTTCTCGTGACCGAACAGTTCCGATTCGAGTAGTTCGGCCGGGATCGCCGAGGTATTCAACGCCACGAAGGGCTTGGTCTGCCGCGGGCTGTGTTCGTGCAGCGCGCGCGCCACCAGTTCCTTGCCGGTGCCCGATTCGCCGGTGATCAGCACCGCCACGCTCGAGCGCGACAGTCGGCCGATGGCCCGGAACACCTGCTGCATGGCAGGCGCCCTGCCTAACAACTCCGGGATCTCCGGCGTCTGCGCCGGCGCTTCGTCGCCGCGGCGCGCGGTCTGCCCGGCGCGGCGCACCAGCTCGACTGCCTGGTCGATATCGAAAGGCTTGGGCAGGTATTCGAACGCGCCGCCCTCGTACGCCGACACCGCGCTCGGCAGGTCCGAATGCGCAGTCATGACGATCACCGGCATCGTCGGATGCGAGATGCGCACTTCGCGCAGCAGGTCTATGCCTGAGCTGCCGGGCATGCGGATGTCGGTCAGCAACACGTCGGGGGCATCGGTGCGCAGCGCCGTCAGCGCAGGCTCGGCGGAGTCGAAGGCGCGCGGCACCATGCCGCTGGCGCGCAGCGCCCGCTCCAGCACCCAGCGAATCGAGGCGTCATCTTCCACGAGCCAGACCCGCAGGGCGGGTTGATTGGCGGTCGGAGGTGGCGTTGTGTGCATATAAGTTGGATCGACGCTCATGCGTTCTCCGGTAGGGGCAGCAGGATCGTGAACACCGTGCGCCCTGGCTTGCTTTCAAATTCGATGAGGCCACCGTGACGCGTCACGAGGTCCTGAGAAACCGCGAGGCCGAGACCCGTGCCATTGGCACGCCCGGTGACCAGCGGGAAGAAAATCGTATCGGCGATGTCGGGCGGCACTCCTGGACCGTTGTCCTCGACCGAGAGGCTGGCCGCGAGTCGATGACGCGTAGCGCCGATGTTGACGTTGGCTGCGACGCGGGTGCGGATGACGATGCGGCCACGCTCGCCGATCGCGAGCAGCGCATTGCGGCCGATGTTGAGCAGCGCCTGGATCATCTGATTCGCATCGACCTCGGCGTTCGGCAGGCTCGGATCGTAGTCGCGCTCCACCAGTACGCCGCCGCGCGCCTCGCTGCGCAACAGCCGGTAAACGTGTTCGCACAGTTCGTGGACATTGATGAGCGCTTTTTGCGGCGCGCGTGCCGGACCGATCATCGAATCGACCAGCGCGGTCAGGCGATCCGCCTCGCTGATGATGACGCCGGTGTATTCGCGCAGGTGTTCGTGCAACTCGCGTTCGAGCAGCTGCGCGGCGCCGCGCAGGCCACCAAGTGGGTTTTTGATCTCGTGCGCGAGCTGCCTGACCATCTGGCGGCTGCTGTCGAGGCGCGAGATGAGTTCGTTCTCGCGCGTGATGCGCTGACGTTGCGTGGCGTCGGAGATTTCCAGCAGCAGATATTTGCGCTCGAATTCGCTGTCGAGCGGCGTCATGGTGACGTCGATGACGCGCCGCTCGCGTCCGAGTGGACCCGCCTGCACGGCCATCTCGCGCTCGGACAAGGTTTCGCCGGTATCGAGTGCGCGCCGCATCAGCACGCCGAGCGAGTCGGCTTCGAGCACCAGTGAGAGAAAGGGCTTGCCGCGCGCCTGGTTCACGCTCACCGCCAGCAGGTCCTGCGCGGCGACGTTGGCGTACACCACGCACAGGTCGGAATCGAGCACCACGATGCCGGTGGTCAGCGCACCGATCAGATCGGCCGGCTCGAAATGGGCGATCGCGGAAGGTAGAAAGCGTTCAACCGCCATGCAGGCCCCCGGCCGTGCACGCGGTAGTTGGACGCGCTAACGCCGCGCCGGCGCGTTCAGGGACGCGCGGAAGACATGAAATGTCGTGTTCAGGCTGCACATCGTCTTGCCGTATCGATCCTTGATGAGCAGCGTGACGGTGTGCGCGCCGCGATAAGGCTGGGGCATCGCGAATGACAGCTGATTGTCCGGGACGCTGGTGCCGTCGATCCGCAGATCGACCACATCTCCTGGCCGCAGATTCGGTAGCAGTGTCACGCCGACCCTCACGTTTTCCGGATTCGTGAAGGTCTCCTCGCTCTTCGGCGTGAGCGCGCAGGTCTGATAGCGGAAGTCGTTCATTTCTTTCAGCAGTTGCTGCTCGAGCGGCAGGTTCGAATTGCTCGAACCGATCGGCGGAGGCGGTGGCGCGGAGTACGTTTGCGCCGGCTGGATTTCCACCGGCTGACCACCGGGCAAGGGCCGGTCGGAATAGGTCTTCGAGCCGTCCTTTTCCACGCGCACGTAGGTCGTGGCGAGCGCCGGCACGATACACAGCGAGCTCAAGAATATGACAACGAATGCGCGCTTCATGGGACGGCAGCATAGCGCCTGTACCTGAATCCAGCCAAAACGCAGCGCGCAGAAACGGGCGGTGGCGTCCGTGCGACGTCACCGCCCGTGTTTCGAGCCACCGCGAGGCCGGGAAGCTGGCCGGCGCGGTCGTCGGGCCTGCACCCGCTTCCTTCGCTTCCGAGGCTTCCCGCCGCCTCACGCCGCCTCAGCAGCTGTAGTACATGTCGAGCTCGACCGGATGAGTACACATGCGGAAGCGTGTGACTTCCTGTGTCTTCAAGCCGATGTAAGCATCGATCACGTCGTTGGTGAACACCCCGCCCCGGGTCAGGAACTCGCGGTCCTTGTCGAGGTGCTCGAGGGCCATGTCGAGCGAATGGCACACCGTCGGGATGTGCTTCGCCTCTTCGGGTTCGAGATCGTACAAATCCTTGTCCGCCGGCTCGCCGGGATGGATCTTGTTCTGAATGCCGTCGAGACCGGCCATCATCATGGCCGCGAATGCGAAGTAGGGATTCGAAGCCGAATCCGGGAAGCGCACTTCGATGCGGCGCGCCTTGGGATTCGACACCCACGGAATACGAATGGACGCCGAGCGATTGCGCGCGGAGTACGCGAGCATTACCGGCGCTTCGAATCCCGGGACCAGGCGTTTATAACTGTTCGTGCCCGGATTCGTGAACGCGTTGATGGCCTTGGCGTGCTTGATGATGCCGCCGATGTAGTAGAGCGCCAGTTCCGAAAGGCCGCCGTACTTGTCGCCGGCGAACAGCGCCGTGCCGGCCTTTTGCAGCGACTGGTGCACGTGCATTCCCGAGCCGTTGTCGCCGACCAGCGGCTTCGGCATGAATGTCGCGGTCTTGCCGTAGCTGTGCGCCACGTTGTGAATGGCGTACTTGAGGATCTGAACTTCGTCGGCCTTTTTCACGAGGCCGCCGGGACCGACACCAATCTCGCACTGGCCGCCTGTAGCCACTTCGTGATGATGCACTTCGACCTTCAGTCCCATCTCTTCGAGCGCGTCGCACATCGCGGAGCGGATGTCCTGGAACGCATCGACTGGCGGAACCGGGAAATAGCCACCCTTGATTCCGGGGCGATGTCCCTTGTTGCCGTCGGGATAAATGGTGTTGCTGTTCCAGGCACCTTGCCCCGAGTCGATCTCGTAGGACGTGCCGTTCATGTTGCTGTTCCAGCGAACACTGTCGAAGATGAAAAATTCGTTTTCCGGACCGAACAGCGCGCCGTCGGCGATGCCGGTGGATTTCAGGTAGGCCTCGGCGCGTTTGCCGAGCGAGCGCGGATCGCGCTCATAGCCCTGCATGGTCGCAGGCTCAATGATGTCGCAGCGAATGTTGACCGTGGTCTGCTCGAAGAACGGATCGACGACCGCCGTGGTCGAATCGAGCGCCAGGATCATGTCCGACTCGTTGATGCCCTTCCAACCCGCAATCGACGAGCCGTCGAACATCTTGCCGTCTCGAAACAGATCTTCATCGACGAGTTTCGCGGGAATCGTTACGTGTTGTTCTTTGCCGCGTGTGTCGGTGAACCGAAGGTCGGCGTACTTGACCTCCTTGTCCTTGATCAACTTGATTACATCTGCGGGTTTCATTGTTAGAGATCCTCTGGAAGGGGTTTGAGCCTCGGTCTCAATGCATTCGCTGTGCCAGCCATTGATTCCTTTTAAATCAATGACTTGAAGGTTTTCGCGAATGCCGGACGCACGTCTTTGGTGCAGGCGCGCTGGATTTTGCGCCATCTCGGGCCCGAAATGTGCCCCAGCATCGCGCGCCGCACTCCCTTGAAGCGGCAAAATGTATCCATATGCCTATTTTCGATGTATAGTCCACATATGGACTTCAGGAGAACAGTATGAGTCTGACGATCGCCACTCCCGCACGCGATTCATCTACGTCCAAACGCGCAACGTCGCTCGGCGGCGCGGGCCTGCGAGCCTTCGCCAACATCGCCGAGGCGTGGGAGTTGTCCATCGCCGAGCAGCTCAAGTTGTTAGGCATCGCCTCCCGCTCCACCTATTTCAAGTGGCGCCGCGAACGCGAGCCACGCCTGCCGCAGGACACGCTCGAGCGCCTCTCGTATCTGCTCGGCATCTACAAGTCGCTGCAGATCCTGTTGCCCGAGGCGCGCGCGGCCGACGAATGGGTGCGCAAGCCCAACAGCGCGCCGCTGTTCGGCGGCCGCTCGGCGCTCGAACGAATGTTGTCCGGGCAGGTCGCCGATCTATACGTCGTGCGGCAATACCTCGACGCAGAACGCGGCTGACACTGCCTCATAAAACCAGGGATGGTGACTCTCACTTACACCGCGCGGCCGGTGAGGCTCGCGCCATGCCATCGCATCGTCGCGAGCCGGCTGCCCACGATTCATCTGTTCGAGCGTGTCTCCGATCCGGCCGACTGGGATGCGCTTTATGAGCTCGAATCCAGGACCAACCCACGCATCCGCACGCAGCTCGGCGATTTGCACCTGGTGCCGGTGGCCGATCGCGTGAGCGGGCCGAATGCGTCCATCGTCATGGCGCCGTTCACGCACCTCTCGCCGCAGGGCACGCGCTTCACGGACGGCCGCTTCGGCGCGTATTACGCGGCGGAATCCGTCGACACGGCGATCGCCGAAACCCGTTTTCATCGCGAAAACTTTTTGCGCGCGACCAGCCAGCCGCCGATCGAGCTCGAGATGCGCTGTTATCTCGCCGACGTCGCGTGCGAACTGCACGACCTGCGCACGCGCCAGGCTGAAATGCCGGATGTCTACGACCCCGCAAGCTACGTGGCCTCGCAGAAGCTAGGGCGCGAATTGCGCGAGGCCGGCTCCAACGGCATCGCATTCAACAGCGTGCGGCGGCAAGGCGGCGAATGCGTCGCGTTGTTTCGTCCGCGGCTCCTGCAGAACGTCCGGCAGAGCGTGCATTTGAGATACGCCTGGGACGGAATCTCGATCGCCAACGTCTACGAAATCCGCGCGGTCAACCTGTAAACGCCACGGCTATACTTCCGGCCGGTCAAAATTGCGTCGAAAAATGCCGTCCATACCTGCCGACACGCCGCTGGGCACCCCGCCCCGCACTTTCCAGGACCTGATCTTCGCGCTGCAGAAATACTGGGCGGATCAGGGCTGCGTGATCCTGCAGCCCTACGACATGGAGATGGGCGCGGGTACTTTTCACACCGCGACGTTTCTGCGCTCGATCGGTCCGGAACCGTGGTCGGCTGCCTACGTGCAGCCGTCGCGCCGCCCCACCGATGGACGCTACGGCGACAATCCGTTTCGCCTGCAGCACTACTACCAGTTCCAGGTGGTGATCAAACCTTCACCGCTCGAAATTCTCGATCTGTATCTCGGCTCGTTGCGCGCGCTCGGCTTCGACACGCTGGTGCACGACGTGCGCTTCGTCGAAGACAATTGGGAATCTCCCACGCTCGGCGCCTGGGGCCTGGGGTGGGAGGTGTGGCTCAACGGCATGGAAGTCACGCAGTTCACCTATTTCCAGCAGGTGGGCGGCCTCGACTGCCGGCCGGTCACCGGCGAGATCACCTACGGTCTCGAGCGCCTCGCGATGTATCTGCAGGGTGTCGAGAGCATCTTCGACATCGTGTGGACCGACGGAGCGCTGGGTCGCGTCACCTATCGCGACGTGTTCCACCAGAACGAAGTCGAGCAATCGAAGTACAACTTCGAGTACGCCGATACCGCGATGCTGCTGCGGCATTTCGACGACTACGAAGCCGCCTGCGGCAAGCTGCTGGAGGCGAAGCTCGCGCTGCCGGCCTACGAGCAGGTGATGAAGGCGTCGCACACCTTCAACCTGCTCGATGCGCGCAAGGCGATTTCGGTGACCGAACGCCAGCGCTACATCCTGCGCGTGCGCGCGCTGGCGCGCGCGGTCGCGCAGGCTTACTACGACAGCCGCGAGGCGCTGGGCTTCCCGATGCTCGGCGCAGCTGACAAGAAGAAGGTGCCGGCATGAGCGGCACCCAGGATTTCCTGGTCGAGCTCGGCACCGAAGAGCTGCCGCCGCTGGCATTGCCCGAATTGGAGAAGGCCTTCGCGAATGGCATTCGCGCCGGGTTGAGCGAGGCGGCCTTGCCGCACGGCGAATTGCGTTCGTTTGCCACGCCGCGCAGGCTGGCGGTGCTGGTCCGCGAGCTCGCCGCGGTCCAGCCGGCACAGTCGATCAAGCTCAAGGGGCCGCCGGTGAATGCCGCGTTCGACAAGGACGGCAAGCCGACGGTTGCGGCCACCAAGTTCGCCGAGAAATGTGGTGTCGACGCAGCTGCGCTCACCCGGGTCACGGAGGGCAAGGGCGAGTTCCTGTATTTCGAGGGAAAGAAGGCCGGGCTAACTACCGTCAGTCTTCTGCCCGGCATCGTGGAGAAATCGCTCGACGCCCTGCCGATTCCGAAGCGCATGCGTTGGGGCGCGTCGATCGCCGAGTTCGTGCGGCCGGTGCATTGGCTGGTGATGCTGTTTGGCGCCGAGATCGTGGCCGCGCGTATTCTCGATACCGACGCGGGCAATCGCACGCGCGGCCATCGCTTCATGGCGCCGCGCGAACTCGCGCTCGCACAACCCGCAGACTACGAAACCACGCTGCGCGACGCAGGCAAGGTAGTCGCAGACTTCGGCGCGCGCCGCGCGCTGATCCGCGAACAGGTGGCAGCCTCAGGCAAGCAGCTCGGCGGCAACGCGCTGCTCGACGAAGAATTGCTCGACGAGGTCGCGGCGCTGGTCGAATGGCCGAGCGCGATTGCCGGCGAATTCGAAACGCGCTTTCTCGAGCTGCCGCGCGAGGTGCTGATCGCAACGCTGCAGGAGCACCAGCGCTATTTTCCGGTCGAGGGCGCTGGCGGCAAGCTGCTGCCGCATTTCATTACGGTCAGCAATATCGACAGCCGCGAGCCCGCCAAGGTGCGGGCGGGCAACGAACGGGTAGTCAGGCCGCGACTGTCCGACGCCGCGTTCTTTTGGAGCCAGGATCGCAAGCAACCACTGTCGGCGCGCCAGGCGGGGCTCGACGCGGTCACGTTCCAGGCAAAGCTCGGCTCCGTTGGCGACAAGGTGCGGCGCGTGGCGACGCTCGCCGGCGAGATCGCGTTGCTGATCGACACCGATCGCGCGCAAGCCGTGCGCGCCGCGGAACTCGCCAAGTGCGATTTGCTGTCCGCCATGGTCGGCGAGTTCCCCGAGCTGCAGGGCATCATGGGCCGCTACTACGCGGCCGCAGACGGCGAGCCGGCCGGGGTGGCCACCGCCATCGACGAACACTATCTACCGCGCGGCGCGGGCGGCGCGTTGCCGGGCACCGGCGCGGGTCTGGCCGTGGCGCTGGCCGACAAGCTCGACACGCTGGCCGGCATTTTTTCGATCGGCCAGAAGCCGAGCGGCACCAAGGATCCATTCGGACTGCGGCGTGCCGCCATCGGCAGTCTGCGGATTCTCGTCGAGAAGAAACTCGATCTCGACCTGCGCGCGATGATCACACGGGCGGTGCAGCTTCAGCCGGTGAGCAATTCGACAGTCGATGCGGAGCTGTGGGACTACATTCTCGAGCGTCTGCGCGCGTACTTCCTGGATGCGGGAAACGCCGGCGCGATTGCCAACGCGACCACCGAGATGTTCGATGCCGTGCGCGCCAGCAATCCGGTGTCGCCAGTCGATTTCGGCGCGCGCCTCACGGCGCTGGTGAAATTCCTGGCGCTACCCGAAGCGGCCAGCCTCACCGCGGCCAACAAGCGCATCTCCAACATCCTCAAGAAGGCCGAGGGCGGTGGCACCGGCACTGTGGACACAGCATTGCTGATCGAGCCGGCGGAGAAGGCGTTGCACGAAGCATTGGCCGGTATCGTCGCCGATGTGGAGCGCACACTCGCCAAGCGTGATTACTGCGCAGCACTCGGGAAACTCGCGCAGCTGCGTGCCCCGGTCGACGGCTTCTTCGACGGCGTCATGGTGAACGCAGACGATCCGAATCTGAAGCGCAACCGCCTCGCGCTGCTGGCGCAGCTGCGTCATCACTTCACGCGCATCGCCGATCTTTCCTGCCTGCCGGGCTGAGCGCTGAACATGCAGTGGCTCGGGTCCATCGTGTTCGGCGTATTCATGATCCTGTGGATGCTGGTTTTCGCGATTGCCTACTGCGTGATCACGCCGTTCCTGTCGTTCAAAGGCCGCTTCTGGATGGCGGGCGTGATGTCACACGTCGTGTTCTTCGGGTTGCGCGTGTTTTGCGGGCTGCGTTACACGGTCGAGGGCCGCGAGAACCTGCCGC
>Ga0307513_10004920_pt1 | contig 17741 bp, 18 predicted proteins | sample 15_EM_MG_FD_202174 | JGI IMG/M metagenome (GOLD analysis project Ga0307513, IMG submission 202174) | Populus trichocarpa ectomycorrhiza microbial communities from riparian zone in the Pacific Northwest, United States - 15_EM | ecosystem: Host-associated > Plants > Roots > Unclassified | place... | reverse complement strand
CTGATGGGGAAAGCTTCGGTTAGTAACATCACGGTCTCGCTCGGTTTCGCTGTCGTCCCAAAAGCCCTTGCTATGGCCCGTTAGTCGGTTGTGGCTAGCCCGCTCGCGATCCTTTCTCTACCCCCCTCCCGGTTCCGTCCGCAGGCACGGTACTGCCCCATAAGCGGGCACCTTACTGCTAAAAACTCCTCCCCCGGCTGGCACCCTACTGCTCCCCTCTGGCTGGCACCCTACTGCTACTCACCGGCTGGCACCCTACTGCTCATAGTCGTTGGCTGGCATCCCCTCTGCCCGGTGGCTCCGCTCGCCCACCTGCCTCTCTCCCTCCTGCGATTTACCCTACGGTCGCAAACCTCGCTTAGGTTACGGTTGATCATGGTATTGCACTGCCTCCTTGGTCTCTCCTGAACGCCGACGCGTCGCCATCCTCCGGTCAGTCCCGACCGTGAACCGGCCTGCCCCTTCCGGCGACTAGCCGTGGGGCCTTTTGGTTAGGCAAATTGGCAATAGTAGTTATATCTAGGCGTTTCGTTGATTCTTTTCTTAGTGTTACCTGGGGGCCTGCTGAAGGGTTTGGGTCTCTCTCTTGTACGTTTCTATGAGCTGTTTCCCTACGTGTCTGAGGTGCGAGTCTTAGCTGCTAGGCGGGGGAAGTTTCTTCTATGGTCTCGGGGGGTTTGATTTTTCCTATGACGAGGTGAAGCGGGCGGGATGAAGTTTGCTTATAGGTTTTTTATCTCCATAGCTAGCGCTGCATGAGTCTTTTGTACCTTTAAACATAATAACGATTTGATTACAAAAAAAAAAACAAAAAGAAAAAGCGACCAAGGGATAGGACCAGGAACCATCTCTCCTCCACCTCCGGCGATTGAAATCTCAACATCACGGGAAATCATAGTCACTTTCCCCTACCCACCTCTCTTCCCCCATCATGGCTACTGCCGAGGGGTTGACGTTAAGCCATCTTCCCTCCTACCCTGAGGCACGCCTGCCTCCCCTCCTTGGGGTTCTTGTTTCTATTCATGGTTGACACCCGCTCATGAAGTTCGGTTCTCCCCCTTACCCCGCACTTGCTTCCCGCCTCGCTTAGCATTTTGCACGGTCGGAAAGCTTCTCGCTTCGTTCACGGTCGGCGTTACGGTGTCGGACTCTCAGTCAAAGTAGGCCCCTTCTTACTGGGCTTGTACCCCTTGTGGATAAAGCCTCGGTTAGTAACATCACGGTCTCGTCCTGGTCCCGTCGTCGTCCCAAAAGCCCCTGCTATGGCCCGTTTGTCGGTTGTGGCTAGCCCGTTCGCGATCCTTCCTTCTACCCCCTCCCGCTTCCGTCCACTGGCACCGTACTGTCCCGTTAGCTGGGACCTTACTGCTTACCTCCCCTCCGGCTGGTACCCTACTGCTACTCAACCGCTGGCACCATACTGCTACCCACCGGCTGGCACCCTACTGCTACTCACCGGCTGGCACCCTACTGCTCCTCTTCTGATAGGTTGGCCCCTCCTCGGTTACGCCTAGTTGTGGTATAGCACTGCCTCCGTGGCTATAGTCGAACGCCTTGGATCGATGTAATGACCTACCTGAACGTACAACATGGTTTCGGTAGGCCCTCTACTGGAGATTTCCTATGTCGCGGATCAACAATCCTCTCCCCGCAGGCCGCATTTCTGGCCGTTAGAGTCTTTTCTTTTGTTTTGGTGAGCCTGCGGAAGGGTTTGGGTCTCTCTACCTGTACGTTTCTATGTATTGTTTCCTTACATGTCTGAGGTTTTATCTTAGGTGCTAGGCGGGGGACTTTTCCTATGGATTTGGGGTGTTTCATTTTTCCCATGAAGAGGTGAGGCGGGTCGTGGCTATTGTTTATAGGTTTTTTTCTCTCTATAGCTCGCGCTGCATGAGGCTGTTTGTACCTTAAATCAAATCTCGCATGATTATAAAAAAGAAAAAAAAAAATTGACCAAGGGATTGGACCACGAACCATCTCTCCTCCACCTCCGGCGATTGAAATCTCAACACCACGGGAAATCATTGTCACTTTCCCCCACCCACCTCTCTTCCCCCATCATGGCTAATGCCTAGGGGTTGACGTTAAGCCATCTTCCCTCCTCTCCTGGGGCACTTATGCCTCTCCTCCTTGGGGTTCTTGTTCCCGTTCATCATTGACACCCGCTCATGAAGTTCAGTTCTTCCCCTTACCCCGCACTTGCTTTGCAGCTCGCTTAGCATTTTGCACGGTCGGAAAGCTTCTCGCTTTGTTCACGGTCGGCGATATGGCGTCCGGACTCTCTGTCGAAGTAAGGCTTCGGTTCTGCTGGGCTTGTACCTCTGGTGGGGAATGCTTCGGTGAGTAACATCAGGGTCCTGCTCGGTACCGCTGTCGTCCTAAACGCTCTTGCTATGGCCCGTTAGTCAGTTGTGGCTAGCCCGCTCGTGAACCTTCCTCCACCCCCCTCCCGGTTCCCTCCGTTGGCACCGTACTGCCCCATAAGCTGGCACCTTACTGCTAAAACTCCTCCCCCGGCTGGCACCCTACTGCTCATCATCGGCTGGCACCCTACTGCTACTCTCCGGCTGGCACCCTACTGCTCATTGTCGTTGGCTGGCATCCCCTTTGCGCGGTGGCTTCGCTCGCTCACCTACCTCTCTCCCTCCTACGATTTACTCTACGGTCGCAAACCTCGCTTAGGTTACGGTTGATCATGGTATTGCACAGCCTCCTTGGTCTCTCCTAAACGCCGACGCGTCGCCATCTTCTGGTCAGTCCCGACCGTGAACCGGCCTGCCCCTTACGGCGACTAGCCGCGGGGCCTTTTGGTTAGGCATATTGGCAATAGTAGTTACATCTCGTCGATTCTTTGATTCTTTTCCTAGTGGTACCAGGGGGCCTGCTGAAGGGTTTGGGTCTCTCTCCTGTACGTTTCTATGAGTTGTTTCCCTACATGTCTGAGGTGCGAGTCTTAGGTGCTAGGCGGGGGAGGTTTCTTCTATGGTTTCGGGGGGTTTGATTTTTCCTATGATGACGTGAAGCGGGCGGTTGTTATTGGGCTTATAGGTTTTTTTCTCTTCATAGCTAGCGCTGCATAAGGCTTTTGGTACCTAAAACAAATAACGCTTGATTACAAAAAAGAAAAAAAAAACAACAACCAAGGGATAGGACACCAACCATCTCTCCTCCACCTCCGGCGATTGAAATCTCAACACCACGGGAAATCATTGTCACTTTCCCCCACCCACCTCTCTTCCCCCATCATGGCTACTGCCTAGAGGTTGAGGTGAAGCCATCTTCCCTCCTCTCCTGAGGCACACATGCCTCCCCTCCTTGGGGTTCTTGTTCCCGTTCATCGTGGACACCCACTCATGAAGTACGGTTCCCCCCCTTACCCCGCACTTGCTTTGCACCTCGCTTAATATTTTGCACGATCGGAAAGCTTCTCGCTTTGTTCACGTTCGGGATATGGCGTCCGGACTCTCGGTCGAAGTAGGCTTTGGTTTTGGTGGGCTTGTACCTCTGGTGGGGAAAGCTTCGCTTAGTAACATCACAGTCCGCTCGGTTTCGCTGTCGTCCGAAAAGCCCTTCTAATGGCCCGTTAGTGGGTTGTGGCTAGCCCGCTTGTGATCCTCCCTCTACCCCGCTCCCGGTTCCGTCCCCTGGCACCGTACTGCCTCATACGCTGGCACCTTACTCCTAAAACTCCTCCCCCGGCTAGCACCCTACTGCTGCCCCATGGCTGGGACCCTACTGCTACTCACCGGCTGGCACCAGACTGCTACTCGCGGGCTGGCACCCTACTGCTCCTCCTCCGATCGGTTGACCCTTCCTCGGTTACGCCTAGTCGTGGTATAGCACTGCCTCCGTGGCTATTGTCCAACGCCTTGGATCGATGTAATGACCTGCGCGACAGCGCGAATGGTTATTGTGGGCCCATGGCTTCTGTGTACTCTCCTATCACCGATCACCAAACCTCCAATCAGGCCCTGAAAGGGCCTTAGAGCAGCCATCGTTTTTTTAGTTTAGGGGAGCCTGCAGAAGGGTTTGGATCTTTCTACCTGTACATTTCTATGTATTGTTTCCTTACGTGTCTGGGGTATCTTATCTTAGGCGCTAGGCGGGGGGAGCTTTTCCTATGCACTCGGGGTGTTTGATTTTTCCCATGAACAGGTGAAGCGGCCGGTGGGTTTGCATTTATAGGTTTTTTTCTCTTCATAGCTAGCGCTGTATAAGGCTTTTTGTACCTAGAAACAAATAACGCATGATTACAAAAAAAAAAAGAAACAAAAGGAGAAAAAAGCAACCAAGGGATAGGACAACGAACCATCGCAACAACACCTCCGGCGATTGAAATCTGAAAACCATGAGAAATCATGGCGACTTTCTCCCACCCAGCTCTCTTCTCCCATGATGGCTACTGCCTAGGAGTTGATGTTAAGCCATCTCCCCTCCTCTCCTGTGGCCTCAAGGCCTCGCCTCTTTGGAGTTCTCGTTCTCGTTCTTCGTTGACACCCGCTCATGAAGTTTGGTTCTCCCCCTTACCCCGCACTTGCTTTGCACCTCGCTTAGCATTTTGCACGGGCGGAAAGCATCTCGCTTCGTTCACTGTCGGCGTCACGGTGCTGGACTCTCGGTCGAAGTAGGCCCCGGCTTGCCGGGCTTGTACCTCTGATGGGGAAAGCCTCGGTTAGTAACATCATGGTCTCGCTCGGTTTTGTCTCGTCCCAAAAGCCCTTGCTATGGCCTCTTTGTCGGCTGTGGCTAGTTTGCTCGCGATTCTTCCGCTCTCTTCCTCCCAGTTCTGTCCGCTTGCACCGTACTGCTACCATCCTCTCCCCGGCTGGCACCCTACTGCTTATCACCGGCTGGCACCCTACTGCTTATCACCGGCTGGCACCCTACAGCTCATCACCGGCTGGCACCCTCCTGCTACTCATCGGCTGGCACCCTACTGCTCATCGTCGTTGGCTGGCATCCCCTCTGCCCGGTGGCTCTGCTCGGTATCTACCCTTCCGGTCGGTTGGCCCCTCCCAGGTTACCCCGAGTTGTGGTATAGCACTGCCCTGGTGACTATTGTCCAACGCCTTGGATCGATGTAATGACCTGCCTGACCGTACAACAGGGTTTCGGTGGGCCCTCTGCCGGAGCTTGCCGATATCGCCGATCACCAATCCCCCAATCAGGCCCTTAGCGAAGCCGTCGTTTCTTTCGTTTTGGGGAGCCTGCGGGAGGGTTTGGGTCTCTCTACCGGTACGTTTCTATGTATTGTTTCCTTACCTGTCTGGGGTATATTATCTTAGGTGCTAGGCGAGGGGGACTTTTCCTATGGACTCGGGGTGTTGATTTTTCCAATGAAGAGGTGAAGCGGGCGGTGGGATTGTTTATAGGTTTTGTTTTTGCCATAGCTAGCACTGCATGCAGCTTTTTGTACCTTGAAACAATGAATACATAATTACAAAAAAAAAAAAAAGAATGACCAAGGGATAGGACACACGAACCATCTCTTCTCCATGTAACCGAGTCTTGGCACTTGTCGTTAGTCCAAGGCACAGAACGATAGGAAAGTCTTAAACGATGACAGTCGTTTAGCGTGAGGGTTCGGAGATGGCAATCTCAGGTTCAAGGCTGATCGCATAATGGCAGATCAGGGTCAGGGTTCGTTGGTTCTTGGCGTGAATCTTGGATATCAGAATAGAAGACGTTATATTCTGAAGTACAGGAGTCGAGAAAGAAATACCAGGTAGCGAAAAGAACCAAGGAAATAAGGGGCTCTTTTTTTTTCTGTTTTTTCTTTTTTTTTCTTTTTATCATCATATATTTGTTGATTAAGGTACAAGAAATCGCATGGAGCGCTAGCTATGGCGAAAACAAAACCTATAAACAATCCAACAACCCGCTTCACCCTCTCATGGGAAACATCAGACATCTTGAAACCAGAGCCCATCCTCCCCCCTCGTAGCACCTAAGACGAAAGCAAGATGAAGCAATACCCTCCTCCAGACACGTAAGGAAAGACAAGTATAGAAACGAAACCAGGGAAAGACACAAACCCTTCGGCGCGCCCCCACAACAAATGAAAAGATCTCCACGGCCCAGGGCCAACAGAGAGGGAAGATAAAACTACTATTGCCCTATGCCTAAGGGAATTCCCCGAACCTATTGGCTTAGGGGCAAGGCAGTGTCACGGGCGGACTGCTCGGAAAATCGGCGATGCTTCGGACTTTAGCATGGGCCAAGGAGGTAGTGCTATACCATGACACAGCGTAACCTAATGCGAGGTTTGCGACCGTAGAGTAAATCGCAGGATCGGATGAGGAGGGCGAGGGGAGTCACCCAGCGAGGAGAGCCACTCAGCAGTGGAGATGCCAGCTGTCGTGAGGGGCAGTAGGGTGCCAGCCAAGGGGGCCGATAAGGTGCCAGCTAAAGAAGGATGTAGCAGTACGGTGCAAGCGGATCAGACGCGTGGGAAGTGGGAGGAGGAAGGCTCGCCAAACAACCGAGAAGTACGAATATAGAGGACGGAGATGGGGTCACAGTTTTTCGAATGCCGACTGTACCGATCCTGCAACTCAGGAGAGAGGGCAATACCAGAGAGCAGGGCTACCAGAGCAACTACTTCACCGATAGTCCGAAACTAGCGACCGTGTATTGACGGAGGAAGGAGGGTTGCCGACCGTGCAAATCGCTAAGTGAGACGGGTTGCGAAGTGCGGGGTAAAGGGTAGGAACATCAACGCGAGCGTGCCCAACGAAGACGAACGGAACCAGAAAGGAATCCATAACCCCCGGGAGGCGAGGCCAAAGGCCCCAGAGAAAGTACCGAGATGAGAGCGTGACAAACCCCTGAGCAGTTGCCACGGGCAGGGTAGGTCAGAGGCGGAGGACACTCTCACGATGATTCCCCATGGTCTTGAGATTTCAATCGTTGGAGGTGGAGCGGACGAGAAAGATGAAGGAAATAGGGGGGCTTTTTATTTTTATTTTTATTTTTATTTTTATATTATATATTCGTTGTTAAGGTACAAGAAATCGCATGGAGCGCTAGCTATGGTGAAAACAAAACCCAAAATCCAAAACGAACTAAGAAACGAAATATCTGGCCCAATTCATCCTCGGCTTGGGTCCGTACCGGTCCCAGGCCCACATACGGGCACGAAATTACAGCAAGTATATTCAAAGAAACCCTCCCTGAACCAGCGGACACCGTGAAAAACAAAATTATAAATCTAGCTTTCTTGAGACAACATAAAGTACCCAAAAGAAACTACATTAGAAGAGCGGGAAGAAACAGAGAAAGTAGAGGATGACGGACGTGAAAACATGCCCGGGGGGAAGGCTGTGGCTGTAGACTTGATGAATGGGGCGAGGGCGCCCAGCAGGGCGGCCGAGAACCAGACGGGGGCGTCGGGGCCAACGCCAAGAACCCCCTGAAGGTGGCGGGTCCTGGCAGGCTCTTTGGCCGAGCAGTGGAGAATTGCATGCGCGAAAGTCTCGTGGGCACTGAAGTAACTGGGGCAGGTGGTGGGGGCTTCGCTGTCCCAAGAAGGGTGGGCGCAGAGGTAGCTCTTCCCAAATCTCATCTGGTGGAGGCGGCCCGCGGAAAGTTTGTCTAGGCCCATGAACGGGTGGGGCTTGAGCGAGGGGCGGTATGGGTATCTGGCCGGATCTGGCGCAGCCTTTTCCCATTCTTCCATGAGGAGGTTCCTGCATTGGAGCTTCAGTTGGGAGTAGGACTGGCCCGGAGGGGGTTCGGCGTAAGACTCGCAGAGTAGGTGTTGCGAGGTGACTGGAAGGGTAGACGACTGCCCGCGTTCTTTGCGCTTAGGGCTCTGTGGTCTGGTAAGTGGCGGTGAAGGGAAGGAGTCTGTACAGAGGCGGGAAGCCTTGCAGCTGCGGGGTTGATTTCCGGGGGGGAGCATAGTATCCTAAGGTGAGCCAGGCGGCGTTTGTACATAAGGAGAAGCTCCCGCGGCCGGAGGCAGGCCTCGATGGCCTGGATGTCGGTGGGGGTGCTCACAAAGCAGTTGGTCGTCCATCTCTGGACCTTGTGCCAAAATGCGGAGAGATTCCTAGTCATGTGGACCGTACGCAAGAAGGTGTCCGCGCCTTGGCTGAGAATTAGAAAGAGGAGGGAGGAGGCCAGTCTGTGGCAGAGGAAAGGGGGGAGGCCGATCCCAGGAGGGGAGAGATGTTTGACCGCCACAAAGGCCGCTTGGACCATGACTAGCCTTTTGACAAAGTGGGGGGTAGTGGAGACCAAGGAAATAGGGGGGTTTTTTTTAATTTTATTTTTTATTTTTTACATCATGTATTCGTTGATTAAGGTACAAGAAACAGTTTGGAGCGCTAGCTATGACCGAAACAAAACCTGTAAACAATCCAACGACCCGCTTCACCCCCTCATGGGAAAAGTCAATCCGCTCTAAACCAGTGCCCATCCTCCCCCCTCATAGCACCTAAGACGAAAGCAAGACGGAGCAATACCTTCCTCCTTATCCGTAAGGAAAGACAAGTATAGAAAAGAAACCAGGGAAGGACACAAACCCTTCGGCGGGCCTCCCAAAACACAAGATTGGATTTTCCACGGCACCAGGTGCCGACAGGGAGGGAAGATAAAACTACGTAATTGCTCAACCTTAAACGAATAGTGGATCGAGACCCCAAACTAAAAGGCTACAGGGGCAGGGCATATCCCAAACAAGGGAAATGCCATGGGGCGGCAGCGCTTCCGACTTTAGCATGGGCCAAGGAGGTAGTGCTATACCATGACACAGCGTAACCTAATGCGCGGTTTGCGACCGTAGAGTAAATCGCAGGAGCGGATGAGGAGGGCGAGGGGAGCCAGCCAGTGAGGAGAGCCACTCAGCAGTGCAGGTGCCAGCTATCGTGAGGGGCAGTAGAGTGGCAGCCGAGGCGGCAGGTAAGGTGCCAGCTAGGGAGGGATGAAGCAGTACGGTGCAAGCGGATCTGACGCGTGGGAAGTGGGAGAGGGAGGGCTCGCCAAACAACCGAGAAGTACGAACACGGAGGACGGAGACGGGTCACAGTTTTTTGAATGCCGACCGTACCGATCCTGCAACTCAGGAGAGAGTGCAATACCAGAGAGCAGGGCCACCAGGGCAACTACTTCACCGATAGTCCGAAACTAGTGACTCTGTATTGACGGAGGAAGAAGGGTTGCCGACCGTGCAAATCGCTAAGCGAGACGCGTCGCGAAGTGCGGGGTAATAAAGGGTAGGAACATCAACGCGAGCGTGCCCAACGAAGACGAACGGAACCAGAAAGGATTCCATAACCCCCGGGAGGGGAGGCCAAAGGCCCCAGAGAGAGGAAGGAGATGAAGGCGTGATAAACCCAGGAGCAGTTGCCACAGGTGGGGGAGATCAGAGGCAGAGGACACTCTGACGACGATTTCTCATGCTGTTGAGATTTCAATCGCTGGAGGTGGAGCGGACGAGAATGATGAAATGAAATAGGGGGCTTTTTTTGTTTTTTTTTTAAATCAGGTATTCGTTGTTAAGTACAAGAAACAGCATGGAGCGCTAGCTATGGCCGAAACAACACTATAAAACAATCCAACGGCCCCCTTCACCTCGTCATGGGACAAACAAATACCCCCCTCCCGTAGGAAAGAAATCAAACATGAAGACCGAAACCGTACTCCCAAGACCCTATGGTATGGGCCTAACTGCACACCAGCCACCAGCCTAAACTAATGGGGAGGAAAGCATAGGAAAGCCAAACACGAAGAAACCCAACATAAAGACGTACAGGAGCAAAGAAACCCTTCAGCAGGCTCCCCAAAACAAAAAGAAGAAAGTCTTATGGCCCAGGGCTGACTGAGCGGAAAGGATAAAACTACTGTTGCCGGGTGCCCTAACAGAAAAACGTACTGAACCCCAAACCCTAAAGGGCTACAGGGGCGAGCGGGTCGGGGACGGACTGTCCCCACTATTCAGCGAGTGGCAGACTTTAGGAACATCCAAGGAGGTAGTGCTATACCATGGAATACGGTAACCACCACAGGGTGCGACCGTAGAGTAAATCGCGGGAGAGGGAGAAGGACGAGCGGAGTCACCCAGCGAGGAGAGCCACTCAGCAGAGGGGATGCCAGCCACAGCGGATAGACCAAGGGCCGACCGGACGGTATTACCACTTCTCTTGTGTGGTCCCTTGTTACAGGAGAGAGAGCGTCACTACCGGAAGGGATCTAGGACGTGAGGCAGGCCGATGGCGAGGGAAGGAGGAGGAGGGAGTAAGGTGCTAGCTAGCTGTGGCAGAACAGTGCAAGCGGATCTAACGCGTGGGAAGCGGGAGAGGGAAGGCTCGCCAATAACCAAGAAGTACGAACATGGAGGACCGAGACAGGGTCACGATTTTTCGAATGCCGACCATACCGACCGAGCAACTCAGGAGAGAGTGTAATACCAGCGAGCAGGGCCACCAGGGCAACTACTTCACCGATAGCCCGAGACTGCGACCGTGTGTTGACGATGCAAAGAGGGTAGCCGACCGTGCAAATCGCTAAGCGAAGCGCGTCGTGAAGTGCAGTGTAAGGGGGAGAAACATCAACGCCAGCGAGCCAAACGAAGACAGAATCAAGAACCCCGTGGGAGGCGAGGCCAGTGACCCCAGAGACAGGGAGGGGAGAGACGGGTACGTAGTACTCCAAGGCAGAAGCCATCTGAGACCAGAGACGGGAGACACTCTCACGATGATTTCTCATGGTGTTGAGATTTCAATCACTGGAGGTGGAGCGGACGAGAAAGATGAATAAAATAGGGGGCTTTCTTTTTTTTTTTTTTTTTTATATTATATATTCGTTGTTAAGGTACAAGAAATCGCATGGAGCTCTAGCTATGGCGAAAACAAAACCCAAAATCCAAAACGAACTAACAAAGGAAACATCCGGAACATAACTCTTCAGCTGGGGTCCGTACCGGTCCCAGGCCCACATACGGGCGCGAAATTAAAGCAAGTAAATCAAAGGAAACCCTCCCTAAACCAGCGGATAGCATGAAAAATAACAAACTTAAACCTAGCCTTCCTGAGACGACATAAAGTACCCAAAAGAAACTACATTAGATGAGCGGACAGAACATGAGGAAGTAGAGGACGACGGGCGTGAGAACATTCCCGGAGGGTAGGCTGTAGCCGTAGACTTAATGAAACGGGCGAGGGCGCCCAAGAGGGCAGCTGAGGACCATACAGGGGCATCCGGGGCGACGTCAAGGACCCCCTGAAGGTGGCGGGTCCTGGCAGGCTCCTTAGCCGGGCATCGGAGGATAGCGTGCTCGAACGTCTCGGGGGCGGACAAACACCTGGGGCACGTGGTGGGGACTTCGCTGTCCCAGGAGAGGTGGGCGCGGAGGTAACTCTTCCCAGATCTCATCTGGTGGAGGCGGCCCGCGGTAAACTTGTCGAGGCCCATGAACGGGTGGGGCTCCAGCGAGGTTTGGTAGGGGTATCTGGCCGGATCTGGCGCGGCCTTGTCCCATTCTTCCAGGAGGAGGTTTTTGCACTTAAGCTTAAGTTGCGGGTAGGAGCGGCCCGGGGGGGGCTCAGGATAGAAGTCGCTAAGGAGGTGCTGGGAGGTGACTGGGAGGGCATCAAGCCCATCGGGGCCCAGAAGGAACAGCATTGAATGGGGGAGGGCGTCAAGCGGGAGGTGGGCCCTGTTCTTGGATGGTGGTCTAGGCTGGGTCCAAGGGAGGGGCAGGCGGCTGCCTGCATTCTGCGCGCTTAGGGCCCTGAGGTCTGGAGAGTGGCAGTGAAGGGAGGGAGTTTGCACCGAGGGGGGAAGCCTCGCGGCTGCGGGGTTGATCTCCGGCGGGGAGCAGAGGATCCTCAGGTGAGCCAGCCGGCGTTTATATGTGAGGAGGAGATCGAGTGGCGGGAGGCAGGCCTCAATAGCCAGGATGTCGGTGGGGGTGCTCATGAAGCAGTTGGTCATCCATCTCTGGACCTTGTGCCAGAACGCGGAAAGCTTCCTGATCATGTGGACCGTGGGAACAAAGGCGTCCGCGCCATAGCTGAGGATGGGGAAGAGGAGGGAGGAGGCAAGTCTGTGGCAGAGGTAAGGGGGGAGGCCAATTCCCGGAGGGGAGAGACGTTTGACCGCCATGAAGGCAGCCTGGGCTTTGGCCAGCCTCTTGACGAAGTGGGGGGTGGTGGAGATCGAGGGTGTGAACCAGTAGCCCAGCCATCTGACCTCTCCCTTGGGCATGAAGACCGACCCGTCTAGGTGGATCGGAGCGTTGGAAATGGGGGCCTTATCCCTGTTCGTGCGCCAGTGGATAAGCTCCGTTTTGGGGACCGAGAAGCTGACACCCAGCCTGGCCCCTCTGGCCTTCAGCCTGGCGTATTGCCTCTGCAGGATTTGCATGTTGCCCCGATAGGAGGCAGAGGATGCGGTCAGACCGAAGTCGTCCACGTAGGAGAGCGTGAGGCCCTGGGGGATCTCGGAGTGGAGGCGGGAAACGTAAATGACAAACAAAAGCGGGGAGACTGGGGAGCCCAGGGGCGTGCCCACCGATACTGGGGTGAACACCTTGGGTGATCCCTGGTACAGGAGCCGGCAAGATCTGCCAGACAGGAAAGACCTGGTCCAAGACACAAGGTACGGGTTGACCCCTTTGGCTCTAAGTATGCCGCAGAGGGTAGAGGGGTTGACATTGTCAAAACCCCCTTTAATGTCCAGAAAGAGTGTGGAGACTTTCCTCCAAGCCATCGGAAGGGTCTTCACCTCATGGGTGAGGGTGGTAACAGCGTCTGAAGCTGACAGGCCAGCTAGCGAGCCGCATTGGTGAGGATTGAGGAGGCCAGTGGCAGAGGCCACACCGGAGAGTCTCGAGTTCATTATCCGTTCAAGGATCTTAGAAAAGGTTCGGAGAAGAACTATGACACGGAAAGATGAGGGGGAGTCGTATGAGGGCTTCCCGGGCTTGTCAAGGACTATGCCGTCGGCCCTCTTGAGGGTAAGGGGGTGGGACCCGTAGGTCACCAAGGGGGCTAGAAGGTCGTGGATGAGGTGATGGGCCACGCGGTGCACCTCTTTCCAAACCGAGTTAGGGATCGCGTCAGGCCCTGGGGCCGATGATGGGGAGGAGCGGGCTAGGGCCCTGCTAATCTCGTCCGGTGCCAGCGGGAGGCATTCCCTGAACGGGAGCATGATAGTGTCGGTGAACCCGGCTGGTTCGCCACGGAAGAAATGGTCAAGGAGCGTTCTGTTGAGCTCGGGCGGCGTTGAGGCGCCAGGGAGATTAGGGAAACGGGGGGGACGCCCGACGGCGAATCTTTTGGCCGTCCATACAGTCTGGGGGGTCGCTGAGGCCAAGAAGGAGGACCAGTGGGCCATCTTCGCCTTCTTGATCGCCTTGAAATAGGCCGATCTCGCCATTCTTGCGGATGCGAGGAGAGAGGCATCGAAACGATCTCGTTTCGAGGAGCGGAGAGCGGAGTTATAGGCCTTTCTGAGCACTGACAGGAGCTCAGACCACCATGGTTTGGAGCGGAAAGTCACCCTTTTCATCGGGGTGTGCAACGCAAATTGGGACGTGACCTTCCCCAGATTGGCACTGAGCCAGAGGTCCAGGGAGCTCGTGGTGGGGAGAGGGGGCGGGAGCGAGATGACAGCTGCTTTCAGCGCAGTATCTAGAGCGGCCCAGTCGGACAGGACCCAGTTGGGGGTTGGGGGGGGGGCCCGAAATAGTGGGGCCTCAAAGCGGAGGAGGATCGGGATGTGGTCCGAGCCGGTAGAGGGGAGGGGGTCAGACCATTCAGAGAAGTAAGGTGAGAGGAGCGGGCAGGCAAAGGCTAGGTCCAGGACGCCCGGGCGCCCGACAAGCGACATGGAAAACCGAGTGAAAACGCCCGGGGTATTGAGGAGGGAGAACCCTAGGTCTGTGGCCCTGTCGAAGTAGGGGGTCGAGGTGGCAATCTCGTCCTCTTTGAAGGTCCTGAGGGGGTCAGCCGTGGGGTGATGGATGTTGAGGTCACCCAAGGTGAGGGTGGGAAGGGGGCTGGAGGGGAAAATAATGTCCGGTGGGACAGAGCGAGTGTTGTTTGCGCGCCCTTTGGTGATATAGGAGTTGATTATTGTAAAGCCAGTTGTGGAGGGGTTAAAGAAACCATTCGGGGTGAAGAGGTCAAGTGCCATGACGTCCCCTCGCCCAAAAAACCGCGGAAGGAGAGAAATAGTCGACAAAAAGGAGCTATACACATAAAAGGCAACCCGGGGCTTGCAGCCGCCAGACGTGGGGGAGGAAAAAACCGTAAACGAATTAAACGAAGGGAGTTTGCCCCTGTAGACCGGGGGGTCCTGAAGGGCTACAATGGAAGGAGGGTGGGCCAGCTGTGTGAAGGACCCGAACAGCGAAAGGAACACATCCCAGCTCCCGAGGCAGTTGTGTTGAACGAGTGTGAAGGGTTTCGGCGGGGGGGGCAAGGCCTGCACGCCACCCCAAAAGGAAAGATTGTGCTGCATTATTGGGCCAGGCCCGATGGAGTTCTGATCATAGGGGAGGGGCTCTGGGGCTCCACAGGAGGGAGCTGACCAGTGCCTGGTGTGGGCCTTACAGAGGCCGGAAGTATCGTTGTCCTTCTGGCCCTTGGAGTAGCCATCTTGAACGCCGACTGGAGGGAGCGGGTGGCTGAAGGGGGGGGCGAGACGTCATGGTCGTCGGCGGCCGTGTCCATCTCGTCGCCAGCGGGCGGCAGGAGAACGACCGCGTCGGCAGCGGATGAACGCCTGAGAGGGGCCGGAGCCGGACCGGAGTCACAATCTCTGTGAGTCGCAGTGTGGGCGCCTCCGCAATTGGTGCAGCGCGGTGGCGAGGAAGATCAACAGCCAGGAGCAGCCTTAAGGTTGCCACCTCCAGGGCAGGTAGGGTTGGGGCACCGATGCATTGCTCGGGTGTGGTTGAGGGAGCAGATGGGGCAAACGGGAAAGGCGGAGGGGCACCTGGGGGCGACGTGGCCGAAACCCTAGCAGTTCTTGCACTGAGTGTCCCTATTGGAAGAGTAGGTGCGTTCAATATTTTGTGAACGGGAAAAGAGTGGAATCGAGGAGCCCATCGTGAGCACGTCCCCTGGGTGGACGGAGACAATGACGGAGGTGGCAGACTTGCCCTCCCTGGATTGTGCGTTGGGATTGAGGTATCTGGCGGATAGGATGCGTATGTTCTTAGAGTTGAGGATCGATTCCGCAAGACACGGGAAGAGCTCTTCTGGGTCGTCAGGGAGGAAGGCGATCGGGAGGGAGTGGATGGCGAGCTGACCTTCATTGGGGGCGAGGCGAAAGGGCAACCAGGGAGACGCGCCCACAGGGAACGACTTGTTGAGCTGGTTGGAAAGGGCGTCGAAATATGGGGCAAAGGCCGCGGCGGGGGTGGCAGGGTCGGTGACGAGAAGGGTGACAGATCCACGGTCATTGACCTTGGTGGTGACTGCGAGGGGCAGGGCACTGTTCGCATCTCAGGACGCGGGCAGCAATGTCAGGGAAGGTCGCGGCAATGAGGGGCGCTTGCGGGAGCTCAGAGGGGGAAGAATGAGGAGCGTAGAACCTTCTTTCGGCCGTAGGAAGTGACCGCGGTGCCTGAATCTCAGGGGCTAGGTTGGTGGCTGACGCGACTTGGGGGGCCGTGAGGGAGCTCTTATTCTTCTTGCCCTTCGTGGTACCTTTCGAGGCGGCCTGGGCATACGAGGGTTGGGGCTTGTGACAGTCGGGGGCGAGGTGGCCTGAGATGAAGGTGGTGGGATTGGGGTACTTCCCTTCACGGAACGCGTTTGCTTCCCAGGAGTCAGGGAACTTGTCGGCGTAGGCGCGAGGGTCGCCGTAAAAGGCTCGGGTGTCCGGGTCATACCGGGGTATGTCGGGGTCGAAAGAGGAAGAGCTAGCCCTGCTGGGGGGAGGGGTGCGGACTTTTGCCTTAGGTTGAGCTGGGAGGGGTGTGGGGCGTGTAGTAGCACCAGTCGGGGGAATGGGAGGGCGAACGGAGGAAAGTCCAGGGCGTGTGGTCGCACCAGTCGGGGAAACCAGTGGCCGAGTGGGGGCTGGCGCTTGGGAAGGGGGGGCAGCAGACACCCTTTGTGACAGGTCACGTAGGGAGGCGTGGTTAGGGGAGAGCTTGCTGTCCAGGGCCGCATTGGTGGTGAGGGTGGCAACGATACCTTGTATGGTTCCTAATTGGGTTGTTATGGTGTCAAGCTGACGCGTCATGGAGGCGAGAGCGTTGAGAGATGAGCAGGAGAGAGGGACGAGGATCGTCTCGCCGTCTGAGAGTTCAGCCAGCTGCCGGTCTTCGAGGATTGGGAGCTGGACAGAAGAGAAGTTAAGCCTTTGGCGGGTCTCGCGAACAAAGTCGCGAATGTAGAGGTGGGACTCAGTGAGCTCAGGGGACGAGGACTGCCTAGAGGGGGCACGCGAGGGGGCACCCGAGGAGGGAAGGGGAGGAAAATCGTCCATTGTGAGGACGAGGGATCAGGGACGCGAGGCCTGACAAGAGGAGGAGAAAGGGGGCGAGGGGGGGATCGTGCACTGAACGACGTGGAGTTGTGATTTCAATGACTGGAGGTGTAGAGGGCGCGGAGCGTGAATAAAATAGGGGGCATTTTTTTCTTTTTTTTTTTTTTATATCATGTATTCGTTGTTAAAGTACAAGAACCCGTGTAAAGCGCTAGCTATGACGTAAACAAAACTATAAAACAATCCAACGGCCCGCTTCACCTCCTCATGGGACAAACAAATACCCCCCGCCCGTAGGCAAGCAATCAAACAAGGAAACCTCGCCGTACCTCCAAGACCCTATGGTATGGGCCTAACCGCACACCAGCCACCAGCCTAAACTAATGGGGAGGAAAGCATAGGAAAGAATAACCAAGAAGAAAACCAACATAAAGACGTACAGGAGCAAAGAAACCCTTCAGCAGGCTCCCCAAAACAAAAGAAAGGATTTGCACGGCACAAGCGCCGACAAAGAGGAGAGCTAAAACTACTGTTGCCGGATGCCTAAACGAAATACCCCGACCAAAGCGGCTAAGGGGCAAGGCGTTGACACGGGCGGGGTGCCCGGTAATCGGCGACGCTTCGGACTTTAGCATGGGCCAAGGAGGTAGTGCTATACCATGACACAGCGTAACCTAATGCGAGGTTTGCGACCGTAGAGTAAATCGCGGGAGCGGGAGGAGGACGAGGGGAGTCACCCGGCGAGGAGAGCCACTCAGCAGTGGAGGTGCCAGCTATCGTGAGGGGCAGTGGGGTGCCAGCCGGGGGGGCAGATAAGGTGCCAGCTAAAGAGGGCGTAGCAGTACGGTGCAAGCGGATCTAACTCGTGGGAAGCGGGAGAGGGAGGGCTCGCCAACGACCGAGAAGTACGAACACGGAGGACGGAGACGGGGTCACAGTTTTTCGAATGCCGACCGTACCGATCCTGCAACTCAGGAGAGAGTGCAATACCAGAGAGCAGGGCCACCAGGGCAACTACTTCACCGATAGTCCGAAACTAGCGACCGTGTGTTGACGGAGGAAGGAGGGTTGCCGACCGTGCAAATCGCTAAGCGAGACGCGTCGCGAAGTGCGGGGTAAAGGGTAGGAACATCAACGCGAGCGTGCTCAACGAAGACGAACGGAACCAGAAAGGAATCCATAACCCCCGGGAGGGGAGGCCAAAGGCCCCAGAGAGAGGAAAGAGGTGAAGGCGTGATGAACCCCCGAGCAGCTGCCACGGGCGGGGAACATCAGAGGCGGAGGACACTCTC
>Ga0307513_10004919_pt1 | contig 17742 bp, 13 predicted proteins | sample 15_EM_MG_FD_202174 | JGI IMG/M metagenome (GOLD analysis project Ga0307513, IMG submission 202174) | Populus trichocarpa ectomycorrhiza microbial communities from riparian zone in the Pacific Northwest, United States - 15_EM | ecosystem: Host-associated > Plants > Roots > Unclassified | place... | reverse complement strand
CCACAGAGTCGCCAATTGGGGTACTCAATGAGGCGGCCCAGTACGCGTTGGTCAGCCAGCCTCTTTCTGGTGCCAGGGAAGGGAGCCTGCTTCTTGGGCCAGCTCCGCTGACTACTGACAACAGAGCACAGCTCTGAACTCTCTGGAAGCCCAATGATTTCCGAGAGTGTCAATATTCTTATGGTGACCCAAGGAGGACAATCAATCATGACGTGTTTCCACCGCTTTACTGGTCGTTAGAAGCTCCAATTGTGCATAGCCATACAGCCTTATAAATTTAGTTCCAACGCCTTCATCACACAATTGTACCCAACCCTTCGTCGCTCGCCAAGAGTCTCCTCTACCCCCGTTGAGGTCACTCTGATGAGCCAGGTACTCCGCATCAATAATGACGACCCGCGGGTCATGTACACAGGCGATTGGAGTCAAGGTCTGTCCTATACCTTCACCACAACCACTTCGATGCACAAGTTCAGTATTTTATTTCGAGGTACGGCTAACACCTAATGGGCTCATTACTTCACGTGATACCTTAACCGGCATCACCACTCAGGTACTAGCGTCAAACTTTACGGCACGGGGAGCGACACATCGTCGGAGTTCATACTTGACGGAAATCTTACCTCAATGACCTTGAATGTCACATTACCGGTTACCGATTCACCAGTCCTCTTTAGCTTTGAGGACTTGACAGACGGGGATCACCAGCTCTATGCGTCATTCTACTTCTCGGGGTATGCGCCTGGGGTTGTCCTCGTGGACTACTTGGAGTACGTGCCCCCCTTATTCCACTCTGTCTTAAGAGTACTCCGCTGAAAGTCTCTGCGCTTCTAGAATTGAAAATTCGTCTGGAGGGGGGTTCGACCTTCTCACTACGGGGCCAAATGCAACGAACGTACCCTCACAAGCTGTTGTTGTGGACAGTACTAGCCCGGATATTATTCCTCAAGATGGTTCTCAGTGGTACCGGAGGCTGGCTACTGATGCCTTCGGGCAGAGTCTGATCGTCTCGGACACACGTGGTGCATCGTTGACTTATTCATTTGATGGTGTCGCAATATGGTACGATTGCGTATTTCGTATGATGCAATGACCAATCTGCTCCGTAGGTGTTATGGGATGATTACCCCAAGGAATGCTTATTTTTTCACCGTATCGATTGATGGTTCGACACCACAGCAGTTCAGTGGAGAAAACAATGTGTTACTGGTTCAAAAATTGCTTTGGTCAAATACAACCCTTGGTCCTGGCAGGCACACCCTAAACCTCACACTTGTGGACAAGGAAATTTATCTGGATTTCTTCCGGTAAGTCGTTGGTGAAGTGAGATAATAGGGGTGGAAATCATGCAATGACTGATTCTTGCTCTCTTCCTTTGGCCGAACAGTATCCTCCGCGAAACAGAGACATCTACGTTGCTCTCGAGTACACCAATCGCAACCTCTACAGAACCAGTCGCTCCCATCAGTAAATCGAGCCCAGTCCCACTAGCCGTCGGCTTAACGCTCGGCCTCCTCGCCATTGTAGCCGTTGTTCTTTGTGGTTTGTGCTATCTCTACTTTCGAAGGAGAAGATCACCCAATGATCTCGACGAACACAATGCTTCTCCATTCCTCCGTTGGCACAAACCAACCCATGGGACCGCAAGCGCCCTCCTCAAACCAGCCCGCAACTTGGAGTACCTATGGCCACGAGTCCTCTTGGTTTAGCTGAGTTGGGTCCACCCCCCAGCTATCAGAGCTAGCAAAACAGGGGTGTGGACACAGCCGGATAAGTCCGGGAAGGTCTTTGGTTGTGTCACATTGATTCAATGGACCATTTCCTCATTACCCACACCTTGCTTTATATGGATACTTGTGTATTATTTTCTTTTGGTGGAGTATAAGAGTGAGAGGCGTGAGACGTTGACGTCGGGGGGTTTGGTGGTCATGGGTAACATGATGTGGAGAGAGAGAGATAGGGCCTGCTGGTGGTCTGGCTGTTGTGGTCAGGTGTGGGTGTTGAATGGACGGATGGTAAAGGCCGGTGGTTGTAGTGAGAAATGAAGATACGCGTTCGGTTTCTCGGTTTCAGCGCCTCCTGGACGTGGACGGAGCATAATCTAACGCTAGCGAGTGTATTATCTCTGCTAGGGGCGTGCAGCGAGGCGAACGAGGGGCGATCGGGCGTTTCTCGACCCAAAGGCCGAACGATGCGGTCTCCACCCTGACCATCCAGTGGAGGTCAATGTGCAGTTCTGGCCTGTTCTATGATGGCCGGAAGGTGCCTGGACGAAGGGTTATCGCAAGATCTCGGATCGATGCAATAATGGATAGACTTCGGTGTGCCAGCCGGGCGAGAGAAGATATTGTGATACGACGATCATCATCGTCATCATTGAGTAAGACGACGAAGAAGACGACGACGACGACGAGGTGTGCTTAGCGCTTGTGTTGTGGCTTGTTTGTTCCCAAAAGTTGAACCTGCCTGTCTCGACCCTCTCGACCCTCTCTCGCCCCTCGCTCGCTAGCTCATCGATCTTTGGGCAACCAGCATATCAGAAACACCCTAGCTGCACACTCGACAACGCTCCATGCAATTGTTCTTCAACACGCCAATTTCCCAGATCAACGCTCAGCTCACCAACAACCAAAACTCTTTCTCATCCTCTCATCTCTTCTCCGTTGCCCAGCATGGCTACTCAAGCGACCCCTGCGATGCCCATCCAGCGTATCCAATGCGACCCCCAGCGTCTAGCTGCCGCAGTTGTCGCCCAGCTTCAACTTCCGTATGTCTCACTTGGGCAGCCTCACCAGCAGCAGCAGCAGCAAGCCCAAGCGCGTATTCTCGATAGAGGTGCTTTTGCCTCCATCTACCTCCTTTCTACTTCCCTCCCGCGTATTCCCAAATCCCTCGTCGTCCGCGTCTCAACTCGGCCAGTCTACAACCCGACTGCCCGCAAGCAGGAAAAGGACAAAATCCGCGGCTACGTAGGCATCCTTCTACTCATCCACGGTGCGTATTCCGGCCCTAACCCATACTACCTCGGAATTTTTTTAACGCCTGAATCCATCCAAGCTGACTCGTCTCTCTCGGAACAGCCCGCGCGCCCTCCTCCGTCCGCACGCTCACACCGCGCATGCTCGCCTATGATGCCTCTGAGACGTGTGAATTCGGTCATGGATGGATCGCTATGACCCGCCTGCCCGGCCGCCCCCTTTCCGAATCCTGGCCAGAGCTCTCCCCTGCCCAGCGCGAAGTCGTCATCCGCCAGTTGGCCACATTCACCAATCATCTCTCATCCGTCGGCACCTCTTCTGAGGGTGACGAGGATGGCGAAGCTGCGCCGGGCAGTTGGCCCGCCGTGGGCAGCCTACTTGTTAGAGGAGACTGCCAAACATTCAGCCCTCTGGAGGCCATGAACGACCGAACACTCCATCTCGACCTCGAGTTGGCGCCGTTGCTCTTGCCCAAGAGGCATGGAGCGAACAATCTTCGACCCGTTACCCTGGAGGTGCGTTGCTGCCTCACCTTCGATCTCGCACATCCGGTCGATTACTCATCCCGCTACAGCCGCAACATACTATCCTTACTACGTCCTCCCCAATACTCCTCGATGGTGACGAGGACGAGGACGATTACCTCTCGTGCTATGAGGTCATGCTGCCGATCCCTTCGCCACCCTCAAGCCGCCACCGCACCCAGTTCTTCCCCACCGGTAGTGCAGAACCGGAAAGTCCGACCTCTGCCGTGGTCAAGTCGTGCGAGGACTGGCTGGCGGGGATCAAGACCGGCATGCCAGACATTGTCATCTTCGAGGTGCGTCGCGCCCCCGACACCAGCGTCGCGGCTTATTCAGACCAATGCTCACACTTTTCTATATTGTTCAGGTTGAAGAATCATCGATGGAAGATCTTCAACAAGTAGGGTCGGTCCCCGGAGAACGCGACGTAGACAGTGTCTATGCTTCCCTTGCCCTATGGGACACCCCTTCTGCCTCGGATCCCTCCGAAGAGACCCCATACTCGACACCCATGAGTACTATGCTGCAGCTTGATGAGGAAAGTGACTCACCCACGGAGGACCTTTTTGCGTTTGCTTCGACACCCGTTCTCTCACCCGTTGCCACCCAGACGCCTGCTCCGCCTCCGCTTCTGACTCTTTCCCTTTCGGGGCTTGGGACTTCCCGCCGATCGACGCTGGCTCCCGCACCCCCGCCCCCGTCTGCCAATACAGTCCAAGTCACCCGCACACCCGCAACGTACCTGCCATCAACTACGCTGGAGATGTTCCACACCGCCCTGGGTGCTGAGCTCGCCTTCTTGGAGGAGCACCAACCCGCAGCTGCAAGGTGCTTCAACAATAATATGCTGCGCCTTACCCAATGTGGGATGGCAGACGAGATCCCCCGCGGTGCACGGCCCGCAGTGGGCAAGTGGGACGGGTACTCTGCACAGCTCAACGCACTCAAGGCTATTGTACGCGAGGTGGCCGATTTGCACCAGCGCCAAGACGAATATCTTGTCCTCAGCCGTGTCGGGTGGGACGCAGCGGATGTGCTTATCCAAGTTGAAGAGGATGAGGTTGGAGAGGAACAAGTCAGAGTTACCGGTGTAGTCGATTGGGAGTTTGCGGGCGTTGTCCCGCGGTGGATGGTCGCTGGCCTTCCTGACTTCCTCCGCTCCTCGTCGTCGATGGATGACGACGATGACGGTGATATCGCGGAGCGGGAGGGGGACGGTATACTCCCTCTCTGGGAAGAAGCTTCGAATACTTGGGCGCTCCCTCAGTCCGTTTGGAACGACGATCATCTCGCTAGTATCTGGCGTGATACACTCAGCATGGCCGGAACGGAACCCCAGTGGGAGAAAGACGAGTTGGTCCGCGCGGCATGGAAAGTCGCCAATGTCGAATGGCACGAAGTCCAGAAGGGATGTGCATGGGCGCGGGGGTACCTTACCTTGCGTTCTCACCATTACCACCACCACCATCGGCATTCACATCCCTCGACTTCGGTCGCTGGCAAGCTCAATACACCAAACGAGCGCTACCTCGCTGTGGACATTCCTTCCGACGGGGAGTGTTCGTCCGGTGGGCGTAGTCGTGGGACAAACGACACGCAGGAGACGGTGGAGAGTGCGATGCCTGCTACGCCCACTGAGGATGAGATTCCTCTTCCCACTGCCGCTGCGCCAATCAAGAGCGGTCAAGGCTTGGGCTTTGCAGGGTTCCTCTTCAGTGGAGGGTATAGCGATGAGGATGGAGATGAAGGAGACGGCAGCGACGAAGAGGAAAGTGAGGAGGAAGAAGCGGAAGAGGAAAAGGAAGACTATGAATCCACCCCAGGCTCGCACGACTGGCGAGACGAGTTTGAGAGTGCTTTCATGTTCTCTACCCCTCTCCCTTCGAACACTTTGCGCGCCTCCAGCGCTCTCCTTCAGCCCGCCAGCTCGCCCACGGCCCAACAAAAGAAAAAGAAAATGGCCGAGGAACGCAAACGAGAAAAGCAAAAATTTGAGCAGGGGATGAACAACCCTCTCCCGCGTGTTGGGTACGAAATCTTGTGGGAGGTACCACCATCACCTACCACGGAAGACCTAGACTTCTTGGTCGAGAGGGATTTGGATGCGGGGTGGTAGTATCCATATGCCCCAACTCGACTCCCCAGGACTTCTTCTCCTGTCCTAGCCTTGAATCTCTAACGCAATGCTAGACGGCCCCCGGCCTCCCTTGCACTGTCCCCGACTTACTCGACTACGATTTCGACTCTTTTTATTCACCTGGACCCTCTCCGCCGTCGTTCCCGGCTCTTGTCTCGCGCAACGTCCGACCACCCTTGGTCTTTTGACCACTTTAATTTACACGTACCATATTGCCTCGGCTTATCATCTGGTCTTTGGGCTTGAGAGTTTACATTTGTCTTCACGGCCCAGTCGTCTGTCCAGGACTTGTTACCGTCGTCAACGTATGAGACCGTGACTGTGGCCCCTTTCCATTACCATGTCTCCTGTCCGATTGTGGTGGTCATACGTACTTGTATCCTGCGTTTACGTTTGAGAGTGTTGTATGAGTAGCGTTGTAGCCATTCGGAGTCCGTGCTTATTACGATGTCGTGTTAAAAACGTAGGTGGCCGCTGCTGCGCCTCTCCGTTCGATCGATGAGCCAAATAAACCAGTCTAGTCCTTCACTGAATTATCCAGATGCCGATATCTTCTGAGCGTTCATATCTCCTTGATGATAGCGCGCGTACCCGTTACGCGACCGTTACAACTGTCGGTGGCAAGTCATAGAGCGCTCTGTCCGGTCCGCCGGTCGTGGAAGAAACGGCATGTGTGCATCCCGCGGACGAACTTCATCACGGACAAAGATCAAATACAATCATACTTTCATCTTGTGGCTATCTGGTACTCCCACCTTCCAAATACCTACCTCATGCGGGAGGATCCATATTCATTTTGAAAGTACACCGAGGTCTAATCTCCTTCGAGATGTTACAACCTGGGTTGCTGGTATGCATTCCCTTCCGGTCTGTCTCCGCTGGGATCTTGACGTGTTCAGAAAACAACCCAACATACCAGTGAAGCCATTATTAGAAACATACAGTGACCTAGTCAACCTTGACATTGGTTGGCTTGTGCCGTCACCGGGACCACTCACTCCCCCAGCTAAATTCCCTCATAGTTTCTTTTAAACTGAGGTCCGCCCCTCTCGAACATCACTTCTCAGACTGGAATATCCCTAGATTAACGGTGTTTGGACTTACCTTTAGACTTTGGCGAGCTTCAAGCGACATCAACCTCAATTTTTGCCATCCACCAAAGGAATCAAAGTATTCTTTCTACGCTGCATAGCCCACCCAGAGACTGTCGTCCAGTTCTACTTGTCCACCTTTCCATCACTCTACTATTGCAACGCATTCACGAACATGCCCTTCCATATCACCCCTGCATACACTTAACTCCTATCTATGACCTCATCCTGGTCGTTTAATTACTGAAATTTCCCTCCGGAGGTGCATCAAAGGCAGGAGCTCGGCAAATTGTATTTAATAGATAAAACCCTGCTTGGTGGATGTAAATTCCTGGAGAAATTTAGGTTTGTTAGAATAGAAGTCCTGGATGGGCAAGGAGAACAAGCGAAAACCCATCTAGCTTGACAGCTTGCTCATAGCATGGATCTACTCTTGCCGGTTTACACCGTTTTGTGTTATAGACCCAATGCCGAGGGGTAAACATCTGGTAGGCCTCATCGTAGTCCATTTACATAGGCATCTCGCGTGCATTGAGTAGTATGAAGCCAGGGGCTAATAAAAGAAGTGCAGTCCCAGTTAATGCAGTGCATTGCATTCTCCAATACCAGCATAAGCCCGGTCTCACTCTACTTTTCACCCTGTCATAAAAACAGTACCAGGTGAAGACGATTTATTTAAGGCTTTTACAGTATATGGTGACTGTACCGAGCTAAACGGAGCATGGATGTGGATGAGGATGACCTTGGGTGGACTGCAAACATTGAGAAAGAAGTTGAAGTTGAACAGTGCCAAGTAACCAAACACTGAATCAGGTTGTAATAACCCTTTTGGCATCAGCTCTGACAATTTACATGCGACCAAAATAGTGGCTGAGCGATAGCTCAAGGATGATATCAGACGACTCGACTGAGCCAGTACTAAGGGACATGCACACCCAGATTCAGACCTCAAGGTACTCAGCTCTATTGAAGAAATGTGCTTACCAGAGGCTGGAGTGCACATGAGAACACATTCCCATGGGTTTACCAATGGACCCCAGGTCCAGACCCAGCTTATTGTTGACAACAGGAAAATGAAAAGGTTTTGCTAGCTACCTGTCACACCAAAATACCCAGGTTCCCTTATCGCCTTGCTGGGCCAATACATACGACCTCGATTGGACAAACAAGAGAAGTCCTTAACTCAAGGAAGGTCTACAGTGTTGCTTGCTGTACATGGGCCCTGCTTATAGATAGAGAGAAGAGGGAAGCGGCGGCCCCTCTCGGCAAGCAAAAGTGGTGACAAGACCTGTGTTACAGGTGTTGGATGTACCTACCATCAGTATTATTGTGCTCTAGTTGAGCAAAGGGGTGTGGCCTTGCTGTCAATGGTGCTCGATGGGACTCAGTTGGCTTCGAAGCGTGTATAGGACGAGACTAATAACATTCTAGGAACTCCTCCCGTGTACGATTCCCAAGTATCGCTGGAGGAGACACGGTTTGAGTGTGGCTCGCCGCTCGCCTTTGTCGAGGCCTAATCTTCCGCAACTCTCTCTCGGGAGGTCTCAATCGCGCACTTTGCTTGCTCACTCTTTGTTTCGACTGTGTTTTACGCTCCCAAACAACCCGGCGCGTAAAGAGACCGTACGCGGCAACGTCATCAGCCCGCGGCACTCTCCGTCACCAGCGCTCATCGTTATTCGCTATTCCTATCTCGAGTAAGCCCACACCTTACCAACTCACATTATATAAGCCCGTGAGTACTCCTTTGGTCGTGCTGCGACGAGCGCCCCGGTGAGCGCACCGGCCGTAGTACGGAAATGGTCGACCGGGCTAACCGCTCGCGCCTTGCGCCTTGTAGTGACCCCCTTGCGATTGTCAAGGTCCGTTTCGGGTCCAACAACGTCACAAAGGGCGTGTCGAACGCGGCCCCTTCTTGTTTGTCTCCCTGTTCTGCCAGCCACACGTTCGAACCACTCCCGCCCCGACCAGTCTCGCTCGTAACACCGTTATTTCAGTGCTACTCCACCATAGACCATATCACTCTCTCACACTACCGGAAACTTACGCTCGCCGCTTGCTAGCCTAGTCATGCCTTCGCCAGCTAACAAGTCTGCTCCTATTCCCACTGGTCTTCATCCTCCTAATACCAATAAGAAAGACAAGACACCACGCAACTCACCAGGTAGCACTCACGCAGGCAGTCGCACCCCCCGCGCGAACATCAATGCCGCCCTCCCGCTCGTCGCACCACCCGATCCAAAGGCGTTGACCAAGAAGGCCCGGAAGGCCGTCAACATCAAGGGCAACAGAGGTAAAGGTCAGAGCAAGAGCGGTGCCGGGGGTGTCGCCGTAGATGGTGATGATAAGGACGAGCACGAGAGTGGCAGCGGCAGCAGTGAAGAGCACGACGACGCGCCCGAGCTTGAAAGTGCGCCCAAGGCTAAAGTCCAGATGGGCGAGTTGGTCAGCGCCGCAGAGGAACGCGCTGCGAATGGTTCGTTAGCATCTCTCATCCCTTTACCCCGTCTCACCGCTCCACTCCGTTGGCCCCAGACTGACCTCATTAGCAGAACCGGTTAAGCTTTCCGCCGGGTATGAGCTGGTCACCAACCCCGCCTCGAAGCCCATGCTTTTCGACCCCCGGCGCGGGCACGTCGCACGCAGGGGCTCGCTCGCGAGCTCAACTGGGTTCACGGACGAGAGCGATTGGTGCGAACTGAATATGGATGGTATCGAGGTCTCCGTGCCACGTGCCAAGTACGCCGAGGTGCTAAAGAGGGCTCCTGCCCCCGCTACAAGTCCGGTTGTTGGCGGCGCGCGCGCTTGAAGGTGGAGATTCCTGCCTGCTTGCTTACTCGTTTGGTTTCGTTCGATATAGACGTTTTTCGCGCCGTGCTCTGCCTCGAGACTCGATTTTATGGCTTGAGACATAGAGGTCGACTCATCCCGTCTCGGTTTTTAATCGCAGTGTACGGTCTCCTCTTCCATCCACACTACATCGCCTGTATATGAGACTGGTCTTATCGATATCCTAGTGTGCCTTCTTTACATCCCGCGTGGTCAGAATCAAGGTTGGTAGGAGGCTGGAAAGACAAGGAACCTTAGCTTGGGTCGCCCCATCTCAAGCACGAGGATATAGTAGTGGCTTGACATGGGCATCAGGCATTTATAATCAACGCCTTTGTCAGCCGGGCAGGTAGCCCAGGTAGCCTTGGTCAGTTAGGCTGATTGTTCCAACTCAGCCTAATGGCAATGGCCTTCGCTAAACTGCGTTGATGTCTGGGTGCTCAATTTACAGGTTATGTACTTTCCCAAGGGAGAGTTCCTGGCTGATTCGGCTCACGATCGGCTCGAAAGAACGGCAATCAAATGTTCCAGAGGACTATACCTTCCTACCCACAACTTCTTATGCAAACTCTGTGGTCCGTGATTGTACTCATCATCCTTGGGCAGCTAGGGTTTCATTATCGCTTTTGGCTTTTGCACATGGGGACGCCTAGAAGGAAACACCTACTGTTGTCTGGCCAATAGTTCCAGATATGCTGTAGGCAAGTTGACTGGTGGCACCAGACAACTCCACTTTTGGACCTTCGCTATGTAGTACAAGGGGTTAAGACGAGTGTGGAGGTGTTCGATTGGCACGGCATTGGTCAATAATACCGCCTTCCCTCCAGTTCTACTAGAGTCTAGGAAGGTAAGCTATGTGAGATTGGCTCCGCCCCGCAGAGGTGGACGTCATAGCCCGTCTGTTCTCAAGGCTTGCTGTACTGGTCCATTCTCGCCCTAGTCATGATATGGCTGTCGTTAGTTACCTCCAACTTATGGTTGTACCATATATATCCTGCACCTCATTTATTACCGCTAATTTAACGCTCCATCCAACTTGTTTCCTACGAGCCGTAATGGAAAAACCTAATGAACGAGATATATTTCGGTATTGCTAGATACTACATATACAACCATTTGAACGAAACAGAGAACTGCGTGAGGTCGAGAGGATGAGAAGAAAGGGAGTAAGGAGTGTGAATCGCAGACTCGGGCGAGTGCGAGGAAAACACGATGTACAAGATGTGCCCCGGGAAAGGCAAGAAGATTAAATAGACCGTCCCAAACCGCCCATCGCGCTCATGACCTCTACTGAATCAAGGCTAGAGTCCGGGTCGTACCCCTTTCCGACAAGGTCAGTGGTGTTAGCGTCTGCCATGGTGGCTCTCGTGTCCACCGTCGACTCCTGTCCGGGGTTCCGTAGGCGAGGATCAATACCAATCAACTCATTTTCAATCGCGGATAACTCCTCGAGGCACTCCTTCAGTCGTGTTCTCACTTCCTTCGCGTATTTCAATAACGGGACGAGGTTCTGAGGGGTCAAAGCAAGTTGTTCTTGCGTAGTAGACGATTGGAGGATTGCTGATTGTGACGTCTGCGGCAGGTTGACTGAGGAGACCGACGCGGCTGAAAGATCGCGAGATAGTGAATGTGGTGCCCGGGGCTGCGGGGAACCGATGGCATGAGGTGAAATGACTTGAGCGAGAGGAGACAATGGGCGTGAACCGCCATTTGACTTGGCCTTTTGATCAAGCAACTTGCGTTTAAGTTTGTTGGAGGGTGATTTGGTGGTTGCGTCGATACCATCGTCTTTGCTCGCATTCGAGGCCATTCCGAGAGACAAAGACGACGTAGACAGGTCCGTCTGTGCAGTTTTTGGAGGCGGTACACTGTCCCTCTTCCTCCTCTTCAATGGTCCACCGTTGACAAGACCCATTCCCAATCCAGCAGTCACGAACGCCCCAGATTGCGGACCAAGGCTTCGAGCTGCGCGAGTAGTCGCATCCTCTTGGTATCCGTTCGCCGCGCTTGGGATGTTTCGCTCCATCTCCTCCAACTCCATTCGATCCCAGTCCTCACCGTCCTCATCCTCACCATCTCTCGCGGCCGGAGCGGACGAAGTAGGTCCACCACCAGTATCTTCTGCGTCGAGAACAGGGGCTGTCTCTCCGTTTCGGGTCCTCGACTTGCTTGAATTCCTCCTACCACTTGCTCGAGGAGAAGAGTGTCCCAATCGGAAAAGCGCTGATAATGACGGCCGTCTTGGGCTCAGTCTATGGGGTCCACTGGCAATGGTCTTGGTTTTCTCCCATTTTTCCGGGTCTGCCTGAGTGGTATGAGGTGTACCTGGTTTAGAGACTGGTTTGGGAGAGACGACGTCCACTGGATCGGCAGATGCCTTCTTCCGCCGTCTGTGAGGGGCTCCACATGTAGGCACGAGATCATCCGAAGATGAATGGAGGCGTGGACGGGGTGGTAACTTAGGAAGAGGCGATGGCGTATCCTTCTCCTTTAGTTGTTGACGGAGAGCGGCTTCCTTGTCTCTGGACCGTTTGATGCTCAGCAGGAGATCCCGTACGCCGAGAATCCCTCGGCGACCGAGGCGCTTAGGTTTCCTTTCTTTGACAGGTGCGTCTTGTTCTTCTGCATTTTCTGGCGGTACTGGTGATTGCCCGCGGCTCTGGCCACTCTCTTCAATTGAAAGAAGGGTGATGGCACTCTTCGAGTGGGAGTGGTTGTATCGCGGCTCGGCAGCGTTAGAGAGGGGCTCTGGTGGAGATTGTGGGAGTGGGAATGTGCTGGGGTCCTGCGCATTGAGCATTTCCTTCAGTAGAGCCAGTTGTCGAGGATTGAGGTCATGGCGCCCAGTAGTTGAAGCACGGGAAGCAGAGGTCTCACCTAGAAAGGTCAAGGTGAATAGCAAGCTGGACACAGAGCCGGATGAATTACTATTTCCAAAGGCGGGTTTCTCCGGCCCAATTAAGGTGACCGCTCGCTCACGCAGGGCTTTCGAACTCTCTTCAGAAGGACTAGGATCGACCAATGCTGGGCTAGTGGCCGTGACGGGCAACGGTGAATGGTACTTCAAAATATCTGGGGAGTTTGCGGCGCTAGGGACGGCAGAACTGACGGTGGAATGATTGGCCGTAGGCGCGCCATCCTCTTTCCCAGTGGCACTCAACTCGACAAGGAGGTCAGCACACTCCCACCATATCCCGAAGGTCGTATTAAGCGTTTGAAGCGAGGTGAGAATGTTGGCGTATTGTCCGTCGGTGCTCTTGGTGCTCGTCGGGAGGGTGCTGGTGGTCGCGACGACAGGACCAAAGGAAGCACGACCCCACCGGGGCATCCGGAAGTCTCCTGAGCGTCGGGGTGCATGTGACGGTCGTTTGCTGTTCCGAACGTCGGCCTCAGTCGGATGTGACTGATGAGACGAGGCGACACTCTCTTGGATCACCAAACGGAGGGCACCAAGTCTCTGTCGACGTGCATCTTGCAATTGTTTGAGGTCTGACAGTGGATTAGCGCTTAAGGTCAGAAAATACATAACGAATATTTGACGCACCGCCGACGCAACTCGCGAATTCTCGAACAGCGTTCAGGTCTCTCTTCAGCGCGTTCTGTTGCTGGGTGATCCTAGCAGGGATTTTCAATTCGCCATATCCGCCCCTCGAACCGGACCCGCTGGGAACCTCGCTTCTGCCTCTTGTTGGTGCCATGACCGAACTAACACTCAACTCTGATACTCCCTCCGGACTCGGGCTCTTTCCCATCATAAACCCTCTATTTGCTTTAGGCGGGTGCACAGAAGGCGATTGGGAGGCAGCCAACAGAAGGTCATCCGGGTGAGTCGGCGCGAGTTCAGTGTTGGTCACCGGAAGTTCCTGGCACTGGTGCTGTTTGATCGTTGTAGTACTCGAACTTGCAAGTCGCCTATAGCTCGCCTGCCTGGCAGTCCTCATAGTCCCCGGGCTATTCTGCGGTATGTCGTCCGGGTCCACTACACCGTCTTCCGTCAACCCACCATCCTTCCATTTAAACGAACTGGGTACGACGTCCTTCTCCTTCCTCTCCCCGGTCATGCCGGCCGGGCTAATACCCAACCCCAACTCGGTCAAACCCACACGACTACGGTGTCCTCCAGAGGCTCCTTTTTGTGCACTCCGAGATGGACTATCAGGGAGATCCCCTCGACGCTGAACGGGTGTAGCCTGGTTGCTCCCATCTCCGGTGATGCTGGTGGTCCCAACTTGACGCCTCCGAATATTGGTGACGTTCAATGGTGAGGGTGTCCGCAACTCGATAGGTGGCATGAAAGGTTTCGAGTATGGATCTTGATCATGTGTTGGTGACATTCGGGGTTCATCCACGGAGGCACGACTGAGGGATGAATTGCTGGTGTTCGGACCGCTAGATGTTGAGGGGTTTGTGCTCGTTGCACTTGCGGGTACATAAGAGGACTCCGAAGATGGGACCGAGAAGGTGAATGGTGGCGAAGATGATAATGGACTGTTGGGACTATCTCGCTTCGGTATGTATTTATGCGAACCGGCGCCAGAAATCGGTATAGCCATCGCACCAGGGGACGCAGCCGAGTTTCTTCTCGAATTAGGACTCACCGAGGTGGCTTGAGAGACAGACCAAGGCATGTTATGGGGTGACTGCTCGGTCGCTGGCGACGCACTTGGGGTCCCTCTTCTCGAACCGATACCCGAACGACCTCCGTTGGATCTACCAGGGTTCAGGAGCGCCGTCTGGAGTTGAAGTTTCGTCGGTTGGCTGACAACAGGGTTACCACCTAATGACGTCCTTTCGCTTCTTGCAGATGGACTCGGCCCAGAAAAGGGTCCGAGCCTGTGCCTTAGATTTGCTTTCGGAGTGGAAGGTGAAGAAGGAATGGTTCCTAGGGTTGCGTTAGGCGCCAGCCGTTTGGTCAATAATTCTGGCATCCTAGCACGGGGAGTATCACTCCTGTCGATCTCTTCTCCGAGTAACGTGTTGAGGGTGTGCCCACTTTGAACGGTAGGTAAGGCGCTCGTTCTCTTCTCCTTTAATGCTGGAAACCGAGAACTTGTTGGCGAGGGAGGAACACGGAGAGGCGGCAGAGGCGGAGGACTTCCTGCTTGGTGAACATGTGAGGTCAGGCGTGCTTCAGCGGATTTACTGACTCCTGCGCTGGAATCGGGATGAGAGGGCTGAGCAATGGGGACGGGACCACCTGGTGTGGCGGAGAGAGAGCGATTCCTAGTACCAGAGCCCGCCGAGTTATTGAGTGCTTGCGTCGGAGGCAATGGTGAGTGTTGTTGCTGAGACGACGGAGAATGGTGCAGTAAGAACCCACTCAGTCTACTGAACCTCTCCCGACTAGCCTTCCGCAATGGACTAGACTCAGCAGGAGGACTAGAACTACAGCCCACTCCGGATCCGAGACTAGCCCCCAGAGTGACGTTGGAAAAACGCGACCCACCATCCGCTAGGGAGCCCGCTCCGCCACCACCGGAGTTTGATACGTCCCGATCACGCTCTTGACCCCTCTTTCGTCCCACTCCTGCACCAGCCCATCGCTTCAAGCTCCCAATCCGTGTGAGGAATGCACTCCGTCCAGCCATGGGCGGACCAACCCCCGCAGGCCTCTCGACGTTTGCGCTCCCCGTACTAGACTCGGCGGCGCTGTCCCTCCCTTCCAGCGCAAGCAACGCGGCCGCTGAGAGGGGTCCGCCTGTGGGTGGTCGAATGTCCGATGATGTAGAGTTGTGCAGTGCGCCAACTGGGCCTCGACTGTCCACGCTAGCTGTTTCATCTATGCTGCTCCTGCTCCCTGATAAGTTCGGTAAGTAACCCCGACCCGCATAGGCTACCCCAGGTACCCTCGGCACCCCTCCCTCTTCCAGTTCAAGGAAGTCATCCTCGTTCACCACCCCAGGGCGGGACTTCTTTCGTAATCTACGGCGCTCCGATTGCTCCTTGGCAAAGTACTTATCTTTCCCCAACAAGCGCGACCCGGACGCAAGATGCATCTGCGAGCTGTGGGACTTGGGGTTCGAACTTGTATGGGAAAGCGGGAGGGAAAAGGTCGAGACAGGCGGACTAGCTGAGGGGGGCGGGAAGGGGTGTGAGGCGAATTCGAGTTTATCCGAGTTCCATGGGTTGGTGGGTGGGTTAGAGTTTGGCGATGTGTTTGGGGCGAGTGGGACCGACGGGCCGCGTCTATGTCGTGAGGAGGTCGAGTTGTGCGAATGTGGGGCATCAGTTTGGGGATGCCTAGGAGGACCGATGCTGGTTATCCTGTCTTGGTCAAGCGTTAAGAGGCCAAACTCGTCAGCTAGACGGCGGTTATCTTCCTCTTCCTGGACGTGGTTCGTCAATCTAGAGGCCTTGATCGGACGACGCTGTTTGTTGTCTAAGGACCTGGGCGGTGGTGGGAGAAGGGGTGTTTGGGTTGGGGGTGAAAGTGAATTGGAGGTCTATATTCGTTGTTAGCGCAAGGAGGTACGGAGCAGAAAGTTTGTCGAAGAGTCAATAAACTGGGGTGGAAAGGCTGGGCTTCCTTCACTCGGCAAACTGAATACCGTCAACCAGTGGCAGGATTCAAGAATAGAGCGCTAGCATAACCTTGTGTTATACATAAAAGAGGATTTTGCGCAGGCCTCGGGCCATGGACCAGAAACACCCTCAAAACATTTGTACTATCTGCTTACGACTTACCAGGGACCTGTTCTGGACGACGGGGGGAATCGTAGGCTCGTCTTCATCCCAGTTCTCGTCGTCGAGACCACCAGTATCTGCGCTCCATCTGGTGGTGCGCGTGCTGGTGGCGAGGGAGAGGGTGGTGATGCCGTTCCCGCGGCTCTTTGTACGTTTGTGTGCTCGAGGAGGAGAATGTGCAGGAGAAGGAATGGAACGTCTTCGTGTAGATTGTACAGGTGAGTTTGTCGCTGACGGTCCGCCGAATTCGAAATCGTCGTCCCAGTTTTCTTCTGAAAATCCGAGAGAAATACAGTGAGTACCGATATCGAATGAGAGGGATTGTGAGAGAGATTGGAGTACTAGTGCAGCAAAAAGGACGCGGTTTGAGAATACGGACGGAGACACACCATCTTGGACAAGATTGCGACTCATGGTCGTATCATCGGGGACACAGAGGGCGAACGAATGTGTATATAGGAACCGATAGGGTGAAAAGAATAGACTGTGGTCGAATGCAGACGGAGATAGGGACTAGCAGTGGTTGAACGGGTGAGAGAACGGGGCGTCGTTGCGCTGGACGGTGATGGGGTAATTTACACGTGACGATGCTGTTGTATTTGAGCAGGACTTTGATTGAGACGAGTACGCGACGGTGAGAGACGATGCGAGACGAGACCGAACAACACGCGCGCGCCGGTGGGTCCACTCGTCGACGGCAGAGAACAGCACAGGAAAGGCAGGGCTCAAGCGTCGATCGCCCAAACAACTACCCAAATAACGGCCCAAATAACGACCCAAATAAGATTCAACAAACGGGACCCTTTGTACAACCACTTGCCATTTCCTGTAAACTTCCTTTTCGAGGTGACAGTCCATTGTTGTCCTACGACGCCTACAATGCCGCATTGCACGACCACGACCACGAGATATGTGTGCACATCTGCCGTCCCTTTTTTCCTTTTTGCATATGCCGCTTGACGAGTGGGAATCCTGTCGTTAATGTCGCCAATTCGCCTCGTGCCTGAGAAGGACATGGGAAGGACAAGTTGGACGTAAGCATTCTCTTGGTGTAACTGACGTTTTGGACTCCTGGGGGCTGGTCGTAGAAATTGAAATAATTGGCAACAGGACGACAAGGACGAAGAAAGGATCAGCCGGAGGGATTACAAAGTAAGGAAAATTACCTCGAAGGTTGTCTGTCCTATGCGCCTCCCGACGTTACACCGATGGGAAAACGCCTTTCCCACGCACCGACGGCTCAAATGGACTGCATACGTCTATTCTTATGCGCTGGGGCATTCAATTTAGCTTCTAATTACTACATCCGCATAGTGATCATCTTTAGGGATATTGGGCAGCGGCACTACCGTGGTCCGCCCTTCATGTCATTATAAACTACAATAAATCGTATCGCTCGTACTAGGTGTCAGTGTGTGTGATGCACTCTGAAGAGGCTGACCTTCTGGTGGACTTGTTAGGTTTACGTCGAACAGTAGAAATTTCATGTTCGTGGCGGT
>Ga0307513_10004918_pt1 | contig 17742 bp, 12 predicted proteins | sample 15_EM_MG_FD_202174 | JGI IMG/M metagenome (GOLD analysis project Ga0307513, IMG submission 202174) | Populus trichocarpa ectomycorrhiza microbial communities from riparian zone in the Pacific Northwest, United States - 15_EM | ecosystem: Host-associated > Plants > Roots > Unclassified | place... | reverse complement strand
GTGGGTCGGCATCAAGATGGTCAACGAGACGGCGGAGCAGACGGCGATCGCACGCTTGGACCTGGACGCCTTTCGCGTCGAGCTTCCATCGGCAAACGACCTGACTCCGCCCGAAGGCCTGCATTACCGCGGCAACTACGCGCCCCTGCGTGACGAGGAGATCGTCAACAAGCACCGGCTGCCCTTGGTGCACCGCTTCGCGCGCGCCAACCGGCTCGATGGCGTCTCGTTCGGGGCCGCGGGCCGGCTGGGCATCGTCACGGCCGGCAAGGCGCATCAGGACGTGCGCCAGGCCCTTCGCATTCTCGGCATAGACGCCGAACGGGCGCAGGCGCTGGGTGTCGCGGTCTACAAGGCGGGAATGATCTGGCCTCTCGAACCGCTCGGCTTGCGCGAATTTGCCGCCGGCCGCGAAGAGCTCTTCTTTGTCGAGGAGAAAACCGCTTTCATGGAGTTGCAGGCGGCGGCTATTCTGTACAACGCGCCGGCGCGCCCGGCCATCACCGGCAAGCAGGATCTCGCAGGCAATTTCCTCTTGCCTTCCGAAAAGTCATTGGAGCCGGCCGAGGTGGCGCTTGCCATCGCGACCCGGCTCGACGCACTCGGGATGGCGGATGAAGCGCTGGTATCCCGGGTGGCGGGGCTAAGGTCCTATCGCCGCGCCATCATCGAAATGACGCCGGGGGCAGAAAGGCGGCTGCCCTATTTCTGCTCGGGCTGCCCGCACAACGCTTCGACTGCGCTGCCGGAAGGTAGCGAGGCGATCGCGGGCATCGGTTGCCACGGCATGGCCATGTGGGCCAAGCCACGCACCCACCTGAGCACACAGATGGGTGGCGAAGGTCTCAACTGGGTCGGCCTGGCTCCGTTCTCGAACACGAAGCATGTGTTCCAGAATCTCGGTGACGGCACCTACTTTCATTCCGGCAGTCTCGCGATCCGCGCCGCCGTGGCGAGTGGCGTCAACATCACCTACAAGATCCTCTTCAACGATGCGGTGGCGATGACCGGCGGCCAACCGGTGGACGGCCAACTCGATGTGGTCAGTCTTGCGCAGGAGATCCTGGCCGAAGGGGTCAAGCGCGTGGTGGTCTTGACGGAGGACGTGGGCCGATATGCCGGTGCACGTACGTTGCCGGCGTCGGTCGACTTGTTCGATCGGCGGGAATTGCAGCGTGTGCAGAAGGAATTGCGCGACCAGCCCGGCTGCACCGCGCTGATCTACGACCAGACCTGCGCGGCGGAAAAGCGCCGCCGGCGCAAGAAGGGCGAATACCCGGACCCCGACCAGCGCGTGTATATCAATCCTGACGTTTGCGAAGGTTGCGGAGACTGCTCCGTGCAATCCGGTTGCGTGAGCGTGGAGCCGCTAGAGACCGAACTCGGGCGCAAGCGCACGATCAACCAGTCGGCCTGCAACAAGGACTTCAGCTGCGTCCAGGGCTTTTGTCCATCGTTCGTCACGGTGCACGGCGCTCGGCTCACGAAAGCCGGAAAGGTCGAGCTTCCCGCCGATCTGCTGCGAACCCTCCCCGCACCGGAGGCGGCGCCCATCACCGGGGGCACCTGGGCCGTCATGATGGCGGGCATCGGCGGCACGGGCGTCGTCACCGTTAGCGCCATCCTCGGCATGGCCGCCTACCTCGAATACAAGGCCCCTTCCGCTTACGACATGACCGGCCTTTCGCAGAAGAACGGGGCCGTCTTCAGCCACCTGCGGATCGCCGAGAAGCCGGAAGACATTCACAGCCAGCGGCTCGGAAAAGGCGATGCCAATCTGGTGATGGGTTTCGACATGGTCGCGGCCTTGAGCGACGAGTCATTCCTTACGTTCGGTGATTCGACGCGCTTTGTCGGCAATCGCAGGATTCAGGAAACGGCCGCGTTCGTGACGGACCGCGAAGCGCGCGTGGACCCGGATCTTCTGCAACGCAAGGTGCTTCAGCGGGTTGCGGAACCGCACACGACTTTCGTGGACGCGACCGGCCTGGCGCTGGCACTCTTCAGCGACACCATCGCCGCCAACATGTTCCTGCTCGGCGTGGCCTCGCAGCGCGGGTGGTTGCCCGTAGGGCTCGAAGCACTCGAACGTGCTATCGCCCTCAACGGCGTGCAGGTCGAGATGAATCGGCGCGCGTTCGAAGCAGGCCGGCTCTGGGTCGTTCATCCGAAGCAGGTCGAGCAGGCGGCTCTGCCGCGCCTGCCGGTACAGCGTTCGCCGAGCGAGCTGTCGATGGACGAGCTCATCGCGCATCGAACCCGTTTGCTGACCGACTTTCAGGATGCAGCGTATGCAAACCGGTGGCGCACGCTCGTCGATGAAACGCTCGCGGCGGAACGTGCGATCGACCCAGGTGGCGCAAGCGATCAAGCGCTGTCGCGCGCCGTGGCCCAGAACTTCGCGAAGCTCATGGCCTACAAGGACGAGTACGAGGTCGCACGGCTCTACACCCGGCCCGAATTCATGGGCAAGCTGCGCGCGCAATTCGATGGTCAGACGCGGCTTGGCATTCATCTGGCACCACCGCTGTTCGCGCGCCTCGACCCCGTCACCGGCCACCCCAGGAAAGAAGAATACGGACCGTGGGTGTTCCATGCGATGCGCGTGCTCGCGTGGCTCAAGGGCCTGCGCGGCACCCGCTTCGATCCTTTCGGTCGCAGCGAAGAACGGCGTGCCGAGCGTGCGCTCATCGCCCAATACGAAGCCACCATTCGCGAGATGCTCGGCCACTTGCGCAAGGACAGCCTGCCCGAAGCGGTCGCGCTGGCCAGCCTGCCGGATGGAATCCGCGGCTACGGTCATGTGAAGGCGGCGGCCATGGCGACCGCTGCCGCCAGGAGAAGCGCGCTGCTGCAAGCGTTTCGCGCGTCGGTCAGCGGTGCCCGCGGGGCGCGTGAACCGCAAGGCCAGGCATGAAGGTCCGACTGGAGGCCAGAAGCGGCCTCGGCGTCATCGTGATCGACCATCCACCGGTCAACGCGATCTCGGCAGACGTGGTCGTGCAGCTGGGTCTTGCCCTGGACGCCTGGGAAGCCCGACCCGACCTGGCAGCACTCGTCGTCGCTTGCGAAGGGCGCACCTTCGTGGCCGGCGGCGACATCGCCGGCTTCGATAGCCCGGACTTCTCCCCCGCGCCGTTCAACGGCATCCTGGCACGCATCGAGGCGCAGGCCCGACCGGTCGTCGCCGCGTTGCATGGCTCGGTTCTCGGCGGTGGATTCGAACTCGCCTTGGCCTGTCACGGGCGCGTGGCGGCAAATGGCACGCAGTTCGGATTCCCGGAATTCAAGCTCGGCCTTCTTCCAGGCTCTTTGGGCACGCAACGCCTGCCTCGGCTCGTCGGGCCCGAATTGGCCCTGGACCTGATATCGACTGGCCGCACGCTCGACAGCGCGGCGGCGCTGGCAGCCGGCATCGTGGACCGCGTCGCCCCCGACGCGCTGGCGGACGCGATCACCCTCGCCCAGGAATGGGTGCAAACGGTACGTTCGCTTCGCCGCCTGAGCGAGGTGCGCCTCGCGCCCGACGACGAGCTGTCCCGACGGCTCGAGGCGGCTGCTGCAGAAGCCCGCGACCGCCAGCCATCGTACCCGGCGGCCGTGGCCATCGTGAGGGCCGTGCAAGCATCGTTCCTGCCCTTCGCCGAGGGCGAAGCCATCGAGGCGAGCCTCTTCGAGGCGCTGCGAACGTCGCCGCAGTCGCAGTCCCTGCGGCATCTCTTCTTCGCGCGCCGCAGCACGTGGAAGATCCCCGGTTTGTCGCGCGACATCCAACACCGCGACGTCCGCTCCATCGGCGTGCTGGGGGCCGGGACCATGGGGCGCGGCATTGCGATGAGCCTTCTCAATGCGGGACTGCCCACGCGTCTGGTCGACCCCAGCCAGGTGACGCTCGACAAGGCCATCTCGACCATTCACTCGCTCTACGCGGCGAGCGCAGCAAAGGGGAGGATCAGCGCCAGCGACGTCACGGCCCGCATGGCATTGCTGCACACGGAACCCGGCGATGCAGCGCTTGCCGACTGCGATCTCGTCGTCGAGGCCGTCTACGAGGACTTTGCGCTCAAACAAGAGGTCTGCGCACGCCTTGGAGAGCTTTGCAAGCCCGGCGCGATCATCGCCACGAATACGTCGACCCTGGACCTTGACCGCCTGGCAGCGGCGACGGGGCGGCCGCGAGACGTCGTCGGCATGCACTTCTTCAGTCCGGCCCATGTCATGAAGCTGCTGGAAGTCGTGCGCGGGCGCGAAACGGCGCACGACGTGCTCGCGACCGTGATGGCGCTTGCGCGCCGAATCGGCAAGACGGCCGTCGTTTCGGGGGTGTGTTACGGCTTCATCGGCAATCGGATGGCCGAGGTCTACATGCGCGAAGCCGAGTTCCTGCTGATGGAGGGCGCGTCACCCGCCCAGGTGGACGCTGCGATCGAGGCCTTCGGCATGGCCATGGGGCCGTGCCGCATGCTCGACATGGCGGGCGTTGATGTGGGAGCCCGAACGGTCATCGAATGCGCCAAGTCGGGGGGCTTGCCGCCGGACGCCAGCTATCGCGCGCTCGTGCGCACACTCTACGAACACGGCCGATACGGACAGAAGACAGGCGCTGGCTACTACCGCCACGAAGGCCGCGCCGCGCTGCCAGATCCCGAGACCGAACGCATCTCGATTGAGTTGGCCGCAAAGCATGGAATCGCGCGGCGGCCGGCGATCGATGAGCGCGAGATCGTCGAGCGCCTGCTCTACCCCATGATCAATGAGGGGGCGAAGATCCTCGAGGAGGGCATCGCTTGCCGGGGCAGCGACATCGACGTGGTGTGGACGGCCGGGTACGGATTCCCTGAGCATCGCGGCGGCCCCTTGTTCATGGCTGACAGCATCGGACTGCATGAAGTGGCGCAGCGCCTCCAGCACTACGCTAGGACCCGCGGCAACACCCATGGCTATTGGACGACTTCTTCACTGCTCGACAAGTTGTCGGCCGAAGGGCGTCGACTTTCGAGTTGGGAGAGAACCCCATGAGGGAAGCCGTCGTCCTCTCCACGGCCCGCACGGGCATAGCACGGGCGCACAAGGGTTCGCTCAACAACACCCCTTCGCCTTCGATGCTTGGCCACGTCATCGCTCGTGCGGTGCAGCGAGCCGCCGTCGATCCCGCTGAGATCGAGGATGCCGTCATCGGCACGGTACTGGCGAGCGGCACCGCAGGCATGAATATCGCGCGCAATGCTGTCCTGGCGGCGGGGCTGCCCGTTACGGTGGCAGCCCAGACACTTGACCGACAGTGCGCCTCCGGGCTGATGGCGATCGCAACGGCCGCCAAGCAAATCATGGTCGACGGGATGGATGTTGTCTTGGGCGGAGGACAGGAAAACATCACGGCCGAGCAGACGGCCTACTTCGAGTCGGTGTCGCGCGCGCGCGATCCTCGGGTGATCGCTCATGCGCCGCATGCCTACATGCCCATGCTCGAGACCGCCGAGTTGGTCGCTCGCCGGTACGGCATCTCTCGTGAAGCACAGGATGCCTTCGCCCTCGAATCGCAGCGTCGCATGGCGGCGGCTCAAGCCAGCGGCCGGTTCAGCGCGGAGATCGTTCCCTTCGCCACCTCGATGGCCGTCACGGACAAGGTCACTGGGGACGTCACGCGTCGCGATGTCGTGCTCGACAGAGATGAAGGCAATCGGCCCGACACCACCGCTGCGGGACTCGCCGCCCTTCGACCCATCATCGAAGGCGGTACCCTCACTGCCGGAAATGCGAGCCAACTGTCCGATGGCGCATCCGCTTGCGTGCTGATGGAAGCCCGGCTTGCCGAGCGTCGCGGCCTCACCCCATTGGGCGTCTATCGAGGCCTGGCCGTCGCGGGTTGCTTGCCGGAGGAGATGGGAATCGGGCCGATTCACGCCGTTCCTCGGCTGCTTGCGCGGCAAGGGCTGCGCATCGAGGACATCGATCTTTGGGAACTGAACGAAGCGTTCGCCTGCCAGGCACTCTACTGCCGGGACCGGTTGGGCATCGATCCGGCCAAATACAACGTCAATGGGGGGAGCATCGCCATCGGCCACCCTTATGGCATGAGCGGCTCGCGCATGGTGGGACACGCATTGCTGGAGGGCCGCCGCAGAGGGGCCAGGCGTGTCGTAGTAACCATGTGCACGGGCGGAGGAATGGGAGCGGCTGCACTCTTTGAACTCTAGTAGTGTCGCGGGTTGGAAATCCGCGGCGTTGAGATTCGACCAGATCGCAATCACGCCACGAGTCTCGATCCACACTCTCAGTCGCCATTCGTTCAGCAAAGGCATCAACGTGGAATCCAGAAGTCTTTCCGGCCGTGCGGCCATCGTGACCGGCGGCGCCAAGGGCATCGGCTTGGGCATTGCAGAGGGCCTGGCGTTGGCCGGAAGCGCCGTGACCGTCTGGGATACGGACCACGATGCGCTCGGCGCCGCCGTCTCGTCGCTCGCCGCAAAAGGCCTGGTGGTCGCAGCCGCGAAGGTCGACGTGACATCCGTCGAATCGGTGGACGCCGCCACGGCAGCTTGCGTCCAGACGCATGGCAAGGTGGACATCCTCATCAACAACGCCGGCATCGGCGGCGACAAACTCGTGACCAAGATGGATCTCGAATTCTGGGAGCGCGTGATCAAGGTCAATCTCACCAGTCAATTCATCTGCACCAAATCAGTCGCCACGTTGATGATGCAGGAGAAATTCGGGCGAATAGTCAACATCTCCTCGCGTGCCTGGCTGGGAAACCGGGGGCAGGCAAGCTATTCGGCTTCGAAGGGCGGCGTTGTCAGCCTGACGCGAACGCTGGCTCTCGAGTTCGCACGGTACGGCATCACCGTGAATGCCATCGCGCCGGGTCTGATCGACACGCCGTTGCTCAGAGCGCTCCCCCCCAACGTTCAAAGCGATCTGGCTCGAACCGTGCCGATGCAGCGGCTCGGAAGCCCCGCCGATATCGCACATGCCGTCAAGATGCTCGTGGATCCCGCTGCGGCCTACATGACCGGCCAAGTGCTGTATGTCTGTGGAGGACGCAGCCTCAGCAGCGCATCGGTTTGAAAAAGAGCATTTGAGGAGACATCCGTGAAGACCGAGAGAATATTGCTTTCCGTGTTCGCCGCGGCGGGCTTGCTCGCATCCATCCCGACTGCGGCCATGGCTCAGGGTACCTACCCCGACAAAGCGATCAGAGCCATCGTCCCGTTCTCTCCTGGCGGAGGCACCGACACCTTGGCCCGAATGGTCTTCAAGGAACTGGCCGAAAACCTGGGGCGAACGATCGTCATCGAAAACAAGCCCGGAGCCGGCGGCGTGCTCGGCTGGGCCGAGGTGGCACGGGCGCCCGCCGACGGCTACACCATCGGCATGGGCGCGAACACGCTCCCTCCGCTCGGTGAGATGTACGACTCGCTGCCCTTCGACCCGAAGACGGCTTTCGAGTTCGTCGCACCGTTGGCGACGGTGCCGACCGTTCTTGTCGCAAGTTCGGCGCTGCCGGTCAACAACGTGGCCGATCTCCGCGCTTACGGCCACAAGACCGGTCCGCTGCCCTACGGCACGCCAGGCATCGGGACGCCTCAGCACCTTGCCGGGGCTCTGCTGGCGCGCACCGCAGGGATCGAGCTCAAGCACATTCCCTATCGCGGTACGTCGAATGCGATTACAGACGTGCTCGGAGATCACATCCCTCTGGCTTTTGTCGGGCTGCCTCAGGCGCTTCAGTACTCGGCCGGCAACCGGCTCAAATTGATTGGCGTGGCCACGTCGAAGCGATCGACCCTCGCGCCCGACGTGCCGACTTTGGCGGAGGGTGGCTTGCAAGGGTACGAGAGCAATTACTGGTGGGACATCATCGTCCCCAGGGGAACACCGCCCGCAGTCGTGCAGAAGTTGTACGACGCCACCGAGGCGGTCTTGAAGAGTCCCAGCCTGAAGAAGGCCTTGCACGATGCCGGCTACGAGGAAATGCTCATGCCGCGCAAGGACTATCTCGAGCTCCTTCGTCAGGAGGACCGCAAGTTGACGCAGATCATCCGCGACAACGGTATCAAGCTTCAAAGCTCGAAGTGACGGCGCCTCAACAATCACACGCTCCCGACAATGAGTATCAAGCTGGAAGTTGAACATGGCGTCGCACTGGTCACGATCGACCGGCCCGACGCGATGAACTCGCTCGATCCGGACACGATGCAGGCGCTGATTGAAGCCTGGCGTACCGTTTCGGCCGAGGAGACGATCAGAGTCGCCGTGCTGACCGGGGTGGGTGGGAAGGCATTCTGTACCGGGTCGGATCTGAAGAAGGCGCTGCCGCCGTCGGACAGCTTTGCGACACTTCGCTTCGGGCGTGAATCCCCGCCTGCCATCGGCGCGTTCAGGTGCCGCAAGCCGGTCATCGCGGCAATCAACGGCTACGCGCTTGGCGGCGGCCTCGAGATCGCACTCCAATGCGACATCCGTGTTGCTTCGTCGACAGCCATCCTCGGCATGCCCGAAGTCTGCCTTGGCAGCATTCCCGGCGCAGGCGGAACGCAGCGGCTCATTCGTGCGGTGTCGCGTTCCGACGCCATGCTCCTGCTCCTGACCGGAGATCGTATCGACGCCCTGGAAGCTCTCCGCATCGGTCTGGTAAGCAAGGTGGTCGAGCCGGCCGAGCTGATGCGGTGCGCCATGGAAATCGCGAGAAAAATTGCAGGGAATGCGCCGCTGTCGGTCGTCGCCGCGAAGCAGCTCGCCGACGTCGGCTGCGAACTTCCCTTGTCGGCGGCGCTCGACATGGAGCAGCAGACGTTCGGCCTGCTTCGGGATACCGCCGATCGCATCGAAGGTCGGCGAGCGTTCGCCGCCAAGGAAAAGCCGCGCTTCAACGGGCGCTGAATCACCTGAGTACGTTCTGCATGAATCCGAACACGAACGCGCTGGACAGGCGGCAATTCACGGCACGCGCGCTGCCTGTCCACCTGTACTCGGGCGACGGCGCGCTGTCTCATCTGCCCAGTGAGTTGTCTCAGGTTGATGCGCGTCGCGCGGTCATACTCTGCGGCCGTTCCGTACATGCGAAGACCGGCCTGATCCAGCACATCGAGCAGATTCTTGGTGCTCGTTGCGCAGGCGTCTTCTCCGAGATTTCCGAGGGCGCCCCTTCCGAGTGCATCGAACGGGCCGCCGAATTTGCTCGGGATCTGGCCTGCGATGCTCTCATTGCCGTCGGCGCGGGCAGCGTCATCAAGGGCACCCGCGTGGTCGCCATGCTCATGGGAGAAGGCATGCCCTTGGCAGAAATGGCGACCCGCTACGGCGTTGATGGAAAGCCCGTTTCGACCCGTCTGCACAAACCGAAGATTCCGATCTTCAATGTCTTGACGGCCCCGACCACCGCCCAGAACCGCGCAGGGTCGGCTCTGCGCATGTCCGGCAGCCTTCACCAACTGGAGTTCTTCGACCCGAAGACCAGACCGAAGGCGATCTTTTGGGACCCCATTGCACTTGCGACGGCGCCGGCATCGCTCATTTCATCGACCGGCGTCGAGGTATTCTTCTTTGCCCTGATGGGGCTGGGATCTGCACCCCAAAGCAATGCGCTCGTGGCGCCTTCGCGCACGCAAGCGTGGCAACTTGCCCACGCGGCCATGACGCAACTTGACGATCTGAATTCCCGGCTCGACCTTTGCGCGGCGGCGTTTCTTCAAAATCGAGACGAGGACGACGGCGGCCAGCCTCTCAAGACGCATCTGGTCGCGCGCGCAGCGTATGCACTGTCCGTCGCTGTCTTCAATCGCTGCGAAGGACTGACCCAATCGCATGGTTACGCTGCCCTTTCAGGCGCTTCCGTCCGCAAGCTTGGCCTGCTGTGCGATGCCGCAATGTCCGAGATTGGCACGCACCTCGGAATCGCACCAAACCAGCGTGACAGCGGCTATCTGAACCGAGTCGCATCGGCGATCGACGATGCCTTTGTCGGGTTTGGTTGGCCGGTCAAACTGCCCGCGAAGTCAGTCAGGGCGGTTGGCGTCGACGAACTGGTCAGCTTCGCCGTCCGCAACTACAACGCCAACAGTGATGGCGCGCTGACTCGACACGCTGAGCTGCTGACGGCAATACTTCTCGACAGCCTCGCTGACTCGTAGTGCCGGCGTCGGCTTGCGACACGGCCTTTCGGCTACCTGCCGCGGTGCGAGAACGCATAGAACTTGTTGTTGCCCGTGCTGCCCGGGAAGACCGAAGCCAGGCGCCCATAGCCTGAACCCCAGTAGACGACACCGTCGACCACCACCGCGCCGGCGTTGACCGACGAGCCGGCCGCGAAGCTCCACAGCGTCTGCCCGCTGTACGCGCTGAGCGTTGGGATCGCCCACCTGCCACACGACCGCCCCGGTCGCCGCCGAACGCTCGAACGCCGGCGCGGGCAGCGTGGCCGCCTGTTGCCCGCGCCTTGCGCCAGTCCGACCGCCGAGGCCGGGATGTTGTACACGGCCCAGTGCCAGAAGCCGGCGTCGGCCGGCGCGTCCCTGTCCAGGTTCATGGGCTGCTCGAGGTGTATCACCGGGCGAGTGTGCGGACCCGTGCGTCCACGCGCCCGCTGCGCAACGATCGCCTTCCGTTGCCAAACGATCGCGATGGCGGCCGTCATGGGTTCATCGACCGGGTCTCCGTCCAGTCGACCATCAGCTTGCGTTCGTCGAAGAGCCGGGCACCTTCCTGCTTGACGAAGGTGTCGAGGTAGCGGATCGACGCCACCATCAGCGTCCGCTTCTCGCCGTCGACCGACACGTGGTGGGCCAGGCAGTAGGACGTGTCCATGAAGACGATGAAGCGCGTGTCGGCCCTGAACAGCGCCATCTGGCCTTCGGCGTCGCGCCGGTCGTCGCAGAAGGCGTAGGCGTCGACGAGTTCGCGGATCGCGAGCCGGTCGGCGGCTTCGCTCGGAGCAAGCTGCGTATGAAGTCCCATGATGTCTTCCCTTCTCTCTTGATCTTGATGAACGGGTCTAGCCGGCGAGCTTCGCAGCCAGTGCCCTGCCGGCACGCGATGTCGAGCATGAAGGCGACGTCCTCCGTCGCCAGGTTGCCCGTCGCGCCTTTGGCATACGGGCAGCCGCCAAGCCCGGCGATGCTGGCGTCGAAGACATGGATGCCCATCTCGAGGCAGGCGTAAATGTTGGCCAGCGCCTGGCCGTAGGTGTCGTGGAAATGGCCGCTCACCTCGGCCAGCGGGTAGTGAGCAAGCGCGCGCTCCATGACCCGCTGCACGTCGCGCGGCGTGCCGACGCCGATGGTGTCGGCCACGCCGCAGTGGGCGACGCCGATGCCCTTCATCAGCCGCACGACGCGCTCCACCTCGTCGGCCGTCACGGGGCCCTGGTAGGGGCAGCCGAACGCGCAGGAAATCGCGCCGCGCACCTTCAGGCCCGCGCGGTGCGCCCTCGGCCACCACCGGGCGAAAGCGCTCGATGCTCTCGGCGATTTCGCAGTTGATGTTGCGGCGGCTGAAGGCCTCGCTCGCGGCGCCGAAGACGACGATCTCGTCCGGCCGCGTCACAAGCGCCGCTTCCAGTCCCTTCATGTTCGGCACCAGCACGCTGCGGCGCAGGCCCGGCCCGGGCCGGATGCCGGCCATCACCGCGGCGTTGTCGGCCATCTGCGGTACCCACTTCGGGCTGACGAAGCTGGTCACCTCGATCTCGCGCAGCCCCGCGGCCTGCAGCCGATGGATGAGCTCGACCTTGTCCGCGGTCGACACCGTCGCCGGCTCGTTCTGCAGCCCGTCGCGCGGGCCGACTTCCACGAGCGTCACGTTGTGTGGAAGCATGGTTCAAGTCTCCAGCCGCAGCAATTCACCACCGTCGGGCACTTGGTCGCCGACGGCATACAGCAGCTCGGCCACCGTGCCGTCGCGCGGCGCCGTGATCGTGTGTTCCATCTTCATCGCCTCCAGCACCGCCAGCGGCTGGCCCTGCTTGATGGCATCGCCGGGCTGCGCGAGGTAGGCCACCACGCGGCCCGGCATCGGCGCCGTCAGCCGGCCGGCGGCGCCCGGCGTGGGCTCGCCGGCGTGGGCGATGACGTCGACTTCCGTCACGACGGCCGAGCCCTCTTGCGCGAACACAGCGATGCGCTCGCCCGTCGCGTACACAGTCAACGCCCAGCGCCGGTCGCCCAGCACCAGGTCGTGGCGCTCGCCGGCCGACGCGTGCATGTACAGCGGCCATGCTGTGCCGCTCACTTCGAGTGTCAGCGCCCCGTCGTGCGCGCGCGCCAGCGTGACGGCGTGGTGCGTGCCGCTCACGTCCAGATCGAATCGCCGCTCGGCGCCGCCGTGCAGCCGCCAGCCGTCGCGCCGGCTCCAGGGGTCGGCATCTTCGAGCGTGCGCTCGTGGGCCAGGGCGTGGGCGACGACGCCCGCCGCTGCAACCGGCAGGCTCAAGCCTTGGCGGCCGAACAGCACCGCGCGCTCGCGTTCGATGAGCGCCGTGTCCAGGTCCGCGCTCGCGAACGACGGGCTGTGCACTACGCGGCGCAGGAAGGCCGCGTTCGTGTGCAGGCCGACGATGTGCGTGTGCGCCAGCGCGTCGCTCAGCCGTGCCAGCGCCTGCGCGCGCGTCTCGCCCCAGACGATCAGCTTGGCGATCATCGAGTCGTAGAACGGGCTGATCGCATCGCCTTCGCGCACGCCGGCGTCGATGCGCACGGGGCCGCGTTCGAAGGCCACGTGCTCCGCGGGCCAGCGCAGCACGTCCAGGCGGCCGGTGGCGGGCAGGAAGTCGGCGTCGGGGTTCTCGGCGCACACGCGGGCTTCGATGGCATGGCCGTGCAGGCGCAACTGCTCCTGCTTCAGCGGCAGCGGCTCGCCGGCGGCCACGCGCAGTTGCCATTCCACCAGGTCCTGGCCCGTGACCGCCTCCGTCACCGGGTGCTCGACCTGCAGCCGCGTGTTCATCTCCATGAAGTAGAAGCGCCCGTCCTGCTCGGCGATGAACTCGACCGTGCCGGCACCGACATAACCCACGGCCTTGGCGGCAGCCACGGCCGTGGCGCCCATCTGCGCGCGGCGCTCGGCCGTCATGCCCGGTGCGGGCGCCTCTTCGAGTACCTTCTGGTGCCGGCGCTGCACCGAGCAGTCGCGCTCGAACAGGAAGACGCAGTCGCCATGGCTGTCGGCGAAGACCTGGATCTCGATGTGGCGCGGCCGCTGCACGTAGCGCTCGATCAGCACCGCGTCGTCGCCGAAGCTGTTGATCGCCTCGCGCTTGCACGACGCGAGCGCGGCGTCGAACTCGCCGGCCGCGTTGACCACGCGCATGCCCTTGCCGCCGCCGCCCGCGCTGGCCTTGATGAGCACGGGGTAGCCGATGCGTCCGGCCTCACCCTTCAGCAGCGCCGGGGTCTGGTCGCTGCCGTGGTAGCCGGGGACCAACGGCACGCCGGCCTTGTCCATCAGCCGCTTGGACTCGGCCTTCAGCCCCATCGCCTGGATCGCCTGCGGCGGCGGGCCGATGAACACGATGCCGGCATCGGCGCAGTCCTGCGCGAACGCCTCGTTCTCGCTCAGGAAGCCGTAGCCCGGATGGACGGCCTGTACGCCGGTGGCCATGGCGGCTTCGAGGATGCGCGCGTGCCGCAGGTAGCTGTCGCGCGGCGCGGGGCCGCCGATCAACACGGCCTCGTCGCAGGCGGCGACGTGGCGCGCCTGCGCATCGGCCTCGGAGTAGACGGCCACGGTGCGAATGCCCAGCCGGCGCGCGGTGGCCGCGACGCGGCAGGCGATTTCGCCGCGGTTGGCGATCAGGATCTTCTGGAACATGGGTACTCTGGTCGGAGCTTTCAGATGCGGAAGACGCCGAAGCGCGTCTCGGCCAACGGGGCGTTGAGGCTCGCCGACAAGCCCAGCGCGAGCACGCGCCGCGTGTCCGAAGGGTCGATCACGCCGTCGTCCCACAGCCGCGCCGACGCGTAGTACGGGTGGCCCTGCTTTTCATACTGCTGGCGGATCGGGGCCTTGAAATCTTCTTCCGCCTCGGCGCTCCACGCGCCGCCGCGCGATTCGATGCCCTCGCGCTTGACCGTCGCCAGCACGGACGCGGCCTGCTCGCCGCCCATCACGCTGATGCGCGCGTTCGGCCACATCCACAGGAAGCGCGGGCTGTAGGCGCGGCCGCACATGCCGTAGTTGCCGGCGCCGAAGCTGCCGCCGATGATGACCGTGAACTTGGGCACCTGGGCGCAGGCCACCGCCGTCACCAACTTGGCGCCGGCGCGCGCGATGCCCTCGTTTTCGTACTTGCGCCCGACCATGAAGCCGGTGATGTTCTGCAGGAACACCAGCGGCACCTTGCGCTGGCAGCACAGCTCGATGAAGTGGGCGCCCTTGTTCGCGCTCTCGCTGAACAGGATGCCGTTGTTGGCGACGATGCCGACCGGCATGCCTTCGATGTGGGCGAAGCCGCACACCAGCGTGCTGCCGTAGCGCGCCTTGAACTCGTCGAGCTCCGAGCCGTCGACGATGCGCGCGATGACCTCGCGCACGTCGAAGGGCTTGCGCGTGTCGCGCGGGATCACGCCCAGCAGCTCTTCCACCGGGTGCTTCGGCGATCGTGGCGGCACGCAGGCCAGCTGTGCATGCTTGCGCCAGTTCAGGTTCGCGACCGTGCGCCGCGCGAGCGCCAGCGCATGCGTGTCGTCCTCGGCCAGGTGGTCGGCCACGCCTGACAGCCGCGTGTGCACGTCGCCGCCGCCCAGGTCTTCGGCGCTCACCACTTCGCCGGTGGCCGCCTTCACGAGCGGCGGGCCGCCAAGGAAGATCGTGCCCTGCTCCTTGACGATGATGGTCTCGTCGCTCATGGCCGGCACGTAGGCGCCGCCGGCGGTGCACGAGCCCATCACGACCGCGATCTGCGGCACGCCCTGGGCGCTGAGGTTGGCCTGGTTGAAGAAGATGCGGCCGAAGTGGTCGCGGTCGGGGAAGACCTCGTCCTGGTTCGGCAGGTTGGCGCCGCCGCTGTCCACGAGGTAGATGCACGGCAGCCGGTTCTGCGCCGCGATCTCCTGCGCGCGCAGGTGCTTCTTCACCGTCAGCGGGTAGTAGGTGCCGCCTTTCACGGTGGCGTCGTTGCAGACGATCAGGCATTCGACGCCGGCGACGCGGCCGATGCCGGCAATCAACCCGGCGCCGGGCGCGTCGTCCTCGTACAGGCCCAGCGCGGCGAGTGGCGCGATCTCGAGGAAGGGCGTGTCCGGGTCGAGCAACATCTCCACCCGCCGTCGCGGCAGCAGCTTGCCGCGCGCCACGTGCTTGGCGCACGCGGCCTTGCCGCCGCCTTCGGCAAGCTTGGCCAGCTGCGCGTTCAGGTCGTCGACCTGCGCGCGCATCGCTGCGGCGTTGGCCTTGAACTCCTCGGAACGCGGGTTGAGCTGGGGCGCGAGCTGCGGCATGCCGGGTCAGACCGAGAGGATGGTCACCGCTGCGACGGCCGAGTCGGCACCGATCTGCCCACCCGAACACTCGGCCAGCGCGACACGCGCCCCTTCGCGCTGGCGCGGCCCGGCCTGTCCGCGCAGTTGCGTCGTCAGCTCGACGATCTGCGCCAGCCCGGTCGCGCCCACCGGGTGGCCGCGGCTGAGCAGGCCGCCACCCGGATTCACCGGCAGCGCGCCGCCGATCGACGTGACGCCGCGGCGCACGAGCTCGAAGCCATGGCCGCGCTCGGCGAAGCCCAGGTGCTCGTACAGCATGATCTCCGCCGGCGCCGAAGCGTCGTGCACCTCGGCGACGTGCACGTCGCTCGGCCCCAGGCCGGCCAGGCGGTAGGCCTCGGTGGCGGCACGCGCCGCCACCACGGGCGCGGCGCCGTCGTGGTTGGCCGACGCGAGCGCGCACGCGCGCACGCGCACCGGCGGCACCGCCAGCGCGCGCGCCACCGCTTCGCTGACGAGGATCACCGCAGCCGCGCCATCGGCGATGGGCGAGCACATCGGCAAGGTCAGCGGCGCGCTGACCATGCGCGCGCCCAGCACCTCTTCCACCGTGGTCTCGGTGCGGAACTGCGCCAGCGGGTTCAGCGACGCGGCGTGCCGGCTCTTCACCGTCACGAGGGCGAAGTCCTCCGGTGTCGCGCCGCTGGCCGCCATGTAGCGGCGCGTGCGCTCGGCGTAGATGTCCATGAAGATCGAATGCGACGACGGGCGCTCGCGCTGCAGGCGTTGACGCTCTTCCACATCGACGCCGCCGGCGTAGGCGTTGAAGGTGACCGACTTGTCTTCGTGGGTCAGCTTCTCGGCGCCGATCGCCAGCGCGATGTCGACCTGCCCCGACGCGACCGCCAGCCATGCCAGCTGCAGCGCCGTCGAGCCCGACGCGCACGCGTTGTCGACGTTGATGATCGGCCGACCCATCAGTGCGGTGTGGCGCAGCGCGACCTGCCCGCGGATCGTCTCCTGCCCGGTGATCAGGCCCGACAGCGCGTTGGCGAAGTAGACCGCGCCGACGCGGCCCGGCTCGATGCCGCTGTCGGCAATGGCAGCGTCCAGTGCCTGCTCGGCCAGCGAGCGCACGCCGCGTTCGAGGAATTTGCCGAAGGGGGTTTGGCCGATGCCGGCCACGAATACAGGGTTCATCGTCGTTTCTCTTTCGGCGGTTTCAGTTGGCCAGCTTGAGGTTCGCCGACTTCACGAGCGCGGCCATGGCGTGCACGTCGTCGGCGACGAACTTGTCGAACTGCGGCGCCGACATCGGCATTGGCGTCACGCCCAGCGCCACCAGGCGCTCGCGCACCGCAGGCGTGTCCAGCGCCTGCAGCATCGCGGCGTTGAGCCGCTGCACGATGGCCGGCGGCGTCTTGGCCGAGACGAAGACGCCGGCCCACGAGATGTACTGCGCCGCGGGGAAGCCGGCCTCGGCCATCGCGACGGCCGAAGCCAGCGGCGCGAAGAACCAGTCGACGCGGCCGGCCATCACCTCGGTCAACGCCTCGGACGTACCGCGCGAAGGCACATGCACGGCGTCGATGCTTGCGGCCTGCGCGAACTTGGCGGCGTTGATGTGCGTCGACGAGCCGATACCTGCCGAGGCGTAGTTCAGCGCGCCGGGCCGGGCCTTCGCGCGCTCGACCACGTCGCGCACGTCACGGCAAGCCTTGGCCGGCGCGACCACCATCATGCACGGCATGGCGCCGAAGGGCGCGACGCCGTGGATGTCTTTCAGCGTGTCGTACGGCAGGCTCGGGTACACGGCCGGGTTCACCGCATGCGCGGCGGTCTGCGACATCAGCGTGTAGCCGTCGCCCGGCGCGTTGACGAGCGCGTTCGCGGCGATGGTGCCGCCCGCGCCCGCGCGGTTGTCGACCAGGACCGTGGTGCCGAGCACGCGACCGAGTTCGGGCGCGAGCGCGCGTGCCAGCAGGTCGGACGCGCTGCCGGGCGAAAAAGCCGCGATCACTTTGATCGGCCGCTCTTGCGGCCAGCCGCCCCGCGCCGCCGCGTGCCCGGCCGCGCCGCCGCACAGCAGGGCGATGGCGGCGCGCAGGACGGCGCGTCGGTCCTGGATGGGATGGGACTGGATGGCTGTCTCCTGCGGCACGGGCGCGTCTCAGCGGCCTTCGTAGCGCGGGGCGCGCCTTTCCTGAAAGGCGCGCCGCCCTTCGAGGCGGTCATGCGTGTCGCGCAGCAGACCCAGCACGTACTGCTCGGACTGGATCCCGCTTTCGAGCGGCATGTCCAGCCCCTGACGAACCAGGCGCTTGAT
>Ga0307513_10004916_pt1 | contig 17747 bp, 17 predicted proteins | sample 15_EM_MG_FD_202174 | JGI IMG/M metagenome (GOLD analysis project Ga0307513, IMG submission 202174) | Populus trichocarpa ectomycorrhiza microbial communities from riparian zone in the Pacific Northwest, United States - 15_EM | ecosystem: Host-associated > Plants > Roots > Unclassified | place... | reverse complement strand
GGTGACATGAGCCTCGTCGGCCCGCGGCCGGAGCGCCCGTTCTTCGTCGACCAGTTCTCGCAGGAGATCCCCGGCTACGCGCAGCGTCACCGCGTCCCGGTCGGCCTCACCGGCCTGGCGGTCGTCAAGGGCCTGCGCGGCGACACCTCGATCCCCGAGCGCGCCCGCGTCGACAACGAGTACGCCGACAGCTGGTCGCTCTGGCTCGACATCAAGATCATGCTTCGCACGGTGCGGTACCTGATCTCGCACTGAGATCCACGAACTGCCGATTCCCGCGGCGCCACGAAGGGCCCGGACGCCTCCCGCGTCCGGGCCCTTCGTCGATTCCGGGGACGGGCACACTGGAGCCATGCAGGAGTTGATCGCCGCCGTCCTGGTGGTGGCCGTACCGGCTGCGATCGCGGGCGGGTTCGCCGTCCTCGCGGTACGGGCACGGCGTCGGGGCACCAGCGGTGGCCTGCTGGGCGTCTTCGAGCAGATGTGGGACCCGGCAGCGCATCAGCGAGGGCAGGAGGTCATCGCCCAGGAGGAGCGCACTGCCCCGGCGCCGCTGCCCGGCGATCCGCCCCACCTCCGGTGAGTCCAGCCGACCGGCGCGAGCTGCGGACCACGTTCGACGCGGTCGCCGAGCGGTACGACGAGATCCGCCCTCACTACCCGTCGGCGCTGGTGGCAGAGCTCGTGGAGCTGGCCGAGATCGGCCCGGCCAGCCGGATCCTCGAGATCGGCTGCGGCACCGGGCAGCTGACCGTGCCGCTCGCGACCACCGGGGCCGACATCACCGCCGTCGAGCTGGGCGCGGGGCTCGCCGCCGTGGCGGAGCGGAACCTGGCCGAGTTCCCGCACGCCCGTGTCGTCCGGGGCGCGTTCGAGGACGTGGCGCTGCCGGACACTGCGTTCGACCTCGTCGTGGCCGCCACGTCATTCCACTGGATCGACGAGGCGGTGCGCCTGGCGAAGCCGGCGCGGATCCTGCGGGCCGGCGGTCGACTGGCGGTGGTCGACACCCATCACGTGTCGGCAGGTGGCACGGCAGCCTTCTTCGCCGATGCCCAGCGCTGCTACGAGGCCTGGGACCCGGACACGCCGCGGGACCTGCCGGCCACCCGGATCTCGGACATCCCGGTCGACCGGCCAGATCTCGCGGCGCCGCAGTTCACGGGCGCGCAGCTGCGCCGGCACGTGGAGGACGTCACCTACAAGACCGACGCCTACGTCCGGCTGCTGCTCACCTACTCCGGCCACCTCGCGCTGGCCGACCACCTTCGAGAGGGCCTGCTGGGGTGCCTGGCGACGCTGATCGACGGCCGCTACGGCGGCGCGGTGACCAAGCAGTACCTGTTCGAGCTGCGGGTCGCCCAGCGCCGCTGAGCGGGAAGACCGGGGTGGGGTCTCCCCCGAGTGGCCCCACCCCGGTCCCGACGGTGCACCGGCGAGCGGTCACCGAGTCTGCGGCCCTCACGGGCCGGCTCCGTCAGCCCAGCGGGGCGACGGCCCCCTCCGCGTGCATCGGGCAGCGGGGATCGACGAACGGATCCTCGGCCGCTCCGGCCCGGTAGCCGGCGTTCGCCAGCACCGAGCAGACGCAGCCACCGGCGAGTGCGCGCGGGCCGCCGGGCGCCATTCCCATGTCGGACCCCGCATCTGCGCCTGCGCCGGGCAGGTTCTCCGGTGTTTCGGGCATCGTCGCGTCCTCGGTCATACCGTCCCCTCCTACGCGCTGCACGGTGCGCGGCGACCTCCCCCGGCCGCGCGGGCGGTAGATTACTGGATACCCCGGGTAACACTAACTTCGGGTCAGCAGGATGACCGGATCGGGCCTGCTCAGCTGCTGCGTCCGAGCAGGGCCGCGATGCCTTCGACGGTGACGGGCTGGTCCGGGTCGAGGGTGACTCCGTGCCGCCGGGCGATGCCGTCGATCTGCGCCCAGAGCAGCATGGTCAGGTGCTCGGCGAGCTCGTCGCGGGCCATCGCACGCGACTCGAGCCACCACTCCGCCGCGTTCTGGACGAAACCCACGGAGCCCCGCGCCCACACCGGGGCGATCCGGTCGCCCGCCGGGTCGAACGGGCGCAGGTACTCCCGCAGCACCGACGTCAACGCCTCGGCGACGAACTCCTTGTCGACCCCCACGACGTCGCGGCCGTCCAGCGTCGCGCGTCGGGCGAAGAACCGGTAGATCGTCGGCGACTCGTCGATGAAGCCGAGGAACGCCTCGATCGTCAGCCGGATCCGCGTCAGCAGCGCGCTCTCGGCGAACAGGGCAGGCATCAACCGGGCCATCAGCAGGTTGGTCGCGCGGTCCGCCATCGCCTCGACGAGGGCCGCCCGTTCCCCGAAGTGCCGGTAGATCACCGGCTTCGTGACCCCGGCCCGCGACGCCACCTGCTGCAGCCCGAAGTCGGGCCCGGTCTCCTCCAGCACCGAGAGCGCGGCGTCGATCAGCTGCTCGCGGCGGGCCGCGCGGTGGGCGGCCCACCGGATGCTGCGACCGTCCTGTGCACGGCGTGGGGGGCCGGCGTCGTGCTGCTGGCGTGCGGCCACGAACCTGGCTCCTCCGCGCGGGTCGACAGCGACGTAGTGGATCATGAGAACGAACCGGCGCACACGGTACGCCCCTCACCCACAAGGGTTGAACACCAGCGTCACGGCCTCGGCCGCCGAGTCCACATGAGCGATCCCGGGGACGTCCCGCCCGTCCGCGTCGACCACCCGCCAGCCGCCCACCGACACGACCGGCACCCCGCCCCGGCGCATCGCCAGGGCCACCTCGCTCAAGGTGCCCCACGATCCACCCACGACGATCACCGCATCGGCGCTCCAGACGATGACGGCGTTGCGCGCCTCGCCCATGTTCGTGACGACAGCGACGTCCAGGTCCGGTGTCGCGCCCTCCCGTGATGGCCCGGGCCGGACGCCGACCACCAGCCCGCCCGCGGACCGGGCCCCGGCCGCGACGGCCGCCATCACCCCGTCCCCGCCACCGCAGACGACCACTGCGCCGCCTTCGGCGAGCAGTTGGCCGACGTCGTAGGCCACCGCTCGTTCGACCTCGGTCGCCTCCGCCGGGCCGCACACCGCCACCTGGAACGCCATGCTCCCGATCCTGGCCTGCGCTGATCCTGGGTCCACGGAACCGGACGAACATGGCACCATGCGCGAGTGAGCAGACCCGCCGCCGCGCACCACCTGCGCGATCTCGCGCTGCTGCGGCGCGTCCGCGACCGGATCGACCGCGACTACGCGCAGCCGCTCGACGTGGAGGCGCTCGCCAAGGGCGTGAACATGTCGGCCGGCCACCTCAGCCGCCAGTTCCGCATCGCCTACGGCGAATCGCCCTACAGCTACCTGATGACGCGCCGCATCGAGCGGGCCATGGCGCTGCTGCGGTTCGGCGAGCTCAGCGTCACCGAGGTCTGCTTCGCCGTGGGCTGCCAGTCGCTGGGCACGTTCAGCACGCGGTTCACCGAGCTGGTGGGCATGTCGCCCAGCGTCTACAAGCGCGAAGCGGCCGGCACGCTCGAGGGGATGCCGCCCTGCGTGGCGAAGCAGGTCTCGAGACCGATCAGGAATCGAGAAGCACCGGCCTCCGCGCCGGCCCTACCGTGATGCCCATGGACATCAGCATCTACCAGGCCTTCCTCCCCCACGAGGACCCGCAGGCCTCCATCGCCTTCTACCGCGACACGCTCGGCTTCGAGATCCGCAACGACGTCGAGTACGGCGGCATGCACTGGATCACGGTCGGCCCCGCCGGCCAGCCCGGCACCTCCATCGTGCTGCACCCGCCGGCCGTGGACCCCGGCATCACCGACGAGGAGCGCCGCACCATCGCGGAGATGATGGCCAAGGGCACCTACGGGGGCATCAACCTCGCCACGAAGGACGTCGACAGCACGTTCGAGCAGCTGCAGGCGGTCGACGTCGACATCGTCCAGGAGCCGACCGACCAGCCGTGGGGTGTGCGCGACTGCGCGCTCCGCGACCCCGCCGGCAATCTCATCCGCATCTTCCAGGTCGGCTGACCAGCGCCGATCAGCCGCCCCGAACCACGGAGATCCAGATGACCACCGCACACGCCGCCGACAGCCACGACCTGATCCGGGTGCACGGCGCGCGCGAGAACAACCTCAAGGACGTCAGCATCGAGCTGCCCAAGCGGCGGCTGACGGTGTTCACCGGGGTCTCCGGTTCGGGGAAGAGCTCGCTGGTGTTCGACACGATCGCGGCGGAGTCGCAGCGGCTGATCAACGAGACCTACAGCGCGTTCATCCAGGGTTTCATGGCCACGCTGGCCCGCCCGGACGTCGACGTCCTCGACGGGCTGACCACCGCGATCATCGTCGACCAGCAGCGGATGGGCGCCGATCCGCGATCCACCGTCGGCACCGCCACCGACACCGGGGCGATGCTGCGCATCCTGTTCTCGCGGCTCGGTCAGCCGCACATCGGCTCGCCGCAGGCGTACTCGTTCAACGTGGCGTCGATCAGTGGTGCGGGCGCCGTCCAGTACGAGAAGGGCGGCCGCACGGTGAAGGAGCGCCGCGACTTCAACGTCGTCGGCGGGATGTGCCCGCGGTGCGAGGGCCGTGGCTCGGTGAACGACCTCGATCTATCCGTGCTCTACGACGAGACGAAGTCGCTCAACGAGGGCGCCATCACCATCCCCGGCTACAGCATGGAGGGCTGGTACGGGCGCATCTACCGCGGCAGCGGCTGGTTCGACCCCGACAAGCCGATCAAGGCATACACGAAGAAGGAGCTCGACGCCCTCCTCTACAAGGAGGCCACGAAGATCAAGGTCGAGGGCATCAACCTCACCTACCTCGGCCTGGTCCCGCAGATCCAGAAGTCGTTCCTGTCCAAGGACATCGACTCGCTGCAGCCGCACATCCGCGCGTTCGTGGAGCGGGCGGCCACCTTCACCGTCTGCCCGGAGTGCGACGGCACCCGCCTCACCGAGCTGGCCCGCTCGTCGAAGATCGACGGGATCAGCATCGCCGACGCGTGCGCGATGCAGATCAACGATCTCGCCGCGTGGGTACGCAAGCTCGACGAGCCGTCCGTCGGCCCGCTGCTGGGGTCGCTGAGCCACACCCTGGACTCGTTCGTCGAGATCGGGCTGGGCTACCTCTCGCTCGACCGGCCGGCGGGCACGCTGTCCGGGGGCGAGGCGCAGCGCACCAAGATGATCCGGCACCTCGGCTCGTCGCTCACCGACGTCACGTACGTGTTCGACGAGCCGACGATCGGGCTGCACCCGCACGACATCCAGCGCATGAACAACCTGCTGCTTCAGCTGCGCGACAAGGGCAACACGGTGCTCGTCGTCGAGCACAAGCCGGAGATGATCGCGATCGCCGACCACGTCGTCGATCTCGGGCCGGGCGCCGGCACCGGCGGCGGACAGATCGTCTACGAAGGCACGCTCGACGGGCTGCGCGCCAGCGGCACCCGCACCGGACGGCACCTGGACGACCGCGCGAGGCTCAAGCCGTCGGTGCGCACTTCGACTGGGGCGCTGGAGGTGCGCGGCGCGAACACGCACAACCTGCAGGGCGTCGACGTCGACATCCCGCTCGGCGTGCTGGTGGTGATCACCGGGGTGGCGGGCTCCGGTAAGAGCTCGCTGATCCACGGTTCGGTGTCGGGGCAGGCGGGCGTGGTCTCGGTCGACCAGGGCGCGATCCGCGGCTCGCGGCGCAGCAACCCGGCCACCTACACCGGCCTGCTGGAGCCGATCCGCAAGGCGTTCGCGAAAGCCAACGGCGTGAAGCCGGCCCTGTTCAGCGCCAACTCCGAGGGTGCCTGCCCCAACTGCAACGGTGCCGGCGTCGTGTTCACCGATCTGGGGATCATGGCCAGTGTCTCGGCCCCCTGCGAGGTGTGCGAGGGCAAGCGCTTCCAGGCGTCCGTGCTCGAGTACAAGTTCGGCGGCAAGGACATCAGCGAGGTCCTCGCCACGCCCGTCGCCGAGGCCCTGGAGTTCTTCGGCGACGGCGAGGCGAAGACCCCGGCCGCGCACAAGATCCTCACCCACCTCGCCGACGTCGGACTCGGCTACGTCACCCTCGGCCAGCCGCTCACCACGCTGTCCGGCGGCGAGCGCCAGCGACTCAAGCTGGCCACCCGCATGAGCGAGAAGGGTGCCTCGGACTCCCCGGTCTTCGTGCTCGACGAGCCGACCTCCGGACTGCACCTCGCCGACGTCGAGCAGCTGCTCGCCCTGCTGGACCGGCTCGTCGACGCCGGCCGCTCGGTCATCGTGATCGAGCACCACCAGGCCGTGATGGCGCACGCCGACTGGATCGTCGACCTCGGACCCGGCGCGGGGCACGACGGCGGCCGGATCGTGTTCGAGGGCACGCCCGCCGATCTCGTCGCCACCCGTCCCACCGTGACCGGTGAGCACCTGGCGGCCTACGTCGGCACGTGAAGCACCGGTGAAAGGCCGGTGAGGCGTGCTCCGGCCGACACTGCACGACGAGACCAGCGAAGGGACCCGTCGTGCCGAACAACCGGACCACCGCCGCGGAGCTGTCGACCGTCGAGTCGGACGTCCACGTGCCCGGCGGGGCGACCGTGCGCATCGCCCGCCACGGCGACCCGAACGCGCCGGTCGTGTTGTGCGTGCACGGGCTCTCGGCCAACCTGCATGCCTTCGACCACCTCGCCGACCGGATCGCCGGCACCGAGCACCAGGTCGTCGCGATGGACCTCCGCGGACGCGGACAGAGCAGCATCACCGCGCCGGGCACCTACGGGCTGGCCGCGCACGCCGCCGACGTGCTGGCCGTCGCCGACGCCGTCGGAGCGCATCGGTTCGACCTGGTCGGGTGGTCGATGGGCGCCCTCATCGGGATCACGCTGGCGGGCACGGCCGGCCACCGGTTGCGCACGTTGACGCTGATCGACCACTGCCACCGCGAGGAGCCCGCGGTGCACCAGGCCGTCCGGGCCGGCCTGAACCGCCTGGACGCGCAGGTCGCCCGTCCCGAGGAGTACGTGGCGGCGGTGCGCGCCGGCGGCCACATCGATCCGTGGAGTCACTACTGGGACCGCGTGTACAGCTACGAGCTGCACGCCACCGACGACGGCTGGCGCCCACGCACCAGCAAGGCGGCTTGCACGGAGGACCTCGACCGGCTGGCCGACGAGCACGCCGGGCTCGTCGCGAACTGGTCCCGGATCACGATGCCGGCGCTGCTCGTGCGGGCCGCGGTCCCGTTCGCCGGCGGGGACACCGTCACCGCGCAGGACCGGGACGCGTTGCGCGCCGCGGCAGCGGACCTGCGGGTCTTCGAGGCCCGGCAGAACCATTTCGGGGTCGTCACCGACGAGCGCACCGCCGACGCCGTCTCCGTGCTGCTTCAGGTCGGCGACCGCCGGGGCGCCTGACCGTCAGGGCCGCAGCAGGGCCAGCGCGCGTCCCCAGTCGAGCCTGCTGGTGACGGGTGTCTCGCCGATCCCCTGCAGCTGCGCGGCGAGCCACTCGTCGCCGGTGCCGAAGAACGTGAACGGCTGCACGCCGATCTCGTCACCGAACGAGCGCACCTCGGCCAGCAGCCGGCGCGCGTCCGTGGCCCGATCCACCCTGGCCAGCGCGATCGTGGCCATGTTCAGCGCCGCCAACCCGTACGGGAGATCGGACTCGGCGTGGAAGATCGCGGCCGCCTCCGCCAGCTCGGCGAGCGCGATCGCGGCCCGCTCGCCCTCCTCCGTGCCCGGGAACCGCAGGTGCGCCTCTGCCGCCCCGGCGTGCGCCCAGGCCGCGGTCCAGCCCCTGCGGTGCGTGCGCAGCTGCCGGGCCATCTCGAGCACCGCCGGCTCGTCGCCGTGCAGCGTCGCCGCGAGCACCTGGGCCAGCCCGTGGACGGCCTGCGCCGGCCGCAGCACCCCGCGCGCTCCTGTCCGCAGCGCCGTTTCGATCGCCCGCCGGGTCACGTCGAGAGCCAGCTCGGCGTGCCCCGACATGATCGCGTTGACCCCGACGAGGTAGTTCGCGTCGCAGAACTCGACCGGATCGTCCTCCGGAACGGCGGCGCACGCCTCCGCGAGCGGCGGTGCCAGCTCGCGCGTCGCGGCGCGGTCGCCCGCCATGAAACGGACGCCGCTCAACGCGCAGAGCACGCGGACCCTGGCCAGCGGGTCGCCGTCCGGTGCGCCGTCCAGCACCGCGGTGGCGAGCCGCGCGGCCTCGCTGCTGTGCATGCACCGGGTCAGGAACAGCCCCAGGCAACCCACGGAATGCAGCGCGGCCGACGGATCGTGCTCCAGATCGTGCGCCAGCCCGGCCCGCAGGTTGGGCAGCTCGCCGACCAGCATCGGCATGTACCGGCCGGCGTTGCCGGCCCGCAGCTCCACGATGCACCGGGCCGCCAGCTCCCGTACCCAGCGGGCGTGCGCTTCCCGCGTCGCGTCCGGGTCGGGATCGATCTCCCGGCAGTACCCGCGGATGCTCTCCAGCAGCAGGTAGCGGGTCCGGTCGGCGCTGGTGTCGGCGGTGGCGACCGACCAGGTGACCAGCGTCGATAGCGACGCTTCGGTGTCGGCGACCGTCCGCCCCTCCGGGCGCACCGCGCAGGCCGCGTCGCGGGAGAACCCGCCCTCGAACGGCCACAGCCGCAGCAGCTGCGCCCGGTCGGGCTCGTCCAGCAGGTCGACGCTCCACGCGATCGCCGCCTGCAGGCTGGCGTGCGCTGCCACCGAACCGTGCGGCACCGCGGGCAGCAGCGCGAACCGGTCGTCGATCCGGTCGGCGATCTCCTGCAGTCCCAGCGTCGCGGCGCGGCCGGCGCCCAGCTCCAGCGCCAGCGGCAGCCCGTCGAGGGCCGCGACGACCCGGCGCACGTGCACCTCCTCGCCACCACCCGGCTGCCATCCCGGCCGCACCGCGCGCACCCGGTCGAGGAACAGCTCCATCGCGTCGGCGTCCGGCAGCGGTGCCACCGGCTGCAGGCGCTCGCCGTCGACGTGCAGGGCCGTGCGACTGGTGGCGAGTATCCGCAGGTCCGGGCACTCGTCGAGGAGATCGAGGGCGAGCTCGGCGACCGCATCGACCACGTGCTCGCAGTTGTCCAGCACGAGCAGGCCGGGACCGTCGGTGAGGGTGCGCACGACGGCATCGAACGGATCGCCCGTCACCACCGGCTGGCCGACGACCCCGGCGAGGACCAGCGGCAGCTCGGCTGCCTCGCGGACCTGCGCGAGGCGCGCGAACCCGCGCACGTCGGCCCGGCCGGCTGCGCACTCGACCGCGAGCCGGGTCTTGCCGACCCCGGCCGGCCCCACCATCGTCACCAGGCGGTGCGCGGCCAGCGCGGCATCGAGCTCGGCCAGGTCCGCGGCGCGGCCCAGGAACGAGGTGAGCGGCCGGCGCACCGGCGGCAACCGGCGCCGCGGCGCGGCCGGTGGCGCAGGTGGCGGACCGAGGGCCGGATCTTGCGCGAGCAGCCGCTGCTCCAGCTCCTGCGCCTGCCGGCCCGGATCGACGCCGAGCTCGTCGGCCAGCACCGCGCGCAACCTGCGCAGCACGGCGAGCGCGTCGGCCTGCCGGCCGCCGCGGTAGAGCGCGAGCGCCAGCAACGTCGAACGGCGTTCCCGCAGCGGTGCGGCGCGGACCAGCTCGGTCAGGTCGGCGACCGCGGCCGCCGCGTCCCCCGCCTCGATGCGGGCGGCGGCCAGCTCCTCCTCGGCGCTCGCGCGCAGCTCCCCCAGCCGGCTGCGCACGGCCGCCACCCGGTCGGCCCCGTCGAGATCCGCGAACGGCTCGCCACGCCACGCCCGCAGCGCCATCGCGAACCGGTCCGCGGCCGCCGCCGGGTCCCCGGCCGCGGCGGCGCTGCGCCCGTCCTCGATCGCGCCGACGAACACGTCGACGTCGAGCCCGCCGGGGCCGACCAGCAGCCGGTACCCGCCGCCCTCCCGCTCGACGGTGCCCGGCCCGAGTGCCGTCCGCAGCCGCGAGACGTACACCTGCAGGGCCCGCCGCGCCCCCGCCGGCGGAGCCGCGCCCCACACCGCGTCCGCGAGCCGGTCGTCGGGCACCACCCGTCCGGCATCGACGGCCAGCGCGGTCAGCAGCCGCCGCAGCGCCGGCCCGCCGAGATCGACGGGCACACCGTCGACCTCGACCTCGACCGGGCCAAGCACCCGCACGACCGGCATGCGGCCCAGCCTTCCCGATCACGTCGATCGGGATCACGCGGGCCCGGCACACGTCGCCCTACGCCGCGGCGACACCCCCGTGCCGGTAGCGCTGCCGGACCGCGGCCTCCTCCCTGGCGGCGACGAGCCGGTCCAGCGCGTACCGGCGGATCGTGCCCAGCAGCCGGAACCGCTGCTCCCCGTTCTCGGTGAGCACCTCGAGCAGGCTGCGGTCGGCGAGCTCGGCGACGGCTGCGGCGACATCGGCAGATCCGACCGCCACCACCTGCTCGGCGTCGTCGAGGTCGAAGGCGTCGGTGAACACGCTGATCCGGCGGAACACGAGCTGCTCCCTGGCCGGCAGCAGCTCGTGGCTGCGATCCAGCGTCGCGCGCAGGCTCGCGTGCCGACCGGCGCCGCCGCGGCGGCCACCGACCAGCAGTCGCAGACCGTCCGGCACGCGCACGGCCAGCTGGGCCGGGGTCAGCATCCGCGTCAGGCCCGCCGCCAGCTCGATCCCGAGCGGCAGCCCGTCGACCGCGGCACACACGGTGGCGACGGCGTCCGCCTCCGCCTGGCGGGTCGGGGCGGCCCGCTCGACGAACAACCGGGCGGCCGCCTCGCGGACCAGCGGGCCCACCCGGTGCCGGACCTCCTCCGCGATGCGCAGCGGCCGCTGCGAGGTCACCAGCACAGTCAGCCCGGGGGACTCCCGGCGCAGCTCCACCACGGCCTCGCCGACCTCCTCGACGAGGTGTTCGGCATCGTCGAGAACGAGCAACACGCCGTCGAGCGCGGGAGCCGCCGCGGCGATCGCCGTGGCCACCCCGCCGGGCCCGACGGTCGCCAACGCCACCGGCACCACGTCACGTCCGACGACACCCCGCGCGACCTCGGTAGCCAGCCGGGACTTGCCGCAGCCCGGAGGTCCGACCAGCGTCACCACCCCGGACCGGCCGACGAGCCGGGAGAGCGTCGCCAGCTCGCCGGCACGCCCGACGAAGCTCGTCGACGGCGCGGACAGCGCACTCCGACGCGCGGTCGGCGTCGCAGGGCGCGGGGTGGCCAGCGCGGGATCCTGGCGCAGCACCAGCAGCTCGGTCGCCGCGGTGGCCGGTGCCGGATCCGCCCCCAGCTCCGCGGCCAGCGCCGCGCGCAGCCGGGCGAGCCGATCGAGGGCGTCGGCCTGCCGGCCGGCGCGGTACAGGGCCGTCGCCAGCAGGCAGTGGAGCGGCTCGTGCAGCGGATGCCGGTCGGCCAGCGCCATCATCGGGAGCAGGTACTCGGCACCGTCACCCAGTTCGAGCTCGGCGCGGTACCGGGCGACGAGCAGCTCCCAGTACCAGTCGTCCAGCCGGGTGGCGACGTTGTCGACGAACGGGACGTGGCGGATGTCCGCCAGTGCCGGACCGCGCCACTGCGCCAGCGCCACCAACGCGTGCTCCCGCGCGGCCGTGTGATCGCCCGCGCGGGCGGCGCCGTGCATCCGCTCGGCCGCCACCTCGGCCCGGAGCAGATCGGCCGGGACCGCCGGTGTGCGGTACCCGGCCGCGACCCGCTGGACCACGTCCACGTTCCGTCCGAGCGCCCCGCGTAGCCGCGACACCACCACGCGCAGCCGCTCGGTCGGCCGTGCCGCCTCGACCCCCCACAGGTCGACGGCGAGCTGTTCCGGCGACACGGGTGCGCCGCGCGCGAGTGCCAGCCGCGCCAGCAACGCGCGTTCGAGTGGCCTCGACACCACCACGCCGTCGTCGAACGACGTGTGCCCCAGCAGTCCGATCTCCACTCAACCCACCACGCCCGGCCCCAGCGGGCGTTTGTAGGCCCCCGAGATGATCGCGACCGGTCCGGCCCCCGACTCCACCATGATCAACACTCCCCCTGCGGGCCTGATCGGCCCTGTGCAGGAGCCACCTTCGCCAGTGGGCCTCACAACGGGCCTACAACCGCCCTACAGCGGCACCGAAAGCCGGGATGGCACCACGTGGCACCATGCTGAGCCATAATGGCTTGCAATGGTGCCATCGTGGTGCCATGATGGCGTCATGGACTTGACCGCGCATGTGAACCACCTCGGGCGCGAACTCGCCACCATCGCCGAAGCCAACGGCGACGAGGCCCGTGCAGTGGTCGAGCGCCTCAGCGGATCGCTCGACTCGGCGATCCGCATGACACTCCTGGATGCGCTGTCCGCCGCCGCGGACGAGATCACCCGGGAGATGGCCCCGGGCTCGGCGGAGCTGCGCCTGCGCGGGCGCGATCCGTACTTCGTCGTGACCGCACCGCCCACCGTGCCGACCGGCACCACGACGGACGAGGGCCCGGTGGCCGCGGACGGCAACGCGCTGCTCACCGAGGACGGGCCGAGCTCGCGGATCAACGTGCGCCTGCCGGAGCAGCTCAAGGCCGCGGTCGAGGAGGCCGCCGCCAAGGAGGGGCGCTCGGTCAACGCCTGGTTGGTCCGGGCCGCCTCGTCCGCTCTGCGCCGCACCGACCGACCCACCGAACCGCGCACCGGCGGCCAACGCTCCCAGCAGAGCTTCACCGGCTGGGTCCACTAACCCACTTCCGCTCACCACGTCCCCGACCTGCGGGGATGTGCCACCCACCTATGAACAGGGGACAGCCATGCCTACTTTCGAGACACCCGCACCGATCGCCGTCACCGTCGAGCTCGGCGCCGGCAACGTGCGGATCACCGCGAGCGACCGCACCGACACGGTCGTCGACGTCCGCCCGAGCAACGCGTCCGACGAGTCCGACGTGCAGACCGCCGAGCAGGTCCGCGTCGACTACGCGAACGGCGCGCTCCAGGTCATCGGACCGAAGGCCCGCGCCTTCGACTTCTCCCGCAAGACGCGGTCGGTGGAGGTGTCCATCGAGGTGCCCAGCGGGTCGCAGGTGTCCGGGGAGCTACAGGTGGGCGACTTCACCGGCACCGGCCGGCTCGACGAGTGCCGGATCAAGACCGGCGCCGGGAACGTCCGGTTCGAGCGGACCGGCGCACTGCGCGTCGACACCGGCGCAGGCCGCGTCACAGCGGACGTCGTCGCGGGCAACGCCGAGGTCAACACCGGCTCCGGGAAGGTCCAGATCGACGAGGTCGAGGGCACCGTGGCCGTGAAGAGCTCCAACGGTGACGTCACGATCGCCACAGCCACCGGCGACATCCGGGTGCGCTCGGCCAACGGCGACATCTCCGTCGACCGGGCCGGAGCGAGCGTCGACGCGAAGACGGCCAACGGCGACATCCGCCTCGGCGAGGTGGCCCGCGGCGTGGTCGAGCTCGGGACCTCCATGGGTGAGGTGGAGATCGGCATCGCCAAGGGCACCGCCGCGCGCCTTGACGTGCACACCGGGTTCGGCCAGGTGCACAACCAGCTGGACAGCATCACCGGGCCCGAGGATTCCGACGAGACCGTCGAGGTGCGGGCACACACCTCCTTCGGCGGCGTCACGATCCGCCGTTCCTGATCCGCCCACCCGTCGAGAAAGGACATCCGATGAGCCGCACCGACATCCCGCACGGCCTCCCGATGGAGCGCGACGCGGGCCCCTTCGACCCACCCTCCGCGATCACCCGCCTGCGTGCGGCCCGACCCGTCAGTCCCATGATCTTCCCCGACGGCCACGAGGGCTGGCTGGTCACCGGCTACGACGCGGTCCGGCAGCTCATGGCCGACACCCGGTTCAGCTCCCGCCAGGACCTCGGCATCCTCCACATGCCGTACGAGACCCCGGGCATGCCCGCCCAGACCGAACCCTCCGAGCAGACACCGGGCGTGTTCATCAGCATGGACCCGCCGGACCACACCCGGCTGCGGAAGAAGCTCATCGGGGCCTTCACCGTCCGACGGATGAAGCAGCTCGAGGAGCACATCATCGACATCGTCGAGCACCAGCTGGACGAACTGGCACGCATGCCCCCGCCGGTCGACCTGGTCAAGGCGTTCGCACTACCGGTGCCGTCGCTGGTGATCTGCGAGCTGCTCGGCGTGCCCTACGCGGACCGGGAGACGTTCCAGGCCAACTCGGCACAGATGATGGTCAGGGACCAGACCCTCGAGGAGAAGATGGCTGCCTGGGGCGCGCTGGCCGGGTACCTCGCCGAACTCGTCACGCGCAAGCGAGCGACTCCCGGCGAGGACATCCTGTCCGATCTGGCCCGCCAGGACGACCTCAGCATCGAGGAACTGGTCGGCATCGCGTTCCTGCTCCTGCTGGCGGGCCACGAGACCACCGCCAACATGCTGGCGCTGGGCACGTTCGCGCTGCTGGAGCACCCCGATCAGCTGGCCGAGCTGCGGGACAACCCGGAGCTGATGCCCGACGCCGTCGAGGAGCTGCTGCGCTACCTGTCCATCGCGGACATCTTCTTCCGCTACGCGGCGGAGGACATCGAGCTCTGCGGCGAGACCATCCCGGAAGGATCGACCGTGATCATCTCGCTGCTCGCGGCCAACCACGATCCCGAGCGTTTCGCGAACCCCGACACGCTGGACCTCCACCGCACGGCCCGCGGCCACCTGTCCTTCGGCCACGGCGTCCACCAGTGCCTCGGCCAGCAACTGGCCCGGATCGAGATGCGCGCCGGGTTCGCGGGACTGCTGCGCCGATTCCCGACCCTCCAGCTCGCCGTCCCCGCCGGCGAGGTGCGGCTCAGGACCGACATGAACATCTACGGCGTCCACGAGCTGCCGGTCACCTGGAGCTAGTGCCCGAGAGGTTCGCGAGCAGCCGCCCGGAGATGCCGGCCAGGTGGGGCAGCTGCTGGGGATCCAGCGCGTCGATCACCAATGCCCGTACGGCTTCGACGTACTGCGGAGCGGCGGCGACGACGACCGCCATGCCCTCGTCGGTGAGCGTGGCGAGGGTGACGCGAGCGCTGGTGGGACAGGTCGAGCGGCGGATCCAGCCGCGCTGTTCGATCCGGGCGACCACGTGCGACAGGCGTGAGAGCGACGAGTTCGTGAACTCGGCGAGCGCGCTCATCGTCCGCGTCCGCCCGTCCGCCTCGGAGAGCGAGCTGAGCACGGCGTACTCGAAGTGGGTCAGCCCGGTGTGCTTCCGCACGGCCGCGTCGAGGGCGTTCGGGAGCTTGAGCAGCAGGCCGATGAAGGGATCCCAGGCGCGGTGCTCGTCGTCGTCGAGCCAGCGCACCTCGTCGGTCGGCATGGGCTCAGTCTAGCTCAACACTTGACGCATCAATTGTCACCTTGTCCATCGTGTTGATGCTGACGTGCGGCCACACGATGCGCCCCGGCCACCCGTCCCGGCGCGGGAAGAACTCCAGATCGACGATCTGCAGGTACTGCAGCTGCAGCTTCGGATCGCCGTTCGCGCCCTTCTCCACGAGCTCGTTGATCCAGAAGATGGACTGCATCCGGGTCGCGTTCACCTCCTGCACCACCAACGGCACGTCACGCGGGTCGGGCTGCGTGTCGAGCAGGAGCACCGTGGAACGGGCCACCGGCTGCAGCTGGTTGGCGCGTTGGAGCAGGACCTGCGGCTGGGTCGGATCGAAGCCCGGGAACCCGGCCCGCCCGCGGAACGGGTTCTCGTGGAAGAACCGGTACGGCTCGAGGTACGGGTTCGCCAGGCCGTCGGGCACCCCGATCGGCAGGGCGTCGACGTCCTCGAACCGGGGAGGCCCGTCCACCGCGACGACGTTGCCCAACGCGAGCGCGGCATCGCCGTACGGGACGGTCGCGAGCCGCGCGATCGTCGGCCCGTCGCCGACCTGGTCACGCATGTGGAGGAACACCCCCGGCGCGTGGCGGACGGAATCGCCGGCACCGCCGGCGGCCGGTCGCTCGACCACCGCGACCCGGGAGACTCGCTGCTCCGACTCGAGAGTGATGACACTCCGCTCCACCGCGGAGAACGTGAGCGTCTCGTCGAACTGGTCGAGCACCAACCGGTAGTCGAGCCGCCCCGGCGGCGCGGAGACGAACGGCAGAGCAACCATGCTCCATCCGCTCGCGCACCCTCTCCACGTGCCAGGTAGCAGGCGGAACGGCCCCAACTCGTCGCCCTCGCCCCGGGTCATCTCTCGCCGCCCGCCGTAGCGGCCGACGTCGATCGTGGCTGCCTCGTCGATGTCGTGTCCCTCCACAGGGGCGGGTCCGGATGACTCCTGCCGACGTCTGGAGGAGGCGCAGCGGAGGGCGCTGATACCTACTGGTCCAGATCCGTGCTGCTGGCACGTACTTGCCGTCTGAGCATTTCGCCCCCTGCCGCAGCGGAAGGGCACGACGCGGGAACTCCGGGACGATCGAAGGCGTTGATCCGTCAACACTTCCGGCCATCATCTTGGAGCGTCCATGCCCGACCGTCCGATGGCGGCTGACGTGGCGCGCACTCGTGCCCTGGCCACCCTGGGCATCGCGGGTGCCGGTCTCGCAGTAGCGCTCATCGGCGCGCTGCACCTCGTGACGGCGGGCGAGGTCGACCCGATCCGGCTCACGATCAGCCAGTACGCGCTGGGCAGCCATCGCTGGATGTTCAACGTCGGCATCGTCGGGCTCGCGTTCGGCTCGGCCCTGATCGTGGCAGCGGTGATCGGTGGAGGGGTCATCAAGCCGTGGTCGGCCGGCGCCGTCCTGGCAGGCGCCTGGGTCGTCGGCCTCGTGGCTCTGGTCGCGTTCGAGCGGACCACCTGGTCCCTCGGTCCGACGTTCGGTGGCTACGTCCACCGCTATGCCAGCGTCGTCGCCTACGTCGCCCTGCCGTTGGCGGCGCTCGCCACGGCGCGGTGGGGCCGCACCCAGCCCGCCTTGCACGGGATCACGACCTGGATCCGCGGGCTCGGCATCGTGTCGCTGCTGTGGTTCGGCGTCCTCCTCGTGGGCGCCGCATGGTGGGACCTCGTCCCGTTGGGTCTCATCGAACGCGGTCTGGCGCTCACCGAGGTCGCCGCCCTCGTCGGCATGGGGGTGTTGGCCCGCCGCTCCGCCGCGCTGACACCTGCCCACCGAGGCGCAGTGGCCGTCGTCGCGTCGACGAACGTCGTCGCGGAAACCCCTGGAGGGCTCTCGTGAAGTTGCGCGTCCTTGCCGCTGCCGTCGCCGGCGCGGCACTGCTCGCCGGCTGCGGCACTGGCCAGCGGGCGGCCGGCCCCGCCACCGACGGCGCGGTGACCGCGGCCCCGACCACTCTCACCGTCTTCGCCGCAGTTTCGCTCAGGGACACGTTCACCGCGCTCGGCACCCAGTTCGAGGCGGCGAACCCCGGCGCCCACGTCACGTTCAACTTCGCGGGCTCGTCCGACCTCGCGCAGCAGATCGTGCAGGGCGCCCCGGCCGACGTGTTCGCCGCCGCGAGCGACGCCACGATGAAGACCGTGAGCGACGCCGGGCAGACCGGAGCGGCGCCCGCGTCGTTCGCCAAGAAGACGCAACAGCTCGCCGTGGCACCGGGCAACCCGAGCGGCATCACGTCGTTCGCGGACCTGGTCAGGCCCGGTCTCGGGGTCGTCGTCTGCGCCAGGGGCGTGCCCTGCGGCGACACCGAGCTGAGGATCGAGGCGACCACGAACATCGACGTCCGCCCGGTCAGCGAGGAACCGGACGTCAGGTCGACGCTGACCAGGGTGC
>Ga0307513_10004914_pt1 | contig 17752 bp, 24 predicted proteins | sample 15_EM_MG_FD_202174 | JGI IMG/M metagenome (GOLD analysis project Ga0307513, IMG submission 202174) | Populus trichocarpa ectomycorrhiza microbial communities from riparian zone in the Pacific Northwest, United States - 15_EM | ecosystem: Host-associated > Plants > Roots > Unclassified | place... | reverse complement strand
TTTCTGGTTCAGCTTCTGCTTGAGGTATATCTGTAGTCCGAGATTCGAGTTGGGCCAGTTCAGAGGCCATGACGGCTTCCATCCTGGATATCAATATTTTATGTTTCGAATATTGAGCTGAAAGCGCGTCCGTACCTGTTCCCAGCTGTGCTCCGTCTCGACCGCCTCGTCACCAAAGAGTCCGGTTTGTCCATAATGGGAGTAGGTAGATGGAGGTAGGTGGTGGTCACACTTGAACGCGTTCAGAGTCCGAATCCGATCGCGTCAGTGCCCACTTTCCGGTTCTTCCTCCCAACTCCGACCGTCGACAGCGATGCCCAAGCCACCCCTCGGTCCCTCACGGCTCTCACAAATCCTCAAGAAACTAAAAGCAGACCCCAAGCCGGTCCTGACGCCGTCGCTTAGGAGCCTCAAGTTCACATACGCGATGCGGAACGACCATTTTGGTGCCAGGTGTGTCACCTCCCCAATGACCGTATTGTTGTCGATATTTATGCTCATTCCGATGCGCTGTATGGTGCCATGCTTGGAAATCATAGACATTTCGCAAAAGACGAGTTACCGAGGATTCAGTATGCCAACCCGACAATAGCAATCGAGGTGAACAAAATCCCGAAGACCGAGGCGGACACTTGGCAGTCCAGTCTGTCCATGGAGTTTGGTAGGATTCTTTCGACACCAATTATCTCCACTGGGTGCTGAGCGCTCTTTAGAGGATGGGTCGAAGCAAACCTTGGCGATGGACGGTAAATGGTCGTCAACAATCTTCACGGACCTCATGGACGCCGCTGGGACACCAGCCTGGGACAAGTGGAAAGCAGACAGGAAGGCTGCTAATCTCCCCATTGTCGACATCCCAGCACAATCACATAAGCCGTCGTCGACGACGACGAACAAAACTGGTGCCGCTGCTGTCCTTCCATGATACAAGCGTCGCATTCGACTCCGGAATGTGGATGAAGAGCCGTATCGCGCATACACTTTACATTGACTTTGTTTTACTCTCGATATAATAGGTTCATCGATCATTTCGCTCTCCCAATGTCATTGAGACCTATAGGTTGCAAAGCCTCCATTCCCCCAGACGTGAAATCAGTCACCATCAACACCGCCCCTTCTCCTCCTGCTCTTCACCGCTTCCCTGTGCCTCCTCTTCCAATCCCGCGTCAAATCGCCTTTTGCTTCCTCCCACCTCTTCACGATCTCCTCATTGCTCTCAGTCCGGTAAAATCCAGTCGACTCCGGGTCCAGACCTTTCTCTCTGAATACGTCCATGATGTCTCTGAGTTTCACATTCCTGTGCTTATTTGCTTTTTCTTCCTTTGAGAGAGGGAAGAACAAGGGCTGGCTCGCATCGAGCGTGACTTGAGTATGAGAAAGTGACGCCCGTGTGGTTGAACTTTGGGTAACCGTCGATGGGTGAACGGCTGTATGTACGGGCGGAGGAAGGAGAGCGGCCGGGAAGGGCTCTTCGTCGTCGAGTTCCAGGTCGAGGCCAAGTTGGTTTAGAAGGGAAAAGCCTGTAGAACGGAGATCAAGTCTGTGGGAGGTGATCCGTGGGTGGAGACACACCTTGTTCTTCCTGGGGAGCGAACAGTTCTTTAAGTTTTGCCTTCGTCGCATTCGCGTTCTGGATGGTTGCAGACACGGGGGCGCGATCTGGCGCCGGTGCAGCTGTATCGGTGGAGGATTCCTCACTTTCAGAATCCCTTGAGGCCTCCTCGACAACAGCCACAGGGTCCGGTTCCTCGAAGACCCTTTTCGAAGGAGGGGATTTCGATGAAGGAGATATCCGCACTGGGGGCAGTTCTGGCATATCAATATCTGAGTCCAATGCCTCCTTTCCACCCCACTCTTGGTCCCCTTCTAGACCACCGAAAATTGAATCCAGAAGGGAGAGAGCACGAAGTTTCTCCTCAGTAAAGTCGTGGTCTGTATCAACCGTACCGCTCTTTTTGTGAGCGATAGGAGGGGGTCGGTCGATAGTATCAGGGGTAGTTGGGGACCCTCCAAAGGTAGACTCGGGCTCGGAAGAGTCTTCCTCGCCTTCGCCAGAGGAGGGGTCATCTTCCTGATCGTCCTTCGTGTCTGGCCTCGAAGGTGCAGTCACAGGCAGGGTATCATCGTTATCTGCAACAACAATCGAATCCAAGAAAGCACCCTTTAAATGTTGCGAATCCCACTTCGTCGGATCGATGGTCCTCCGCCTTGCCCTAATCAGCTTGTGCTTCTCTCGTTTCCGTTTTTTCTTCCTGTCATTTGTTCCAATCGTACTAGAGGTCACGACTGACAAAGACGGAAGGGGTTTCCCCGGCCGCATTCGCATCGGACGAATGATCCGACCCATAGGCGTAACGCGCCAACCAGGTCGTGAAGAGACATTTTCAGGGGTGACGAGGGACATATTCGAGGCGTGGACGCCTTGAACGCCTCGAGCCAGCCGACGTTTTTTTGTTTGCCGGTCGTCTGTAGGAGCCTCGTTCTCGCGTTTGATTCTATGGTAGTGAGAATAAAGGATTTGATTGGCTGGATTCCGCAGATGTGTGAGGTGTCGTACCGTTCACGGAAATCTGGTTTGGCTTCACCGATTCGAAGCTTTGCTCCTTTCCAAGTCGTCCCGCTCAACAGGTTCATACCTGTCGCTCTCAGTTCACGTAAAAGGCACCGCGAACAAAGAACACGCACATCTAGCCAGTTGGGAGTTCTTCGCTTCAATGGTAACATACGCAAATGGACGTGGTCTTCCGAGGCCATCCAATGCGCCAACGCCGTCGACGGTGATGACTGTTCCGAAGGTTCCTAGTCGTGTAGACAAGTCCGACGCGGATACAGCCGGGGTGAGACCTGCGATGTGTAGTCGTTTCCTCACAACAGCGCTAGGGTCCGAGTCCATTTTCGACCCGCATGCAGGTTTTCAAAGATGGCGAAGGTGATCGAGATCGTGGGCTCGGACCGGACGGCACGGATGACGATGTCCTTGAATTCTCACCACCTCCACACTTTGTCATCACTCGCGAACTGGAGCCATGGGGATGGCCCTCAACATGGATGAAGAGGTTCGACTGTACACGACCAATGCGGAAAGAGAGAAGTTCGAGACCAGGGCCACTCTTTACGGCATCATCGTCGGGTTGGATTATCTCGAGAGGGCGTATGTGAGGGATGCGGTGACTGCCGCTGAGTGAGTGCGTCTACGGTTCGTTTCCCGTTCGTGAGGTCTTACTTCCTGGCGGGTAGGTATTCGCCGGCGTGCACGAAGCTGCTTTCCCAGTACAAGACGATGTCCAAATTAGTTGAAGAAGACGTCCCTTCTGTTGAACAGTTCATGTCCCAATATCGAGTCAGTAGTATCACAAGACACGCCCGTGTCGGATCTCACTTGCGTTACCAGATGGATCACCCTGCGGCCTTACACAGAATCAAAGTAGGGGTCCCAGCCACGGTCGAACATTCGAGCGAAGCGGGTCCCGAGACAGGGAAATGGGTGGCAGAAACAACACAAAGCTTCATCACGTTCATGGATGCACTCAAGCTACGGTTACGAGCGAAAGACCAACTGCATCCAATCTTACAGGAGCTGGTGACGGGGTATGCGAGGTTCAAGGGGAGCAAGGATTGGGAGGGAAGGAGTAAGATGGTGGGTTGGTACGTCAGAAATCGTTCCCAGTCTCTCGGTGAAGGTGTGAATCTTTCTCCCTGACTGTAGGCTGATAACATTGAATGGGATGAAGGCATCCGAAGAGATCACCGAAGAGCAGTCGCGTCAGGTGCAACTTCTGTTTTTACACCGATCCCTGCAGCTCATCGTCCTCCTACATGCGCAGCTCTTGTTCGATGTCGATCATGCATATGCGGAATTCTTCAGAAGTTTGAGTGGCAGTCAAGGACATTGACCAGCAGCCGCAAGACTACACTGTACACGAGTCTAGGTGAATATCAAAGGACTTATGAGGTACTTTTCAGGACCCCATTCGTTGAGGGGTGACGCAGATGTTGCCAGCAAAACCATCACCTGAAGTCCATGGAATGCGATTCCTACGCCAGAATGCACTGCCCGGTGGGGGTTTCACCTCAACCCGCTTCGTCCCCCAGACACACGTTTATAGGCTACTCCCGTGACTGCGATCACATATACTCTGCCTCAACTAGACCGGTGGGCCCATTTTGTGGCTCGGTAGACTTCTGCACCGGGCGCGTCCTATTGGCGCGGTCCACATCCACTCCAGACAGATGCGTTCAAAATACAACTTTTCCACCAACACGTTTGGATGACCTCATTGACCGTAAAGCTACCTAATGATTCCCCGCAGTATTTGTTCTGCAATGCTCCAACGACCTGCGTCCTGTTGTTCACCAATAAGACTCGACTAGTGGTATCCTTCTACTACGGATGTGTAAGTACGTTTTACATTAGCAACCCGTCCGCTGAGTGATCAAGTCGGGTAGAAGATTTTGAATAGAGATCTATGGAGAACTCAACGCTTCGACTCGAGGTCGTATAATATATGACGCAAAACCGAGTTGATGGCCTTTCCGCCAAGTAAGCGAGGGGGTCGGTTCGTTCATCTCGGGCTGCGGGTGCGGACCCTGTGGACCCGGTCGCCTGTTCGTCACATCTACCAACCATCGTACGGATGTTCACTAGTAGTGGGAGATCTACCCGTGAAGTAGCGAACGAGTAGTACGCACATTGGATCGGCAAGCCGTGGAAACTCCGGTAACCGGTCGTAACTCCGTGACTCTTCGTCAGAGGATTATAACACCTTGTTGGGGTCAGACCCTTCACAAGTTGCCGGTAATATTTCCCCGACTGTCTGACTCTGAATGCTGAATATTTCTTTGAACCTAGACCCCCCTCCGATGCCCTCTTCCCCCGCGGTGGCACGCCGCTGGAACCACTCCCAAAACCAGGCCGCACGTAGCCCATTATGTAGCGGTCATACACCAGCATCCCGAGTCCGCACCGTCGTCCGAGCGTCCCATGATCCGGAACGATTCAGATTCTGCATCCATGCAAGAACGTCATTACCATGACTCGCAGTCGTTTTTGATGAAAGAATTCCGAAGGTTTTCGTGTTTGGGCTGCGATTTGAATTTTACAATTTGAATTGCCAAGTGAATGACTCGTAAGCGTCTCACTTTGCTCGGTTATGACCTTGAGCTGTCTGTGGTTACGCTGAGCCCGCTCGCATGGCTCTGCCATATCCGCCGAGCCCCCGACAGCCGTCCGAGGTATACTTTGTGGCCGCGGCTGTATAAAAGGCTGGAGAGCCTGTTTAGGGTGGCCTCCAGGCGTATCCGCCATGCTCGCACTTACCTCCCTCCTGTCGCTTCTCTTTGTCCTCCCTCGTGTTCTTTCCGTTGATGTTTCGGCCACTTGTACAACCCTGGAGGGCGAACTTCCAGTGTCGTCGGTTTTCTACTCAGGTGAGTTTTATTTATTTCGTTTCCCTATCATATTATCTAAGAAAATTTGTCTGGTGCTAGGCTCTCCTGAGTACACTGAGGCTATGCGCCACTTCTCTGTCATGAACGTCCAACAATCGGCTTGTGTTGTCCAACCCGCTACCCAGGACCACATTTCTACGATTGTACATTTCTCCCCTTCCATCTATCGTCGATGGCAAGCACCTGATTCGTTTTTCAACAGCTTAAAACGTTGCCCAAGACAAGAACCCCATTTGCCGTAAGCTCATGATTACACATCTGTGCGAGTAATCACTTCTAGATTAAATGCTCAGGAACAAAACTCTACAGGTCAAGGGTGGTGGCCACGGGGCGAACCCCGGATTCTCTTCGACAACTGGTGTTCACATAAGCATGAAGAGGTTCTCTGAGGTCAATTACGACGCTGAGAAGAACGTGGTTACCGTTGGCGCGGGATTGGCCTGGGATGATGTTTATAACGCTCTTGATCCTCTCGGTGTTGGCGTTGTCGGAGCGCGTGCCACTGGAGTATGTGATTACTTTACAGCCTTTCACCGACATAGGCTAACTCATTTGCGTTTTTAGGTCGGTGTTGCCGGATTCCTTCTCGGTGGAGGTGCGTCATGGCCTATTCGTCCACAGCCAATGGTCCCGTTAACCCGGTCGTTTCCGGCTCGGTGTAGGTTACTCTTTCAAGACCGACCAATACGGACTTGGCGTGGACAACATTGTTGCATTCAATCTGGTCTTGCCCGACGGCAGGCCTGTGACCGCCACTAAAGACGAGTGCAAGGAACTCTTCTGGGCTCTCAAGGTAGGCTACCACGAAGTCATTGGAACCGAATCGTTGTTCTAATCGTGACCGGACGAACAGGGTGGAGGAAATAACTTCGTACGTTATTGGGGTGTTAAGATCAGAATGGTACTCACCGTGGATGCAGGGAATTGTCACTTCCTTTGTGATCAAAACTAATCCACAGGTCGGGGGCGTATGGGTACGTGCGACAACATTTGATTCCACCGTTGAGAACTCTGCCCATACGGATTGTTCTAGGGTGGTACTATCGTTTACGGGACAGACCAATTCCCCACATTCGCCGCTGCATTCGACAAGTTCACGACTACTGTGAAAGATCGTAAAGCAGCGGTTCTTCCCAGCTACGGCTGGCTCGGTGGCCGGGTTAGCATATATCCTCACTCATTCCCAGGCTTTGTTTAATCCCAATCCCCGCTTGCATCCAACTCAACTGACGTCGTTTTTCTTTATCTTATTTAGGAGACTATCTTGGGCATATTCTTCTACGATTCGCCGACTATGCCTGCGGGTATCTTTGACGAGTTCTTGGCTATCCCCCGACTCCGCAGTGATCTCGGAACTCGTGGAATGGGTTCTATGGTCAAGGCTGGCAACCTCAGCGGTCTGATCACCGGACACAGGTGAGTCACAGAAATCCCTCTGGCAAATCCATGGGACACGGAACCAGAAGGGAGCTGATGGGTGATTGGCGTTTACTTGTCTCATAGGTCCTACTTCAACACCGTCTCGGTTCGAGATTGGACGCCATCCTTGGTCAAGCTTGTAGAACAGGAGTTTCGCGTAAGCATCCCACACGGAGAGCTCGTTCGTCGCCCAGAATACTGACAAATCTGCGTAGCACTGGGGAACCACCTTCGCCTCTAAATCCGGTGTCATATTTTCCTACGCCCTCCAGCCGTTCATGCACGACCATCTCTCACACAACGAACTCCCGTCGGCTTACCCTCCGGATTCGGCTCGTAACTCGGCTGTCGCCGCCGCTCCGATGTTCATCTTCTTCGGGTGGGCGGACCCAGAATACGATGCGGAGTACCTTCCTGCCATCACCGAAACCGCCACCCGTCTCAGGAACCTCATCAGTCGTGAGCAAGGTGCTTTGTTCGAGAACTCCCCGAGGTACGACAACTACGCGATCTTCGGTACCCCATTGGCCAGCATGTACGGCGAGAACGTGCCCGTTCTCCAGGAGTTGAAGAAAAAGTACGACCCCCAGGGAGTCATGAACCTGGCCGGTGGGTGGAGGTTCTGATGTCCCTCAACCCTCACGCTCCTTGCGGACTGCTATTGAACGCAGAAGTAAAAGTATCCAAGTACATGGTTTTATCGTAAATCTTCGTGTGTCGGTTGCGTTCGTTATTGCTTAAAGTGGGTTTGAAACACGGACACAGTTCAAGTCCTGAATGTATCCCTTTGAAGAAACTTAAAATCGTGTCTTCAGGAGGAGCGCGGCTCCTGCTTAAGAGGGCTTGAAAAGGGACTTTTAATATCAACTCCTACGTGCAGCTCCAAAAGCATACACACCTGAATAACGGCGAAGGAATACCAACCCGAGGATATGTCCGACCCTCCGTTTTTCAAGCTGCGTATCCGGGCGTTCTCGCATCTATTGCGAAGCCCGCCCGATCGTGACCAGGAACTCTCTAGGAGCCTCATGGTCTTTTCAGTCCATAAGCGTGACTAAATGATCTGTTAGCCATGCTGCCAGAAATTTGAGCTAGTGAGTGAAATGACCGACCATCTGATGTTGGTGTCTACCGCGACCGTTGGTGTTGGTGGGTAGGGGCGAGTTTGTATGACGGGGAGCCTGGTTTTGGATAGCAGGTAAGCGTCTGAGACTCAGCGTCGTAACTCTCACCCCCTCCAACGCGGTCGCATACTTCTTACAGGTGTTTGTGTGCCTCTGATAAATATTCCGTGTGGGGTGGTATCAGGACGTTGGGGGTCGCGAACGGGTGGAACAAACCTTCAGTCCGGCTGCGGAGACTGCAAATCTCTCGAGCATCTTCACGATGTAAATGGATGCTCACATTTGTCCCTGTAGTTTTATACGACGTCTTTCGTGGAGAACACGTCTGCGTTGTACATGCTATCCAGACGTCGCACCACCATGAAACCGCAAAGGAGAGGCGCAGGATAGATTGAACAGTTTCCACTTTTTCCATAGTCCGATCCGGTGGTTTGTTTTACGGTCGAAGACAAGGGTTGGAACCCACGTGTGGGCGCGGCCAAATCCTCGCGGGTGGGTGAACGGTTCGCTGGTCACCGGCTGCGATCGGTCGTGTACTGTGGTCCCAAAAGCCATTCTGTATTATGGTTTTCGATCCCAACTACGTGACCGATCTCGTATGGATGAATATACGATAAACCTCTTGCTAGGCATCACAGTTTCCAACTTAGTTTGGGGGGCGTTCTTGGTCCCATTTCCTACATAACGACTACCATGCCGACCCGAGTAAGCAATTGTGAGTAGTTGGTGGGACCACTTACCTCTAATGCAGAAAGATGCGAGTCGTGTGACTCTGGAGCGAGGTCCTGAATTGCCGCTGCCAGGCAATACAGATAATCCTACAAATGAGCTTTGGTTACAGAGCGCCCGATTAAAGGGATGCAGTTAACCTTGTTTGGACCAGAGGGTCCGATGGAACGCCAAATTACCGCGGCGGTGTCCTCCAGAGATTCGTTCGCCACTAACCAAAATGATCAGCTGCACCTTTCCGTATATTTTATGATACGCTTACCGAAAGATGGATTGTCCTTTCGACCGACGTAAACCTTATCGGGACTCAGTCAGCGTATGGGGTCCCGTAGTTGAAAGCTTACCTGAGCCTACGTCCGCTTGGTTAAAGAGGCTATAGGACAAAGGATAGAACCTGTTATACCTTGTGGACAACCACGACCTCCTCACCACCTGGTCCTACACCGTACACGTCTATTTCTTCGAGGGTATAACCTGCCTGCAGCCAACTTAACAAACATGGCTAGGAATTCTCGAGAGAACATGCCGCTTCTCGGATATCTAGGAAAACCGTCAAGGTTCGTAGCAGAATGAGTACATTGTCGTTACCTAAAAGGTCTCGGACCTCTGCCGCATAGGCCGGATCTATGGTATGCGCAACCCCTTGATTATTGTTTCAGTTGGTGACTGCGAGGGGATAACCAGCAAAACACTCGTACCCCATACGATGTCCGTGTTAGGGAATGGATCCTGGAAACCAAAAAGAGGGAGATCTGAGTCACCACGGTTTCGCAAAGCGCAGGGTAATTGGTCGAGGCTTACCGATGGAGAGAACTCGTGCCAGTCCTCTTGGTGGACCAGAGTCACAACTCGACCAGGGTTCTAAATCAATATCGGACGTCGGGTCCATAGTTGAGTGTGAACACGCTCAGACGGCACCGAATCCTTACCTCCTCCGTGCCACGGTGATCAGGGGACCGTTGTGCAAACCGGCGTACGTAGCCTTTTAGGTATCCTGGTACTGGTAAACCCGCAAGTGGCGCTTAACGATCGTGTGGGTTTCTCATAGATGCGTACCGATTGACTTTACCTTGGGAGATCACATGAGGTGGGGGCTGAACACCGCCACGAGACACTTAGCCACGTATTTTCACATAGGTAACCCTCATACCGCTAACCTTGAATATCAAGGAACCATAACCGAAAACAACAAACGGTTGAGCCATGGGATCGGAAAAGGTTAAAGTCGGGCGATCTCAGAAACCCAGAAAGTTTTAGTGAGGATCCATGGACGGTCGCCATTGTTTATGTTTGTTTATCCCCGCCAAGGAACACCTTCCCATTCGTTCCTGCGATAATAGATTGTACATCACGGGTATCGTACATAGAATGTGCGAGATGTGTAGATTTGCTATGCAGTGCGTGGCTGTGGGGTTTGCGTTGATAGAAACATGTAAGATATGTGACCGTGGACAGATATCAGTAATCAGGTTCGCATACACCTGGATAACACACCTGGATAACCATTTAATACACTGAACCTAAAAAACCAACTCCGGTCCCGGAGAGCTTTTTTTGTCGAAAGAGAGAGTTGCAGATACCACCTTTGGATACTTATGGCGTAGCAGTCGGCCATTGTGGCGATATTTTTAAATCAGAAACTCTTGCAAACGGTTGTTGTCTTTGCGGATAAAAGGGAGTGTTCATGTAACTCCAAACAACACAGCTATGCTGTTCAAAGTGCCCAAAAAGAATTCTATCGCACACAGGTAAAATCACGCCGCACGTCGCAAATATCCCTCACTAGGGGCGTTCACGGTTACAGTGACTGCAGCGTCTGCTGCCGCCGCAGACGCTGACTAAGCGATCCTTAGGCTGGAATCCAGCCTCGAATTCAGAGGGAGGGAGGGCGTAGGAAGGATTTTGTCTCTAGGGAGACGCAGGGATCCTTACCCGGACGGTTACAGCTGTTTACCCTGCGATAGCGGTGCGGCACTTCGGCGGGGTCTAATTTTTGTAGTTGGGTTCAAAGTCCGCCGATGCGCGTGATGGCGTTTTGTAGTGGTTTCTGGTTCCACAACATTCGATAACAAACGCAATCCAATTCCTGGTACCCAGAGCTCATCGGGCTGTGACCGCATCCCTCCCCTCGCGTGTGTTCTCAAACAACCATTCTATTTGAATGCCTACAGTGCTAGAAGACACCGGCATCATGTAATGTATAAAACTGTACGTCCCTCAACTGCGAGGCAAGGTGGAGGGCCCCGCGTTTGTCATCGCTTGTTACCAAATCAGCTGTAACCGTCCGGGTAAGGATCGTTTAGTCAGCGTCTGCAGCAGTTGCAGATGCTGCAGTTACTGTAACCGTGAACGCCCCTACTGTAGATCAGGGGAGGCGAGAGCGGACCGAGAAGCCATCCAACTCATAACATTATTTCGTGAGGGGAGCGCGCTGCCCAGTGAGCGGAATAGGTGAGCGATGACGTAGCGATTTTCCAGTGCCCTTGTCGTGCTTATAGGAACACGAGCCGGGATGGATGATGTTTGTGGTTGCCCCTAGGGCTGCGTTTGTTGTGAAGGGTTCTGGAAGGGGTTCGTCGGGTGCGGCAAGATGGGCCAGGTGACAGAGGAAAACGGGAGTGGATAGTGGTCGTCGAAGTGAGAACGAACGCCGTCGCGAACGAACGATCCCCGGAAGGAGGGCTTCGTCCGTGATGGAACCTGCCCAACTCCCAGCCGACAAACGGCTGCGCTCCAACTCCTTCCACACCCCCCGCACCCCGGCCGAATCCGTCAGGTCGGTCGGGTTCATCTCTCTCTCTCCCTCTCTCTCTCTCTGCGGCGACTTGAAGTGAACCGGAAGCGGTCATACTTTCGTTATTTCCTTAGGAAGGCACTGCCTGATCGTAGGACGTTATGTCATGCGGTATGTTTCCTTCCTCTTCTTAGGCTGGGGGGTGCGCATCCACTCTAGCCTTTAGCTGGATTCGCTCCACCACCATGGCATCCAATACCATGCGAAGCCGTGAACAGCGGACCCTGGAACTTGAGCCTGATACTGATTTCCTTCTGAACGATTTGTCGTACTCTCTAGTTCGCCGTACAAGACGTATCGAAGAAACCTCGGTCTTCACCCTACGAAGATAGGGATCCACGTTGGGGCTGGGACTGCCTTTGAAGCCACCACTACTTATCAGCAACAACGTCGAAATCAGGAAGTACGTACGTTCGTTTCTCTGAACCTTTTTTCTGCCATTATGCACTGGCGCTCTCTGTGTCGTTTCTGCGTTCACTGTGTGTTGTACCAGGCCAGTGCCTTCTTACGTTGGTGCTGGCGCACCCGACGTGGGCAACGGTAAAAGCGACATTTTCGGCAGCGAAGAACGGGGGGTCTGTCTATCGAGGGTCCGGAGTAGGGCGACGGACGCCGTCGCGCCGGACATCCGCACTTATTTTTCACCTGATAGGCTACGGTCCACCTATGCGTATATAGCCATCAGATACTGGATATCCTCGAGGGGAACGACAACGCACATAAAAAAACGCTGTTGTGGCCCTCGCTTCCAAATCAAACACCGTTTTGCTGTTCAGATCCTCTAACCACGGGAGCAACGGTCAAGGCCTTAACCTTCTACTAAAGTACCCCCCTAGTTCCTTGATCCATTCATATAATTCTGAGATGTGACTGGGATGAGCGTTCTCGAACAGGGCGTGAAACTCCTGTCTACAGAACTGAGATGCCGTAGATCCTCCGTGTCCGCCGTACAATCCGATGAAGTGGATTTGACGTGCGATGAAATCGGGAAGGCCGGAGGGATCCCAGTCGTAGTTGAGCTTTGTTCTGAGGGTGTATTGGAGTTCGTGCGGGCCGAGGGACAAAGTCGCGAATCCGTAGAAGTCTTGTTGATAGCTATTGGCAAGAAAGAGGGTCAGAATCCCAACCACGTCGAAGTCGATGACCAAGGGTCGAGACGTACGCCTGATTACCCCACGAGTTGACCAGACCTATAAGCTTTGGATTTAAAAGTGGTATCCGACCGACCCCACCCCCAAGTAGACATCAGCTGGCTGAAAACTGGGCTCAGTGGTACGCAAGACTCACCGTTCGTCTGGAAGCGGATGTAATCGTGGTAGTGCGCAGCCGGGGTCGTGGAAGCGAATGGTGGCAGAACGCTCTGCCTGTGCTGGATTCTTGATGGGTTACATGAGAGCGATAGGGGAGAGAGGCGTTGCGACATTCGGCTGGAATGCCTTGGAGAGCGGGAAACCGGTCTATCAGAGGCGAAGGGTGTACAGCACCGTTGGAAGGCGCATGTGGGGGTATGACAGCGGCAGGTGAAAGACGCTCAGTGATTCGCTTTCAACTTCGGCGCTGCGTCGGTGGGGACCGTGTTGTACGGAATCTAGGTATATGCTCGGTATTACAGCTGAGGAAAGATATCCGTGTATAAATATTCCTAGGTCTTATGTGAGAACGGGCACCCGTTCCCGAGTTGGTCCCTCCACTTGGGAATCTTGGATGGGTGGTGAGCCAAGGACCTCGCATGCAGAGTGACAAAACGATGCGGTGCCTGTAGTCTTGACACGGACGGGTTGCGTGTCTGAAACGTCCGGGAGCTTGATATCTTCCTTTGGTCCAGTCTTGAGAGCCTGAATATGTGTCAATGAGAACGCCGCCACGGTGATCAGTGGGGGGACTCACCGCCGGGGTGACTACCTGAAGTTCCTTGAATTGTTCCTGAACCGCTTCTTCATCTTCAAGAGTCAGATTGTTGGCGAGCATATTGCTAATTTCCTGCGGAAAACTTTGAGTAACCGGTGTATTCGGAGGATGCTGACCCACCTCTTGATATGCCCTTGCTTCCTGCGTCTCCTCTAGCAACTTCTCGACGTCTTCGAGATTCATCTCCTGGTTGATCTGCTTCAAAACTTCACTCCCTGTCTTGAGTCCGTGTAACACCGACATCTCCACAAGAGAGAACTCGATAGTCGAAACTATGCATAATCGGAGGATGGGTAATCTGGGTCATAGGTGCGATGGGGGTGGACGGACCACCTGCTCGAGTTGCTCCAATTAAGCATCTGTTTTGGCTAGTAAGGTTTCCTGGTACTTTCGTTGTCGTAGAGCGATGAGTGCTCTGTCCTTGTGTCCGTTCGCGAGGTGCTGCTTGGCGATCTCATGTTCACGGTTCAGCACTCGTTGGATCTGGCATCCAGGGGATTCGGTATGAGGTTTAAGTGTGAAGGAAGGAGAAATACAGGCACGTACATACATTCTTCTGGTACTGCTTCAGTTTGTCCCTCTGTAGTTTCGTGCTGGGGTTCGCAAGTCAGCACAGATAAACTTAGCGATTCCTAGCGCAGACCTACTCAAGAATGGCACGATCCCGCGCTGTAATCTTTGGAAAAGAGTGGTTTCCACCCATGACGAGGGGTTGGACGATCTCGCCGAGGCTGGGGTATTTTGGTGATGCACGGAGACTGCGGAACAGAGATGAGCGTGTCGGAAGTGATCGGAAGGGCGAGTCGATCGATGAACCGGACACATGTCTGACGGTGCGCCATCAGCGAACCGACCGCCCGACTCCGCTTGTTCCGCGAAGGCGATAAACTCGATTTTGAGTTGAAGTGTTGAATCTCCCACTCGACTTGATCACTCGGCAAACGAAGCCTTGACACCTGTATTCTATTAATCTGTTGTGCTTCCTGGTTCTTCGACCTCCTAGGTACCGACGAAAGAGCGTATTGGGGAAGATAATGGACACTGCAGGAGAGGCCGGTGCTTCTGCGCGGTGTTGTGCTGGCCAATGGCACCATGTGGCTTTTCCTCTGCTCTGTGTAAGCTACTGAAGATACAGCGGACGAATAAACTTACAATCTCCAGCCCGCGCTGGGCTCACCCTCCGGCCTGTCTCTATCCCGACTCAGAATCCTCCTTGGCATCATTCTGTCACCGCACCGGTATCCGTACAAGCGTTCGCCTCACGACTATCCACTGGTCCCGATCCACTATAGGTGTTGGCGTGGGTCCTTTCGACTCAGGCTTCTCCTCTTCATTCCAGAAAATAAACATGCCACGTGAGTGTGGAATGATTTTGATCTCTTTCGACCGTGGCCGGTCGGTTTTTTTTACATGTGTCCGATACCGGCCGTCCGTGAACAGACAAGGCCCAACATAAGAGACCGAGAAAGGAAATACCCCCAGGCCCTAGCTAACACGCTGCCTCACGCCAATCATATTTGGCCTATCCGTTCACGCGACGATTGAGTAGGAGCCTGACTTGCCTCGCGGGCTCCCACGGGGATTAAGTAATATCCCGTCTACTTAGACCCAAGTGGGACCCACCTCGAGGCCCGGTGAGCCTGACCTGTTTCAGAAAGCTCAAAGTCCTCACGAAAGGCCCGCACCCGGCAATGTTCAACAAGACGGTATGGGATCTCTCGAGTAAACAGGAATGTAGTTTGGGATCTCTGACTGTTCACCAGCCCAGTCTCTGGCCGTTCCAGGTCCTTCATAACGCACGATACACGGCCAAGACACTCGCGCACCAAACGCCCAAAAGGATTTTTACCCGTGAAGACCTCTATCACGAGCTCCCAAATGTGAAGATATCCGCGGGTTTTGGTGCAGCCTCGATAACCAGGAGCACCCCGAGCACCCCGAGCACCCCGAGCATTCCGACCACTTCTAAAAGTCGGCATTCTTTATTAACTTACGTGCACATAGAGCTCCTCCCAGCCCCCCTTCCGCTATTTCACGCGACGGAGAGTCCCATTCTAGAAGATGGGAAAAATCGAAATGAAAGGCCTACTATCACCACGGACACGAGGACCCGGAGAGCCCTCAAAGATGTCCTCCCTTGAATTCATCCCTCGTTTCATCGACCGCACGGTGCGTGTGGGTGTGCTCCGCATATAAATCGATGCTTTTGAAGGGTGACGGTTAAAATACACCCAATCCCCTCTCAACCCCTCCTGCGAGACCCTATCCACTCACACCGATGAATCTGTTCTCCCACTCCTCTGGGGATTCCATGCCCTACAACCCGACAGTCTGGGTAAGTTATCGCTTGAGCGGTTCATGTTTCTTGAATACCGATAGCAGTTACAGGCTATCCAGAACCGGTGGTTCCAGAGATACTCCTCACTGGACGGCGCCTTAGGAGAGCAAGGGGTCCGTTTTTCCTCAAATACGATCTCGCTCTATTCTGATCCCATCATTCCTTAGAACCGGGAGGTGTCTCCCGGTGCCCTTGAGAAGGATCAAGGGCATGAGCCCATCCTTGTGCCCTTCAGTGCCCCTGGTGGCCATCTGCACCAGCCCACCCCCGGAGCAGCCGCTCGAGTCGAATCAGAGGCGACTCCGGAGTCGGATGACAGTGGCGGCAGCTACGAATGTGGATACCAACAAAGGAACGGTGACACTGGTGGAACCTGCAACAACGATGGGAACGACATCGAAGTTTTGGCGGTCGCCAACCTCCACGGTGATGTTCCCAAATTCTGCCGGGTAGGAGACTGCCGTTACTGGCACACGGAACCGAAACAAATCTGGCGACACCGGGACGGTCACTTCTCGGATCGCCACGGCTACTTGTGTCCAAACCGAACAGGCACCTGCCGCAACCCGGGGTGGGATTTTAGACGCAGCGATGCGGTCATTGTTCATTGCAGGGGGTCTCCAGAATGTGCTAGAGCGTTAGAAGACAACCGCGGAAAAATCCCATGCTGGGGGACTCCCGCGAGCGAGGAAGACCTGAGGCCAGAGGATTGGAGGTTCCACATCCCCTATGAGACATTCGACGGACGCACTAGGCGCAGCAGAGGGAGAGGTCAGTTCTGACGGCGGGAGTTTGCGTTGTAGGAGCTCAGGTGCTGAAATGCATCAAGCTGGAGTTGTCGGATTACTCCTCCATTTGCCCGTCGATACCGCAGTATGTTGCCTGGTTATTATGGGCTCGACCGTTACTATCGAATTATCGCATGTGTTTCGAGCTCCTAGATATTACTTCATGGATTCGGTATTTAGTATATGTGCCAGACACTTTGGGACACAAATGGAGTTTGTTCTCGTCATCTCGCTTTCCTCCCCGTGGTGGCAGTAGCCACGTCGATAGGACTTGACTAGTGACCAGAAACGGCAGATCAGTCCGATCCCGGACACCGATCACACAGAGGGCGGGATTGGTGAACCGAAGGGTGGTTTTTACGGAACCCAATAGGATGAGTTAACGTGGGGAAACCCTTGAGCGCTCGAACCCCCAGGGAGTCCCAAATCGCACCGCCTGGTTCGCGGGAAATTGCCGAGCAGCAGGTCATACGGTCCACCGACTACATACGATAACGCATGTCAAGGGCACGGCTATCACATGTGAAGATGGACTTCGAGCCTTTGAAGTGAACCAGCAGCCAAACCTATATAAGACACGCCCATCGTACTATAGCTAGATTGGTTTTCCGTTTCCCGAAATCTTCAAAACATTGCTCTATCTTTTCTGAATGTCGCTACCGTACGGCAGCTTCAACAGACCCCTCTATTCTACACCATGCACGTTACCATAATTGAAGGCCGTATTCACCGCTGGCGCTTTGCAAGGCCCTCTATCAAAGCACAAAGTGGGTTTGAACCTTCCAGATGATGCGTGCACATGTCCGGCGGGCGAACCGATCCCTCCGACTAGTGCCGCCGCGAACTGAGCTGAGTCAACCTGGACTCGCTGCGGCTCGCTGGTTGGCGCCGGTATTTTGTCGTGACTGACTTACATAAGATAACGGGGGTGGGTGTCCTTATCATATGTCACACCCAATCACGAAAGCCGACGCGGGTGGCTGATTACGCCTGGAATTTCCACCCCAAGGTCTTGACTCTTGAGACAAAGAAAGCGCCAGTCCCGATCAGGCGGCGGGGCACCCAAATGACAAACATGTCCAAACACACATACCTCTGGCCCGTGCGCACCCGTCGGGAAGTATAAAATCGGCGCCGGGACCGTACCTCGCTTTTTCCTTATCTCTTGTGCTCGGGCATGTACTGTCGCCTGTGAGGTTTCTAC